>Ga0209148_1000727_pt1 | contig 25803 bp, 23 predicted proteins | sample AraplaCol_mMF_r2_2_FD_184288 | JGI IMG/M metagenome (GOLD analysis project Ga0209148, IMG submission 184288) | Arabidopsis root microbial communities from North Carolina, USA - plate scrape CL_Col_mMF_r2 (SPAdes) (version 2) | ecosystem: Host-associated > Plants > Roots > Endosphere | place... | reverse complement strand
GCCGTGCCGGACTGGCGCGCCGCCGTCATGCTGTTCGCCTACGTCGCCGCGTTCTCGTTTGCCTACCTCACGCTGCCCGCGGGCACCGGCGCATTGATCCTGTTCGGCGCCGTCCAGCTGACGATGTTCGCCGTGGGCCTCGCGGGCGGCGAACGGTTCGCGCCGGCCGGCTGGGCGGGGCTCGCGCTGGCTTGTGCGGGGCTTATCGTGCTGGTGCTGCCCGGTGTCGCGGCGCCTCCGCTCGCCGGGGCCGCGCTGATGACCGTCGCGGGCGCCGCCTGGGGCGCGTATTCGCTGCGCGGGCGCGGCGTGCCGGACCCGCTCGCGGCCACCGCGTCCAATTTCCTGCGCGCGCTGCCGCTGGCGCTGCTGCTCGGCCTCGCGTTCAGCGCCGGCGCGCATGCCGATGCCGCCGGCATCCTGCTCGCCATCGCGTCCGGCGCGCTGACGTCGGGGCTCGGCTACGTCATCTGGTACGCGGCGCTGCGCGGGTTGTCGGCGCTGCAGGCGGCCAGTGTGCAGCTGTCCGTGCCCGTGATCGCGGCGTGCGGCGGCACCTTGTGGCTGGATGAGGCGTTCACGCCACGGCTCGCGGTGGCCGTCGTCGCGATCCTCGGTGGGATCGCGCTCGTGTTGACGGATCGGGCGCGCAAGCGGGTGCCGCCTGCGCCGAAGCTGCCGAGCCGACCACGATGAAGCGCTTACTTCCACCGCTCTTGCTGCTGGCTGGCTGCGGGCAGCCGCTGGTGCCGGGCCCACAGGCCGACCACGACGCATATCGCCCGGTGGCGGCGTCCGATGCCGCCGTCTACGCAGTCGACCCGGGCGCCTCGATCGTGACCGTCACGGTGCGCCGCGCGGGCCTGATGGCGCGGCTCGGGCACGACCACGTGGTGGCCAGCCACACCCTGGCTGGCTACGTCGCCTCCGGCGCGGACCGCGCCGACATCTCGTTTCGTGCCGACCAGATGACCGTCGACGAGCCGCAACGCCTGCGCGACGCGGGCATCGCCGCGCAGCGGTCGCCGCAAGCGGTCGAGGGCACGCGCACGAACATGCTCGGGCCGGTGCTCGAGGCGCAGCGCTATCCGGTGGTGAAGCTGCATGCGGAACGGCTGGGCGACGGCCGACTGCGCGTCGCCGTCACGCTGCACGGCGCCACCCGCTGGCTGGCGTTGCCGGCGGCGGTCCAGGTCGGCGCGGCAGTGGTGAGCGCGAGTGGAACGGCGTACCTGAAGCAGACCGATTTCGGCATCGTGCCGTTCTCGGTGGGCGGCGGGCTGCTGTCGGTGCAGGATGAGCTGGAGGTGCATTACCACATCGTCGCGCGGCGCTAGAGGCCGCCGCTAGCCGGTTGGGCTGGACGCTGAAACCGCTTCACTGCTAGGATACTTTTCGGTTTCATAACCCTGGGCGGAAAGTAATGGGTGCCCCGCGGAAAGTGCATGCGCGCCGTGTGGGAGAAAGCCGCGCCCGCACCTCGGCTTTCCGCGCTGGATGGCGCACCCCGCATGGACGCAGCGACATGCTTACTTTCTGTTCGCGGGCACGTTGACCGGCGCGATGCTGGCCAGCTTCCTCGGCTTTCGCGGCGCGACGCGCGAGGACATCGTGTTCAAGGTGGTGACCAACGCGGTAGCGTGGCTGCTCATGGTTTTGCTCGGCCGCAGAATGGCCATGCGGCGTTCCGGCGATGCGCACGTCCGGCCAGCCGCCGGTTGACGCGCAGCCATCAAGAAAATCACAGGAGGGGAAATGCCGAAATTCGTGACGATCGGTTATGGCGACCGAGCCGGTTATGACCGGACCAGCCCTGCGGTACGCGACGCGGCCCACGCCAACGACGAGGCGCTGAAACGGCGCGGGGCCTTGATCGGCATCGCAGGTGCACCCGTCCAGGTTCGCAACCCGGATGCGCGCGGCATCGAAACGGAGGGCGCGCCTTTCATGTCGGCGCCGCTGCCAATCGCCGGGTTCGCGATCATTGAAGCAGCCGACATGGCGGAGGCGATCGAACTGGTGTCGACGTCGCCTTGTGCGGTTGCGCATGGGACGGTGGAAGTCTGGCCATTGAAGGAGTGACGACGGCTAGCGCGGCACGACAGGCACCAGCACCGGCCGCCACCCGCCCAGCACCCAGGCCGGATCGCGATAATGGGCGATCGTCGCCGCGTCCCTATCGTTGTCGAGCTGGCGCGACGCCGCATGCCGCGCACGCGTGTCCACCGGCTTGCCGTTCGCATCGCGGCTGTTGAATTCCCAAAACCGCACGTGCGACGCATCGCCGTCGATCGGGCCCCAGCCGGCCGGCGCGATGCCGTCCAGCGTCGCTTCGAGCAGCACGGCTTCCGCGTACGGGTAATTGCGGCCCTTGTTCTCGGGCAGGCGCGCGAGCACGGTCGCGCCGCCGGTCGCGCGGAACGTGCAGTGGTCGAACACGTTGCCGTGGTTCGCCTGCGTATTCCGGATCCACATGAACGCGCCGCGCGATTCGATCTCGCAGTGGCGGAAATACGCGGGACCGCGGCCGAGGATCGTGTCGCCGGTGCCCGTCAGGCGGACGTTCTCGAAGTACGCGCTGCCGTTCGTCTGCAGCGCGTCGCCGGCGCCGGCAATCGTCACGTCCTTCACGACGGTGCGCTCGCCGTTGAGCAGCAGTCCCTCGGCCTGGCCTTGCAGCGTCGTCGCGAAGGTCAGATTGACGAGCGCGACGTCGTGCACGTGGTCGAGCGCGAACGCCGCGCGCCGCGACGGGAAGGTGCCCGGCAACTCGTTCGTGCCGACGTTCGGCGGGTGCGGATTGAATACCTCGTTGTTCGCGTAATGGATGCGCACCTTGTCGCGGTCCTCGCCGAGCAGCGTGACGTCGTGCTTGTTGCGGGCGTAGACGATTTCCTCGTAGTCGCCGTTCTTGACGAACACCGTGATGCGCCCGGTGTGCTCGTCGGGCACCCAGTCCAGCGCGCCCTGCACGGTGTCGAAGTCGCCGCTGCCGTCCGGCGCCACGGTCACGCGACGCGCGTCCGGCGCGGGGCCGCGGGCCTTCGTCGCGAAGCGCCATCCGCGCTTGCCGGCGATGCCTGTGAAGCTGTCGCCGGTCACCGTCAGCACGCCCGGGTCGACCTGCACGTAATACGTTTTGCCGTAGCGGAGCAGGTTGTGGTGCGGGTAGATCGTGGCCGCGTTGCCGTGCACGATCACGGGGTGGAAGTGGAAGCCGTCCGTGAAGCCGCCGATGATCGTCAGCTGGTAGCGGCCCGCGGCGGGTTCGACGCCCGGCGCGGACGGCGTGCCGGGACGCGTGCCGGCATTGGTCCGGCGCGGTCCGCCGTAGTCGTACGGCGTGGCGAGGTAGGGCGGATACGGACCGGCCGCGCGTTCGGTGGGGCCGGCCGGCACGCCCATATCGAGTTCGTCGACAAGGCGGTCGTCGGCCGCGTCGTAGATGCGGACCTTGCCCGCGCTGCCGACGTGCGGCGGGCCGGCGAAGCGCAGGATCAGGTGCGTGTCCGGATTGACGTTGGCGGCCCCGTTGGCGGGGAATGAGTCGAGCGGCGCGGCGCCGGCCGACGTGCAGACGGCGAGGACGGCAAGGAACGAGCGGTTCATGGTCTCCGTGGAGGGTAGCCTGTCGTCGTTCCATTGTAGAGTGGCTGGACCGATGCGGCAAGCGGTCCAGCCGGTGGATGGCATGTCGCCGATTGGCGACAAAGGCGGTTGCTGAAATTGCCGCATGGAATCAGAGTGCTACAAGCGGCGGCCGCTACCCGCGCCACCGTCCAGACGAGGCACGCCATGCCGACGGAACTCATCCAACTTCCCCAGTCTATACGCCGGACGAGTTCATGCGCCTGCCGCCGGCGGCGATCACGCATCCGGACGATCTGGCGGGCCTCGTCGACCATCTGCGCACGATCGCGGCGCGCCTGGGCGGCGACGAATTCGCCTGCCTCACGGTCGGCACCTCCGCCGAGGCGCTGGATGCGCTGGCCGCGCGGATGCCGGAAGTCGTGTGCGTACCGGTCGCCGTCGGTGTGGACGAGGCGCGGGTGGCCTGCGGCATCGGCATCGCGACGGCCGCGAGCGGCGACGATCCCGTGCGCCTGTTCGACGCGGCCGACCGCGCCATGTACGGCGTCAAGGCGCGCGGCAAGTGCGGGTTCGCGCACGCGTGAGCGGACTCACTCCTCGACGAACACGACGGCCGTGCGCGGCGGGATCGAATACGCGCCCGTCGCGCCGTCGAACGTGGCCTGCGTGGCGCGTTTGTCGGCCACGTGGTCGGACAGGAACACGGGATGCAGGTGCATGCGCTTGCCGACGGCGTCGGGATCGGTCACCGTGTGCCCGACCTTGTCCACGTTGATGACGTAACTGATGGCGGCGAAGTTGGCGCCGGCCAGGCCGCGGCCATCGAGGTGCGCGCCGATCACGGTCGGGACCTGCGTGCTGCCCGTGTTGAAGAAGCGCAGGCGCTGCTTTATCTCCGCGGCCGTCGGCAGGCGGAACAGGGTGGAGCTGGCGCGGATCGCGAGCAGGTCGCGGAACGCGTCGCGCGCGAACGCGATGTCGGCGGGCAGCGGCTTGATGGCGGCATCGGCCAGCAAGGGCTTGAGCAGCGGCCAGTCCTTCCCGTTGTCGTCCGCGGGCGGCAGGCCGCTGCCGAAGTGGTTGTCGCGGTAGGTCCAGTCGATCCGGTTGAACCAGTCGCCGGAATTGAAGCTGTTGCGGTCCAGCGATTTCGAGCGCAGCACGTCGATGCCCGCGTGGAAGTACGCGACGCCTTGCGCGAAGGCGTCGACGGCCATGCCCAGCACCTGCACGCGCGCCCGTTCCCGGCTGTTCGTGGCCAGCGGCAGCTTGAATACGTCGATGTCGAACAGGGTCTGGTTGTCGTGGTTCTCGACGTAGTTCACGACCTCGCCCGGCTCGCTCGCGTAGCCGGCCGGCTGGCCGTTGTAGTCGATCGCATCGAGCGGCACGGTCTTGTCGTCGAAGGTGTGGAGCGGATACGAGCGGATCGAGCCCGCGAGGCCCGCGCGCACGAGGTCCGCCGTCTTCAGCAGGTCGGCGGCGGACCGGTCGCCGGCGTGTGCGTTCGGATCGTAGACGAGACCATTGATCCAGCCCTGGCGGCTGAACATCGCGTCGCCCGAGTCGTCCGCGGAACCGCCGCGCACGGCGTCGCGCAGACGGTCGTTGAAGGTGCCGATGCCGCTGCCGTTCAACGACAGTTGCGACGCCTGCACGAAGCGCGCACCGTCCGCCACTTCGCCGAAATTCCAGCCTTCGCCGATCAGCTGGACGGTGCGGCCCGCCGCCGCATTCACTTTGCGCTGCAGCTGCTCCATCACGGCGCGCGGCTGGTGGCCCATCAGGTCGAAGCGGAACGAATCGATCTGGTACGCTTTCGCCCACAGCGCGACGGAATCGGTCATCAGCTTGCCCATCATGCCGTTTTCCGTCGCCGTGTTGTCGCAGCACGTGGAACGCTCGATGGCGCCGCGCGCGTCCAGGCGGTGGTAGTAGCCGGGCACGATGCGGTCGAGGACGGATTTTTCGTTCTGCCCCGCAGTGAAGGTGTGGTTGAACACGACGTCCATGCCGACGCGCAGGCCGGTCCGGTGCAGGCTTTGCACCATTTGACGGAATTCGACGATGCGGCGCGCGCCGTCGGACGGATCGGTCGCGTAACTGCCTTCCGGCGCGTTGTAGTGGAACGGGTCGTAGCCCCAGTTGAAGCAGTCCGTCTCCGCCGTGCGTTTCACGAGCGCCTGCTGCGCGTCGCCGTCGGGCGCGCCGGCCGGCTGCGGCACTACGCATGACGTCTCGGGCACGCTGCCGATGTCGTACACGGGCAGCAGGTGCACGTCCGTCAGGCCGCTCTGCGCCAGCGCCGCGAGGTGTTTCATGCCGTTTGAATCCGTGTCGGTGAAGGCGAGGTATTTGCCGCGGTGCGCGGCCGGCACGCTGGCGTCGTCGCGCGAAAAATCGCGCACGTGCAGTTCGTAGACGACCATGTCCGTCTGGTGTTGCACCGTGTGCGGCGCCGGCGTCGTGTCCCAGCCGGCCGGTTTCAGGCGCGGCGCATCCAGGCGCGCGATGTAGCTGCGCTTCGAATCCGTCGTCAGGCTGACCGAATACGGATCGGTGACGAGGTTGCGCACGATGCCGGCATCGACCGGCACGTCGACGGCGTAGGCGTAGTACTTGCCGGTCAAATCGCCCGGCAGCGCGGCGCGCCAGGCGCCCGTGCGGCGGTCGAAGTCCATCTGGTACACGGCGCGCACGCCGCCCGTGCCGCCGTCGTAGACGCAGACGGCGGCCTGCTGCGCGGTCGGCGCCCACACCGTGAAGCGCGTGCGGCCGACCATGACGTCCACGCCCAGCTGCGGCAGGTCGGCAGCCGGCGCGTACAGGTCGTCGAGGGCGCCGGCCGCCTGGATGCGCGTGGCGTCCAGCACGTGGCCGTCCGCATCCTCGCGCACGAGCACGAGCTGGCCGCGGTGCAGGTCGGGCAAGGCGGCGGCGTCGGCGGCGGCCACGCGCAGCACGGGGCCGCCGGCCAGGTACTTGAAGCGGCTGGCCGCGACCGGCGGTACGGTGCCGGTGAAGACGTCGAGGCGGATCGCGCCGTCCGCGCCGCTCACCGTGCCGTCCGCGGGCGCGGCGATCGCGCCGCGCGCCGAGCGGTAGATCTTGAAGACGCCGCCGGGCGCGCTGCCCGGCCATTTGACGAGCCGCCCGTCGAGCCAGACGGCGCGCGCATCGAAGCGGGCGGCGGCCGGGTGCAACAGGGTCTGGAAGCCCTTGCCGTCGCAGGCGTCCGGTCCGATGGCGGCGTGGGCGGCGGCGCCGGCCAGGATGAAACAGAGGGCGCCGCTGGCGTGGAGTATGGTTCTGGTCATGGTGGTGGGCGTGTCCGGTTGGCGCGACAGGTTAACACTCTTTGATGTAGTTTGACTACCACATGAGGCGTTTCCATTTCGTGCAAAAAACAGTAAGTCAATGATTTAAAAAGAGTTTTAATCTTACTGCCGGATTTTCAGAGTGATTGTCATCGTGCCCTTGATCCTGTATATTGCGTAAAAATTACTAAAGGGACGCTCGATGACCACTTCTTCGCACGACAAGAATCCGTGGTGGCGCGAAGCCATCATCTACCAGGTTTATCCGCGCAGCTATCTCGATACGAATGGCGACGGCGTGGGCGACCTGCCGGGCATTACCGCCAAGCTGGATTACATCGCCAGCCTGGGCGTGGACATCGTCTGGCTGTCGCCGTTCTTCAAGTCGCCGATGAAGGACTTCGGCTACGACATCGCGGATTACTGCGACGTCGACCCGCTGTTCGGCACCTTGTCCGACTTCGACGCGCTCGTCGCGCGCGCGCATGAACTGGGCCTCAAGATCATGATCGACCAGGTGATGGCGCACACGGCGGAGAACCACCCGTGGTTCGCCGAGAGCCGTTCCAGCCGCGACAACCCGAAGGCCGACTGGTACGTGTGGTCCGATCCGCTCGCCGACGGCAACCCGCCCAACAACTGGCTGTCGGTGTTCGGCGGCTCGGCGTGGCAGTGGGACAGCCGGCGCAAGCAGTACTACATGCACAACTTCCTCGTCAGCCAGCCGCAGCTCAACTTCCACAACCCGCGGGTGCAGCAGGCCCACTTGGATGCGCTGCGCTTCTGGCTCGAACGCGGCGTCGACGGCGTGCGCATGGACGCCTGCAACTTCCATTTCCACGATCGTGAGCTGCGCAGCAATCCGCCCGCGCTCGTGCGCGACACGTCGACCGTCACCGACGTGAACCCGTACGGCATGCAGGCCCACATCCACGACAAGACGCAGCCGGACAACATCGCGTTCCTGCAAAAACTGCGCAAGCTGCTGGACGAATACGGCGCCGTCGCGATCGGCGAAGTGGGCGACGACGATTCGCTGGCCGTGATGGCCGACTACACGTCGGGCGGCGACAAGCTGCACATGGCGTACAGCTTCAACCTGCTGACGCCCCAGTTCTCCAGCCGCCACATCCGCCGCCAGGTCGAGGAATTCAATGCGCGCGTGAAGGATGGCTGGGCATCGTGGTCGGTCGGTAACCACGACAGCATGCGCGTCGCCACGCGCTGGTCGAGCGGCGAGTGGACGCCCGCCTTGTCGAAGCTCGTGCTGGCGCTGCAGCTGTCGCTGAAAGGCACGCCGTGCCTGTACCAGGGCGACGAACTGGCGCTGCCGGAAGCGGACGTGCCGTACGAACTCCTGCAGGACCCGTACGGCATCACGTTCTGGCCCGAGTTCAAGGGCCGTGACGGCTGCCGCACGCCGATGCCGTGGACGAACGACGGCGCGCATGCCGGCTTCACGACGGGCACGCCGTGGCTGCCCGTGCCGCCCGAGCACGCGGCGTTGGCCGAGGCCGGCCAGGACCAGGACCCGCAATCGACCTTGAACTTCGCGCGCAACGTCATCCACTGGCGCCGCACGCAGCCGGCACTGACGCGCGGCGACATCGTGTTCTTCGACGTGCCGGAACAGGCGCTGGCGCTGCGCCGCGACCTCGCCGGCCACCCGTCCGTGCTGGCCGTGTTCAACGTGACCGGCGCGCCGCTGACGTTCGACTGGCCGGAGGCGACGGGCGCGCGCAAGCTGGAAGGCCACGGCCTGCCGGGTGACGTGAACGGCACGACCGTCACGTTGGCGCCATACGGCGCCTGGTTCGGTACAATCGCATAATGGAAGAACAACTGGACGGCGATCACAAACCCGCCCGCACCGCGTTCGCCGACGGCGCGCGCCTGCTGGCCGACATCGGCGCGACGCACGCGCGCTTCGCGCTGCAGACCGCGCCCGGCACCTATCGCTCGGTGCGCGTGCTCAAGTGCGACGACTTCGCGGGCATCGTCCCGATGCTGCGTTTCTATCTCGACGAGCACGCGGACGCGCGCCTGCACCACGGCGCGCTCGCGCTCGCGAACCCCGTCGACGGCGACTATGTGCGCATGACGAACCGGCCGTGGGAATTCTCCACCGACGCCGTGCGGCGCGAACTGGGGCTGGACACGCTGTTGATCGTCAACGACTTCACGGCGCTGGCGATGGCGATCCCGGGCCTCAAGGAATCGGACCTGATGCAGGTGGGCCCCGGCAAACCCGTGCCGGGCGCCGTGCTGGGCGTGCTCGGACCTGGCACGGGCCTCGGCGTCTCGGGCGGCATTCCGACCGTCGACGGCTTCGTCACCCTCGGCAGCGAGGGCGGCCACGTCAACTTCGCGCCAAGCGACGAGCGCGAGTTCGCGATCCTGCAGGCCGCGTGGCGCGAATGGAGCCACGTGTCGAACGAACGCCTGATCTCCGGCCCCGGCATGGAGATCATTTACCGTGCCCTCGCCGAACGGAACGGCGTTAATGTGCCAAATGAGGCGCCGGTACGCACGTCGGCCGAGATCATCGCGGGGGCGCTCGACGCCAACGATCCGCTGTGCCTGGAAGTGCTGGAGTGCTTCTGCGGCATGCTGGGCGGCGCGGCCGCGAACCTGGCGGTGACGCTCGGCGCGTTCGGCGGCATCTTCATCGGCGGGGGCATCGTGCCGCGCCTGGGTGAATGGTTCCGGACGTCGCCGTTCCGCACGCGCTTCGAAGCGAAGGGCCGTTTTTCCAGCTACCTGTCCGACATCCCGACGTACGTGATCTCGACGCCGCACGTCGCGTTCGACGGCGTCGCGAACATCCTGTCGGAACACCTGCGCGGCCGTAGCGGCGGCAACACGCTGATGGACCGCATCCACAAGCTGAAGTCGGAATTGACGCCGGCCGAGCAGCGCGTGGCGAGCCTCGTGCTGGGACAGCCGCGCCTCGTGCTGAACGAACCGATCGCCGGCATCGCCAGGCTGGCGGACGTGAGCCAGCCGACCGTGATCCGCTTCTGCCGCTCGCTCGGCTTCCTCGGCCTGGCCGATTTCAAGCTGAAGTTCGCGAGCAGCCTGACGGGGGCGATCCCCGTGCGCCACAGCCAGGTGCGCGGCAGCGACAGCACGCACGACCTGTCGGCGAAGGTCATCGACAACACGATCTCGGCGATCCTGCAGTTCCGCGACCAGCTGGACGTGCGCGCCATCGACCGCGCGATCGAACTGGTGAGCCGCGCCAAACGGGTGGAGTTCTACGCGATGGGGAATTCGCGCGTGGTGGCGCTGGACGGCCAGCACAAGTTCTTCCGCTTCCGCATCCCGACGGCGCTGTACGGCGATTCGCACCTGTTCAAGCTGGCGGCCGAGTTGCTGGGGCCGGGCGACGTCGTCGTCGCGATCTCGAACGCGGGCCGCCTGCCGGACCTGCTGGCGGCCGTGGAGGCCGCGCGCGCGGCGGGCGCCGACGTCATCGCCATCTGCAACAGCCAGTCGCCGCTGGCGCGCCGCGCGGACGTGCTGCTCGCCGTCGACCACGCGGAGGACAGCACGCACTTCCTCGCGATGATTTCGCGGATTTTGCAGCTGCTCCTCATCGACATCATGGCGGTCGGTATCTCCGTCGACGTGCATCATGCGCGCGCGCTGCCGCCGGCGGTGACGGAGGGCGAGGGCGAGGGACGGCGGGCGCTCATTTCGCACCTGGACAGCTGAGCGTTAGCATCAGAACCGTCGTCCCTGCGAAGGCAGGGATCCAAGCAGCTGAACGTTAGCCCAAAAACCGTCGTCCCTGCGAAGGCAGGGATCCAAGCAGCTGAACGTTAGCCCAAAAACCGTCGTCCCTGCGAAGGCAGGGATCCAATTTTCCGGCGTTGCGGCGACGCTGAACTTGGGCCCCCGCCTGCGCGGGGGCGACGGTTCCAGCGGGGGCGACGGTTCCAGCGGGGGCGACGGTTCCAGCGGGGACGACGGTTTTGAGTGAAGCGGTTTATTGACGCGCTTCGATCTTCGGCAGGAACGCCGCCAGAATCCCCAGCAATGGCAGGAACGACGCCAGCCGATACACCGTCCCGATCCCCGCCACGTCGGCGATATGCCCCATCGCGGCGGCGCCGATGCCGCTGACGCCGAACATCAACCCGAAGAAGATCCCCGCGACCATGCCGACCTTGCCCGGCACGAGCTCCTGCGCGAACACGACGATCGCGGAAAACGCGGACGACATCACGAGCCCGATCACCACCGACAGCGCGCCCGTCCAGAACGGGTCCGCATACGGCAGCGCCAGCGTGAACGGCGCGGCGCCGAGGATCGAGACCCAGATCACGCGCTTGCGGCCGATGCGGTCGCCGATCGGGCCGCCCGCGAACGTGCCGGCGGCGACGGCCGCCAGGAACAGGAACAGATACAGCTGCGCGGTGCCGACGGGAACGTGGAATGTCTCGATCAGGTAGAACGTGTAATAGCTCGACAGGCTCGCCATGTAGACGTATTTCGAGAACACGAGCATTGCCAGCACGGCCAGCGCGCGCAAGACCGTGGCGCGCGGCAGCGCCGGGCCGGCGTGCGCGGCCGCCTTGCGCGGTGCCGTTTTCAGGTGGCTGCCATACCAGCGCGACACGCCCACGAGCACGATCACGGCGACGAGGATGAACAGCATGAACCAGGCGATGCGGCCCTGGCCGCGGCCGACGATGATCGCGGCCGCCAGCAGCGGGCCGAACGCGGAACCGAGATTGCCGCCGACCTGGAACAGCGACTGCGCGAAGCCGAAGCGGCCGCCCGACGCCAGCCGCGCCACGCGCGAGGCTTCCGGGTGGAAGGTCGACGAACCGACGCCGATCATGCCGGCCGCCAGCAGCAGCATGGAAAAACTGCCCGCGACGGCCAGCAGCGCGACGCCGCCCAGGGTCACGCACATCCCGGCCGGCAGCAGGAACGGGATCGGGCGCTTGTCGGTATACAGGCCGATCCACGGCTGCAGCAGCGACGCGGTGCACTGGAACGTCAGCGTGACCAGGCCGACCTGCGTGAAGCTGAGCGCGAATTGCTCCTTCAGCAGCGGATAGATCGACGGCAGCACGGCCTGCACGCAGTCGTTCAGCAGGTGCACGAAGGCGACGGAAAACAGGATCTGGAGCACGGTTCCGGGCGCGGCGCTGGCCGGCCCGGCTGCCGTGACGGCAGGCGAGGTGGGCGTGGTCATGGTGTGGTTCTCGATGAATGGCAGGCCAGTGTAATATCGTATATTCGAGCGCATATTCCATTTTTCGTCGCCCAAGTGACAATCTCGCCATCGCCCCGCTACCGCCAGAAATTCCGCACGCTGCCGCGCAGCGTGACGGCCGTGCCGTCCGAAGTGCAGCACGGCGAACTGGTCGAAGCCCATAGCCACCCGTGGGTGCAACTGCTGTACGCGAGCGAGGGCGTGATGCGGGTGCGCACGGCGCTGGGCGTGTGGATCATCCCGCCGCGCCGCGCGCTGCTGATCGCGCCCGGCGTCGTGCACGAGCTGACGATGCTCAGCCGGGTGAACATGCGGGCGCTGTACATCGAACCTGCCGCGGCCGGCGCGCTGGTCGACGGCTGCAAGGTGCTGGAAGTGAGCGCGCTGCTGCGCGAGCTGATCCTGGCCTTGTCGCTCGAGCCCGTCGACTATCCGCCGGGCGGGCGCGGCGAGGCGCTGGCGCGGCTGATCCTGTCGGAACTGGCGGCGATGGAGACGGTGCCGATCGCCGTGCCGTGGCCGCGCGACCGCCGCCTGCAGGCGCTGTGCGCGGACGTCATGGCGCGTCCCGGCAGCCTGCGCCGCCTGGACGACTACGCGCTGGATGCGGGCGCCAGCGCGCGCACGCTGATCCGCTTATTCCCCCGCGAGACGGGGCTGCATTACCGCCAGTGGGTGCAGCAGGTGCACCTGGCGCACGCGTTCGAGATGCTGGCGCGCGGCGAGAGCGTGGGCGCCGTCGCGCAGGCGCTCGGCTATGCGAGCCCGAGCGCGTTCACGAGCATGTTCCGCAAGCTGCTCGGCAAGACGCCGCAGCACTACCTGGCCGAATGGCGGGCGCGGGCTTGATGGGATGCGGAAGGGAGGCGCCGCCGACCGGGGGAGGAGTGGCGCCACCGTCCACGCGGCGTGAACGATGACGCTGCACGGTCAGCGGCAGCGTCCACGATAGACCGTCGAATGGCGGCTGGTTTGTGTCGGATCAACCCGATTTCAGTTCGAGCTTGCGGATATTGCGCCGCCATTCGGCCAGCGATTGCAAGGTGTCGTTGTCCAGGTCCTCGACGAGGATCTCGTCGCCCTGGCGCGCCACGAGGAAGCTGGCGCGGCGGTGCACGTCCTGCTTGCGGTCTTCCACGAAGCTCAGCTGGTAATACGCCTTGCCTTCGACGATGCGCGGGGTCGGGTCGTCCTCGATGACGGCGCCGTGGGCCGCGCCGTGCGAGCGCTTTTCGATCTGGTCCGACCACGTCTTGAGTTCCGGCAGGGCCATCAGCGCGGCGACCGCCTGGTCGCGCGTGCGCGTGGGCGCGGCCGGGGCCTGGACGGCCGCCGGCCTGGACGGGGGCGCCGGCTTTTCGCCCTTGCAGGCGGCGAGCGCGGCCAGGGCGAGGAGGGAGGCGCTCAGCAGGCGGACGGGGCGTGCGGACATGATGACTCGATGGAGGGCAAAGAACCAGTCTAAACCAAGTAGTGTTGCCCGGCAACTTGGCGCTGCCGGCGTCAGAACGCTTCCCTGTCCGATCCGGCGCCCGCCGCCACGGCCGTCCGCGCGACCGGCCGCGGCGTCTGCTTGACCAGCCGCAGCCGCGCGGCAGCGGGTGCCGCCGCCGTTGCATGCGCGGCGGCCGCGCTGCCCGCCAGGGTGAACGTGCCGACCAGGCGCGCCAGCCGCGCGGCCTGTTCCTGCATGGCCTGGGAGGCGGCGCTGGCCTGTTCGACGAGCGCCGCGTTCTGCTGCGTCACCTCGTCCATTTGCGCGACGGCCTGGTTCACCTGTTCGATGCCCGTGCTCTGCTCGCGGCTGGCGGCCGAGATCTCGGCCATGATGCCGGTCACGCCCTGCACGCGGCCGACGATCTCGTTCATCGCGGCGCCGGCGTCGCCCACGAGGGCCGAACCGATGCCGACCTTGTCGACGGAGGCGTCGATCAGGGCCTTGATTTCCTTCGCCGCCGAACCGGCCCGGTGCGCGAGGTTGCGCACCTCGCCCGCGACGACGGCGAAACCGCGGCCCTGCTCGCCGGCGCGCGCGGCCTCCACGGCCGCGTTGAGCGCGAGGATATTGGTCTGGAACGCGATGCCGTCGATAACGGCGATGATGTCCACGATCTGCCTGGCCGACGCGTCGATCGCCGCCATCGTGTCGACCACCTGGGCCACGACCCGGCCACCCTTGACGGCCGCGTCGGACGTGGATGCCGCCATGTCGTTGGCCTGCTGGGCATTGCCGGCGTTCTGGCGCACGGTCGACGTCAGCTCTTCCAGCGACGACGCGGTTTCTTCCAGCGACCCGGCCTGCTGTTCCGTGCGGCTCGACAGGTCCAGGTTGCCGGCCGAGATCTCGCCGGCCGAGGTGGCGATGGCGTCGGTGCCGGCGCGCACTTCGGCGACGATGGTGGCGAGCCTGTCGCGCATGTCGCGCATCGCCAGCATCAGGCTGTCCTGGTCGCCCGGCTTCACCGGCACGTCGACGGTGAGATCGCCGGCCGCGATCCGCGCGGCGACGTGCGCGGCCGCATCCGGCTCGCCGCCCAGCTGCCGGATCAGCGTGCGCGTCACCAGCACGGCGGCGCCGATGCCGGCGGCGAGGGCGGCCGCGGCCAGGCCCAGCGTCAGGCGCACGGCGGCCTCGTAGTCGTCGTTCGCCTCGCGTTTGGCGTCGTCGTTCTGCTGGATCTCCAGGCGCCCCAGCGCCTTCATCGTGTCGAGCCAGGCCGTCTGCAGCGGCGCGGCACGGTTCATGAGCAGGTCGTTCGTTGCCTCGGTCTTGTTGGCGAGGCCGAGCTTTTCCGCCTCGGCCATCAGCGGCAGCGCGGCGTTTTCCTCGTCCTGCAATTTGGCGAGGATGGCTTTTTCCTCGGCCGTCGTGGCGGGGTTTTCGAATGCCTTGCCGAGTTTGTCCCTGGCGTCGGTATAGGCGCTTTCCTGCCGGCGCAGGTCCGCCGTTTCTTGCGCCATCTTGCCGGCGTCGGCCAGGAGGGCTAGATTGCGCAGCGCGATCATGCGGTCGCTGACGCTTTCCTTCATGTTGCCGATCAGGGCGATTTCGACGTTGTTCACGTCGGTGATGAGCTGGAGGTGCGCCTGCATCTCTTTCATCTTCAACAGGCCGAAGCCGACGATGACGGCAAGCAGGACGAGGACGAGGGCATAGCCGAGCGCAAGCCGGGAACCGACTTTCATGTTCTTCATGTTCATGGTGTGCCTCTCCGAGCGTAGAGGGAATCGATGACAAGGAGACAGTGCGGGGTTTCGGCGCTATCGTACTAAACGGCAATTATTGATGCCGTAAGGAAAGTATAGGATTGCGCCGCGCTCGGCGGAACATTAAATTCTCGTAATGTGGGCGCGCGCCACAGCGTCAGTCCTTTGCCTGCAAGCCGTGCTCGGCGCACCAGCGGCGCAGCGCCGCGTTCGTTTCCTCGGTGCGGAAGCGCTGCCACGATTCGGTGGCGCCCCGTTCGTCGAGCAGGCGCGCGTAGCCGTCGGTGTCGTTGGCGCTGACCAGGTCGCGGACGGCGGCCAGGTCGCCCGCCAGGTGCGCGGCGGCGAAGCGGAACACCAGCTGGTCGCCGATGCCCAGCAGGCTGGCCGGCGGCACGACGACGTAGGCCGCGCCGTCGCCGCCGCCGTCGGCCGGCAGCGGCGCTTCCTCGTCCATGTAGTCGTCGTTGAGCAGGTGGATCATGCCCGTCGCGCGCGCGACGAGGGCCTTGGCGCCGTCGTCGACGACGAGGGCCGCGTGTCCGAGTTCGTCCAGGTTGACTGCCGCCATGGTGCCTCCGTGTCGTTCGATGCCGCCAGTATGCAACGCCTGCGGGCGCGGGCTCGCACGCTTGCCCGTGCTACCAGATCCGCACGCGTTCGGCGGGCTTCAGGTACAAGCGGTCGGCCGGCTCGACGCCGAACGCCGGATAGAAGGCGTCGAGGTTGCGCGCGGTCCACGGCGGCGTAGCGGTGCAGCGTGCGGACGATGAGCATGTCGCGCAGCGTCGCGACGGGTGCGGTGTCGACCAGTTCGAGGATCGCCGCCACCGCGTCGGGCCGGCGCGGTCCAGCGACAGGGGATTGTAGGTGCGCTGCGCATCGCGGCTCGCGCCCGCCGTCCAGCTGACTTGCGCGATGCGGGTCTCGAACGCGAGCAGGCGGTCGGCGGCGTCCGCGTCGTCCACGCCGGCCAGCGCGAGCGTGGCGGCCAGGTAGCGCCGGTATTCGGCGCGCGCGGTACGCATGGCGGCGGCGTCGCCCAGGTAGTAGTCGCGGTCGGGCATGCCGAGGCCCGCCTGCGCGACGACCAGCGCGTAATGATCGGGATCGCCGTCGTCGGGTTCGACCTGGAAGTCGAGCGGCAGCGCGACGCCGCATTCTGCTTCCTTTCGTTCGCGGTAGGGCGGGCGGCCCTCCGCCCACGCGTAACGCCAACACACCGCAGACGTCACGCTAAATAAAAAATCCCGCAGGGCGCGAACCCTGCGGGATTTTCGTGAACGGTGCCGGCGCCAGGCCGGCAGCCTGTCCGGCGATTACATCATGCCGTCCATGCCCATGCCGCCCATGCCACCCATGCCGCCCATGCCGCCGGCAGCCGGCTTGTCTTCGGCGATATCCGAGACCATGCAGTCGGTGGTCAGCATCAGGCCGGCGATCGACGCTGCGTTCTGCAGTGCCGAGCGGGTGACCTTGGCCGGATCCAGCACGCCCATTTCGACCATGTCGCCATAGGTGCCGTTCGAGGCGTTGTAGCCGTAGTTGCCCTGGCCGTTGATGACGGCGGCGACGACGACCGACGGCTCTTCACCGGCGTTCTGGACGATCATGCGCAGCGGCTCTTCCATTGCGCGCAGGACGATCTTGATGCCGGCTTCCTGGTCCGGGTTGTCGCCTTTCACCTGCAGTGCGGCGCGGGCACGCAGCAGGGCCACGCCGCCGCCCGGAACGATGCCTTCCTCGACGGCAGCGCGGGTGGCGTGCAGCGCGTCTTCCACGCGTGCCTTCTTCTCTTTCATCTCGACTTCGGTGGCAGCACCGACGCGGATCACGGCAACGCCGCCGGCCAGCTTGGCCACGCGCTCCTGCAGCTTCTCACGGTCGTAGTCGGAGGTCGCTTCTTCGATCTGGACGCGGACCATCTTGACGCGTGCTTCGATCGATTCAGCGGCACCGGCGCCGTCGATGATGATGGTGTTTTCCTTGCCGACTTCGATGCGCTTGGCCTGGCCCAGTTCGTTCAGCGTGACCTTTTCCAGGGTCAGGCCGACTTCTTCGGCGATCACCTGGCCGCCGGTCAGGATGGCGATGTCTTCCAGCATGGCCTTGCGACGGTCGCCGAAGCCCGGTGCCTTGACGGCGACGGTCTTCAGGATGCCGCGGATGTTGTTGACGACCAGGGTCGCCAGCGCTTCGCCTTCGATGTCTTCGGCGACGATCACCAGCGGACGGCCGGCCTTGGCGACTTGCTCCAGCACCGGCAGCAGATCACGGATGTTCGAGATCTTCTTGTCGCACAGCAGGATGAACGGGTTCTCGTGGACGGCGACCTGCTTGTCCGGGTTGTTGATGAAGTACGGCGACAGGTAGCCGCGGTCGAACTGCATGCCTTCCACGATGTCCAGCTCGTCGTTCAGCGACTTGCCGTCTTCGACGGTGATGACGCCTTCCTTGCCGACTTTTTCCATCGCCTCGGCGATGCGCTCGCCGACCGACGAATCCGAGTTGGCCGAGATGGTGCCGACTTGCGCGATCTCTTTCGAGGTCGTGGTCGGCTTGGCGATCTTCTTCAGTTCTTCGACGGTGGCGGCGACGGCCTTGTCGATGCCGCGCTTCAGGTCCATCGGGTTCATGCCGGCGGCAACGAACTTCATGCCTTCGCGCACGATGGCTTGTGCCAGCACGGTCGCGGTGGTGGTGCCGTCACCGGCGTTGTCGCTGGTCTTCGACGCGACTTCCTTGACCATCTGCGCGCCCATGTTCATGAGCTTGTCTTTCAGTTCGATCTCTTTGGCGACCGAGACGCCGTCCTTGGTGACGGTCGGGGCGCCGAACGAACGTTCCAGCACGACGTTGCGGCCTTTCGGGCCCAGGGTGACTTTGACTGCGTTGGCGAGGATGTTCACGCCTTCGACCATCTTGGCGCGTGCGACGTCGCCGAAAATTACATCTTTAGCTGCCATATTTGAATCTCCGATTGTTCAGGAAGTTATTGGACGAATTACTGGGCCACGACGGCCATGATGTCTTCTTCGCGCATGACCAGCAGCTCGTCGCCGTTGACCTTGACGGTCTGGCCCGAGTACTTGCCGAACAGGACGCGGTCGCCGACTTTCACTTCCAGCGGACGGACATTGCCGTTCTCTTGCACTTTGCCGTTGCCGACGGCCAGCACTTCACCTTGGTCCGGCTTCTCGGCCGCCGCATCAGGGATGATCAGGCCGGATGCGGTCTTGGTTTCCTGGTCGAGACGCTTCACGATCACGCGATCGTGCAATGGGCGAAGGTTCATGCAAAACTCCTTTTGGTTGATTTGACAAGCTATTCCTAAGGACCGCCGCGGGCCATCCTTGGGATGGGCTCGCGGCGGCGTAGAAAGGTTTGTTAGCACTCTCTACTAACGAGTGCTAATTATAGGGACGATAATTTGGCATTTCAAGCCACAGTGGCCGGGTTTTAATGGTCTTTTTTGCGGCTTCGCAATCGGAAGGGCCGATATGTGACAATGCGGAGGCGCGCCGCCTGACGCAGACGTCGGGCGGCGGTTGATGAATGCATAAGCATGCGAGAGTAGCACCGATCGGCCCGAAGCGGGCGCACAATCGGTGCGACCGGCCGGCGCCGGCGCGCACGCGAACGCGCGCCTGTTGACGAAAAATTCAACTCGAACCTATAGTTACGGATGATTTCCGAATTCCAAGACCTCTCCGATAAAATCGACCGGCTCGCCCAGTTGACCCAGGCGCTGCGCAGCGAGAACTATTTGCTGCGCCAGGCGAACACCTTGCTCAGCGCCGAAAACGTCGACTTCAAGAACCGGCTGCTCGCGGCCCAGCAGCGCGTCGAAGGCCTGCTGGCCCACCTCGAACCCGCTCCCGAAACCTCCGACGATACCGAGGCCGCGCAATGATCCAGCTGGACGTGAACATCATGGGCCAACCCTATCGCCTGGCGTGCCGCGACGGGGAAGAGAAGACCTTGCGCGAAGCCGTGGCCTATCTCGACGGCAAAATGTGCGCGCTGCGCGACTCCGGCAAAGTGAAGGGCACCGACCGCATCGCCGTCATGGCGGCGCTGTCGGTGGCGGCCGAATTCCTGTCCGTGAAGGCGCCGGAAGGCCCGCTGTCGGACATGACGATCCTCGAAGTCAAGCAGAAACTGGAAGCGATGCACACGGTGTTGGATGCCGCACTCTCGGCCGACGAAAACCCGGCTTGAGGCCAAAAAGGTTTGACATGCCCGGCCATCGTAGTAAACTGCCGTCTACCCTGCGGTGTTCGAGATTTGCCATATATTCCTTGAACCATTCTTTCGCATAGGTTGTGGAACATGTTCGGTGGGCGCGATCGTCGCTAGTTCGACGAACCCGAAATTGAACTGACTGCGACCACCTTGAGCCATCAGGTTCGGGATGCCGGCAAAAACGGCACAGGCGGGGATAAACACACGAGCGGTTGCGGACCATGAGGTCGCAACCGCTTTTTTTTGCCAATGGAGTGCCGCCCATGCGTTACTGGTTGATGAAATCCGAACCCGATGAAGTGAGTTTCGCCGACGTCGTCGCCGCCCCCGGCAAGACGGTCGCCTGGTTCGGCGTGCGCAACTACCAGGCCCGCAATTTCATGCGCGACCAGATGCAGGTGGGCGACGGCGTGCTGTTCTACCACTCCAGTTGCGCAGTGCCGGGCGTGGCGGGCATCGCGAAGGTGACCGGCGCGGCGTATCCGGATGCATCGCAATTCGATCCGGCCAGCCATTATTTCGATCCGAAAGCGACGCGGGAACAGCCGCGCTGGACGTCCGTCGACGTGACGGCGGTGGCGGAGGGGCGCTACCTGCCGCTGACGGAAATGCGCGGGGTGCCGGCGCTGGAAGACATGGTGCTGCTGCAGAAGGGAAGCCGGTTGTCGATTTCGCCGGTGACCAAAGGGCAGTGGGACAAGGTGCTGGCGTTGATGGGCGTTGCGACCTTGGCCACGTAATAAAAAACCGTCGTTCCCGCGCAGGCGGGAACCCAATTTTGTCCGCGTTATCGAAACGCGTGGAACTTGGATCCCCGCCTTCGCGGGGACGACGTTGACCGGCCAACTGCCGCGGCACCGCCAGGCGTGCACCGCCCGCTTGTTCGCATCCGAAGACCAAAGGGCAGTGGGACAAGGTGCTGGTGTTGATGGGCGTGGCTACCTTGGCCACGTAATAAATAACCGTCGTTCCCGCGGAGGCGGGAACCCAATTTTGTCCGCGTTATCGAAACGCGTGGAACTTGGATCCCCGCCTTCGCGGGGACGACGTTCATGAATCCTCAGGCGTGCACCGCCCGCTTGTTCGCATCCGAATACGCCCACCCCAGCATGATCAGCCCCGCCACGAACATCGGCAGCGACAACACTTGCCCCGACGTGATCGGCAGCCCCATCACATGCGTCTCCCAATCCGGCACGCGGAAGTACTCGGTGAAGAAGCGCGCGCAGCCGTACAGCAGCGTGTACAGCGCACCCACCGCGAGGCGCGGGCGCGGCTTGCGGGCGAACAGCCACATGATCACGAACACGAGGATGCCGTCGACCAGCATCTGGTACAGCGGCGACGGATGGCGCGGCCCTTCGACGCCGGGCCAGATCATCGCCCACGGCAGGTTCGGATCGGCCAGGCGGCCCGGCAACTCCGCGTTGATGAAATTGCCCAGGCGCCCGCACGCATAGCCGATCGGGACCATCGGCGCGATGAAGTCGTACACGTCGAGCAGGTTGCGGCCGCGCTTGCGCGCCCACAGCGCCATCGCGATCAGCACGCCGATGAAGCCGCCGTGGTACGACATGCCGCCGTGCCACGTCATGAAGATTTCGGCCGGATGCGAAAAATAGTAATCGGGACGGTAGAACAGCACTTCGCCGAGGCGCCCGCCGATCACCACGCCCAGCATGCCGTAGAACAGCATGTCGTCGAGATCGGTATAGGTCCAGCCTTGCGCCTGGACGTGGGCCTGCGTCCTGATGCGGACGCGGCCCAGCAGGATGAACAGGGCGAAGGCGACCACGTACATGATCCCGTACCAGTGGATCTCGACGGGGCCGATGCTGAAGGCGACCGGGTTCGGTTGCGGGTGAACGAGCATATTAAATAGTCCTCAATAGTTCCAGGAAGCCCTTGAGCACCGGCGAAGGGTTATCGCGGCGCCATGCGATGCCGGTCTCGACCAATGGGGTCGCGTCGGCGAGGGCACGGTATTCTACGCCCGGCCGCATGAGGTTCGACACGGATTGTGGCACAAGTGCCAACCCCATGCCCGCGGAGACCAGGCTGACGATGGTCTGCATCTGGATCGCCTGCTGGCCGATGGCCGGTGTGATGCCGGCCGCGCGGAAGCACGACAGGATCGCATCGTGCAGTGCCGGCGAGATCTCGCGTGGGAAAATGATCAATGGCAGAGGGGGCAAATCCTGCAGGCGGACGGGCGCGCCCAGGTGCGGACCGGCGGCGCCCGCGGCACCGGCCGCCGCTTGCGCGCCGGCGCGTGCACGCGCGCGCGGGGCCCGGGCCGCGGGCAGCGCGAGACCGAGCGGCGCGCACAGGATCAGCGGCTCGTCCAGCACCTTCATGTAATCCAGTTCGGCGCGCGCGCGGTCGGGCAGCGGCGGAATCAGGAGGCCGGCGTCGATGCGCCCGCGCAGCAGTTCGTCGACCTGCACGTCCGACGTCGCTTCCTGCAGGTTCAGTTGCACGCCCGGATAGCGCTCGCTGTAGCGGCGCAGGAAAGGCGGCAGCACGCTGTAGTCGGCCGAGGTGATGAACGCGAGCGCCAGCCGTCCCGCCGCGCCGCTCGCGGCGCGCCGCGCGAGGTCGGGCAGCAGGGCCGCCTCGTTGATGATGCGGCGGGCTTCGGGCAGCAGGGCGCTGCCGGCCGGCGTCAGCGCGACCGTGCGCCGGTTGCGCAGGAACAGCGCGGTGCCGAGACCGTCCTCCAGCGCGGCGATGGCCTGCGACAGCGGCGGCTGCGTCATGTGCAGGCGCGCGGCGGCGCGGCCGAAGTGCAATTCCTCGGCCACGGTGACGAAGTAGCGCAGCTGGCGCAATTCCAGGTTCATCGATATGAGTGGCATGGCTGTGATTCGCCCAGCATATCAGAAGCACGCCTCATTACCCATTTGACGCGGGCCGGGCCACGGGGCATGCTGCAAAACTCATCACGCCAGGAGCCCGCCATGCCCGACCAGCCGCGCTACAACCGCCGTTCCCGTCATGTGACCGAAGGCGTCGCCCGCAGCCCGAACCGCTCGATGTATTACGCGATGGGCTATCAGAAAGCCGATTTCGACAAGCCGATGATCGGCATCGCCAACGGCCATTCCACGATCACCCCATGCAATTCCGGCCTGCAGAAACTGGCCGACGTCGCCATCGCGACCGTCCGCGACGCCGGCGCGAATCCGCAGGTGTTCGGCACGCCGACCATTTCCGACGGCATGTCGATGGGCACCGAGGGCATGAAGTTCTCGCTGATCTCGCGCGAGGTGATCGCCGACTGCATCGAGACATGCGTGAACGGCCAGTGGATGGACGGCGTCGTCGTGATCGGCGGCTGCGACAAGAACATGCCGGGCGGGATGATCGCGCTGGCGCGCACGAACGTCCCCGGCATCTACGTGTATGGCGGCACGATCAGGCCGGGCCACTGGAAGGGCAAGGACCTGACGATCGTGTCGGCCTTCGAAGCCGTGGGCGAATTCACGGCGGGGCGCATGAGCCAGGAAGACTTCGACGGCATCGAGCGCAACGCCTGCCCGTCGTCCGGCTCGTGCGGCGGCATGTACACGGCGAACACGATGTCGTCGTCGTTCGAAGCGCTCGGCATGTCGCTGCTGTACTCGTCGACGATGGCCAATCCGGACGACGAAAAGGTCGGCTCCGCGGCGGAGTCGGCGCGCGTGCTCGTGGAAGCCGTCAAGCGCGATCTGAAACCGCGCGACATCATCACGCGACGGTCCATCGAAAACGCCGTCGCGCTGATCATGGCGACCGGCGGCTCGACGAACGCCGTGCTGCACTACCTCGCCATCGCGCACGCGGCGGACGTCGAATGGACGATCGACGATTTCGAGCGCGTGCGCCGGCAGGTCCCGGTGATCTGCAACCTGAAGCCGTCGGGCGAATATGTCGCGACCGACCTGCACCAGGCGGGCGGCATCCCGCAGGTCATGAAGCTGCTGCTCGACGCCGGCCTGCTGCACGGCGACTGCATCACCATCACGGGCCGCACGCTGGGCGAGGAGCTGGAGCACGTGCCGTCCGCGCCGCCGGCCGGGCAGGACGTCATCCGGCCGCTCGACCGCGCGCTGTACAAGGAAGGGCACCTGGCGATCCTGAAGGGGAATCTGGCGCCGGATGGCTGCGTGGCCAAGATATCGGGCTTGAAGAATCCCGTGATCACGGGGCCGGCGCGCGTGTTCGACGACGAATACAGCGCGATGGACACGATCCTCGCCAACCGCATCAACCCGGGCGACGTGCTCGTGCTGCGCTACCTGGGGCCGCGCGGCGGTCCCGGCATGCCGGAGATGCTGGCGCCGACGGCGGCGCTGATCGGCAAGGGGCTCGGCGAATCCGTCGGGCTGATCACGGACGGCCGCTTTTCGGGCGGCACCTGGGGCATGGTCGTGGGCCACGTGACGCCGGAAGCGTTCGAAGGCGGCACGATCGCGCTCGTGCAGGAAGGCGACTCGATCACGATCGACGCGCACCGCCAGCTGATCCAGCTGAACGTGCCGGACGACGAGATCGCCCGCCGGCGCGCGGCCTGGGTGCGCCCGGCACCGCGCTACACCCACGGCGTGCTGGCCAAGTTCGCCGCGCTGGCGCAGCCGGCGAGCAAGGGGGCGGTGACCTGCTGAACGTCCGCAGTCAGCGCGGTTCGAGTCGTCGTCCCCGCGCAGGCGGGGACGTCGGGGTCAGAGCCCTTTTTTGTGCAATAGCCCGAGCGCACGTCGCTGAAGCGATGTGTACCTGGCTGTGCTGCGATCGCGGCCGTCCGGGCGTCCACCGTGGCATGCTGGCTTGCAGCTGGAAACAGGTTGCGAGAACAATTACGCGAAAAAGGGCTCTGACCCTGACCCTTCCCCTCAAATTTCATAGAGAGTCACCATGGAGATAAACTCGTTGAACGCGTCGACGAGTTGGCGACAGGTGATTGGTGGCGGCTCAGGTTGGCCAAGCCAATATGCTGCCAAGGACAGGACGGAAAGCGTGGCGCCGGCTTTTGAGTGACTTCCGTAGCTGACTTGGTGCCCGGCGCGGCGCATGGCTATCCCGATCAGCCACATGGCGTAGGCGAGCAGCGCGCCGATCAGGCATAACACGGCCAGGCGTTGTGCGCTGCGCGTCTGGCAGGTATGCAAACCCATCCCCCAGCGATCGTTCTTGAGATCGCGAAACGTCTGTTCGATTTGCATGCGGCCGGCGTAGAGTCGGACAACCTGGTCGGCGCTCATTGTGTCGAGCTTGGGCGAGGCCGCCAGCAACCACGGTTCGGACTGCGCGACGCGGCAACTCTGGCTATGTTTGCTGCGGCTGGGCTTGCCAAACCTGGTCACGCCATGACGCCGTTTGGCGTTTGGCTTCATCAAGACCAATCGACACGGTGTGGGGTTGGAACGTACGTAGAGGAAGCACCCGAGGTCACGCGCCCTCGTACGTGCCTGTGCATACAGGCTCTTGCATCCGGTCCAAGTCCGATCCGATGGCCGGCATACCATATCGCGGTTGCGAATCCTGCCAATCCAGGCCCATTCTTGCCGATCGAGCATCTTGAACCACGTGGCTCGAAAACCCGCATCGGTAATGATGACGGGCTGGCAGCACTCTGGCAGGACACTCCTGAGTGTCTTCATGAATGCGCTGTGCACCGCGAGAGACCCCAATTTCTGCTGAGGGTGAACTTCTTCGTAGACTGTGAAGGCGCGTCCCTTAATCAAGGCCGCTGCGCGCAGCAACTGCATACTGCCGTCGTCACGTAATTCGGACCAATCGACGACGATGCCGATTTGGCGGTGCGTGCCGAGAACACGATGCGCCAGCGCGCGGAACACCGCCACGCGTTCATCCTGAATATGCACATTGCTCAGGAACCGATCGCTGCACTTGATCCGATGCCGAACTTCCGCCGCTGTCCGTAACGCCTTGCCCATCTTTACTACGCCCAAGCCCCCGACCTGGGCAGCTTCTGTCATCCGCGCCAAACAATCCCGGCGCTTGGCGTGCATCGTGGGACACTGATCACGCAAGAAGCCTTGTATGATACGAAATGCATGCATGGCCTGTTTCCTTTCTTCGCAGTTTGGTCGCTACGAATGAAAGGGCTAACACAGCCATGCATGCGCCGTTTTTGGGATGAAAAGTTAACAGGTTCTAAAAACGTTTACAACAAGATTTGAGGGGAAGGGTCAGGCTCTGACCCCGAAT
>Ga0209148_1000726_pt1 | contig 25913 bp, 26 predicted proteins | sample AraplaCol_mMF_r2_2_FD_184288 | JGI IMG/M metagenome (GOLD analysis project Ga0209148, IMG submission 184288) | Arabidopsis root microbial communities from North Carolina, USA - plate scrape CL_Col_mMF_r2 (SPAdes) (version 2) | ecosystem: Host-associated > Plants > Roots > Endosphere | place... | reverse complement strand
CTCGGCGCCCGGGGCGGACGTGACGACCTGCCAGGGCGCGCCCGGTCCCGCCGCCGCGCCGGGCCCTTGCGCGGGCGCAGGCGCGGGCGCGGCCACGGATCGGCCCGCCACGGCCATCTGCCCGCCGGCCAGGGTCGCGGCACCCAGCAACCGCATTGCATCTCGTCTCGTCGTCATCGTGTCTCCCGTTGTTGGTCCGCCGCGCGATTGGAAACGTTCCCAATCGAAGCCGGACGACTATACCATCCGTGCTTTCCCAATGTCAAAACGAAAGTGATCCGTTGCGGAACAGCAAGAAGATCGCAGCGCCGGCGCCACCGCGCGCGCGGTTTAAGCGGCGTCAAACGTTCGATTGAGGCAGGCAGCGCCGCCACCTGGGATGTGCGGCACACTTGCGCGGTTAGCGACCGTCCCGTACCCGCCATGACATCGATCCGCCACCTGCGCACCATTCTCGGCATGCTCGTCTGCGCCCTGCTTGCCGCCTGCACGATGAAGGACGCGCCCGCCGTGACGGTGACGCCCGACATCGTCCCCACCGAGCTGTACGTCGCGGCCGACGGCCTGGACTCGAATCCCGGCACGCGGGCCGCGCCGCTGCGCTCGCTGGCGCGCGCCGCCCAGCTGGTCACGCCGGGCACCATCGTCAACGTCCTGCCCGGCACCTACCACGGCGGCTTCCGCACCGCGATCGACGGCCGGGCCAATGCCCGCATCGTGTTCCGCGCGACGGAGCGCTGGCGCGCGCGTATCGTGCCACCGCCCGTGTCGGCGACGGCGCTCGGCTGGGACAACCGCGCCAGCTACGTCGACATCGAAGGCTTCGACGTCGACGGCAGCCCCGGGGTGGACGGTCCGGACGCCAGCGCCGGCATCCGCTGGACCACGGGCATCTACAGCGGCGGGTCGTACAACCGCATCATCGGCAACCACGTCCACCACGTCGCCATCACCGTGCCGTGCACGAGCGCGGGCGGCTCCGGCATCGGCGTGGACAGTTATTACAAGGGCACGCATTCCGACGTGATCGGCAACAGCGTGCACGACATCGGCCCGCCCGGCTGCCGCTGGGTGCAGGGCATCTACGTGAACACGCCGGCCACGATCCGCAACAACGTCGTCTACCGCATCTCCGAAGCGGGCATCCACCTGTGGCACGACGCCCACGACGTCCTCGTCGCGAACAATACGGTGACGGCGTCGAACACGGGCATCGTCGTCGGCGGCGGCGACTTTTATCATACCGAGGGGCCGAACGACCACACGCGGGTGGTCAACAACATCGTGTACGACAACCGCTTCGGCATTTCGGAACAGGGCGCGACGGGGCCCCACAACACCTACCGCAACAACCTCGTGTTCGGCAATCCGGACGGCGACTGGCACCTGGCCGAGGGCATGACGCACAGCGGCACGGTGGACGCCCCGCCCCGCTTCGTTGCGTACACGCGCGACGGGACGCCCGATTGCGCCCTCGCGCAGGACTCGCCGGCGATCGGCAAGGGATTGCCGGAGGGCGACACCGGCCCGGACTTCAGCGGCAAGGTGCGGCCGGCCAAGGAGCCCGTCGATATCGGCGCCTGCCAGCACTGACGGGGCGGGCGCGCCTTACAGGATCTCGCGCACCAGCTCGGACGGCCGGCACAGGCGCACGCCCTTGGGCGTCACGACGAACGGCCGGTTGATGAGGATCGGATGGGCGACCATGGCGTCCAGCAGGGCGTCGTCGGTCGTGGCCGGGGCGTCCAGGCCCAGTGCCGTGAACAGTGCTTCCTTGCTGCGCACCGCGTCGCGCACGCTCAGGCCCGCCTGCGCAATCATGGCCTTCAGTTCGTCCCGCGACGGCGGCTGCGCGAGATAGTCGACCACGCGCGGCTCGACGCCGGCCGCGCGGATCGTTTCCAGGGTCGTGCGCGACGTGCCGCAGCGCGCATTGTGAAAAATCGTGATGTCCATCTTGAAAATCCTTGTTCGAGAGGCAAGGATGATACCGGCGGGACCGCAACGCTTCCAGTGTTTTCGCTTGTCCCCCTCCTGTCAGCGCTATAAAATGCCCGGTTTGCTTGCCGGGGCGCAATCGATATTGCAGGGGGACGCACCGGTTGAAACACTGTCAAGCCAAGACCAGAGGCCGCGCACGGCCCGCCCGCATGGAGAGAACATGGAAGAATACCTGATGCGCCCCGCCGCGATGCCGACCTGGGGCCAGCGCAGCGCGCTGCGCATGCTGAACGCGATCGGCTGGAATTTGTACTTCAAGCCCCTGCCCGGCCCGCACGGCATCGCCGTCGTGTATCCGCACACGTCCAACTGGGATTTCTTCGTCGGCCTGCTGGCCAAGTGGGCCGTCGGCCTGCAGTTCCGCTGGCTCGCCAAGGACTCGCTGTTCCGCGGCCCGATGGGCGCCCTCATGCGCTACTGGGGCGGCGTGGCCGTCGACCGCAGCGCGCCGCAGGGCGCGATCGTGCGCCTCGCGCAGACGATGCACGCGGCCGACTGGTTCTGGCTGGCCATCACGCCGGAAGGCACGCGCAGCTACCGTCCGCACTGGAAGAGCGGCTTCTACCGCATCGCGCTCGCCGCCGACGTGCCGGTGCTGCTGGTCTCGCTGGACTATGGCAGGAAGATCATCGACGTCACCCGCACCCTGACGATGACGGGCGACGAAGCGGCCGACATCGCCGCCATCGCGCAAGTCTACGACGGCGTGCGCGCGCTGTACCCGCAGAACGCGGCCCCGATCCGCCTGGGCGACCCGGCCAGGCGCCCGGACGACACCCGCACGCAGGCATAATTCGGGCGCGCCCGCCGGGCTCAGTGATCGAGCAGCCCCTGCTCGCGGATGAAGCGCACGACCTCCTCCACGCCCTCGCCGGTGCGCAGGTTCGTGAACACGAACGGCCGGTCGCCGCGCTGGCGGCGCGCGTCCTGCGCCATCACGTCCAGGTCGGCCCCCACGTGCGGCGCGAGGTCGGTCTTGTTGATGATGAGGAGATCGGAGCGCGTGATGCCGGGGCCGCCCTTGCGCGGGATCTTTTCGCCGCCCGCCACGTCGATGACGTACAGGGTCAGGTCGGACAGTTCGGGGCTGAACGTGGCCGCGAGATTGTCGCCGCCCGATTCCACGAGCACGAGCTGCAGCGCCGGGAAATCGGCCTGCAGCCGGGCGATGGCTTCCAGGTTGATCGATGCGTCCTCGCGGATCGCCGTGTGCGGGCAGCCGCCCGTCTCGACGCCCATCAGCCGCTCGGGCGGCAGCGCGTCCGCGCGCAGCAGGATCTCCATGTCTTCGCGCGTGTAGATGTCGTTGGTGATCACGGCCATGTCGTAGCGCTCGCGCATGCCGCGGCACAGCCTTTCGCACAGGGCCGTCTTGCCGGAACCGACCGGGCCGCCGATGCCCACCCGCAGGGGATTCGATGTCATGTGTTCTGCCTCATTCAGGAACGATACAAGCGCCCATGCTGCACCTCGTGCCGCATCGACAGCATGGACAAGCCGGGCGACCAGTTCGACAGGTCCGCGTCCGCCAGCGTGCGCGCCGTCGCGGCCGCGCGTTCGAGCGGCACCCGCAGCGCCAGCAGCAGCCGCTGCCCCGCGACCTGCCCCAGCGGCACCGACTTCACGCACACGAGCACCTGGTTCTCGGCCCACGAGAACAGCATGGCCAGCAGCGCGTCCTCGTGCGGGATCGCGAGGGCGTCGACGGCGCACGCGTAGGCCGCCGGCAGCGACACCTCGGCGCCCAGCGGGCCGACGTCGGCCACGCCCAGCTCGGCGATCAGCCGGGTGAGCGAATAACCCATCTGGACGGTCTCCGCGCGCAGCTCGGCCGTGTCGCGCGCCGCGAGAAAGCACGCGCTCCACTCGGCAATGGCGGCCCGGTCGCGCGCTTCGAACGCCTTCAACAGGCGCCACAGCAGCGGCCCGTCCCAGCGCGCCATCACCTCGTCGAGATAGCGCACGAGCCACGCGTGCGCGCCGGCCGCGTCGCGCACCAGGCCGTCCTCGATGGCCGCCTCCAGGCCCTGCGAATAACTGTAGCCGCCGATCGGCAGCGCCGGGCTGGCGAACTGCAGCAGGTGCAGGAGGCTGGCCGCGTTCATGCGTCGGCCACGATGTCGGCCGGCCGGTGGATCTTCTGGCGCGCGGGCACCGGCGCCAGCGGGCCGCCGCCGTGGTGATGGCCATGCCCGCCCGCATAGGCCCCCGGCTCGGGCTCGAACGCCGCCAGCTCCTCGTCGACCCGCGCGCCCAGCCCTTCCACCATCTCCTTGAGCACGGGGTCGACGCGGATGCGCAGCCAGCCCGCGCCGACCTGCGTCTGCGTGTGGCGGTTCCCGAGGTGGAAGGCGCAGCGCGCCAGCATCGTGGCATCGTCGCAGCGCACGCGATACGTGGGCTCGGGCGCCGCGACGACGCGCACGACGCGGCCGCCCTCGCCCGTCAGCAGTTCGCCATCGCGCAGCACGGTGCCGCGCACGAGGAACAGCGCAACCTCCTCGCCGGATTCCAGACGCGCGCGCTGGCGGCACCGCTCGCGCTGGTCGTACGGCAGCACCAGCAGGTCGTGGACGACGTCGGCGTGGGTGATCTTCGTATGCAATGACAACATGGCGGCTCCCGGTCCGATCAAAACAGAAAATACCGCTGGGCTAGCGGCAATACGGCGGCCGGCTCGCACACGAGCAAACGGCCATCGGCCCGCACTTCATACGTCTCCGGATCCACCTCCATGTGCGGCGTGGCGCCGTTGTGGATCATGTCGCGCTTGCGCAAGCCGCGCGTCGCGCGCACCGGAATGACGGACTTGGCCAGGCCGAGCTGGCGCGCGATCCCCGCGTCGAACGCCGCCTGCGACACGAACGTGAACGATTTTTTCAGGCCGCCGCCGAACGCGCCGAACATGGGCCGGTAATGCACGGGCTGCGGCGTCGGGATCGACGCGTTCGGGTCGCCCATCAAACTGGCCGCGATCATGCCGCCCTTGAGGATCAGCGACGGCTTGACGCCGAAGAAGCCGGGGCGCCACAGCACGATGTCGGCGATCTTGCCCGGCTCCAGCGACCCCACGGCGTGCGCGATGCCGTGCGTGAGCGCCGGGTTGATCGTGTACTTCGCGACGTAGCGCTTGACGCGCGCGTTGTCGCTGCGGGACGAATCGCCGTCGAGCGGGCCGCGCTGCACCTTCATCTTGTGCGCCGTCTGCCACGTGCGCGTGATGGTCTCGCCGACGCGGCCCATCGCCTGCGAGTCGGACGACATCATCGAGATGGCGCCCAGGTCGTGCAGGATGTCCTCGGCGGCGATGGTCTCGCGGCGGATCCGCGATTCCGCGAACGCCACGTCTTCCGCGATGGCGGCGTCGAGGTGGTGGCACACCATCAGCATGTCCAGGTGCTCGTCCAGCGTGTTCACGGTGTACGGGCGCGTGGGATTCGTCGACGAGGGCAGCACGTTGTCCTGGCCGACGGCGGCGATGATGTCCGGTGCGTGGCCGCCGCCCGCGCCTTCCGTGTGGAAGGTGTGGATCGTGCGGCCCTTGAACGCGGCCAGCGTCGATTCGAGGAAGCCCGCCTCGTTCAGCGTGTCCGAGTGCAGCGCGGCCTGGACGTCCATGCGCTCCGCCACCGAGAGGCAGTTGTCGATGGCGGCCGGCGTGCTGCCCCAGTCCTCGTGCAGCTTGAGGCCGATGGCGCCCGCCTCCACCTGCTCTTCCAGTGGGCGCGCCTGGCTGACGTTGCCCTTGCCGAAGAAGCCGAGGTTCATCGGGAACGCGTCGGCCGCCATCAGCATCGAATGGATGTGCCACGCGCCCGGCGTGCACGTGGTGGCCGCCGTCCCGACGGCGGGGCCCGTGCCGCCGCCCAGCATGGTCGTGATGCCCGACATCAGGGCCTCGTCGATCTGCTGCGGGCAGATGAAGTGGATGTGCGTGTCGACGCCGCCGGCCGTGACGATCATGCCTTCGCCCGCGATGATTTCGGTCGCGCCGCCGATGGCCATCGTCACGCCCGGCTGGACGTCGGGATTGCCGGCCTTGCCGATGGCGGCGATCAGGCCGTCCTTGAGGCCGATGTCGGCCTTGACGATGCCCCAGTGGTCGACGATGACGGCGTTCGTGATCACGGTGTCCATCACGTCCGCGCGCACGCGCTGCGACTGGCCCATGCCGTCGCGGATCACTTTGCCGCCGCCGAACTTCACTTCTTCGCCGTAGATGGCGTAGTCGCGTTCGATCTCGATGACGAGTTCCGTATCGGCCAGGCGGATCCGGTCGCCCGTCGTCGGGCCGTACATGTCGGCATACGCCTGGCGCGTGACGTCGGCCATTCAATCGTCTCCGTCGAGGGGGCCGTCGATGCGGCCCTGGAAGCCGTGCACGATGCGCAGGCCGCCCAGGTCGACCAGTTCCACGGTGCGCCGCTGGCCCGGCTCGAAGCGCACCGCCGTGCCGGCCGCGATGTTCAGGCGCATGCCGCGCGTGGCCTCGCGCTCGAACCGCAGCGCGTCGTTCGCTTCGTAAAAGTGGTAGTGCGAGCCGACCTGCACCGGCCGGTCGCCCGCGTTGGCGACGACGACCGTCAACGTGCGCCGGCCCGCGTTGAGGGCGATGTCGCCCGCTTCGAGGAAGTATTCGCCCGGGATCACGCGGCCTCCTGGCTCGGGAGGGTCTTCGTGTAGGCGACCTGCGGATAGGATGCGCCGTCCGCCCGGGCGTAGCCGAGATCGCGGATCAGCGCGTCGGCGCCGGAGCCCGCCTCGGTGGCCAGCCGCAGCTCGACGCGGCCCAGCGCGCGCGCCTCGGCCTCGGCGGCCCGCAGCAGCACGCCGCCGATCCCACGCTGGCGCACGCGGTCGTGGACCATCAGCGCCCGCACGTCGGCGCGCTGGCGGCCGTCCGGGCGCTGGCACAGGTCCAGCTGCACGGTGCCCAGCAGCGCGCCGTCGTGCGCGGCCGCCAGCAGCACGCGGGTGCCGGCGGCGACGGCCGCGCGCACGTCGTCCCAGTAGCGCTGCATGTGGCGGCCGTGGGGAATGGCGGCGGGGTCGGGAGAGGCGCCGTGCGCCACGGCGTCCAGCAGCAGGTCGGACAGCTTGTGGCGCATGACGTCGCAGGCCTGGGCATCGAGGTGGAGGATCTTCACGGCGTTCTCACGGTATCGGGTGGTGGACGGTCACGAGCTTGCTGCCGTCCGGGAAAGTGGCTTCGACCTGGATCTCCGGGATCATCTCCGGCACGCCGTCCATCACGTCGGCGCGCGCCAGCACCGTCGTACCTTCGCTCATCAACTCGGCCACGCTGCGGCCGTCGCGGGCGCCTTCCATGATGGCGGCCGTGATCAGCGCGACGGCCTCCGGGTAGTTCAACTTGAGGCCGCGCGCGCGGCGGCGTTCGGCCAGCAGCGCGGCCGTGAAGATCAGGAGCTTGTCTTTTTCGCGTGGCGTGAGATCCATGGCGTTCCCGTTACGTGTTCCAGATGCGCGGCAAGCAGGCCGCGCGGCCGAGCAGATGCGGACGCAGCGCCTGCCACGCGCGCGTGAGCGCCGCGCGCGCGCGCTCGCCGTCGTCGCCGAGGAAGCGGGCCACGAAGACCTGTTTCACCTGGCTGACGGCCAGGCCCGGATCGAGGCCGCGCAGCGCGTCCTGCAGGCTTGCCGGCACCGGCTTGCCGACGGCGACGAGCGTCGCGCAGACGCTCTGGCCACGCAGGCCCAGCGGGCTGTCGAGCGCGGCCGCGGTGACGTCGCCCTGCTCCCACCACACGGGCCGTCCATCGATGCGGATGCGCGTGCGCTGGACGATCCGCCCGCGCATGAAACGTTCGCCGAAGGCGCGGCGGCCGAAGCACAGCACGTCGCTGCCGATGTAGACGGCGCCCGGCGCCAGGTCGACCTCGTGCGTGAGCGTCACGTCGGCATCGTCATAAAAGATGGTTTCCTGGGGCAGCCATTCGATGGCGGCGCCGGCGCCGGCGGCCAGGCGCACGTCCTGGCGCGACGCGCGGCCGTTGGCGCGATACCATTTGGCCGCGCCGGGCGACGTGGCCAGCACGTGGCAGCCGGCGGGGGCGTCGAGTGCGACGTCGAGACTGTCGCCGCCCACGATGCCGCCCGGCGGGTGCACGACGATCACGTGGCAGGTGCCCGGCCCTTCCGGATATAAAGCCTTCTGCACCCGCAGCGGCCCGCGGTGTTCACGCCGCACGAGCCGCGTGCAGGCGCCGTCGCGCGCGAAGCCCAGCGACAGGCTCGCTCGCCATGCGGAGGTGGACATCGGATCATTGACGGTGCAATCGGGCATACCAGACGGAGTAGCACGATGCATGCCAGTGCGGATGGATGCGCGGCTGGCACTGTACCGGGGCGTGCCGCACCCGCGCCGCATGCGGCGCACCAGCGCGGGACCGGCGGCACCGGAACAGTGCAGGCGCGGCGGGAGCGCCGGCGCCGTGCCGGTGCACGTCAGGGACTACGCGGGGAATTTATTTCGGTAACAGCAAGGGCGAGGACGGCAGGCGGTCGCGCGCGGCGGCCGGGAAGAACGACACAGGGATGCCCGCGCCCGGCCGGTAGCGAAGACCGGTCAGGCAGGCGAGCCCCGGATCACGCCGGTCAGCGGCGGCGACGCAGTGGCCGGGCCACGCGGACGGGGCGCAGGGCGCGCTCGCGGTCGGCGGCGCGTTTGGACGCGGCCAGTTCGAAGGTCAGCGCGAGGGCGATGCCGGCCGGAACGGCGGCGGCGAAACCGAGGGCAACCAGGACGACGGTTGACAACAGAATAACAAGGGTGCTGGGGCGCGGCATGATATCCACCTTTTCTCTAAAACCTTGCCTCCATCCTGCCACAGCTGGGATTTGCTTGCAATCACGTGTCGTGTCGTGCGAGGGCATCCCAGGCATTGGCCGTGCTCAAAAAGAGACGGCCGCTGAGTTCACGCAACAGTGTCGATGCGCGCAGCCGGTCGAGCACCGGTCCCTTGACCTCGGCCATGTGCAGCCGGATATGACGCCGCGCCAGGGCGCGGTTCAGGTCCAGCAGGCCGAACAGCGCCGAACTGTCGATGGCGTTCACGGCCGACAGCACGAGCACCAGCTCGCGCGCGTCGCCATGCGCCGCCAGCGCTTCCTCGACGCGCCGGCTGACGGCTTCGATATTGCCGAAGAACAGACCCGCGTCGATGCGCAGCAGCAGGACGCCGCGGTCCGTCTGGACCGCGTAGCGATCGACGTTGCGAAAATGCTCGGTATGCGGAATCCGGCCCAGCACGGCGATGTGGGGCCGGCTCTCGCGCCAAATCATCGTCCCCAGCGACAGCAGCAGGCCCAGCACGACGCCCGCCTCCACCCCCAGCAGCAGCACGCCGCCGGCGGTCGCCAGCAGCGCCAGCGCGTCGGCGCGGTCGTAGCGCCACGCGGTGCGCAGGGTCGACCAGTCCAGCATGCCCAGCACGGCGACGATGATCGTCGCGGCAAGCACCGGCAGCGGCAGGAGGGACAGCAAGCCCAGCCACGCGGCCGGCAGCACGAGCGCGCCGGCCAGCAGCGCCGCCGTCACGACGCCCGCCAGCTGCGTGCGTGCGCCGGCCGCGACATTGACGGCGGAGCGCGACAGGCTGCCGGTCACGGGAAATCCGCCGGACAGCGCGCTGCCGATATTGGCGAGGCCGAGGCCCGCCAGCTCGCGGTTCGTGTGGAGCTTTTCCCCGCGCTTGAGCGCTAGCGTCTGCGCGCCCGACATCGCGATCAGGAAACTCATGAAGCCGATCAGGAAGGCAGGCTTGACGAGCTCCTGCCAGTGCACGGCGGACGCCGCCAGCGCCAGGCGCGGCAGGCCGGCCGGCACCGCGCCGATCACCCGCACGCCCATGTGGTCGAGGCGCAGCGCCGCGACCAGCGCGATGCCGCCCAGGACAAGCAGCATCGGGGCCAGCTTCGCCGCGACGTCGGCCGCGCCGCGCGGCATGCCGAGCCGGCGCAGCAGCGGCGCCAGCCAGCCCCGCGCGAACAGCAGCAGCGCGACGCTGCCGGCGCCCAGCATGGCGCTGGGGCCGTGCACATGCGGCGGCGCCGCGCCGAGCAAGGTCGGCATCTGGCCCAGCGCGATCACGACGGCGGAACCCAGCGTGAAGCCGTTCATCACGGGACGCGAAAAAAAGTTCGCGAGGAAGCCCACGCGCAGCAGGCCGCACGCGAGCAGCACCGCGCCGGACACCAGCGCCAGCTGTGCCGCGAGCACGCCGTACAGCGCGCTGCCGGGCGATGCCAGCGGCGCCAGCGCGGACGCCGTCATCAGCGCGATGATCGCCATCGGCCCCACGGATTGCGTGGAACTCGTGCCGAACAAGGCATACAACAGCGCCGGCACGATGCCGGCATACAGGCCCGCCACGGGCGGCAGGCCGGCCACGAGCGCATACGCCATGCCCTGCGGGATCATCATCATGGCGACGACGATACCGGCGCCCACGTCGCCGCCGAGATCGCCGCGACGGTAGGTGCGCAGCCAGCCGAGGACGGCCGGCGCCGCCGAACCGGGGCCGCTCACTGCATCGCCAGTTCGACGCAGTTGCGGCCCGCGCGCTTGGCGCGCGCGAGGGCGGCGTCGGTGCGCTGGGCCAGCGAATCGCCGCTCTCCTGCTCCCCCAACTGGGCCACGCCGAGGCTCACGGTCACGTGGTCGCAGCCGGGGATCTCGGCCTGTTCGATCGCCACGCGCACCTTTTCCGCCATCTTGAGGCCGTCGATGGCGCTCGTGTGCGGCGCGATGATGTGGAATTCCTCGCCGCCCGAGCGCACGAGGATGTCGCTGGCGCGCAGCACGGCGCGGGCCGTGTCGGCCACGGTGCGCAGCACCACGTCGCCGACCGGATATCCATACGTATCGTTGACGGCCTTGAAGCGGTCGATGTCGAACGACAGCAGCGCGAGCGGCACGCGGTAGCGGCGCGCGCGCCTGATTTCCTTGTCCAGCAGCTCTTCGCCGTGGCGGCGGTTCGCCACGCCGGTCAGGGCGTCGGTCGTGGAAATATACGTCAGGCGCGCCAGCAGGTGTTCGTTTTCCTGGCCGATGGCGGCGAGACGCAGGCCCAGCGCGGCCAGGCGCGCCACGTCGAGCAGGGTGTTCCACTCCTCGAGCGAGAACGCGCGCGCGGCGCCGAACAGCAGCGACAGCGCGCCGCGCGGGGCGCCGGGACCGTCGGCCGGAATCGGCAGGCCCAGCGCCATCGCGACGCCGTGCGCGCGCAAGCCGTCGGCCAGCGCCGGTTCGCCCGACTGTTCGGGCATCTCGAGGAGCGCGGCGCTGCCGCCGGCGGCCGCCAGCAGGCCGGGGAAGGCGTGGCGCAGCGGTGCCTGCAGCAACCGGTCGGTGCGCTGCAGCAGCGCGCCGAGCAGCAGGCCGTCCGGCCCCTGCTGGGCGACCAGTTGCAAGTCGTTGCCGTCCGCGAGCAGGAACACACCGGCGTGCAACACGCCCGGCCACGCGCACAGGGCGGCGCACAGCGCCTCGGACAATGCATGGGCATCCTCCGCCGCGTCCACCGCCGCCTGCGTGCGGGTGCGCAGGTCGAGCAGCGGTCGCAGGTCGGCCGCATCACTGCCCACCTCGGCGTCGGGCGATGCGAGATGTTGGTCCACCGTGGCACGCAGCGCGGCCGCGTCGAGCGGCGTGACGGCGTAGCGGGCGGGCCCGCGGGCCATCAGCGCGGGCAGCCACCCGGCGCCGGCGAAAGGACACAGCAGCAAGGTCGGCAGGCCGGCGCGGCGGGCGACGAGGTCGCCCAGCGCATCCAGGTCGATGCTCGGCTCGAAACGGTCGAGATCGATGACGAGCAGGTCGGGCTGCGCGCGCGCCAGCAGGCTGGCGGCGACGTCCGCGCTGTCCGCCAGGTGCAGGCGCGCGAACAGGGACGCGCACGCGTGGGCGAAATCGGTGCGCCGCTGCGCCATCGGACTCAGGTAGATCCCGGTCCGCCCTGCTTCCTGTTCCGTTTGCTGCTGCATCGTCGACCCCTGGCACATGTTACAAAACAAGTTTGCCACAAAGCACCTGCAACGCCTAGCAAATGCTCGCAATGTGTGGAAGCGCACCGTCAGCGCCCCGGTGGCGCGGGAATACTGGCGGGATCATGCACAAGGAGGGAACCATGGCAACCCAGGACGATGCAGCGAACAAGCAGAAGGCGATCCAGAACCGCCAGGACCAGCTCGACGCCAGCATGCAGAAAGGCGACCACGGCAGCGGCGGCGCGGCGCAGACGGGCATCCAGCAGCCGAGCGGCGACTTCCCGGCCCAGCACCTGGCCAAGCCGGGCCTGGAAGCCCAGATGGAGCTCAAGCCGAAGTTCATGGCCGAGCACTACAAGGGCAGCGGCAAGCTGGCCGGCCAGGTCGCCATTGTGACAGGGGGCGATTCCGGCATCGGCCGCGCCGTCGCCGTCCTGTTCGCGCGCGAAGGCGCCGACGTGGCGGTCCTGTACCTGAACGAACACGAGGACGCGGCCGAGACCCAGCGCTACATCGAAGCCGAGGGCCAGAAATGCGTGACGATCGCCGGCGACGTCAAGGACATGGAATTCTGCCAGCAGGCCGTCGACAAGATCGTCGCCAAGTGGGGCCGCCTGGACGTCCTGGTCAACAACGCCGCGTTCCAGGAACACGCCGAGTCGCTGCTCGACCTCACCGAAGACCGCTTCGACGAGACGATGCGCACGAACATCTACGGCTACTTCCACATGGCGAAGGCCTGCCTGCCCTACATGAAACGGGGCGCGTCCATCGTCAACACGGGCTCCGTGACGGGCCTGAAGGGGTCGAAGAAGCTGCTCGACTATTCGACGACGAAGGGCGCCATCCACGCGTTCACGATGTCCCTCGCCGCCAACCTGCTCGACCAGGGCATCCGCGTGAACGCCGTCGCGCCGGGCCCCGTGTGGACGCCGCTGAACCCGGCCGACCAGTCGCCGGACGAGATCACCAAGTTCGGCCAGAGCACGACGTTCGGCCGCCCGGCCCAGCCGGAAGAGCTGTCGCCGGCGTACGTCTATCTCGCTTCGAACGTCTGTTCCGGCTACGTCACCGGCGTCGTGCTGCCGATCACGGGGACGGTGGGCGAATAAACAAGGAGGGCGCCATGGCACGCAGCATGTGGAAAGGTGCGATCAGCTTCGGGCTGGTGCACATCCCGGTCGAAATGTATCCGGCGGCGAGCGACCAGGGACTCGACCTGACGATGCTCGACCGGCGCGACTTCGCGCCGATCGGCTTCAAGCGCTACAACAAGGCGACGGGCAAGGAAGTGTCGTGGGACGACATCGTCAAGGGCTACGAATACCAGGACGGCGAATACGTCGTGCTGACCGACGAAGACCTGCGCCGCGCCAATCCGGAAGCGACGCAGACGATCGACATCATCGCGTTCGTGAACGCCGAGCAGGTCCCGCTGATCTACTACGAGCAGCCCTACTACCTGGCGCCCGGCAAGGGCGGCGACAAGGTCTACGCGCTGCTGCGCGAGACGCTGCGCGAAGTGGGCAAGATCGGCATCGCCAACGTCGTCATCCGCGTCAAGCAGCACCTCGCGGCCCTCGTGTGCGTGGGCGACACGATCGTGCTGAACACGCTGCGCTATCCGGACGAGATCCGTCCCACCGACGAACTCAGGATCCCCGGCGCGGACTCGAAGGCCGCGCAGGTCACGGACAAGGAACTGCAGATGGCCAGGGCGCTCGTCGAAGGCATGAGCGAGAAGTGGAAGCCGCAGCAGTACCACGACACCTACCGCGAAGACGTGCTGGCGCTGATCAAGAAGAAGATCGCCGCCAACCAGACGAAGACCCTGACGGAACCGGAGCCCGAGGAAGAGAAGCCGGCGAAAACGAACGTCATCGACCTCGTCGCGCTGCTGCAGGCCAGCCTGGGCAAGAAGCCCGCGAAAGCCGCCGCGGACGACGACGGCGACGACGACGAACCGCCGCCGCGAAAATCGAAGAGGCCCGCCCGTGCCGCCGACGAGGACGCCGACGACACCCCGCCGCCGCGCGCGCGCAAGGCGCCCGCGCACGCGGCCACGCACGCGGGCGCGAAGCGCACGACGGCCGCGAAGTCGACGTCGGCCAAGACGGCGGCGAAGACCGCCGCCAAGCGCGCGACAGCCACCAAGGCGACCGCCAAGACGGCGGCCAAAGCGGCGCCGGCGCGGCGCAGGAAGGCCGCCTGAGTGGACGTCGACACGCTGCTGGACCTGTTGCAATGGCCGGCGATGGCCGTCACGCTGGTCGCCGCCTTCCTCGTCGGCGCCCGCCACGCGAAGAAGCGCGTCGTCGGGTTCTGGACCTTCATCGCGAGCAACGTGCTGTGGATTGTCTGGGGCCTGCACGACGGCGCATGGGCGCTGATCGCGCTGCAGGCCGGGCTCGCGGCGATGAACATCCGCGCCATCGTGCGCAACGAACCGGGCGATCCGGTGACGAACGAAGGAGTCGCACATGGACGACATGCGCCGTGAACGGCGCGGGTTCCTCGCCCTGGCCGCCGCCGGCCTGGCGCCGGGGACGCTGGCCGCCGAGGACAAGGACAAGGAAGTCGGCGCCAATGAAGACCTGATGCGCGAGCACGGCGTCCTGCGCCGCGCGCTGCTCGTGTACCGCGCCGCCGCCATGCGCCTGCGCAGCGAACCGGCCCGGGTGCCGGCCGACGCGCTGGCGCAGACCGCGCGCCTGTTCCGGACGTTCGGCGAGGATTACCACGAACGCAAGCTGGAGGAAGACCACATCTTCCCCGCCGTGCGCAAGACGAAGGGACCGGCCGCCGCCTACGTCGACGTGCTGCACGCCCAGCACGACCGCGGCCGCCAGCTCACGGACTACGTGCTGCGCGCGACGGCGCGGGGCCGCATCGCGGGCGCGGACGCGCTGCCGCTTGCCCAGGCCCTCGATACGTTCGAACTGATGTACGAACACCATGCGGCGCGCGAGGACACGATCGTCTTCCCGGCGTGGAAGGACGCCCTGTCCGCCGGGGCCTACCACGAGATGTCGGAACGATTCGAGGACATCGAGAAGCGCATGTTCGGCCACGACGGCTTCGAGGATGCCGTCAGGCGGATCGCGGCCATCGAGACGCGCCTCGGCATCGACGACCTGTCCCGCTTCACGATGGCGGCGCCGCCGGCCTGACATGCCTTCAGGTCGCCGGCTTCGCCCCGAACGCCGCGGGGCCGATGCCGGCGGGCCTGTGCATCCGCTGCATCGCCTGCAACTTCTGCGCCTGCTGCATCTGCTGCATTCTCTGCGCCTGCTGCATCGGGTCCGGCATCTGTCCCGCCCCGGCCAGGCGGGGATCCATGACCGGCGGCGGCATCGGTCCGCCGGACCGCGCGACCGTGACGGGTGGGCGCGACGGCGCGGCGCGCGCGGGCGCAGGCGCCGCCGCCGCGACGAGTTCCAGGCCGGCGATGCCGCTGTCCGGCAGGTCGAGGCGCCTGACCGTGCCGCCTTCGTCGAGCAGCACGTAGCGCCGGTGGATTTCCCGCACCGTCACGCCGGGCGCGACGTCCCCGCCGACGCCGACGGCCTGCGCCGGCTTGCCGTCCGCGGCGAGAATCGCCACGCCCTCCGGCCCGGCTTCGATGACGCCCGTCAGCTGGAACGCGCTGGCCGCCGCGCCGGCCGGCGCGCCGCCGAAGAGCCCCGCGGCGGCGTCGATGGCGGGTGGCGCGGGCGCTGCCTGCGCCGCCGCCGCCGCCACCCGCACCGGCGGACGGAACCACGGCAGGCCCCAGTAGGCGGCCGAAGCGCACGCGGCGCACAACAGGGTCACGGCGGCGGCGAGCGGTACATGTTTCACGTCTGTCCTTCGGGGTTCGTTGCGGCGGCGGGCACGGTGGCCACCAGCATACCACCGTGCCGCACGCCGTCAGTTCGCCGACGTGCCGTAGATGATGCCCCGGCCCATGCCGCCACCGCTGTTCAGGTACACGGTGCCGAAGGTCCGCATGTCGCCGACGACCTGGCTGATGCCGCCCCACTGGTGGTTGCCATCGTTGATCTTCGCCCACGTCGTGCCGCCGTCGGTGGAGCGCATCAGGCCCGTCGTGCCGTCCGAGAACTGCCCGCCGGTGTAGATCGCCGGGTAGCTGGCGCCCGTCGCGGCCTTGCCGAAGCCGATGGACGTCGGCGTGAAGGCATAGCCGAAATAGTTGATCGTGATCGGCGCGTTCCACGACGAACCGGAGCTGGTGCTCTTGTACAAGCCCGTGCTGGCCGCCATCCACACCTCGCCGCCGCGGCCCGGCACCGTCGACACCTGCGTCGGCGCGGCCGGCAGCGCGGCCGCCTGGTACCAGCTGGCGGCGCCGTTGCCGACGTAGAAGCTGGTCGTGCCGGGCTTCCAGGCGTAGAAGACGTTCTGGCCGCCGTCCGACAGCACCTTGGCGCCGATGGGCAGCGTGTTGCCCCAGAAGGAAACGGTGGTCCAGGACGCACCGTTATTGGTCGTGTAGACGGGGGCCACGTTGTCGGACGCGTCCGGTGCCCATACGATGGAACCGCCGTCGTAGCCGATGGCCACCGTGCCCTGCCCCAGCTTCACACCGGCCGGCAGAGTGGCGAAGTTGGTCCAGGTGCTGCCGCCATTCGTGGACACGACGCCAACAGGTCCCGGTCCCGAATAGGGATTGTTGCCCACCAGGACCATCGCCGACGGGTTGCCCCTGGCCCAGTCGATGCCGCTGCCGAACGTGCAGGCGCCGCCGACGCCGGTGCCGCTGGTGGTGGCGATCATCGAATTGGGCGGCGTCGTCAGCGAATTGAACACGAAGCCGCAGACGTCGGCGATCGCGGCGATCAGCGGCGCGCCCGAGGTCGGCGACGCGATCGTCTGCGGCACCGTTTCCTCGATGCCCTTGGCGGCGACGCTCCAGGCGGTACCGAGGCCGCTGTCGGCATTCAACAGGTTGGTGGTGCCGAACACGCCGCCGCCCGTGCCGTAGAACGCGTTATTCGAGTTGAACGGATCGATCACCACGTTCATCCAGTTGCCGAACACGTTCGGGTTGCCCCATGGCGACCATGGCGACTGGGTCCAGTTGAACGTCGCTTTCGACTTCAGGTTGACCCAGCTGCCCGAGTTGCCGCTGCTGGTCGAACGGAAGATGGCGTCCCCGGCACCGTAGCGGTCGACCGTGGTGACCATGAGCGTGCCCGACTTGCGCGGATCCAGCGCGAGGCCGTCGTAGCCGAACGTGTCGGTCGAGGTGGGGGCGAGCGGCGTGATGTTCTGCCAGGTTTTCTGGCCGACGCTGTACTTCCACACCTGCCCGCTGCTCATGCCGTACGGCCCCGGCGAGTTGCCGTAGGTGATGTAGAGATTGCCGTCCGGCCCGATCAGGCCGTGGTTCGGGTACATGCCGCCGGAGGCCGTCGCGCCCGGTCCGCCGCTGACGGCGCTCCAGTGCGCGCCGGCGTCGGTGCTGACGTACAGCGTGGACGGCGCGCCGCTGTCGGACACGCCGGCGAAGATGGTCTGCGTACGGCCGTTGGCCAGCGACGGCTTGTAGAACGCCGTGAAGACGATGCCGGCGCCGCTGCCGTTGCTGGACAGTGGCGGCGCATTGCCGGCCGCGACCTGGGTCCACGTGGTGCCCTTGTCGGTGCTGGTCCACAGGCCGTTCAGGCCGTTGTTGTACGGCGTCGGCAGGTTGTCGTTGCGGGTGCCGTAGAACAGGACGTTGCCGTTGTTCGGGTCGACCTGCAGGCGCTCGCCGGCGTCGCGGCCCGTATTGTTGGAACCCATCGGGAACGGCATCTGGTGCACGGTGAAGCTGGCGCCCTGGTCGGACGACACCAGGATCGCCCCGGCCGGCACGTACGCCCAGCTGTCGTACGCGCCGACGGACATGAACAGCATGTTCGCGTTGCCCGGGTCGACGGCGATGCTGTCGACGCCCATCCAATCGTTGTTGGCGCTCGGCGTCCAGTCGTTCAGCGGCACCCACGTGGCGGTGGCCGCGTTGTAGCGATAGGCCCCGCCCACGTCGGTCTTCGCATAGAACAGCCCCTGCTGTCCCGGATGGGCGACGATGCCGTCGACATAGCCGCCGCCGACCATCTGCACGTTTTGCCAGGTGTAGCTCTGGGCCTGCGCGGGCGCCGCGATCAGTCCAGCCATGAGGACGCCGCCGAACATGCTGCCGATGAGGGCGTTCGTGCATCGCATAATTTTTATCAATTGTATCTCCGTGTTTTTGTAGATGTTTCGATCGATGGAGTGAAGCGGGACCGCACCGCACGCCGAAGACATTCTGTGACTTTTAGTCGAACGACATCAATTCTCAAAATCACTATTCTGAGAAATGAAATTCGCCAGAGTTAACAATTGGTGGAAGACGGAGGGGACGCGGGGAGAACGGCGTGCGCGGACCGCGCACGCCGCGGGGACGGCTATCTGGACGGCTTGGTCGCGGGCTTGAACGCCAGGGCCTTCATTGCTTTCGTCAGCGTGGTCGCACTCTTGCCGTAGTCCGCCCACGGCGCATTGCCCTCGTCGAGCCGCGTGTGCACGGTCTTGACGGTCCACTGGCTGCCCGACTTCAGCTTCGGGAGTTCTTCCCAGCGCACGGGCACGGAAATGCCCATGCCCGGACGGACCCGCGCCGACCAGGCCGCGACGGTCGTCGCGCCGCGGCCGTTGCGCAGGTAGTCGATGAAGATGCGCCCCACGCGGTTCTTCGCGCCGCTCTTCGCCGAGAAGCGCTCGGGCAGCGTCTTCGCCAGGTGGTCCACGATCGCGTGCGAAAAGTCCTTCACCGTGTCCCAGTCCAGCTTCGGCTTGAGCGGAACGACGACGTGGAGGCCCTTGCCGCCGCTCGTCTTGAGGAACGGGTTCAGCCCCAGCTCCTGCAGGAAGGCGCGCACGAGCTGCGCCGCTTCCTGCACCTTGGGCCAGTCGACGCCCTCGCCCGGGTCGAGGTCGAACACCATGCGGTCCGGCGTGTCGTAGTGCTTCGCCGTCGCGTTCTGGCTGTGGATCTCGACGACGTTCCACTGGGCGCTCGACAGCAGGCCCTCGACCGTCGCGATCCCGGTCATGCGCGGGTGCTCGGGATCGAGCGCCTGGTCCATCTGCACGACGCCGGGCATCTTGCGGGTGTCGACGACGTGCTTCTGGAAGAACAGCTCCCCGCTCACGCCCTCGGGCGCGCGCACGAGCGACACGGGCCGGCCCTCGAGGTGTTCCATCATCAGCGCGCCGACCAGGGCGTAGTAGCGCACCAGCTCGACCTTCGTGACGCCGCTCTCGGCATCCATCACGCGCTCGCCGTGCGTGACCTTGAACGTGGCCGGCAGGTTGCCGGGCAAGGCGTCCTCCGCGGCCGGCGCCTTCCTAGCCGCGCGCTTGCGCGTCGGCGGTGCGTCGTCGGCGGGCGCGTCCGCCTGCATGTGCTTGGGCAGCTCGCGCACGACGCTTCGCGCCGGCTTGTCCTCGCGCAGGCCCTGGAACACGGGGTGCCGGATGGAGTCGGTGGCGGTCCATTCCGAAAAGCTGACTTCCGCGACGAGGTCCGGCTTGACCCAGTGATTCGTGCGGCCCGGCACGGCGCGCGGCGGGAACGGGCTCTTGTCGGTCTCGATCGCTTCCAGCACGGCGCGCAGGTGGCGCAGCGACGCGCCATTGAATCCGCTGCCGCAGTTACCCGCGTAGCGCAGCACGCCGTCCGCGTCGTAGTAGCCCAGCAGCAGCGAGCCGATGCCCGTGCGCGATCCTTGCGGGTCGGTATAGCCGCCGATGACGAACTCCTGGCGCTGGCCGCATTTCAGCTTGATCCACTCGGGCGAGCGGCGCGTCACGTAGCGCGAGTCGCGCCGCTTGCCGATCACGCCCTCCAGCCCGATCTGGCACGCGGCGACGACGAGCTGCGCCGGGTCGGTCCCGAACTCCGCCGAAAAGCGCACCGTGTCGGACGGGCGCGCCGCCAGCAGGTCCTGCAGCAGCGCACGGCGCGCATCGAGGCGCGCGTCGCGCAGGTCGTAGCCCTTGTGGTACGGGACGTCGAACACGAAGTACACGATCTGCGCCTGGTTGGACCCGTCGAACGCGAGCTGCAGCAGGTTGAAGTTCGGCTTGCCGTTCTCGTCGTGCACGACGATTTCGCCGTCGTACCAGCCGTCCGGCAGCTTCATGCGGCGGATCTCCTGTTGCAGCGGGCCGAGTTTGGCGGTCCAGTCGTTGCCGTTGCGGGTGATCAGGCGAATGTCCTTGCCGTGCACGCGCGTGACCATGCGGTAGCCGTCGAACTTGATTTCGTAGATGTAGTTTTCCGGGTCGGCGGGCGGGCCGTCGACGAGCGTCGCCAGTTCCGGCGTCAGCGTCTCCGGCAGCTCGGCCTTGACGGCGCCCTCCGGCATCGCACCGCGCTTCGGCTTCGCCGCGGGTTTCGCCGCCGCGGCGCCGTGCGCGGGCATCGGCAGATCCCTGACGCTGTCGGGCATCTCGTCCACGACGGAAAATTCGCCGGCCGGCCGGGCGTACTCGTCGTTTTCCTTGATGAGGAGCCAGGGCTCCTGCCTGTCGTCGGCGTGGCCGCGCAGGCGCACGAGGACCCAGCGCCCGTGCATCTTGTGGCCATGCATCTCGAACTTGATCTCGCCCTTCGCGAAGCCCTGGCGCGGATCGCCGACGGGCTCCCACGTGCCCTTGTCCCAGACGATGACCTTGCCGGCGCCGTACTGCTGTGGCGGGATCGTGCCTTCGAAGTCGGAATACGAGATGGGATGGTCTTCCACGTGCACGGCCATGCGGCGGTCGTGGGTGTCGTAGCTGGGGCCTTTCGGGACGGCCCAGCTCTTCATGACGCCGTCCAGTTCGAGACGGAAATCGTAGTGCAGGCGGGTGGCCCAGTGTTTCTGGATCACGAAGGTCAAGGCGCCCGTGCTGGCCGCCCCGCCTTCCTTGGGCTCGGCCGTGATCTTGAAGTCGCGCTTGGCCTTGTACAGCTTTAACGGGTCGGGCATGGCATCACCTCTGCATCTGGTTGCCATAGTGTAGGCAAGAGGTGCGGACGCGACTGTTCGCCAATTAACTCACGTAGGGTGGACGGCGAGCCGTCCACCCTACAGACCACGGTGATTATTTACGCTCTGCGGCGCTCTGGTCACGCGCCGCGCGGAACTCGGAGTCCTTCGACCAGTTCGGCCACGCCGCCGAATCCGCGAGGTCGCGGCCCACGGAGTACAGGATGCCGAGGTCGCGCGCCATGCCCGTGAACGGCCACGTCGCGTTCCACTCGTCGGCCGGCTGGTGGTAGGCGACGGCGACGTACTTCTCCTCGGCCGCCTTGCCCGCGGCAATGCCGCCCTGTTCCCAGTTCTCGCCCGAGCCGAACGAGATCGCCGGCACGCCCTTCTTGGCGAACGAGAAGTGGTCGGAGCGGAAGAAGTGGCCCGCTTCCGGTTTCGGATCGGCCGAGTAGCTCACGCCGTTCTGCCTGGCCTTGGCGACCAGGCGGTCGAGCAGGTCGAGCCTGGCGCTGCCGGAGATCGTGAAGTCGCGTGCCGGACCGTACGGGCTCAGCGCGTCCATATTGATCACGCCGGCCGTCTTTGCCAGCGGATAGACCGGATTGCTCGCATAGTATTCGGAACCCAGCAGGCCCTTCTCTTCCGCCGTCACGGCCAGGAAGGCGACGCTGCGCCTGGGCGCCGGCGCCTTGGCGTAGGCGCGCGCCAGTTCCAGCAGCGCGGCGATGCCGGTGGCGTTGTCGACGGCGCCGTTGTAGATCTTGTCGCCCCTGGCGTCCGGCAGGCCGACACCCAGGTGGTCCCAGTGCGCGCTGTAGATCACGTATTGATCGGGGTGCTCGCTGCCCGGACGCACGGCCAGCACGTTCTTCGACGTGATGACCTTGGCGTCGACGGCGTAGTGCGCGGACATCGTCACGCCCTTCAGCTCGACCGGCTTGAACGCACGGGTCTGGGCCTGCTTCTTGAGTTTGTCGAAGTCCAGGCCGGCGTGCTTGAACAGGTCCACGGCGGCGTCGCGCTGGATCCAGGCTTCCACCGGCGCGTGTGCTTCGAGCGGGTTCTTGCGCACGATGTCGTACTGGACGTTCGTGTTCGAGTTCTTCACCGTGTCCCAGCCGTACGAGGCCGGCGCCGTCTCGTGGACGACCAGGGTGCCCAGCGCGCCGCGGCGTGCCATCTCTTCGTATTTATAGGTCCAGCGGCCGTAATACGTCATGGCCTTGCCGCCGAAATCGCCCTTGCCCGTCTCGAAGTCGGGGTCGTTGATCAGGACGACGGCCAGCTTGCCCTTGAGGTCCTGGCCCTTGAAATCGTCCCATTTGCGTTCCGGCGCGGTCACGCCGTAGCCGACGAAGACGAGCGGGGCATTCTTGAAGTCGACGGACTTCGCGCCCGTCATCGCGGCGCGCACGGCGACTTCGCCGCCTTGCGTATAAGTCGTCGTCTTGCCGCCCTCGTCCACGGTCACCTGGACCGGGCCCTGGATCTCGAAGCGCCCCAGCGGCACGTCCTGGGTCCAGCCGCGCTTGCCGTCGACGAGGTCGCCGCCCGGCTGCAGGCCGGCCGCCTTGAACTGCTCGACAAGGTAGTTGATGGTCTTGGTCTCGCCGGCCGTGTTCGGGCCGCGGCCTTCGAACGCGTCGGATGACAGGGTCTTGACGTCCTGCGACAGGTGCTGCGGGTCGATGTGGACGGCGTCTGCGGCCTGTGCGGCCAGCGCCGCGGTGGCGAGCGCGATGGCAGTCAGGGTGGTGCGGAGGGAGGTTTGTGTTCTCACGTTGTCTCTGTGGTGTCGATGTTGTGGGGCGCACTGGTAGTGCCGCCAAAGTATCGTTGGAATAATTTCCAGTGTCAAACAGCATGCCGGCAAACGTATTGCCGTACGTACTTTGTAACCGGATGTAAAGGACCGTCAACGGGTCGCGGCGCGACCGCGTTTCTGGCCCAGTAGCACGGGAATCATCCCTCTCTCAACAAGATCTGAAGGAAACATCGCCATGAGCAAAATCGTCGCTACCCTGATCGCAGGCCTGTTCGCCACCTCGGTGTACGCCCAGACGACCGCCACCCCGGCCACGACGACGGCGCCGGCCACGAAGGCCGCGAAGGCCGAGGTCAAGGCCGACAAGAAAGCCACCAAGGCCGAAGCCAAGGAAGAAAAGGCCGACGTGAAAGCCGACGCGAAGTTGGAGAAGAAAGCCGCCGAAGCCAATTCCGACGTTGCCGTCGCCAAGGCCGACGCCGCGAAGAAGAAAGCCAAAGCACACAAGAAAGCCACCAAAGCCAAGGTGGCCGCCGCGGCCGACAAGGCCGAGGCAAACGCGGACCAGAAAGCCGACGCCGCCAAATAAGTCCGCCGGCGGCGCAGAACCGGCTCAAGCCCCTCCATCCTCGAAAGACAGGGTTCGCCCTGTCTTTTTTTCGTCTGCGTTCTACAATGGCGGTCCGCCATCTTCCGGGACCGCCATGCACGAGATTGCTCAGCACCAGATCGTCTTCCTCGACCGCGACAGCCTGATCGCGACCATCCGCAAGCCCGCCTTCGAGCACCGCTGGCGCGACCATCCGGCCACGGATGCGGGCGACGTCGTGGAGCGCCTGCGCGGCGCGACCATCGCGATCACGAACAAGGTGCCGCTGCGCGCCGACGCGATCGCCCAGCTGCCGGACCTCAAGATGATCGCCGTGGCCGCCACCGGCACCGACAACGTCGATCTCGCCGCCTGCCGCGCACGCGGCATCGTCGTCGCCAACATCCGCAACTACTCGCTCGTCTCCGTGCCCGAGCACTGCTTCGCGCTGATCCTGGCGGTGCGCCGCAACCTGCGCGCGTACGTGGCCGACGTCGAGGCGGGCCGGTGGGAACGGTCGACGCGCTTCTGCCTGCTCGACCATCCGATCGGCGACCTGGCCGGCAGCCGCCTCGGCATCGTCGGCTACGGCGCGCTGGGGCGCCGCGTCGCCCAGATCGGGCGCGCGTTCGGCATGGAGATCGCCGTCGCGTCGCGTTCCCCCATCGCCGATACCGACGTGACGCCGCTGCCGCTGGCCGAGCTGCTGGCCACGTCGGACGTGGTGAGCCTGCACCTGCCGTTGACGGACCAGACCCGCCACATGATCGGCGCGCGCGAGCTGGCATCCATGAAGCAGAGCGCCATCCTGATCAACACGGCGCGCGGCGGGCTCGTGGACGAAGCGGCGCTGGCGCAGGCGCTGGCGGACGGCACGATCGCGGGGGCCGGGTTCGACGTCCTGAGCAAGGAACCGCCGGTGCCGGACAATCCGCTGCTGCGGCTGCGCGTGCCGAACTTCGTGCTCACGCCGCACGTGGCGTGGGCCAGCGGCGGGGCGATGCAGACGCTGGCCGATATGTTGGTCGACAACCTTGAAGCCTGGGTGGCGGGGGCTCCAATCAACGTCGTTTGACGGGTCGGCTCGCATTGGTGGGCACGCGTGCCCACCAGGTGGTCACACGTCCTCCTGAACCGGCAAGGGCGCGTCGACCGCGCGCAGCGGCAGGTCGAGGATGAAGGCCGTGCCCTGGCCCGGCCGGCTCTCGACCCGGATCGTCCCCTGCAGCAGCGTCGTCACGAGGTTGTAGGCGATGTTGAGACCCAGCCCCGTTCCGCCCTGCCCCATCCGCGTGGTGAAAAAAGGATCGAAGATGCGCGACAGGTGTTCCTGGGCGATGCCGCGGCCGTCGTCGCGGAATTCGATGCGCACACGGTCGCCGTCCAGCGGTCTCGCGTCGAGCAGCATGTGGCCGCCCGGCGCGTCGAACCCGTGCAGCAGCGCGTTGTTGATGAAGTTGATGACGACCTGGCCGAACGGACCGGGATAGCTGTGCATCGCGATCCCCGGCGGCACGCGCAGTTCGAGCGTGTGGCCGGCGCGGCGCACCTGGTTCATCATCGTGGCCGCGATCTCGTGGCAGGCCTGGCCCAGGTCGAAGCGGCGCCGCTGCGTGCTGGCCTGGTCCACCGACACCTGCTTGAAACTGTTCACGAGGTCCGCCGCCGCGTTCAGGCTGCGCACGATGAGGCTTGCCGCTTCGCGCGCCGCCGCGATCCACGTTTCCAGGTCCGATTTTTTCAGCGTGTTGCGCGCGAAGCGGTCGGCCAGCGCGTCCGTCTTTTCCTCCAGCGTGCTCGCCATCAGCAGGCTGTTGCCGATCGGGGTATTCAGTTCGTGCGCGACGCCCGCGACCAGCGCCCCGAGCGATGCGAGCTTTTCGCGCGCCGCCAGCTGGGCCTGGGTTTCCTTGAGCTGGCGGTAGGCGTCGGCGTTGTCGAGCGCGACGCCGACGTACGATGCGAGGGTGCTGAGCATGTCCAGCTGCACGTTCTGGTAGGCGCCGGGGCGGCCGCTCTGCACCGTGATCACGCCCAGCACGCGGCTGCCGACGAGGATCGGCACGATCAACAGCGAACGCGGCGTCGGCAGCATCCCGCCGTCCGTCCCGGCCGCGGCGCCACCCAGCACGTCGCGCACGAGGCCCGCGAATCGGGCGTAATCGCGGGCCAGGTCGCCGATCAGGATTTCCTCGCCCGTCGCCAGGCAGTATTCGCCGAGCCCACGCGCGCGCGCCTGGAAGCGGCCCGCCGCGGGCACGCGGCGCCCGTCCTCGACGACGTACGGATAGTCCAGCGGCCCGTCGGCATGCGCCATGCCGATCGCGAACAGGGGCGCGTCCATCAGCTGGCGCACCTGGCCGAACACGTTGGCCATGATCGCCTCGCTGTCCAGGTTCGCCGTCAGCTCGCGGCCCAGGCTGTGCAAAAACGCGAAATCGAATGGCGAGTCCAGTTACAGCAAGGTTTCGGTCAATTGGGGAGTGCCAGGAAACGCTGTGCCGCGCCGTGACCTCTGCGTGGCAATTTCGGGCAGCCG
>Ga0209148_1000724_pt1 | contig 25957 bp, 22 predicted proteins | sample AraplaCol_mMF_r2_2_FD_184288 | JGI IMG/M metagenome (GOLD analysis project Ga0209148, IMG submission 184288) | Arabidopsis root microbial communities from North Carolina, USA - plate scrape CL_Col_mMF_r2 (SPAdes) (version 2) | ecosystem: Host-associated > Plants > Roots > Endosphere | place... | reverse complement strand
GCTTGAACGAGGTCAGGGTAACGTCCTTGCCGTTCAGCAGCACCTTGTCCTTCAACAGGAACCACATCGGCGACAGGTTGAGCGGCACTTGGTTAATGTTGTTCAGTTCGCCGTCGTAATAGCTGAGGGCAATGCCGTCGGCGACCAGGATCACCTTGCTGGGCGGATCATATTCGACCCGCAGCCGGCCCGGGCGGCGCAGATAGATCTTGCCGAAGACCAGGCCTGAATCGGCGGAATACTGCTGGAATCGGGCCTCGACCGAGGTCAGGTCGTTGAGATATTGCTCGATCCGGTCGATGTCCTGCTGGTCTTCCGGGCTCAAGGTTATCTGCTGCGCCGCCGCCTTGGCGTAAGCCGGGACGATGCCCTCGGCGCCAAAGGCGAGGCAGCCGGCAGTGAGCGCCGAAAACTGGAGAAAACGGCGGCGGTTGAAAGTCGATGCGGTCACGGTAAATCCACTCTGTTGTCGTCGCTCCGGCACCGGCGGATTGCCGCCGGTTCAGTCCTGTCCCTGACCTTGCAGCCCAGCCCCCGGTTTATCGGTCCACCGGTTACCCATGGCCACCCTGCCAAGCAATTCTGGCAGGAATATGCCCGTCCTTGTGGGGACTGGGCCGGACCCGGCTTTGCTAATCGGGGTGCCGGGTCAGTCGGCGTCGATATTGCGGGCCAGAACCTCGCGCTTGCCGACATGGTTGGCGCCGCTGACGACGCCTTCCTTTTCCATCCGCTCGATCAGGCGGGCGGCGCGGTTATAGCCGATCTGCAGATGGCGTTGCACGAAACTTGTCGATGCCTTGCGCTCGCGGCAGACCAGCGCCACCGCCTGGTCATATAGGTCGTCGCCGGAGCCGCCGCCACCGCCGCCGGGCGTCACGTCTTCGCTATCGAGGCTTTCCTCTTCCTCGGTCACGTCGTCAATGTAAGCCGGCTCGCCCTGTTCCTTCAGGAACCTGACAATTGTCTCGACTTCCTTGTCGGAAACGAACGGACCATGAACGCGCGTCACCCTTCCGCCATTGGCCATATAGAGCATGTCGCCCTGGCCGAGCAGCTGTTCGGCGCCGGTCTCGCCGAGGATGGTGCGGCTGTCGATCTTGGTCGTCACATGGAAGCTGACGCGGGTCGGGAAGTTCGCCTTGATGGTGCCGGTGATGACGTCTACCGACGGGCGCTGGGTCGCCATGATGATATGGATACCGGCGGCACGCGCCATCTGCGCCAGACGCTGGATGGCGGCTTCGATATCCTTGCCGGCGACCAGCATCAGATCGGCCATCTCGTCGACCACGACGACGATGAAGGGCAGCGGACTGAGATCGTAGGGCTCTTCCTCATAGATCGGCTTGCCGGTCTCGGGATCGAAGCCGGTCTGCACCCGGCGGGTCAGTTCCTCGCCGGCTTGGCGGGCCTGCTCCAGGCGCTGGTTATAGCCTTCGATATTGCGCACGCCGAGCTTCGACATGGAGCGGTAGCGGTTCTCCATCTCGCGCACGGTCCATTTCAGGGCGACGACCGCCTTGCGGGGCTCGGTGACGACCGGCGAGAGCAGGTGCGGAATGCCGTCATAGACCGAAAGCTCCAGCATCTTCGGATCGATCATGATGAATTTGCACTGATCCGGGGTCAGCCGGTAGAGCAGCGACAGGATCATGGTGTTGATGGCGACCGACTTGCCGGAACCCGTCGTGCCGGCGATCAGCAGATGCGGCATGCGGGCGAGGTCGACCACGATGGGCGCGCCGCCGATATCCTTGCCGAGCGCCAAGGCGAGCTTGCTTTGGGTCGATTGGTAGCTGTCTTCTTCCAAGAGTTCGCGCAAGGCGACGCTCTCGCGCTGGCGGTTCGGCAATTCGATGCCGATCACCGAGCGGCCGGGCACCACGGCGATGCGCACCGAGACGGCGCTCATCGAACGGGCGACGTCATCGGCGAGACTGACGACACGGCTGGTCTTGGTGCCGGGCGCCGGCTCCAATTCATAGAGGGTGACGACCGGTCCAGGACGGACCTTGACGATCTCGCCCTTGACGCCGAAATCCTCGAGCACGGTTTCCAGCAGCCGAGCGTTCTTCTCCAGGCTTTCCTCATTGATCTTCTGCACGGCGGCATTCGCGGTCGGTCGGGCGAGGAGATCATGCGGCGGCAATTCGAAGCTGCTTTCCTCAAGGGCGAGGCTCGGCTGCACGGTGGCGCGCTTGGTCTTGGCCGGCTTCTCGCGGGCGACCGGCTGCGCCACCAGATTGCGCGTGCGCGGCGAGGGTTGCTGCAGCGACGGCTGTTCGAAAGCGGGTTCCGCGTCATCAGTCCGTGCCCGCAGGCGCGTGTCATAGCTGCGGCCACTTTGCTGCGGCGTTTCGTCTTCCTCGAAATGCGGCTCGCGCCGTGCACCTTCGCCGCTGCCGCCGATCAGGCGGCCACCGAAAGCAAACAGCTTGCGATGCCAGGGTGCCGATACCGTCTCATCCTCATCCTCGTCGTCATAGTCGCGACGGTTGGCGCCGCGGCTATCCGGTGTCGTGGCGATCAGGCCGCGGCCGCGCCGCTCGATCACCAGCCCAACCTTGCGGCCGGCGCTGGCGACATTGCGCCCGAAATGCAGATATGAATGCAGCCCGATGCCGAGCGCGAAATAAAGCGCGATCAAGGCAAGGATACCGGAGATCGCTGCTGGCAGCAGGCTCGCTGAGCCGAACAGCGCCGGCACGCCGAAGGCGGCGAGCAGGCCGCTGAAGCCGCCGTTTGTGCTGTTCTGCGACGGGACGGTTTGAGCCGCAGCGGCGTCGGGAGCGCCGGCGAGGCCGCTATTGAGGCCGGCGGTACCCTCGATCAGCAGATGGCCGGCAAAGCCGCCCATGCCCGCCTTCCACGGCCAGGCCGGCGCCGTCACCGTGGTGCCGGCGGCCGTGGTCACCGGTGTCGCATCTTCATCCGGCAGGCCCGCCGCAGCCATGGCCAGCAGGATGGCGGCGACTGGCACCAAAGTCAGGCGCAACCACCACATCGACAGGCCATGCTGGCGCACCAGGCGCCAGCCCCAGGCGATCGGGGCAGCGAACAGGGCGAAGACACCGAGGCCGAGGCCCTGCAGGGCGAAATCGGCGACATAGGCACCGAGCGGGCCCATCAGGTTGCGGGTCGGCTGGTCGACGGCGCGGTTGAAGCTGGGATCGCCGGCAGAGGCGCTGAGGAAGGCGAGCAGCAGCGCCAGGCCGAGCAGGACGAGACCGGCGCCGAGCGCCTCGGTCATGCGCCGCTGCATGAAGCCGCGGAAACCGCCGCTCATCGGCACCGATTGCGCGTGATCAACCATGGAGAGCCCCCTCCTCTACAAATTCGTCAGTCGCCCGCTTGTGCTTGCGGACAACCCCTGTCCAAACGGCCCGTAGTCAAACGGGCGGCAGCGGCCGCCGTTCCAGCTCGAGGCGGTCGCCTAGGCAACCTTCTTGCCGAGAAAATCGGCCAGCACCGCGGCCATGCGCTTCAGCACCGGTTCCATTTCCGCCGGCTCATAGACCAGTGCGACGCGGATATAGCGCTGGCCGGGATTGTCGCCGCGGGTATCGGGGCGTGCCATATAGCCGCCCGGCAGCACCTTGATCGCAGCGCGTTTCCACAATTCCACCGTCGCCTGCTCGCCGTCGCCAACATCGAGCCAGAGGAAGAAGCCGCCGCCGCTGCGCACCTCGCCGAAGATCGGTCCCAGGATCTTTTGCGCCAGGTCGAATGTCTCGCGGTAGCGCGCCCGGTTGGCGACGACATGTTCCTCGTCGCTCCACAGCGCGGTGGCGGCTGCCAGGATCGGATAAGGCTGGGCGACGCCGCCATAGTTCACCAGCTGGATCTGTCGCTTGATGAGGCCGGCATCGCCGGCGATGAAGCCGGAGCGCAGCCCCGCTCCGCTGGAACGCTTGGAGAGCGAATGGAACACCAGCAGCTTGTCGAGGCTGCCGCCGAGATCGCGTGCGGCGCTGAGTGCACCGGCCGGCGGTTCGTCGAGATAGATCTCGGCATAACATTCGTCGCTCGCCAGCACGAAATTGTTGGCGCGGGCGAGTTCGAGCCAGGCTTTGAGATATCCCGCATCCGCCACCGTGCCCTGCGGATTGCTGGGCGAGCAGATATAGGCAAGCACCGTGCGCTTCAGGATATCGGCGGGGATATCGCTGATCACCGGCAGGAAGTTGTTCTCCGCCCGGGCCGGCAGGAAATAGGGCTCGGCGCCGGCAGTCGCCGCCGCACCGGCATAGACGTGATAGAACGGGTTCGGCATCAGCACGATCGGCCGCAACCCATCACCTACGCCTGGACCTTGATATTCTGGCACCACCGACAGCGCGATGTGGAACAGCGCCTCGCGGGTGCCGGCGACGGGCAGCACATGCTGCTCGGCATCGAGCATCGCGGCGGGCAGCTCATAGCGCCGGTCGAGCCACCTCTTCACCGCCTGGCGAAAGGCCTCGTTGCCAGTTGCCAGCGGATATTTGCCCCAGGTGCCGGCGGCCTCGGCCACCTTGGCGGCGACCATCGCGGGCGGGGTGAATTGCGGTTCGCCGACCGATAACAGAAACGGCGTATTGCCGCCGCCGGGGGTGACGTTTTCCAGCAATTTGTTGAGCCGCGTGAAGGGATGGAACTTCATCAGCGACTCGAGTCGATCCACAGCCATGTTCTCCTATGCCCCGAGTCGCAGAGAACGTGCGGCGGAATCTTCAAAGATTCCAATCCGCGACTCGGAAATGCCTCCTGAGTACAAAACAGAAACCGAAGTAATCTCTCAAGAAACCTATCGCAACGGATTGTATTTGCTTATTTTCAGAGCCACAAGCGCGTTCTGGTTCGGCATTCTGCAATCGTTCCGATTCAGTTCTATTGTCGCTTTCAACTAAACGCATCGCGCGCCCGGCTAAACGCAAACGCAAAATACGGTAGCGCTTCTGACCGAAAAAGCCAACCGGCGCCTGGGATAGCACAGGCGCCGTTGCTTGTGGCAAGGCTGGTCTGGCGAAAAATCTTGAGAGGCGGGGCCCCTCCCATCCCCCCACTGCGGGCGAGGGGCGGGGTGGGGGCATGGGCCGGCTGCGGCTTACTTGTGGTGCGCCGTGGTGAGGAACTGCTTCAGCCGTTCCGACTTCGGATTGGCAAAGACTTCCTTTGGATTGCCCTGCTCCTCGATACGGCCCTGATGCAGGAAGATCACCTTGTTGGCGACCTCGCGCGCGAAGCCCATCTCGTGGGTCACCACCATCATTGTGCGGCCTTCTTCGGCCAGCTGGCGCATGACGCGCAGCACCTCGCCGACCAGCTCGGGATCGAGCGCCGAGGTCGGCTCGTCGAACAGCATGACCTTGGGTTCCATGGCGAGCGCCCGGGCGATGGCTGCGCGCTGCTGCTGGCCGCCGGAAAGGTGGCTGGGATAATGATTGCGCTTGTCGGCGATGCCGACCTTGGCGAGCAGCTTCTCGGCCCGCTCGATCGCATCCTTCTTCGACAGTTTCAGCACATGCACCGGCGCCTCGATGACATTCTCGAGGATGGTCATATGCGACCACAGATTGAAGCTCTGGAACACCATGCCCAAGGAGGAGCGGATGCGGTCGACCTGCTTATGATCCGCCGGCTCGGCCTTGCCGCCCTTGCCGGGCTTCATCTTGATCAGCTCGCCATTGACAAAGACATGGCCGGAATCCGGTGTCTCCAGCAGGTTGATACAGCGCAGAAGTGTGCTCTTACCCGAGCCGCTGCTGCCGATCATGGCGATGACGTCGCCGGTCTCAGCGGTCACCGATACGCCTTTGAGCACCTCAAGCTCGCCAAAACGCTTGTGGAGGTCTTCCACGACGAGCGCCGCTTCCGCCATTTTCTGCTTCCCTGTCCTGCCCAAGTTTCTGACATCGCCTTCATTTTCATTATTTTACGACGATGCAATTGGTCTGGTTATGCCGGTTTTGGCGGTCCCTGCCAAGGCGCTTTTCACCCCGGCGGCCCAGGATAGCGCCATCTGCCGCCCTCCCTGCAGGGGGCTGTCGATAGGACGGTTTTGACAGGCGCCGGGGAAATCAGCAACAATCGCCCGTCGCTTATTGAGGTTACCCGTGCGTATTGCTGCTTCCAGAACCTGTCTTCGCCTCGTCTTCGTCCTGTCTTTCATTCTTGCCGGCCTGTTTCTTGCCGTGATTGCCACGACGACCCCGTCGTCGCCGGCGCGGGCAACGGAGAATGCCGCCGATTGTGCAGCCCTTGCTGTCAGTTTCGAGACCAAGGACGGCTTCGAGCTGAGCTGCGCGGTCGGCACCGACATGCTGCCCGGCATGGAAGGCGGCTCGGTCGAGAAGCAGCGCCTGGAAGCCACGGCCAATGACGGGACGACTTTCGTCGATGCCCGCTATTTCGACCTGCTCGGCCGCGTCTACTTCACTAATCCCGACTTGCGCACCAATTTCGGCGATTTCTACGGCAAGCTCGAGATCAAGAACTGGCAAGCAGGTCAGGCGGTCTCGACCCTGACGACGGCGGAATTCACCGCCGATATGCGCGGCCTGCCGTCGAAATGCGTCGCTTTCCAGAAGCTCGCGCATCATGCCTGGGACGGCTACAAGAAGCTGATGATCGGCATCTCCTGCACCCAAGGCGATCTTGGTCTTGCTTACGCGGCACTGAAGCATCTGCGCCTGCCGGACTGAGTTTCGCGGAATTTCCCTGCGCTTCCCGGTGTTTGCACGACACCTGCGTCACAGGCGCGCCGATATTAGGTGCCAAGCTTTCTGGTGCCATCCGCCGATAAGCTGTTAACATGTCGACATGAGCGACATTCCCCGCCAGAGAGAGATCGTCGACCGCCGCGCCTTGAGCGAAGCGGCGACGCGCAGCTGGAAGGACGGCAACGGTGATGAAGCGCAGGCCGCCGCCGCGCTGACCGCCGTCTTGCGCCAGGCGCTGCAGGACGGACGGGCGGAGATCCGCCGCCGTTTCGAGGCCAACCGCCGTGCGCCCCTGGCCGGCCGCGAGGTCGGCCAGGCTACCAGCTTCCTGATCGACCAGCTGATCCGGGTGCTGTTCGACCTCACGACCGGCATCATCTACCCTGTCCCTAATCCCTCCGCCAGCGAGCGGATCTGCGTGGTGGCGGTTGGAGGTTATGGTCGCGGTGAACTGGCGCCCTTCTCCGATATCGATCTCCTGTTCCTCATTCCCTATAAGGAGACGCCGCATTGCGAGCAGGTGATCGAGTTCATGCTCTATCGCCTATGGGATCTTGGGCTCAAGGTTGGCCAGTCGGTACGCTCGGTCGAGGAATGCGTCCGCCAGGCGAAGGGCGATCTCACCATCCGCACGGCGCTCCTGGAAGCGCGCTTCATCTGGGGCGAGCAGGACCTGTTCCAGCAGTTCCAGCGCGTCTACCAGAAGGAGATCGTCGCTGGCCAGGGCGAAGCCTTCTATCACGGCAAACTCGATGAGCGCCGCTCGCGCCATCAGCGCTTCGGCAAGTCGCGCTATCAGCTCGAGCCCAATATCAAGGACGGCAAGGGCGGCATGCGCGACCTGCAGACCCTGCGCTGGTTCGCCCGCTTCCTCTACGGCGTCAGCAGCACCGAGGACATGGTGCGGCAGGGACTCTTGAGTGAGACCGATGCGCAGCGTTTCGACAAGGCCGAGCGCTTCTACTGGATCCTGCGCTGTCAGCTGCACTATTTGCGCGGGCGGCCGGAAGAGAAGCTCAATTTCGATATCCAGCCGGAAATGGCACGCCTGCTCGGCTATCGCGATCATGCCGGCACCAGCGGCGTCGAGCGGCTGATGAAGCATTACTTCCTCACTGCCAAATCCGTGGGCAGCTTGACCCGCGCCTTCTGTGCCGCGGTCGAGGCGCGCAATGTGCGCAAGCCTTTCCTGCGCCTGCCCGCCGGCATCGCCGCGATCGGGCTACGGCGCCGCGACCTCGCCGGCTTCGGCCTGGAAGGCGGGCGCCTCACCGCACCGAACGAGCATCATTTCGAGCGCCACCCGGCCGACATGCTGCGGCTCTTCGCTGTCGCCCAGAAGCATGACGTCGATATCCATCCGCAGACCTTCCACTGGCTGGCGCAATCCGTCCGGCTGATCGACCGCAAATTGCGCGAGGACCCGGAAGCCAATCGCTATTTCATGGAAGTCCTGCTGCCGCCGGCCGGTCCGGACAAGCCGGGGCCTGGCGCCAATCTCCGGCGCATGAACGAGGCCGGTGTGTTCGGCCGTTTCATTCCGGAATTCGGCCGCATTGTCGCGCAGATGCAGTTCGACATGTACCATCATTACACGGTCGATGAGCACACCATCTTCGCGATCGAGATCCTGCATCAGGTGGAATCCGGGACCCTCAAGGACGAGGTGCCGATCGCCAGTTCCGTGGTGCATCAATTGCTGTCGCGCCGCGTGCTCTATCTCGCGGTGCTGTTGCATGACATCGCCAAAGGCCGTGGCGGCGATCATTCGCAACTGGGTGGCGAGGTGGCGGAGAATCTCTGCCCGCGCCTCGGCTGCACGGCGGAGGAGACCGAGACGGTGGCCTGGCTGGTGCGCCAGCATCTGCTGATGAGTAATACCGCCTTCAAGCGCGATATCGACGATCCGCAGACCGTGGTCGCCTTTGCTGACCAGGTGCAGTCGATCGAACGCCTGCGCCTGCTGCTGGTCCTGACCGTCTGCGATATCCGCGCCGTGGGGCCGAAGACCTGGAACGGCTGGAAGGCGCAGCTCTTACGCGAACTCTATAACCGCGCCGAGGAGCATCTTTCCGGCGGCCTCCTCACTACCGGCCGCGAAGCGCGCATCGGCCAGGTGATCGCCGAGATGAAGGCCCAGCTCAGCGACTGGACGCCGGCTGAGATCGAGGCACATCTCCAGCGCGGCCATGGCGGCTATTGGCTGTCCTTCCCGGTCGGCGTGCTGGTGCGTCAGGCTCGCATGATCCGCGAGGCGGAGCTGGAGCAGCGGCCGCTGTCGATCGATTATCATGTCGACCAGTGGCGGGCGATGACCGAGGTGACGATCTATGTCGCCGACCGCAAGGGCCTGGTCTCGCAACTCGCTGCTGCCTTCGCCCTATCCGGCGCCAGCATCGTCGATGCCCGCATCTTCACCTTGTCGAACGGCATGGCGCTGGACAGCTTCACCATCCAGGATTCCGAAGGCGGTTCCTTCGACCAGCCGGCCCGCCTCGCCCGTCTCACCACCACCGTCAACCGCCTGCTGGAACAGCCGGACCAGATCCCGCTCGAAATGCAGAAGCTGCCGCGCCTCGCCAATCCTGCCGTGCAGGCCTTCCCGGTGGCGCCGCGCGTGCTGATCGATAATCGGGCGAGTGCGACCCATACGCTCCTGGAGATCAATGGCCGTGACCGGCGCGGTCTCGTCTATGCGCTGACGGCGGTGCTGACCGGCCTCAACGTGCAGATCTCCAACGCCAAGATCTCCACCTTCGGCCACCGCGCCATCGACGCTTTCTATGTGAAGGACCAGTTCGGCCTGAAGCTCGAAGCCGAGAGCCGCCTCAAGGCGATCCGCGAAAGCCTGATGGCGGTGCTGATGGAAGGCGAGACCGAGACGCCGCAAGTCACCGATATGCTGCGCCCGAGACGGCGAGCATAAGGATCCAAGGATTTATTTCTCTGCTGCCGAAATGAGCGCTCGCCCCCTCTCCCTGACCCTCCCCCGCGAGGGGGGAGGGAACGCTGTTGCTGGCGTCGCGCTGAATGACTTTCGATCCCGGTATGGTGTGGAATCAGGCATATCGGATGTGTCGAACCCGCCGTAGCAGACGCGGCGCATTCCCTCCCCCCTCGCGGGGGAGGGTCGGGGAGAGGGGGAAAGCGATGGTTGGTGCGGCATCGTCCCTTTGAGCGGCAACCACATCTCTCGCGCAGTTCCGCGACAAGACGCTGCTTTCACCTCAACCGCATCAACATCAGCTCGCCGCTAGCGGCGCTTGCAGCTTAGTGCCCGGTACGATGATCCCTCCACGATCGCCGATGGTGACGCTGCCGAAACGCTGGGCAAAGACCGGTGGCAGGGGCCGAGCATCATTTGCCGCCAGCCATAGCCGCAGCAGGTGGCGGCGGCGTTTCGGTTCCGGCCAGTCGACGAAATCGGTGCGGTCATGCAGCAGGCTGTGGTTGTGCACCAGCTGGATATCACCGGGCTTGAACTCCATGAACATGTTGAGGGCGGGATCGTCGGCCAGGGCATCGAACAGATCGAGCGCCTCGATCTGCGCCGCGGTGAGGCGCGGTGCGTCGGCAAAGCGCTGCGCGGAATCGATATATTGCCGCTGGTAGATCGCTGTCAGCAGACCCTCATGCCAGTTGAAGACAGGAATATCGAAATACGGCTTCTCTCCCATCGGCACTTCACCGCGCCGGTCGGTGGCGATCGGTTCGAAGAGCAGTTCCAGGAGATCCGGCCGCCGCCGGCGCATCTCGTTGAAGATGGTGACTGAACTGACCAGGGCCGAGAGCCCGCCGGACCGCGCGGTTTTCAGGCAGAGGAGCCCGACGATATCGCAGGAATCGGTGTGGAAGGTCTGGCGCTGGCTGGTCTGGTAGATGCGGACAGTGGGATCCGCGGCATCGAGGCCGAGATCCTGCACATGGCCGAGGACATGACCCTTGGCATTCTGCGAGCGGGCGCTGCCGAGATGCGCGCCGACGCCGAAATAAGCCGTCGCCGCTTTGCGCAGGCCCCAAGCATCGACCGGCAATCCGCGGATCAGCAGGAAGCCACGTCCGTTGAGCACATCGTCGCGCACGCGTTCCTTGAGGCGCGGGCCCAGCAGCGGCAACGGGAAATCTGCTGCCGTAATGCCGGCGATATCGGCATCGCGGGCGATCAGCGCCTCCGTCGCCGCGCTGATCTCGGCAATCTCCGCCGGGCTCAGCTGCATCAGCCAGTCGGTACGGCGCGCCATCTCCGGCCCATACCAGGCGGCGGCACCTTCCTGTTCCGGCGGCAGGTCGATAGCCATGATCGTGTTCCCTCAATGCTCACCCGACCTGCATCTTACGCCAGGCGCGGACTGATCACATCTCACTCATTCCTGAGATAAGGCGCCGTCTTGGCCTTGAGCGCCCGCCAGCTGCCAATGAAGCCGACGGCCAGCGTGATCGCGAGGCTGAGGCCGATCACCAAGGCGGCGAGGCCCGGCGGGAACGACCAGCCGATATCGAGGACGTGCTTCAGGAAGAGATAGGCGGCGAGGCTGCCGATGCCGAGCGCGATCGCCGCACTGACCAAAGCGGCGATGCCGTATTCCCAGAGATAGCCGCGGGCGACATCGCCGGTCGTGCCGCCCAGCATCTTTAGCAAGACGGCTTCATAGATGCGGCGCTCGCGGCCGGCGGCGATGGCGCCGGCGAGGACCAGCATGCCGGCGGCAAGTGTCACGGCGGCCGTCACCCGGATGGCACCGGCCACCGCCTGCAGGATATCGATGGCGCTGGCCAGCGCTTCCTTGACCCGGATCGCCGAGATGGTGGGAAACTGCTGTGAGACCGCGCCGACCAGATCGCCCTCGCGTTCCGGCGGCACCCGCAAGGTGGCGATATAGGTCTGCGGCGCCTTCTGCAGGATGCCGGGCGAGAACACCATCACGAAATTGATGTCGAGCGAGGACCAGTCGATCTCGCGCAGATTGGCGATCTTCGCGGTGATATCGCGGCCGAGTACATTGACGGTGATCTGGTCGCCGATCTTGAGACCGAGCCCCTGCGCCGCCTTGGCGTCGATCGAGACCAGGGTCGGACCCTGGTAATCCGCCGGCCACCAGTTGCCGTCGACGATCTTGGCATTGGACGGCGCCGTGGTCGCCCAGGTGATGCCGCGGTCGCCCTTCAGCACCCAGGCGATATCGGCCGGCGGCTTGATATTGTCGGCGGACTGGTCCTTCACCTTGGAGATGCGGCCGCGCAGCATCGGCACCTGCCTCAGCTCGCCGGCGCCGGGATAGGACTTGGCGAACTGGTCGAAGGCGTCGAGCTGCTGCGGCTGGATGTCGATGAAATAGAAGCTTGGCGCCTGGTCCGGCACGGTCTCGCTGAGATCACGCAGCATATTGTGCTGGATGAGGGCGATCACGACCAGCACGGTCAGGCCGAGACCAAGGGACAGCACGATGCTGGTGGTGGGCGATTGCCGCCGGGCGATATCGGCAAGGGCGAAACGCAGAGCGCGGCCAGCGCCACTGAAACGGCCCCGCGCCCAGCCGGCCAGTTTCTTCAGCAAGGCGGCCAGCAGGTTGAAGGCAAGCATGGTCAAGGCGGCGCCGATGACGAAACCACCGGCGAGCTTGAGATTGCTGCCGGCAAGCAATGCGCTGGCGGCCAGAGCCAGGCCGACGACGGCAAGAATGATGCGGTCGGCGCGCGCGAGATCGCCAAGCTCCACCGGCCCGGCGCGAAAGAGCTGGGCCGGCTTGACCCGCCTTGCCTTCAGCAGTGGCGCGAGCGCAAAGGCCAATGCCGTCAGCAGGCTGATGCCGGTGGCTATGGCGAGTGGCAGTGGATAGATCGCGGCCAGCACCGGCACGTTGAAGGCGGCCAGCGCATCGCCCAGGAGGAAAGGTGCGGCGGTGCCGAGCGCGAGGCCGATAACGATGCCGGCTGCCGACATGATGCCGACCAGCAGCAGATAGAGGGCGAGGACCTGGCTATTGCTGGCGCCGAGGCATTTCAGCACGGCGAGGCTGCGGGCCTTGCCTTCAAGATAGGCGCGCACAGCATTGGCAATGCCAAGCCCGCCGATCAGCAAGGCGCAGAAGCCGACCAGGTTCATGTACTGCGCCGTGCGATTGAGGAAATCGCGCATGCCGCTGGCGGCATCCTCGATCCCCCGGATGCGCCAGCCGGCGCTGGGGAATTGCGCCGTCAATTGCGCTTTGAGGGAGTTGGCGTCGATGCCGGGTTTCAGCTTCAGCCTATAGACGTGATAGGCGAGGCTGCCGGGCTGCAGCAGATTGCTGGCGGTGACGGCTTCGGGCGCGATCATCAGGCGCGGGCCGAGGCCGAAAACCTGCGCGCCGCGATCGGGCTCTTTTTCCAAGACACCGCTCACCGTCAGGCGCGCTTCGCCGAGCTGCAGTTGATCGCCGGGTTTGAGACCGAAGCGCTGCTGCAAGGTGGGCTCGATCAGCGCGCCGAACGAGCCGTCCGGCCGCTTGGCAAGGGCGGTGGCGAGGTCCTGCGGTGGCGAGATAACTGTTTGACCATAGAGCGGATAGAGATCGTCGACTGCCTTGGCTTCCACGAGAGTCGGCGTCGCGCCGTTGCCGCTTTGCTGCACCGGTCGCAGCATCGCCCGCATTTCCAGGCTATGCGAGACCGTGCCGACGGCCTGCAGCGCCGCCATCTCCTCCGGCGTCGTGGTGCGGTAGACCAGGCGGAATTCGAGATCGCCGCCGAGGATCGCCTTGCCATCGGCGGCGATGCCGGCATTGATGCCGCTCGACAGCGAGCCGACTGCGGCGATCACCGTGGCGCCGAGTGCGAGGCAGAGCAGGAAGATGCGGAAGCCCCGCAGACCGCCGCGGAGGCTGCTCCGCAGATCGCGGCCGGCGAAGCGGAGGATGGTCATCGCCTGCATGCGGTCATTCCCCGCGCGCTCTGGCACTGGCGGCCGTTCGCCGCTCCTCGCTGGCGATGCGACCATCGGCGAGATGCAGGATGCGGTCGCAGCGTGCCGCCAGATCGGGATCATGGGTGATGAGGACCAGGGTCGAGCCCTGCGCCTTGGAGAGCTCGAAGATCAGCTCCATCACCTTCTGGCCGGTGTCGTGGTCGAGATTGCCGGTGGGCTCGTCAGCTAGCAGCAGCTTCGGCCGACCGACCAGCGCCCGGGCCAGGGCCACGCGCTGCTGCTCACCGCCGGAAAGCTGCGATGGATAATGCCGCAGGCGATGGCCGAGGCCGACCGCCGCCAGGGCCTTGCCGGCGGCATCGAAGGCATCGCGCCGGCCGGCAAGCTCCAGCGGCACGGCGACATTCTCGATTGCCGTCATGGTGGGAATGAGATGGAAGGCCTGGAAGACGATGCCGACCTCGCGCCGGCGCCACAGGGCAAGCTGGTCTTCGGTCATCCGCGTCAGCTCCTGGCCGGTGACGACCACCTGGCCGCCCGTCGCCTGTTCCAATCCGGCGAGCAGCAGCATCAGGCTGGTCTTGCCCGAACCTGACGGGCCGACGATGCCCACGGTCTCGCCGCTGGCGATGGCGAGATCGATGCCGCGCAGGATATTGACCGGGCCGGCATCGCTCGTCAGGCTCAGCTGCAGGTCGGCGACGAAAATTGCCGGCTGGGCTGGAAAAGCCTGGCTGGGCGACGATATTTGAGCGGGCGACGATCCGGATTGCAGCGGCGGGAGCTTCATCTTCATGCGACGGTTAGTAACCTTTCTTCTGGCTGCGGTCTGGTGTGGCGTGGCGGGGCTGGGCGTGGGTGGAGCGGCGCTGCCGGCCAGCGCCGACCAGCAGATCAAGCTTCTGGCCTTCGGCGATAGTCTGACGGCGGGTTATGGCCTTTCTGAGGCAGATGGTTTCACCGCGCAACTGGCCGCGGCCCTGGAGAAGATGGGGCGCCGGGTGCAGGTGATCAATGGCGGCGTTTCCGGCGATACGACCTCCGGCGGCCTGGCGCGGCTCGACTGGGCGCTGGCGGACCAGCCGCAGGTGATGCTGCTGGAACTGGGCGGCAATGATATGCTGCGGGGGTTGCCACCGCAGACCACCGCGACCAATCTCGAGCAGATGATCGGCAAGGCCCAACAGGCCGGTGTGACCATCCTGCTGGTCGGCATGCGTGCCGCCCCCAATCTCGGCGCCGATTACCAGAGCCAGTTCGACGCCATCTATCCCGCCCTCGCCAAGCAGCACGGCCTGCTCTTCTATCCTTTCATGCTGGACGGCGTCGCTGCCAATCCTGACTTGCTGCAGGGTGACGGCATCCATCCCAATCCCAAAGGGGTGTCGATCATCATCTCCCGCATGATGCCGAGCATCCTGCAGGCCCTCGACAAGGCGCAGAAGCCGGCCGGCTAGGCAGCATCCGGTCTGGTCCGACACTCCTCTCACATTCGCCGCTATGAACCAATGTGGCGGCTGATTATACTTTCGCCACACCAGACCGGCCGCCGTCTCGACCGCGTCCTTTTCGATCTTGGGGGATCAATAATGGAATACCGCCGTCTCGGGCGCAGCGATCTGCGCGTCAGCGCCATTTGCCTTGGCACCATGACCTGGGGCACCCAGAACAGCGAGGCCGATGGCCATCAGCAGATGGATTACGCGCTCGACCATGGGGTCAATTTCTGGGACACGGCGGAAATGTATTCGGTGCCGCCGCGCCAGGAGACCTATGGCCGTACCGAGGAGATCATCGGCACCTGGTTCAAGTCGCGAGGCAAGCGTGACAAGGTCATCCTCGCCAGCAAGATCGCCGGTCCCGACAGCCGCTTCCCGTTCCTGCGTGACGGCAATTTGCGCTTCGACCGCAAGAATATCAGCGCTGCGGTGGATGCCAGCCTGAAACGGCTACAAACCGACTATATCGATCTCTACCAGCTGCATTGGCCGGAGCGTTCGGTCAATGTCTTCGGCCGCCTGCTTTACCAGCACGATGCCGATGAAGTCTGGACCCCGTTCGAGGAAACCCTGGCGGCACTGGATGAGCAGGTGAAAGCCGGCAAGATCCGCCATGTCGGGCTCAGCAACGAGACTGCCTGGGGCACCATGTCCTGGCTGAAGTTGGCCGAGCAGGGCCGTGGCCCCCGCATGGTCAGCATCCAGAACTGCTATCACCTGATGAACCGCATGTTCGAGGTCGGTATCGCCGAGGTTGCCATCCGCGAACAATGCGGCCTTCTTGCCTTCTCGCCGCTGGCGATGGGGACCCTGTCGGGGAAATATCTCGACGGTCAGCGGCCGGATGGTGCGCGCCTCACGCTCTTTCGCTTTTTCGATCGCTATCTCGGCGAGAAGGCCCAAATGGCGGCGCGGGCCTATGTCGATCTCGCCCGCCGCTACAATCTCGACCCGGCGCAGATGGCGCTCGCTTTCGTCACCAGCCGACCTTTCGTCACCAGCAACATCATCGGCGCGACGACGATGGAACAGCTCCGGAGCAACATCGCCAGCGCCGACCTGACCCTGTCGGCGGAAGTGCTGGCGGAGATCGAGGCCCTGCACCGGGTCCACACGATCCCCTGCCCGTAACGCCCCTGCCCGTAACGCGCTCCCGCCTGCAATCATTTCGGCCAGTTCCGGCCGGCTCGGCGCTGATGCCGGGCCGGCCTTTTCTTATGCCGGCTTTATGGTGCGACCGGCGCTTCCCTCTCGTTTCCTTACGGCAGCAAGGCTCATGTTCCAGCCATGAGCCAGTTCGACACATCGCCGTTAAATTTCGCCGCGCCGGAGACCACGGTTCCGCAGGAGTCGCTACATGAAGATGTGCTGCGGCGGAAGCTGCGGCCGGAGCAGATTTCGCTGCAGGGCATACCGCGCATGGCTGTCGTTTTGCGCGAGATCGGTCTCTGTGTCGCCGTCGCCCTCGGCCTCGCCTTGCTCGCTTCGATCTACGTTCATTTCAAGGGCTGAGCGGCGCAGCCGATCAGGGCCCCCTGCCAGTGGCGGGCCACTCTCGCGTGCCCATTGCCGATCGTTATGAGCCACCCCAGCCAAGCCGGCAACCGATGCCATGCATGGCCATGGGCGCCGCGGACGAAGGCAAAGGACTGACAGCTGCGCGGCTTCGGCGGCAGATGGGTCCGATAAAGAACGGCCCCTTGGCTATCGGTTTCCCGCCGGCTGGATGATCTCCTTACGCGGCCTTTACTAACCACCTCCGGCTTCGCTCTCGCGCTTTTATGGCCGCCATGCCCAGTCTCTTCATTGATGGAATATCGATCCTGCTCCTCCCGTCTGTGGAGGGCCGTGCATGTCGGCGCCGAGGCGGCGCAGAGGAGGCGGCAATTGCCCTTCAAAATGAAGAAACCTGAGTCAGGCTCCCATGCGAGCCTCTTCACGCCGTCGACCGCGGAACAGGCGATGATCGATCACGGCAGCGGCGATGGCATGCGTGAAAATTTTTCGCGTCAGACGACGCCGTCACCGCGCGAGGTGATGGCCGAGATCGGGCGCATCCTCTTGTGCTCTCTCGGCTTCGCCGCCGTGCTCGAGATCTCCGCCCGCGTCGCCGGATTGAAATGAAAGGCCGCACCATGACACAGCCGTCTGAGATCCGCACCGACGCCGCATCCTCATCCCGTCCGCAGATGGGTTTCGATTGGGTAGGCGCTGCTACGGCCAATGCCAATGATCATCCGGCCGGCAAGCCGAGCGACGAGCACCCGGTCATGGAGGATCTGCGCGCTGCGCTCGGCGTCGTCCCGGTTGCGCCGCCGGCAATCTACCGCATCTATATGGATGACATCGGCGGCTGGTATATCCAGCGCGAAGGGGACGAGATGGCCTGCAGGTACACGGATCGGGATGCGGCCCTCATGGCCGCGCGCCTGGTGGTGATCCGGTGCACGGCCTATCGCCTGTTCCTGCAGGACATGACGGGCCGGGTTGTCTGCGAAAGCCATAACTGGCCGTCAAACGCATCGCCCTCCCAAGCGTCCACGGCCGGCGGTTGACCCCGCCCAGGGTATAGACTCCCTGCCCGGCTCGGTGACTGTCCCGGCTTTGTCGCAAAATCGTCGCGAAAACTTTTCCAAAATCTGGTTTTCACAAGATATTGTGTTTATGCGGCAGATTTCTGGCAGGAAATCGGTCTGCCTGATATGATGATTCGGGTCGCTGCCTGTCGAGTCGCGACCCCGGGATCATTTATATCCCGCTTAGTGGAGGGCAATATGCGCCTGTTCGTCGCCCTGACCGTGCCGGAATCAATTCGCTGGCAGCTCAGGCTGCTCTGCGGCGGCATCCCCGGGACGCGCTGGGTCCCTCCGGAGAACTTCCATATAACTTTACGCTTCCTCGGCGAGCTGGATGGCCGCGACATGGATTATGTCGACGCTGCCCTCGCCGGTATCCGCGTGCCGTCCTTCTCGCTGCGCCTTGCCGGGGTTGGCCATTTTGGCAGCGGCTCGAAGATTCGCGCGATCTGGGCCGGGGTCGAAAAGGAACCGGCCCTGCAGCATCTGCGCGATAAGATCGAATCTGCCGTGGTGCGGGCCGGCGTTCCGCCCGAGGGATTGAAATACACACCGCATGTGACGCTGAGCTATCCCAAGGACCCGTCGATCCCGAAGCTGCAGCAATATCTGGCGTCACATAATCTGTTCCGCAGCGACCGCTTCGAGGTCACGCATTTCACCTTGTTCTCCAGCTTCACCGGCGGCGAGCAGGCGATCTATTCGGCGGAACGCTCCTATTCACTGTCGAAGCCCTTCGTCGCCGCGGCCAGCTAGCTGCAGCGACGGCGCTAGCTGGCGCGGCGCCTGACGACGAGACCCTGCGGATCGGCCGGCAGTTTCGCCGCCGATCGCCGTTGGCAATTGCGCAGCATGTCGCTGCAGCGGATGGGGCCGGCGGCAAAGTTCTGTGCCATCAATCCTGCCAACCAGTGCCGTCCCGCCGCTGTGATGGCGAGGCGTTGCTCGGCATCGAGCAAGAGGTGCCGCCGCGCGAGGCTGCGCTCGATGGCGCTGCGCAGGACATCGCTGACCGGCTCCCAGCCGATCCGGTGTGCCTGCTGCTTCAGGGCTTCGATGGCCGTGGCGCTGGGCAAAGTGATGGAGAGAAGCTGGGTCAGGACAAAGACCGAGCCGAGCTCGTGAATCGGCACCGGCATGTCGCTGCTGACATGTTTGCCCCTGCTATTCGCTGCAAAGCTCATCTGCATCGCGCCTCCTTCCGGGACGGTCCTGCTTCAGTGAACCAGCGCCGGTATGTCGAGTTGTGGCAGCTTCTGTGCCGCGCGATCGAACAGCCGGGTCACTGGCGTCGGTGTGTTGCCGCGCTGAACGGTCACGCCGGCCTCCGTCGCAGCTGAGATGCTGGGTTGTGAGGCGCTCGCCTGAGGTCGCGCCTTCTGCACCGGGCGCAGCACCAGCCCGGCATGGGCGGTGATCTTCGCCAGCGAGATTAGGGTCGGCATGGCATGGCGCGCCGCCGCCGGGGGCAGGATTTCCAGCAAGCCGGCATAGCCCAGCGGCAGATGCCCGTCTTGCGCGGCGGCAAGGCAATCCAGTAGCAATTGCTCATCGGCACTGACCCGCTGGCATTTCACGCAGCGGATGTCGATCTGGCGCGCGGCGGAGACGGCGATCACCTGGAAGAGATCGTCCAGCGACTGGCCGGCAGCGCCGAGGCCGAACTGGGCGAAGCCGTCACCGGTCATGGCGGCGAAATCCTGGCCGGTCTTCAAGGCCGTCACCCAATGGCGCATGCCCCAGACCAGCAACTGGCCGCCGAAGGGCAGATCCTGAAACGCACAGCCTTCTTCCTGCGCCGGCTCGGATGACGCCGGCTGATTGTCATTGGCCGATCGGCCCATGGGGATACCTCGTTGTTGGACGCTGTCGCCGCGAGAACCGGGCCGCTATCGGCACCGGAAGCCGGATCGGCGCGCGATCGGACCGGCTCGTGGGTCGACCCGTTGGTCCGGCAAGTCGCTTGTCAGCTGCCGCCTGTTCAGCCGTTGGGACGCGAAGGCGATGCCTTCGCAGATTGGTGCGAGATGGCGGTCAACCCGGCGTGGGCCGAACACGCCGACCGCGATGTCGTGACCGCCATCTCGCGACCGAGAGGAAGACTAGCACCGGAGAATCTTAATTGCAACTCATTCTCATTTGCAAAAAGAAGAAATTTTCCGATGCCCTATCGATCGCAGCGGGTTGTTGTCGGGAACCGGCGGAAACAAATCTACCGGACCACGCTCCTTGTGACCGGCAGCCTGGGCCCCATTGCATGTCGCGGCAGGACGTGTCCAACCTCGGCTGGAAGAAGGCTCTTGGGGAGCTGTTCGCCCAGGTTAGCCGACCGCAGCCGTCTTCCGCTGGGCATTCATACGCAATACCTCTGCGGGTACGCCAAAGGTCCGCAAGAACGCGCGACGCATACGTTCGCGATCTGCAAAGCCGGTTTCATGCGCCACCACGCTCACCGTATGCCGCCCTTGCTCTATCATGAACCTCGCCGCCTCCAGCCGGAGCTGTTCCACGGCCTTTGCCGGCGACAGACCGGTTTCGGCGAGAAAGGCGCGGCTAAATTGGCGGGGGCTGAGTTTCGCCACGGCGGCGAGATCTTCGACCTTGAGCGGACTTCGCAGATTCTGACGAATATGGATCAGCACAGACTCAATGCGATCTGACTTCGGCGTCATGTCGAGCAGCACTGAATGCTGTTTCTGTCCCCCCAGGCGGCGCTGATTCATGACCAGAAGTCGCGCGACCATTTTCGCCGTTTCAGGCCCGAGATCATTATCGATCAATGCCAAAACGAGGTCGATCCCAGCGGTCATCCCAGCGGAGGTCCAGATCGGACCGTCATTGACGAAAATCCGGTCCTCCTCGGCTTTGACCTCAGGGAAGCGGGCCTTGAAGTCGGTTGCATGGGCCCAATGCATCGTCGCGCGCCGGCCGTCCAAGAGGCCGGCCTCGGCAAGAACAAATGCGCCGCTGCAGATGGAAGCAACGCGCCTGGACGCTTTAGCGGCCTTTTTAACGAACGCAATCATCGCCGCCTCGGAAGGAGGCATTCTCATCTCGGTAATCGATCCTACGATGATCGTGTCGAAAACGGGGTCACCGAAAGCCTCGGTTTCGAGCGCCATGCCTCCTGAAGACCGGACCAGGCCGCCGTGTTCCGACAACAAACGAATGTCATACCGCGGGCCGTCCGGCGGCATATTCGCAATCTCAAACGCTGTCAGCCCCGCCAGGCTCATCAGCTGAAACCTTTTGGGGACGATGAAACCGACCCGATGCATGCTTTCTCCTGGCGTCCGGAATTGGCAGCCTACCGTAGATTACTGTCATTCACGAGACGAATCTTGAGACAACCCTCTCCACTGCGATGCCCGCAACGCGATCGATGCATGTCACGAATGGTGGCAAGAACGACCTACGTCGTACCGGACGGAGAGACTAACTTTCAACGCCAGTCAGCAAGCCTGTCTCTTTGCCTGTATTTCCGGGCGAATAAAGCCGACCCGACATTTCCTCCATTTCCGACCCTCAATCGAAGGAACATCGCCATGTCGAAGATCGTCAGAGCTGCCGCAGTTCAGCTCGCACCAATCCTTTACAGTCGAAAAGGCACGGTCGATAAGGTCGTGAAGAAGATCCTGGAACTCGGCAAGCAGGGGGTTCAGTTCGCGACTTTTCCCGAGACCGTCGTTCCCTACTATCCGTATTTCTCTTTCGTCGAATCTCCGTTCGCAATGGGAGCCGAACATTACAAGTTGCTCGATCAGGCAGTGACCGTGCCGTCGGACACGACCCGCGCGATCGGCGAGGCGGCGCGCCAGGCGAAGATGGTCGTGTCGATCGGCGTCAACGAGCGAGACGGCGGTACGATCTACAATACCCAGCTTCTCTTCGATGCTGACGGCACACTGGTACAGCGTCGGCGAAAGCTCTCGCCGACCTATCACGAACGCCTGATCTGGGGGATGGGCGATGGTTCCGGCCTGCGCGCGATCGACACCGCCGTGGGGCGTGTCGGTCAACTCGCCTGCTGGGAGCATTACAACCCGCTCGCGCGCTATGCGCTGATGGCGGATGGCGAGGAAATCCATTCGGCTATGTATCCGGGCTCGTTCGCTGGCGATTTGTTTTCGGAACAAATCTCCGTCAACATCCGTCAGCACGCGCTTGAGGCCGGCGCCTTTGTTGTGAACGCGACCGCCTGGCTGACGCCAGAGCAACAGCAGCAGATATTGCACGACACCAACACCACGGAAGTGGGACCAATCTCCAGCGGATGCTTCACGGCAATCGTATCGCCGGAAGGCGAATACATGGGCGGCGAGCCGCTACGGGAGGGTGAGGGCGAAATCATCGCCGATCTCGACTTCTGGCAGGTCGATAAACGGAAGCGCATGATGGACTCGCGTGGTCATTACAGCCGTCCCGATGTCCTGAGCCTGATGATCGATCGCTCGCCGCGGCACCATCTCGTGGAACGCTCCTCGCGAGCGCCGATCGAGGATGCTTCCAAGGAGCTGGAAGTACTCGTCTGAGCCAATACCGCCGCCCGAAAGAAGCTGCAGATGTTTTTCTCTACTTTGTTTACGGCTTACCTGCTCACGGTCGCCGGCGCGGCGGCGATCGTGACGCGCGTTTGGCTCCCGCCGCGCGCCTCCTGGGCGGCCATTGCCCTCCTCGTCGTTTGGCTCGCCTATGCGCTGTTGCTGGGCATTACCGGCCTTGTCGGTCAATATGACCGGCTGCCGCCGGGCATTGCATTCCTGGTGCTGCCGCTCGTCACGGCCTTGCTGACCCTGACGTTGACGCGTCCGGGCGCGATTGTCGCCAGGCGTGTTCCGGTGCGCCTGCTTCTCGGCTTTCAGGTGTTCCGCGTCGGCGTCGAGCTCAGCCTCCATCATTTGTGGAGTCTTGGCTTGGCACCCAAGCTGATGACACTCGGCGGCGGCAATATCGAGATTCTCGTGGCCATCACCGCACCCGCGGCAGCCTGGTTGGCCTCACGCGGCCCCCTCGGCCGTCGAATCGCATGGGCCTGGAACCTCATCGGCCTTCTGTCGCTCGCGAACATCGTCATTCGCGCCGTCCTGAGCGCTCCGGGCCCTCTTAACATCCTTCAGGCAGAAGTGCCCGATGTCGCAATCCTGACTTATCCCTTCACTTTCATTCCCGGCTTCATGGCGCCGCTGGCGATGACTCTCCATATCCTCGCCTTCCGCGCCTTTCGGTCTGAGAGCGGCTCCCGTCGGACCCTTCGATTGGACAGCGTCACCGGTCGGCCCAATTGAAATCGCACAGAGCTCCGGCTGCCCGCACCGTCCTTTCGGGCATTTCCGTCGGGGATCGCCGGAGCACAGCCATCGAACCCAAAAGTCAAACCGGGCAGTTGTGCCCTTCGTCAAGGAGTAGGTGACATGGACATCAATAAAGCCATAACCGAGCGTAACGCCCGCTTTGCCGAGACTGAATTCGTCTCCGAGCTCAAGATGTTGCCGTCGACCGGCACGATCGTCGTCGGCTGCGTGGATCCCCGTGTGGACCCCGTGTTCGTGCTGGGCCTGCAGCAGGGCGAGGTTGCTGTGATCCGTAACGTCGGTGGGCGTGTCAATAAGCCGTTGATGGAGACACTGGCTGTGCTGCGCGTCGTGGCCAAGGCCGCCGGCCGCGAAGGCGGCGTCGGCAATCTCATTCTACTTCACCACACCGATTGCGGGATTATCGGATGCTATCATCATGCCCCCGACCTGCTGGCGCGCCATCTCGGCGTGGAAACGGCTGCACTGGAGGACATGGCCATTACCGATCCTTATAAATCTGTCCTATGCGACATCGCGAGCCTCAAGGCCAACCAGCAGTTGCCAGACAGCGTGGTGGTGTCCGGGCTTGTTTACGACGTCAAGACTGGCCGCGTGGAAACGGTGGTGCCGCCGGCGCCGCTTCGGTCGACAATAGACTAAACGCATCAGATAGAGGCATTTCGGCTTTCAGCCGACTGAGAGAAGAGCTTCGGAGCCGACCGCGCGCGGGTGGCCGCGGCCGGGGCGTCATCTGGACAAAGGCGTGCGGTATCCTCAGCCTCCAGGCCTCGTATCGTCTGGCGTTGCGGAACCTGGAACGGCTGGCGGCGTTCCTGTGCCGACGAAATTCCTTTCATCCGCGGATCTTGGCTCCCGATTCCGGAAGCGGAAGGACGACCGCATACATATCCCGGCATTTCTTGCGGGAAGGGGCGGGCGATGGAAATTCGCACCATATTGCCGCGCGGAGAACCGCTGCTTGCCGGGCATTCCGGCACGCCGAAGGAAGCACGCAACGTCTCGCTTGAGACTCTGCGCGGCATTGCGGCGCTGTCGGTGGTTTTCTGGCATTCCATGCTTGGATTCTTTCCGGCTTTGTCAGGCACGGTGGCGGATCTTAAAGATCAGCCGTCGCTGGTCGGATCGCCGATCTATGGCCTGATCAACGGTCCCGCGGCTGTGGCGCTGTTCTTCGTGCTTTCCGGCTATGTGCTGACGCGCAAGGCACTCATCACATCGAACGCTGCGATCCTCGCCCGCAATGCGGTCAAGCGCTGGCCCCGGCTGGCCGGCCCGACCACCGTCGCGACGCTGCTGTCCTGGCTCGGCTTCGAGCTCGGCACCTATCACCATGTCGAAGTGGGGGCGATGACGCAGAGCCCCTGGCTCAGCAGCTTCGCCGCGGCAGGCGACAAGCCGTTCGAGCCGCGCTTCACCGAGGCCCTGCTCCAGGGCCTCTATCGCACCTTCTTTCACGGCGACTTCTGGTACGACAGCAGCCTGTGGACGATGAAATACGAATTCATCGGCAGCTTCGTGGCTTTCGGGCTGGCCGCCATCCTCATCGCGACGCCGTCCAGGACCTTTCGTGTCCTCCTGGTGCTCATCTCGCTGCTGCTCGTGGTCGATCTCGGCAATCGCTGGTATGCGGCATTCCCGCTCGGTGTCGGGCTCGCTCTGTTGCCTGAAGGGCGCCTCGTCCCGGGTCCCATGGCCGCTATCCTCTTCGTGCTGGCAGTCTGGCTTTTTGGTTTCACCGGGGATGCAGCCGGAATCCAGCTGCCGCTCGTTTATGTCTTCGGCAAAATGCAGCCGGTCCATGTCTGGACCCTGGCCGCTGCCTGCACCATTCTCGCCGCTGCGGGCCGCGAGCCGCGCCCGTCAAGCTTACTGTTCCGCATCGGCCGCTTACTGGGCTGGATCTCCTTTCCGCTCTATCTCATCCATGTCCTGGTCCTGTGCTCGGCCGGAACGCGGATCTACGAAATGCTGGCGACGTCAGGGCGACAGGCACAGGCGCCCTTCCTTGCCGCCGCGGTCACGATCATCGTCTCGGTGATCGCCGCCTTTCCCTTCGCTTATGCCAATGATGCCTGGAACCGCTGGATCGAGCGGGTGCTTTTCAAACCAGCGCCGCAATCGCGTGCCAAGATCGCGTGATTCACATCGCATGATTCACGATGGCTTGACCCTGGTGTCAGTACACCGTCTAGTGGCGGGACGTTGTTATCTGTGAAGAGGTTGCCATGATCGCGAAACTCTCCGCTGCAGAACGTCAGGCGGCGCTCGGAGCCCTGACCGGCTGGCAGGAGGTCGCCGGCCGCGATGCCATCCAGCGCAAGGCGAAATTCGCCGATTTCACCGCCGCCTGGGGCTTCATGACGCGGGTCGCCCTGCTCGCCGAGAAGCAGGATCATCATCCGGAATGGTCGAATGTCTATAACCGGGTGGAGATCCTGCTGACCACCCATGACTGCGATGGCCTGAGCCAGCGCGACGTCAAGCTGGCAACGGCGATCAACAAGATCCTCGCGGAGATGGGCGTGGCCTGATCTCGAGCCACGCCGGTCCGATCGTGCCGACTATTTCGGTGCCAGCCGCAGCGCACCGTCGAGCCGCACCACCTCGCCGTTCAGCATGACATTCTCGATCATGTGCTGGACCAGGCGGGAGAATTCGCGCGCTTCCGCCAGGCGCTGCGGGAAGGGCACCGATTCACCCAGCGCTTTCTGGATATCCGGTGGCAGGTTCAGCATCATCGGCGTCGCGACGAGGCCCGGTGCGATCGCCAGCACGCGGACACCGCTGCGGGCAAGATCACGCGCCGCCGGCAAGGTCATGCCGACGATGCCGGCCTTGGAAGCGGCATAGGCGACCTGGCCGATCTGGCCCTCATAGGCGGCAACCGACGTGGTGTTGACGATGACCCCGCGCTCGCCATCGGCCAGCGGTTCGGTCGTCGCCATATCGGCGGCGGCAA
>Ga0209148_1000720_pt1 | contig 26145 bp, 23 predicted proteins | sample AraplaCol_mMF_r2_2_FD_184288 | JGI IMG/M metagenome (GOLD analysis project Ga0209148, IMG submission 184288) | Arabidopsis root microbial communities from North Carolina, USA - plate scrape CL_Col_mMF_r2 (SPAdes) (version 2) | ecosystem: Host-associated > Plants > Roots > Endosphere | place... | reverse complement strand
CGACTGTGCTTTGCAGTGCGCGCACGCTGGGCTCGTCGCCGGGCAGCATGTCGTCCTCGCTGGCGGACAGGTCGACGGCCGCGGCGTCGGCCGGCAGGACGCGCGGCGCGTTCTCGGCCGGGCTGCCGAGGCGCACGCCCATGGCGCCGCCGCCAGCGGCCAGGATGATGCCTTTCGATTCGTCCGTCCACCGGCTGGCGAAATTGCGCCACGCATAAATCGCGTCCTCGAAATTGCCGACGACGGCGAACGCGATGGCCGTCAGGCGCACCGGAACCCAGTCGATCCAGTAGAACGCACGGGCGGCGAATTCACCGAACGCCTCGTTGCGCATGTGGTCCGGCTCGTTCCACGCGCGCGCGAGGTATTCGGACACGCGGTACATGACGGCGCAGGCCGGGCCGAGCGGCATCAGGAACCAGAAGAACACGCCGAACACATTGCGGTGTGTCGTGATCAGGGATTTTTCGACGGCGACGCGGGCGATTTCCGTCGCATCCATGCCGACCGTGTCGATCCGGGCCCATTCGGCCAGCAGCGTGCGCGCCGTGGCCTCGTCGCCGGCGTTGAGCGCGAACTGGATCGACGTGAAGTAATGGCTGTAATGGCGAAACCCGAGCGTCAAATAGACGATCAGCACGTTCCAGGCGAACGCGGCGAACACGAGGCGGTAATACAGCAGGGCGCCGTAGATGACGGCCGTCGGCAGCATCAGGACCGCCATCATCAGGAACCAGCCCAGCCGGCCATGGCTGGCCTGGCCGGCATTGCACCAGCCCTCGACACGCATGGCGAAGCGCTTGATCTCGGCATAGATCTGGTTGTCCGCGCGCAGCGGCTTCAGCTGTTCGATCAGCAGCGCGCACAGGATGGAAAAGAATGTCATGCACGGTCCTTTGTCGTTGTTGCCTTACTTCATTGTTCGCTACGATAACGCAGAGACCGGCGGGAAGCAATTCGACGTCCGGGCGGTCATTCCGACGGGACGCCGCCCCCGCGCAGGCGGAGGCCCAATTCTCTCTATGCGCGTAACAAATGAAACAGATTGCGCAGCATACCCGCCGTCGCGCCCCAGATGAAGAAGCGCTCGTAAGGCATCGCATAAAAACTGCGCCGGCCGCCGCCATCGGGCAACTCGAACGACATCCGTTGGTGGTTCATGCCATCCATCAGGAACTGTAGGGGAACTTCAAAAATGTCGGCCACTTCGTTCGATTCGGCGACGAGGTCGAACGGCGGCGCGACGAGACCCACCACGGGCGTGACGACGTAGGCCGAGGCGGTGATGTGGTCGGGCAGCACGCCGACGATTTCCACGTGGCGGCGCGCGAGGCCGATCTCTTCCTCCGTTTCGCGCAGCGCGGTCTCGATGGGCGAGGAGTCGGCCTCTTCCGTGCGGCCGCCGGGAAAGCTGACCTGGCCCGCATGGTTGGTCAAGTGTTCGGTGCGCTGGGTCAACAACACCGTCAGGCCGTCCGGTCGGCGCACGATGGGAATCAATACGGCCGCGCGGCGCAGCGTCGGGAAGCGCAGGCGCAGGTCCTCGGGCAATTCCGGCTCCCACAGCGGCGGATGGGCGAGCCGCGCGCGCAGCCAGACGACGTCCAGCCGCTCGGCCGGGAGGGCGGGCTCGCCGGCGATCGCGTCGACGGGCAGACGCTTGGGATCGATATGCAGTTTTGCCAAGGCTTTCTCCAAAAAGAAAAGGCATCCAAACGGATGCCTTTTCCTCACCGCAGACGCTATTACTTCGCAGCAGTCGCAGCGGTTTTGCGGGTCGGCAGTTTCTCTTTGATACGTGCCGATTTGCCCGAACGCTCGCGCAGGTAGTACAGCTTCGCACGACGCACGTCACCACGACGCTTCACTTCGATCGAGGCGATCAGCGGCGAGTACAGCTGGAACGTACGCTCCACGCCTTCGCCCGACGAGATCTTGCGAACGATGAAGTTCGAGTTCAGGCCGCGGTTGCGACGCGAGATGACGACGCCTTCGTATGCCTGGGCGCGCTTGCGGTTGCCTTCGACGACGTTGACGCTGACGACCACGGTGTCGCCCGGTGCGAAATCAGGGATGTTGCGGCCGAGGCGCGCAATCTCTTCTTGCTCGAGTTGCTGGATCAGATCCATTTGTAGACTCCTTATACCATCTTGCCGGCGCGTTCGATGCCCGGTAGAGGATGGGGTTGAACATGGGGGCACCCAAGCGGGTACCCGATGCGGTTGCCCGCCTTTATTCCGCGACCTTTTCCAAGGTTGCGAGAAACTGCTCGTCGGCCTTCGTCAGCAGACCGGCGCTGCGCGCCTGGTCCAGCAGATCGGGCCGTTTCTTCGCGGTCGCCTCCAGCATCCGCTGGCGGCGCCACTTCATGATCTCGGCGTGATTGCCGCCCATCAGAACGGGCGGCACGGCCACACCTTCGTAGACTTCCGGACGCGTGTAATGCGGCGAATCCAGCAAGCCGTTCACAAAACTGTCTTCGACCGCCGATGCATCATCGCCCAGCACACCGGGCAGTTGCCGCACCACGGCATCCATCAGCGCCATCGCCGGCAATTCGCCGCCGGACAGCACGAAATCGCCGAGCGAGATTTCCTCGTCGACGACGCGGTCCAGCAGGCGCTGGTCGACCGCTTCATAGCGTCCGCACAGCACCACCAGGCCGGGCTCATCCTTCAGGCCCATCACGCGTTCGTGCGTCAGCCGCTTGCCTTGCGGCGACATGAACACGACGCGCGGCGCCGGGAGACCCATGTCGACCTGGCGTTGCTTCGCCGCGGCGATCGTCGCTTCGAGCGGTTTGGCCAGCATCACCATGCCGGGGCCGCCGCCGTACGGGCGATCGTCCACGGTGCGGTGGCGATCTAGCGTGAAATCGCGCGGATTCCAGATCGCTAAGTTCCACAAACCCTGCTCGTGCGCGCGCCGGGTCACGCCCGACTGCGTCAATGCGGCAAACATTTCGGGAAACAAGCTCACGACGTCAAACTGCATCGGGACCTCGCTTCAGTTGGACGGGATCAATAATCCAGGCCCCAGTCCAGGGTAATCAGTCTGGCTTGCAGGTCGACCGTCTTGACGTACTGGTCCACGAACGGCACCAGCCGCTCCGGCGCTTTCGCGTCGGGAGCGGCGCTCGGATCGGGCTCGGGCGTGATGCGCAGAATGGATTGCGCGCCATTGTGCATCATATCGGTGACCTTGCCGAGCGCTTCGCCCTGCAGGTTGACCGTGTCCAAGCCGATCAGGTCGGTCCAGTAATACTCGTCTTCCGGAAGCTCCGGAAAATCCGCCCGCGACACCTGCACCGCGGCGCCCTTGAGCGCCTCGGCCATCTCGCGGTCGGAGACGTCGGCCAGCGTGGCCGTCACGTCGCCGCTGTGGTACTTGGCATTCCGCACGTTGACGGAATGCAGCGACGGCTTGTCGAGCCACCAGGTTTTGACGCTCAGCAGCGCATCCGCATCCATCGAATGCGGCGTGACGCGCACGCCGCCGCGGAGCCCGTAGGCGCCGGCGATGTAGCCGACCTGGATCAGGTCGTCAGGCACTTGCGTCCCGGCTTGCGCCGGGGTCGATGCCGAATGTGCTGCCGAATCTGTCAAACCGTACAACCTTGAATTAGGCTGCAGCCTTTTGCGACGAGATCAGGCGAGCAACGGTCGGCGACAGTTGTGCGCCAACGCCTTGCCAGTACGACAGGCGATCCGCCGTGATGTTCAGGCCGACTTCTTTGCCCGAAGCCATCGGGTTGTAGTAACCGATGCGCTCGATGAAACGGCCGTCGCGGCGATTGCGCGAGTCGGTTGCAACGATGTTGTAGAACGGGCGCTTCTTGGCACCACCACGAGCTAAACGAATAACGACCATAATATTTCCAAAAAAATTTGTGCTGGACGGAGAAAGCCGACGATTATAGCGCGCTACACCGTGCATCAGCAAGCGTTTATATAATGGAACGTCAAAAACCTGCTGCGAGCTCGCGACGGTTTTTGAGGTTCCCTTAACAACCAAGAACGCTGGGCGCGCAGTCCCGGCCGAATCCAAGATTATCGCCGATTTCGCGACGCTCCGCCACTATACGGCCTGCTTTTGGACGATACTGATGGCTTTCCTTTCAACAATTACGCGATGCCCCTGCACAAGAACAAGACTTTCGCCACCGCCCTCGCCTTCCTGCTCGGCGGGCTCGGCGCGCACCGTTTCTACCTCAAGGGCAGCACCGACCGCCTCGGCCTGCTGCACGTCTGCAGCCTCCCGGCGGCCGGCCTCGTGTACGGGCTCGGGCACGCGCCCAATCCGTTTTACGTGCTGCTTCCGCTCATCGTGTCGTGGATCGTCGGGTTCATCGAAGCACTGGTCATCGGCCTCACGCCGGACGAGAAATGGGACGCCCGCTACAACGCCGGCTCGGGGCGCGCGTCGGATTCGCACTGGCTCGTGATCCTGCTCGTCGTGGCCACGATGCTGGTGGGCGCGACGGCGCTCATCGCCGCCATTTCGCGGCTGTTCGACCTGCTCTACACGGGCGGCGCCTACGGCTGACCGCGCGCCGCGCCGGCATCACAAACCGCTCGTATTCCAGTTATACCGGGGCACCTGCGTGGGCGGCGTGCCCGTCACGATCACGATTTCCCGGTGCGCGTCCAGCGTGATCGTGGCCGGATCGGCCGTGAAGCGCGTGACCTTTTCCTTGTCGACGGTGTAAAAGGTCGGCTTGCCCGGCAGGCCGGCCGCCGACGCGGCGGACAGCGGCTGTCCCCACAGCGCGAAGAACTGGCCCAGTGTGAAGACCTTGGGCACGTCCGTCTCGATGTGCATCACGCCCGAACCATCGTGCGTATGCATCTCGTAGTCGCAGTGACTGTTGCGGCCGATTGACTCCGGCAGCGCCAGCCGCGTGCCGTCCTGGTAGATCGAGAGCAGCGCGTGGATGTGGTACTGCACGCTCGAGGCGCAGCCGACCCCATCGATGATGGCGGTCCCGGTATTGTTCCATGCCGGCCAATGCGGCGTGCTGAAGGTCACGGTGGCCGAAATCTCGGTATAGGTGGGCGCCAGCACGATGTCGGGCGGCGGTGCGGGATCGGTGGGCGGAGGCGGTGCCGGCGTGGGTGTCGGGGCCGGGGTCGGCGCGGGTGCCGGCGTCGGGCTCGGGCTCGGCGCCGCGGACGGATCGGAGGCCGTCGTCGTTGAAGCAGGATCGCTGCCTCCTCCGCAGGCGACGAGCACACACAATACCGCGCAGGCCGCGGCGATCGGCAACACCTTATCAGGCTTCATGGAAAACATGGGCGCTCCTTGGTTGACCACGCACCGCGAAACACATCCGTGGGTGCGACAGATCGATTCTAGGAGTACCCGCTACCCATTACGCATGACGGGCGTCAAACACGCGGCGCCGGTCGGCGGCACACAACAAATCGCCCGCCGCGCGCCGTCCAGGCGGCGCCGGACCACGAAAAAAGCGGCCCGCAGGCCGCTTCCCAGGGTCCGGCGCGACCGTCAGAACTGGTCGACGTCCAGCGCCAGCACGCCGGCGGCGCCAGCCACGATCGCGTGGCGCAAGCCATCCGCCTGCGCCAGGAGATGGTCGGCGAAGAAGCGCGCGGTGGCGATCTTGGCGCGGTAGAACGCGGCGTCGCCGGCACCGCCATCCAGCTTCTGGCGGGCGACGAGCGCCGCGCGCGCCATCTGCCAGCCGCCCAGCACGATGCCGGCCAGTTTCAGGTACGGGACACTGCACGCGAACACCGCGCGCACGTCGGATTTCGCGTTCGCCACGACGTAGTCGACGACGGCTTCCAGCGCGGCGCTGCCGGCAAGCAGCTGCGCGCGGATCGCAGCGAGGTCCGCGTCCGGCGATTCCGCCAGCTGCGCCCCGGTCGCGCGGACCTGGGCCAGGATCGCCTTCGCCACGGCGCCGCCGTCGCGCACGGTCTTGCGGCCCACGAGGTCGTTGGCCTGGATCGCCGTCGTGCCTTCGTAGATCGTCAGGATCTTGGCGTCGCGGTAGTGCTGGGCGGCGCCCGTCTCTTCGATGAAGCCCATGCCGCCGTGCACCTGCACGCCGTCGCGCGCGACGTTCTCGCTCATCTCCGTCGACCAGCCCTTGATCACCGGCACGAGGTATTCGTACACGGCCAGGTTGGCCTTGCGGGTCGCTTCGTCCGGGTGGCTGTGCGCCAGGTCGGACAGGCCGGCGCCGACGTAGGCCAGCGCGCGCGCCGCTTCGGTCTGCGCGCGCATGGACATCAGCATGCGGCGCACGTCCGGGTGCTGGATGATGGCCACGGGACCGGCGGAACCCTCGACGGCGCGCGACTGCACGCGCTCCTTCGCGAACGCGACGGCCTGCTGGTAGGCGCGTTCCGCCAGGCCGATGCCCTGCAGGCCGACGCCGAAGCGGGCCGCGTTCATCATGATGAACATGTATTCGAGGCCGCGGTTCTCTTCGCCGACGAGCGTGCCGATCGCGCCGCCATGGTCGCCGAACTGCAGCACGGCGGTCGGGCTCGCCTTGATGCCCAGCTTGTGCTCGATCGAGACGCAGTGCACGTCGTTGCGCCCGCCCAGCGAGCCGTCGTCGTTCACGTGGAATTTCGGGACGATGAACAGCGAGATCCCCTTCACGCCCGCGGGCGCGTCCGGCGTGCGCGCCAGGACCAGGTGGATGATGTTCTCCGCCATGTCGTGCTCGCCGTAGGTGATGAAGATCTTGGTGCCGAAGATTTTATACGTACCGTCGCCCTGCGGCACGGCGCGCGTGCGCACGGCGGCGAGGTCGGAACCGGCCTGCGGCTCCGTCAGGTTCATCGTGCCGGTCCATTTGCCGCTGATCAGCGGCTCGATGAAGCGCGTCTTCTGTGCGTCGGTGCCGGCGGTCAGCAGCGCTTCGATGGCGCCGTCCGTCAGCAGGCCGACGAGGGCGAACGCCACGTTCGACGCGTTCAGCATCTCGATGCACGGCGTGGCGACGAGCTTGGGCAGGCCCTGGCCGCCGAATTCGGCCGGATGCTGCACGCCCTGCCAGCCGGCGTCCGCGAAGCTCTTGAACGCTTCCTTGAAACCCTTCGACATCGTGACCTGGCCGTCGTGCCAGTAGCTCGGCTCCTTGTCGCCCGGGTGGTTCAGCGGGGCGACGACGGCGCCGCAGAATTTCGCATTCTCTTCCAGCACGGCTTCGACGGTGTCGGGCGTCGCGTCTTCGCAGCCGGGCAGTTGGTTGATCTCGGACAGGTTGGCCAGTTCGTTCATCACGAACAGCATGTCCTTCAGGGGGGCATTGTAGGTCACCGCGGTCTCCTAGTTTTCTCTCGTTTACGTAAACGTCAACCGCCGAGCGCAAAAAAGGCGGGAACCCAAATAGCCAGCGCGCCCTCAGCGGCAGACGCCGGTCGTACGCTACGTAAATTGGGTTCCCGCCTGCGCGGGAACGACGAATTTTTTGCTGGTGGTCATGCTCGCATTCCACCGGCGGACGGGTTAGCCCAGTTCCTTGACCAGTTCCGGCACGATCTCGAACAGGTCGCCGACGATGCCATAGTCGGCCACCGAGAAGATCGGCGCTTCCGGATCCTTGTTGATGGCGACGATGGTCTTGGAATCCTTCATGCCGGCCAGGTGCTGGATCGCGCCGGAGATACCGACGGCGATGTACAGCTGCGGCGCGACGATCTTGCCGGTCTGGCCGACCTGCCAGTCGTTCGGCACGTAGCCGGCATCGACGGCGGCGCGCGACGCGCCCATGGCGGCACCCAGCTTGTCGGCCAGCGGTTCCAGGATCTTGAAGTTGTCGCCCGAGCCCATGCCGCGGCCGCCCGAGACGACGACCTTGGCGCCGGTCAGTTCCGGACGGTCCGACTTGGCCACTTCGCGGCCCACGAAGCTCGACTTGCCCGAGTCCGCGACGGCGGCGACCGTTTCGACGGCGGCCGAACCACCTTCGGCGGCCGCGGCGTCGAAGCCGGTGCCGCGCACGGTGATGACCTTCACCTTGTCGGTCGACTGCACGGTGGCGATGGCGTTGCCGGCGTAGATCGGACGCTCGAACGTGTCGGGCGCATCGACCTTGGTGATTTCCGAGATCTGGGCCACGTCCAGCTTGGCGGCCACGCGCGGCAGCACGTTCTTGCCGTGGGCGCTGGCCGGGGCCAGGATGTGCGAGTAGCTGGCCGCGACGGCCAGGATCTGCTCGGCGACGTTCTCGGCGAGGCCGTCGGCGAATTGCGGCGCATCGGCGACCAGCACTTTCGCGACGCCCGCGACCTTGGCGGCGGCTTCCGCGACGGCGCCGCAGTTGCTGCCGGCGACGAGGATATGAACGTCGCCGCCGCATTGCGCGGCTGCCGTGACGGTGTTCAGGGTGACTGCCTTCAGCGCGGCGTTGTCGTGTTCTGCAATGACGAGTGCGACCATGATGTTCCCTTATTTATACTGTACTTAGATGACTTTGGCTTCGGTACGCAGCTTGGCCACCAGGGTCGCCACGTCGGGCACCTTGACGCCGGCGGAACGCTTGGCCGGCTCGGCGACCTTGACGGTCTTCAGGCGCGGCGTGACGTCGACGCCCAGGTCTTCCGGCTTGACGGTCGTCAGCGGCTTTTTCTTCGCCTTCATGATGTTCGGCAGCGTGACGTAGCGCGGCTCGTTCAGGCGCAGGTCGGTGGTGATGATCGCCGGCAGGGCGAGGGCCACGGTTTCGAGGCCGCCGTCCACTTCGCGGGTCACGGTGACCTTGCCGTCTTCCAGCACGACTTTCGAGGCGAACGTCGCCTGCGGCCAGCCCAGCAGCGCGGCCAGCATCTGGCCGGTCTGGTTCGAATCGTCGTCGATCGCCTGCTTGCCCAGGATGATCAGTTGCGGCTGTTCTTCGACGGCCAGCGCCTTCAGCACCTTGGCTACACCCAGCGGCTCGATGTCCGGACCGGTCTCGACCAGCACGCCGCGGTCGGCGCCGATCGCCATCGCGGTACGCAGGGTTTCCTGGGCCTGGGCCACGCCGCAGGTCACGGCCACGATCTCGGTGACCTTGCCGGCCTCCTTCAGGCGCGTGGCTTCTTCCACCGCGATCTCGTCGAACGGGTTCATCGACATTTTGACGTTGGCGATATCGACGCCACTGCCGTCGGACTTGACGCGGACCTTGACGTTATAGTCAACGACGCGCTTGACGGGTACCAGGACTTTCATAGTGTGCCTTTGGAAAATGGGTGAAGACTAAAAATGATCCGAATTATAAAAGCAAATGTCGTTCAGGTCAGAATTAAAGCACGATCGTGCGTTTTTCGGCTAGAGGAAATGCCCTAATCGTATCTGATTGTGCGTTATCGGGTTTTCGGGAGAATGCTGGCGGTGTTGCCGGCGTGTCGTTGGCATGCCCGGCGGACCGGGCGGTTCGCGGTGCGGGTGAGTGGTTACTTACGGCGGAGCCAGAACGTGAATTCGCCGTTGATATTGGTATGCGCCAACAGGGCATTGCCCGTTTGTTTGGCGAATGCCTGGAAGTCGCGTACCGAACCGGTGTCGGTGGCGACGATGCGCAACACTTCGCCGCTGGCGAGTTCGGCGAGGGCCTTCTTGGCCTTGAGAATCGGCAGCGGGCAATTCAAGCCACGCGCATCGAGGTCCTTCTGGACCTCGATGGTGCCGGTGTCGATTATGGTTTCGCTCATCGATTGCCTGCTAGTTGGTAGGGCATTGACCCGATAGTACTCCAATTAGGCCATTATGACGCGCCGCACCAAAATTTGATACCTATGTTGCGATGTAACAACGTCAATTACTTGACAGGACGAAAGCGCCCAGGCGGGCAAGGCGCAAATCATACGTCGCCGCAACCAGCCCGTTGCGGCGACGCCGGCGACGATTACGCCGACACGCGCTCGCCGACCCAGCCGGCCACGCCGGCCAGCGCCTGCGGCAACCCGGCCGGGTCGGTACCGCCCGCCTGGGCCATGTCCGGCCGTCCGCCGCCCTTGCCGCCGACCTGCTTGGCGACGAAGTTGACGAGATCGCCCGCCTTGACCTTGCCCGTCGCATCCGCCGTCACGCCGGCGATCAGGCTGACCTTGCCTTCCAGCACGGACGCCAGCACGATGGCGGCCGTCCCGAGCTTGTCCTTGAGCTTGTCCATCGTCTCGCGCAGGCCGGCAACGTCGGCACCTTCCATCGTTGCGGCCAGCACCTTGATGCCGTTCACGTCGATGGCCTTCGTCAGCAGTTCATCGCCCTGGCCGGCCGCCAGTTTCGATTTCAGCGCCGCGATTTCCTTCTCCAGCGACTTGACCTGCTCCTGCACCTGGCCGATGCGGACCGGCAGTTCGTCCGGGCTCGTCTTCAGCGCGCCCGCCGCTTCGTTCAGCTTGCGGTTGATCGCTTGCACGAGGGCCAGTGCGCCCTCGCCCGTCACGGCTTCCACGCGGCGGATGCCGGCGGCGACGCCCGATTCGGACACGATCTTGAACAGGCCGATGTCGCCCGTACGGGTGACGTGCACGCCGCCGCACAGCTCTTTCGACGAGCCGATGTCCAGCACGCGCACGGTGTCGCCGTATTTCTCGCCGAACAGGGCCATGGCACCATGCTTGATCGCATCGTCCATCGACATGAGGTGGGCCGCGGTCGCATGGTTCTGCAGGATCTCGGCGTTGACGATCTGCTCGACCCTGGCGATTTCCTCGGCCGTCAGCGGGGCGTTGTGGCTGAAGTCGAAGCGGGTCTTGTCCGGATCGACCAGCGAGCCCTTCTGCTGCACGTGGCCGCCCAGCACTTCGCGCAGCGCCTTGTGCATCAGGTGCGTCGCCGAGTGGTTGCGGATGGTGCGCGCGCGCTTGACTTCATCGACTTGCGCGTCGACCATGTCGCCCACTTTCAGCGAGCCCGACTGCAGCACGCCGTGATGGCCGAACACGTCCGCCCGGATCTTGAGCGTGTCCTCGACGTCGAACATGGCGCCCGGCGATTTCAGCAGGCCCTTGTCGCCCACCTGGCCGCCGGACTCGGCGTAGAACGGCGTCGTGTCCAGCACGACGATGCCGTCCTGGCCGGCTTTCAATTCCTGCACCGGGGCGCCGGCACTGTACAGCGCGACGACGCGGCTGTTGTGCACGAGCGCTTCGTAGCCGACGAATTTCGTCTTTTCGCCCGAGTACTCGACATTGGCGGCCATCTTGAACTTGCCGGCGGCGCGGGCGGTTTTCTTCTGCTGCTCCATGGCGACAGCGAAACCTTCCTCATCCAGCCTGATACCGCGTTCGCGGCAGATGTCGGCCGTCAGGTCCAGCGGGAAACCGTAGGTGTCGTACAGCGTGAAGGCGGTGGCGCCGTCCAGGTTCTGCGGATCCTTGGCGAGCTGCGCTTCCAGGATCTTCATGCCGTGCTCGAGGGTCTCGCCGAAGCGCTCTTCCTCGGCCTTCAGCACCTGCATCACGCGTTCTTTCGCGTCGTGCAGTTCGGGATAGGCGGCGCCCATCTCGATGTCCAGGTCGCCGACGAGCTTGTAGAAGAACGGCTTCGTCTGCCCCAGTTTGTGGCCGTGGCGCAGCGCGCGGCGGATGATGCGGCGCAGGACGTAGCCGTGGCCTTCGCTGCTCGGGATGATGCCATCGACGATCATGAAGCTGGCCGCGCGGATGTGGTCGGCGATGACTTTCAGCGAGTTGTTCGCGAGGTCCGTCGCGCCCGTTTCGCGGGCGGCTGCGCGGATCAAATTCTGGAACAGGTCGATCTCGTAGTTCGAGTGCACGTGCTGCAGCACGGCGGCCAGGCGCTCCAGGCCCATGCCGGTGTCGATCGACGGCTTCGGCAGCGGGGTCAGCACGCCGGCTTCGTCGCGGTTGAACTGCATGAACACGAGGTTCCAGATTTCGATGAAGCGGTCGCCGTCTTCTTCCTTCGATCCCGGCGGGCCGCCCCAGATGTCCGGGCCGTGGTCGTAGAAGATTTCCGTGCACGGGCCGCACGGGCCGGTGTCGGCCATCTGCCAGAAATTATCCGATGCGTAGCGCGCGCCCTTGTTGTCGCCGATGCGGATGATGCGTTCCGCCGGGACACCGATCTCGTTCGCCCAGATGCCGTAAGCTTCGTCGTCTTCGAAGTAGACCGTGATGGTCAGCTTGTCTGCCGGCAGGTTATAGACCTTGGTCAGCAGTTCCCAGGCAAAGTGGATGGCGTCGCGCTTGAAATAATCGCCGAAGCTGAAGTTGCCCAGCATTTCGAAGAACGTGTGGTGACGCGCGGTGTAGCCGACGTTTTCCAGGTCGTTGTGCTTGCCGCCGGCGCGCACGCAGCGCTGCACGGTGGTGGCGCGCTTATACGGACGCGTATCCAGGCCCAGGAACACGTCCTTGAACTGCACCATGCCGCTGTTGGTCAACAACATCGTCGGGTCATTGCCCGGCACGAGCGGGCTGGAGCGGACGATCGTGTGGCCTTTGGACTCAAAGAACTTGAGAAACTTTTCGCGAATTTCGGTGGATTTCATGTCGTAGGGGCGGATTTAGGCAGCTTGCTATATAAAGAAAATGATTATAGCGTAGGGTGGACGGCTAGACACGCGGCGTCTGCTCAGCCGCAACGGTGGCGCCGTCCACGCGGTGGTACGCGACAATGTAGCCGTCGAGCACGCAAGCGGCGCCGGCCGTAGCACGCAAGCGGCGCCGCTGCCGTAGGGTGGCCACCCCGTGCCCACCGATCGCAGATCAGCGCAGGAGCGCCAGCACCGCCCGCGGCTCCCCATTGGCCTGCGTCAGCATCGCGGACGCCGCCTGCTGCAGGATCTGCGTGCGCGTCAACTGGACCGTATCGCCCGCGTAATCGACGTCCTGGATGCGTCCGCGCGCCGCTTCCAGGTTCATCGATGCCGTCTGATTATTGCTGGCCACGAGGTCCATGCGGTTGCTGTAGGCGCCCACCTGCACGCGCTGCCCGCTGACGAAGGCGAGCGCGTCGTCGATGCGCAGCAGCGCCACCGCCGTGTTGTGCATGTCCAGGTCGCCGAGCCCCAGCGCGCCCGCGTTCACGGCCGCGAACTGCATGTCGATCAGGTCGCTGGCGTCGGCCCCGGCCTGGACCTGCACGCGATGCATCGACGGCGCGCCGCTGCCGATGTCCGGATACTCGACCTTGAAATTGCGCAGCGGCCGCTCGCCCGTGCCGAAGCCGGCATCGGCGACGACGCCCTGCGCGTCGCGCGACGGCCCGCCGTCCGCGTCCAGCCCGCCGATGGCGCCCGTGTCGGCGTTCGCCAGGTTCATCGTGTTCGTGATGAAGTCGGCGCCGTGCGCAGCGAAATCCGCCATGAAATCGCCCTCGTCCTGGTACTGCCCGCCGGTGACGGCGTTCAGGGCGGTATCCAGGTCAGCCGTGCGGTGCGCGCTCAGATAGGTCATCAGGCCCTTCATGCCGCCGTCGACGCCCATGCTCTTCAACCTGTCGTGCAGGTAGCGCGACGCGACGTAGCCGCCTTCATAGGTAAAGCCGCCGGACGTGATCGTCCCGACGATGTCGTCCGCCGTCTGGCCGCTCGCCAATGCGCCGGCCACGCGCTCGTCCGCACCCTGGATCAGCTCGGCCGTGCCTTCGATGAACCATTGCGGAAAATTGAAACTGGTCGAGCGCAGCATGATCGCGTGCACCATCTCGTGCGCAACGACCCGGTCATCGTACAGCGGCCCCGCACCGCCGTCCGGCGTCGTGATGTCGCTGAAATCGGCCATGTCGATGTTCAGCGTGATGTCGCTGTCCGGTGCCGTCGAGCCTGTGACGGACGCGAGCACGCCGCTCTTCCCGTCCGTCGTGTCGAGGTTGATCTTGAGGGTCGCGCCGTCCGCTTGCAGGCCGTAGTACTGCTGGACCATGTCTTCGGCGGAGCTCAGCCAGCCGGACCTGAGGCTGTCCAGCACGGCACGCTTCTTCTTGTCCTCGCTCATGTTTGCGCCGTCCGGAGAAAAGATCGCCTGGCCATTGAACGAGGCACCATTGCCGGTCTGCGTGATGTGCGTGAGGATCTGGTCCGCTTCCGCCTGCAGGGTGTTGCGGTCGCGGTCCGTGTACGCCCCGTTGCCGGACGCCACGGCCAGTTCGCGCAGGCGCTGCAGGCTGTCGGTGATGTTCGACAATGCGCTGTCCGCCACTTGCAGCATCGACGTGGCGTCGTTGATGCCGCGCATGGCCTGGCTCATCCCGGTCAGCTGCGACGTCATGCGTGCCGCCAGCGCCTGGCCGGCGGGATCGTCCGCGGCACCGCCGATGCGCGCGCCCGAGCTCAGGCGCGCGATGAGGCGGTTCGCCGCGTTCGTATGGTCCGCGAGCTTGCGCTGGGCGTTCAGGGACAGAGAATTGTTGTTGATCGAAAGTGACATAGGGGCCGTGACCGGTAGCCGAATATCATTAACGACAACACGTTACAATTCTTGAGAGAAAATTTTCCGATTTAGCTGAATGTGGGACCGATGAGGTCGATCCGGTCCGTGCACAAGCCATCCACGCCCCAGCCGAACAACTCGCGCGCACGGGCCGGCGCGTTGACGGTGTAGCAGAACAGGCCGAAGCCGGCCGCCTTCACCGCGGCGGCCTGGCCGGCCGTCAGCCGCGTATGGTCCGTATGGATGGCGACCACGTCCAGCGCCCGCGCGCGGCGCTCCCAATCACGCGGGAGCTGTGCCGTCAGCCAGGCGCGCGGCAACGCCGGGGCGGCGTGCCGGGCCGCCTCGAGCGCCGCGGCGCTGAACGACGACAGCAGCGGCGCCCGCTCCACCCTGCCGGCGGCGAGTTCCTCGGCGAACAGGGCGGCCGCCACCCGCGCGACCACGGCGCCGGTCTGCGCGTCATGGCCCGGCACGGGCTTGATCTCGACGTTCATCCACACGCCGTGCGCCTTGCAGTATTGCGCGAACTCCAGGAACAGCGGCACCGGCTCGCCCGCGAATTCGGGTGCGAACCACGATCCCGCGTCGCGCGCGGCGAGGTCGAGCGCGTCGATCTCCGCCACCGACCCGGACCCGGCCACCGTGCGGCCCAGCTTGGGATCGTGCAGCACGACGGGGACGCCGTCCTGCGCCAGCATGACGTCGAATTCGATGGCGCGGAAACCCGCTTCCATGCCGCGGCGCAGTCCGGCCAGCGTGTTTTCGGGCGCCAGCGTGCCGCCGCCGCGGTGCGCCAGGATCTTCGGATAAGGCCACATGATTGCTCCTCGTGAACGGAGTTACGTACCGCCTGGCGCCAGCGCGCGCGCGAGCCAGCAGAATCCGGCGAGATTGGCGCCGACGGTCAGCCAGAACAGGTATCGGAACGGCATTTTGACGGTCTTGTGCCGCAGCCACTGTTGCGCCAGCAAGGCGCCGGGCCAGCCGCCGGCGAGGCCCAGCAGCAGCAAATTCCGCTCGGGCGTGCGCCGGTCGCCGCGCCTGGCCGCCGCCTTGTCGCGCGCATACAGCGCGAAGCAGGCGGCGCTGGCGAGCACGTACGCGAGCCCCACCGCGGACGGCAGGCCGAGGGCCAGCGCGGCATGGGCGTACAGGACCAGGAACAGCAGCAGGGGCAGATACGTCATGGCGCCAGCTTACGGCATGAGTGTCCACCAAGCAATGCCCGTGCATGCCGTCCGTCCGTTAGCGAACGTACGGAGGAATCCCGCGCGAACGCCTACCCTTGTCCTTTGACGTCTCAACGCGGGAGAACATCATGAGCTTTGATTTGGGCAATCTGTTGCAGCAATACCTGGGCGGTGCCAATTCGAACGTCAACCCGGCGCAGGCCGAAAACGATTTCGACCACGTCGCGCAGAACGTGCCGCGCGCCACCGTCGCGCAGGGCGTGACCCAGGCGCTCCGGTCCGACCAGACGCCGCCGTTTTCGCAGATGGTCAGCCAGCTGTTCAGCAACAGCAATCCCGACCAGCGCGCCGGCATGCTGAACCATCTGCTGGCCAATGTGGGCCCGTCCGTGCTCTCGTCCGTGGCGGGCGGCGCGCTCGGCAACCTGCTGGGCGCCGACCAGGCCCGCGTGTCGCCGGAACAGGCGAACGAGGTGTCGCCGGACCAGGTGCGGGAACTGGCCGCCAAGGCCGAACAGCAGAATCCCGGCATCGTCGAACGCATGGGCGACTTTTATGCCGAACACCCGACCCTCGTCAAGGCCATCGGCGGCGCCGCGCTGGCGATCGCGCTCGGCCATATGGCACAGGGCATGCAGCGCCATTGAGCGCATCCGTCAACCATTGAAAAGGACTCGACATGGGTATCCTGAGCAATATCTTCCACAAGATCTTCCCCTCCTCGCACCCGGCCGCGCAGAACAGCAGCCAGGCGGCCCCGGGCGCCCAGCAGCGCGCGCCGCAGCCGACGCAACAACCCACGCCGCAATCCACGCAGCAACCGGCCCAGCAACCCGCGCAACAGCCGCAGGCGGCACCGGCGGCGATGCAGCAGGTCGACGTGGAAGCCGTCCTCAACAACATGCAGCAGCAATCCGGCCAGCAACTGAACTGGCGCACGTCGATCGTCGACCTGCTCAAGCTGCTCGGCCTCGATTCCAGCCTGCAGTCGCGCAAGGAACTGGCCGCCGAGCTGCACTACACGGGCGATACCAATGACTCGGCCGGCATGAACATCTGGCTGCACAAGCAGGTGATGAACAAGCTGGCCGAAAACGGCGGCAAGGTGCCGGCCGACCTCAAGGACTAGTCCGCGAGACTGACGTTGGCAGGTACGCCGCACGACAAGCAATAGCGCATGAAGGCATTCTTGCGCGTGCTGCATGCCGGGCAGCGGTCGAACAGCCCGATGCCGCAATGCGGGCAATGGGCCAGCTGCTCGTCCTTGTAATTGGTGGCGCGCTCGCACGACGGACACACGCCCTTGACGATGCGCTCCATCGCCACGTCGTAGCGCATCGTCGTGCGGCGTTGCGCGTCGGGCATGGCTTCCGCTTCCTTCTGGCGCGCGAGCCAGGCATGCAGCCAGCGGATCGCGTAGCGGCCGACGACGACCGTCACGACGATGCCCACGCCATAGCGCACATAGCCGCCATAGCTGGGCAGGTAAGGCACCAGCTCGACGAAGAACGCGAACAGCGCAAAGAAGATGAAGCCCCACGTGAACGGCCAGTACGTGCCGTTGCGCCTGGTTTTGAACAACCAGCCCGCCACCAGCAGCAACGGCAGCGTGAGCCCGAGGCGGATGAGGAACACCTTGCGTTCGGCCCGCTGCTCGGCTTCGTACGCGGCCTGGCGCGCCGGTTCCAGCAGGGCCTCGTACGCGGCCTCCGCTTTCTGCTCGGCCTGCTTGGCGTCGAGTGCCATTTGCTCCTGTGTTTCGACCGCGCCGAGCGCCGTGCGTTCCGCCGCGACGAGCTTGTCGAGCTCGCGGTTGCGCGCGATCAGTTCTTCGTCCTGGTCGGGCCGCGCCGTCGCGTGGCGCGTCGCGATCCAGTTGTCGAACGCGTCGCGGGCGCTCTTCGTGTTCGCCTGGGCCACCTGGTGCTTTTGCTGCGCCTGCTCCAGCGCCGTATCCGCCTCCTGGCGCGTGCGCTGCGCCTGCCGGCTCGCGGCCAGCAGCGGCCCTGCCTGGGCCGGATCGAGGAATTGTTCGGCGGCCGGCACCGGCGCCAGGTAGACGACGTTGTCGACGACCTGGTTGCCCAGTCCGACCAGGAATCCGGCAAACACGAACGCGACGAGCCACAAGGCCCGGCGCATCCATTGCTCAGTCCAACGCAAACCTTTACTCATGGCGGCTCCCATCGATGGCGAAAGCAGCAGCTTGCCATCAATACATGGAGCGGACCATAAGAAAGCGCAAGGCGATCACCTTGCGCTACCGCACGTGGCGCAAAGCGCTACCCGACGTGAGTTAGAAGTAGGACAAACCGAGGGCCTTGCGCACCTCGTCCGTCGTGCGCGCCGCCACCTCGCGCGCCTTCATCGTGCCTTCCTTGAGGATGTGCATGACCTGGTCCTTGTCCTTGGCCAGTTCCTCGCGGCGGGCGCGGATCGGCGCCAGCATGTCCTGCAGGATGCCTTCCAGGCGCTTCTTGACGATGGAATCGCCGAGGCCGCCGCGCTGGTAATGCGCCTTCATCTCGGCCAGCGCGTCCTTGTCGGTATCGAACGCGTCGAGGTAGAGGAAGGCGACGTTGCCTTCCAGGTGGCCGGGGTCCGACACTTTCAGGTGCAGCGGGTCGGTGTACACCATCTTGACCGCGGCGCGGATCTCGTCGGCGGACGCGCCCAGGTTGATGGTGTTGCCCAGCGACTTGCTCATCTTGGCCTTGCCGTCGATGCCCGGCAGGCGGCCCACTTCCGGCACGATCGCCTTGCACTCGACGAGGATCTCGCGGCCGGCATTGCGGTTGAACTTGCGCACGATCTCGTTGCACTGCTCGATCATCGGGATCTGGTCCTCGCCGACCGGCACGATCGTCGCCTTGAACGCGCTGATGTCGGCGGCCTGGCTCGCCGGGTAGGTGAGGAAGCCGGCCGGGATGTCGCGCTCGAAGCCGCGCAGGATGATTTCCTGCTTGACGGTCGGGTTGCGCTCGAGGCGCGCGACGGTCACGAGGTTCAGGTAATAGAAGGTCAGCTCGGCCAGTTCCGGGATCTGCGACTGGATCAGGATCGTCGATTTGGCCGGGTCGATCCCTACGGCAAGGTAATCGAGCGCCACTTCGATGACGTTCCGGTGTACCTTACCAATATCATCCATATTGTCCGTGAGCGCCTGGGCGTCCGCGAGCATGATGAATTGGCGATACTGGTCCTGGTAAGCGACGCGATTGCGCAGGCTGCCGACGAAGTGGCCGAGGTGGAGCGGCCCGGTGGGCCGGTCGCCGGTCAGGATGATGGGCGTGGTAGCGGTGGGGGTTTGCAGACTCATCGAGTTTTCCTTGGGTGTTTAAGCGCCCTTGCCTCGATCCTGCCGCGCCAACAAAAACGCCACCTTGGGAATCGAGGCGGCGTTCGGAATACCTATCCAATTCACTGGCCGCGCGCAATCAGCGGCGCCACCAGGTGAGAACAGGATGTGGATACGAAAAATTCATGGATGGCATGGTTGCAGGTTGACGCATCGCTGTCAACCGCCACCACTCGAAAGCCAAACGCTTCCCCGACTTTTTTGCCAGATCGGGACCATGCTGGATTTTTTGTTGCAATAAAACTAACAAAATGGTGATTTATGAATTCCACGAAGAGCACGAACAGCCACGCCCGCCCCCTGGCACTGTGGGGCGGCCTCGAATGCACCGCCAACCGCGTCCGCGACGACTACTTCCATCAACTCGACCGTAACGGCCACGCCACCAGGGCCGACGACATCGCCCGCTTCGCCTCCCTCGGCATCCGCGCCATCCGCTATCCCGTGCTGTGGGAACGCACGGCCCCGGACGGCATCGCCCAGGCCGACTGGACCTGGTCCGACGAGCGCCTGAACGCGCTGCGCGCCCACGGCATCACGCCGATCGCCGGCCTGATCCACCACGGCAGCGGCCCGCGCCACACGAGCCTCGTCGACCCGGCGTTCGCGGAACAATTGGCCGAGTACGCCGGCGCCGTCGCCGCGCGCTATCCGTGGATCGAGTACTACACGCCCGTCAACGAACCTTGCACGACGGCACGCTTCGCCGGCCTGTACGGCGTGTGGTATCCGCACGGCCGCGACGACCGCACGTTCGTGCAGGCCCTGCTGAACCAGTGCCGCGCCGTCGTGCTGTCCATGCGCGCGATCCGCGCCGTCAATCCCGACGCGAAACTCGTGCAGACGGACGACCTCGGCAAGACCTACAGCACGCCCGAGATGGCCAAGGTGGCCGAGTTCTACAACGAGCGCCGCTGGCTCGCGTGGGACCTGCTGTGCGGCATGGTCGGGCCGGACCATCCGCTGTGGTCCTACCTGACGAAGACCGGCATCCCGGCCGAGGAATTCCTGTGGTTCCGCGAGAATACCTGCCCGCCGGACGTCATCGGCGTCAATTACTACGTCACGAGCGAACGCTGGCTCGATCACCGCCCCGACCGCTATCCGGCGCACCACCGCGGCATGGCCGACGGCGTCCCGTGCGCCGACATCGAAGCCGCGCGCGCGCTCGCGACGCCGACCGCCGGCATCGCCCCGCTGCTGCACGAAATCTGGGACCGCTACCACCTCCCCCTTGCCGTCACCGAGGCCCACATCGACGCCAACCGCGAAGACCAGTTGCGCTGGCTGCTGGAAATCTGGGAAGCGGGCAAGGAAGTGCGCGCGAACGGCGTCGACCTGCGCGCGGTGACCGTGTGGTCGCTGCTCGGTTCCTACGACTGGAACAGCCTGGTCACCCGCAACAACGGCTATTACGAACCGGGCCCGTTCGACGTGCGCGCGCCCGCGCCGCGCGCGACCGCCGTCGCGCGCATGATGCGCGAGCTGTCGTCGGGCACGCCGCTGTCGCACCCGGTGCTGCGCGGCCAGGGCTGGTGGCGCCGCCCGGGCCGCTGGCTGTGCCAGCCCGTCGCGACGCCGGATGCCCTCACCTCGATCACGGCGGACGGCCACACGCTCGTCGGCAAGGACGCCGCGCCGGTCCTGATCACGGGCGCGACGGGCACGCTGGGCCGCGCCTTCGCCCGCATCTGCCGCAAGCGCAATCTCGCGTACCGCCTGCTGTCGCGCCGCGACATGGACATCACCGATCCCGACTCCGTCGAACGCGCGCTGGCGCGCCATCGGCCGTGGGCGGTGGTCAACACGGCCGGCTACGTGCGCGTGGACGAGGCCGAGCGCGATGCCGAACGCTGCTTCCGCGAGAACGCGATCGGCCCGGCGATCCTCGCGGCCGCGTGCGCCCGCCATGGCGTGCACCTGACGACGTTCTCCAGCGACCTCGTGTTCGACGGCGCGCTCGACCGGCCGTACGTCGAAAGCGATATGGTGGCCCCGCTCAACGTCTACGGCCGCAGCAAGGCCGAGGCCGAACTGCGCGTGCAGGACAAGCACCCGGGCGCCCTCGTCGTGCGCACGAGCGCCTTCTTCGGCCCGTGGGACAAGTACAACTTCGTCACCCTGGCGCTGGGCGCGCTGGAACGGGGCGAAGCGTTCCGCGCCGCGCACGACATGGCCGTGTCGCCGACGTACGTGCCGGACCTCGTGCACGCCTGCCTCGATCTCGCGATCGACGGCGAATCCGGCGTCTGGCACCTGGCCAACGTCGGCACGCTGACGTGGGCCGAGCTGGCCGGGCGCGCGGCCGCGCGGGCCGGCGTGGACGCGAGCCGGCTGGAGGCCGTGTCGACCGAATCGATCGGCTTCGCGGCGGCGCGCCCGCGCTATACGGGGCTGCACAGCGAGCGCGGCATCCTGTTGCCCGACCTGGACCATGCGCTGGCCCGCTACCTCGAGCTGCGCAACGAGATCGACCAGGAGATGGAAGAGGTGATCCTCATGGCGGAGAGCCGGCAGGCGTAACACGTCCCCCGGTACGCATCGACGCGTGGGCGGGGGCCGCCCACCCTACGGCTGCCGTGTCGGTACATAAACGGACAACCTGCCGTTTGGTGGACACCCGTGCCCACCAAACGTTCGCGGTCCACGCGTAAAATTGCCGGGATCACCATCCAATAAAGGCCCCGCCCCGTGCAAGAGCAACACGCCTTCCCCTTCCTGCGCGAAATCCTGCTGTTCCTCGTCCTCGCCGGCATCCTGATCCCGCTGCTGCAACGCCTGCGCATCAACCAGGTGCTGGGCTTCCTCGCCGTCGGCGCCCTCCTCGGGCCGTTTGGCCTCGGACGCCTGGCGCAGGACGTGCACCTGCTCGGCCTGCTCACGTTTCCCAACAACGCGAACGTGGCGATGCTGGCCGAACTGGGCGTGCTGTTCCTGATGTTCATGATCGGCCTCGAACTGTCCGCCGCGCGCCTGTGGGCCATGCGGCGCTGGGTGTTCGGCACGGGCAGCGCGCAGGTGCTGCTGTGCGCGGCGCTGATCGGCGGCGCGGCGTATTTCCTGATCGACCGCCGGCTCGATGCCGCGCTCGTGCTGGGCCTCGTGCTGTCGCTGTCGTCGACGGCCGTCGTGATGCAGCTGCTGGCCGAGAGCCAGCGCACCGCGAGTCCGGTGGGCCAGTCCGCGTTCGCCGTGCTGATGCTGCAGGACCTCGCCGTCGTCCCGATCCTGATCCTGATCGGCGCGCTCGGCAAGGGCGGCGCCGCCGCGGACACGAACGTGGCGCTGATCGCCCTGCTCGCGATGGCCAAGGCGGCGGCCGCCATCGCAATCATCTATCTGATCGGCGGCAAGGTCGTGCACCCGTTGTTCCGCGCGTTCGCGCGCCATCGCCAGCCGGACGTCTTCATGGCGCTGATTCTCCTGTCGACGTTCGGCATCGCGGCCCTGTCCGCGCTGGCCGGCCTGTCGATGGCGCTGGGCGCGCTGATCGCCGGCCTGCTGCTGGCCGAGACGGAATTCAAGCACGAGGTCGAGCTGATGGTCGAACCGTTCAAGGGCCTGCTCATGGGGCTGTTCTTCATGACGGTCGGCATGGGCATGGACCCGCTGCAGATCGTGCACGCGCCGCTGTGGCTGGCCTGCGCGGTGCTCGGCCTCGTGCTGCTCAAGGGCGCCGTCATCGCGCCGCTGCTACGGCTCGGCGGCCTGCCGTGGGGCCGCGCCGTCGAAGGCGGCCTGCTGCTGGGCCAGGGCGGCGAATTCGCATTCATCGTCATCGGCGACGCGATCGCGGTCAAACTGCTGGACGGCGCTGTCGGCGCGCGCGTGATGCTGGCCGTCGGCCTGTCGCTGTTCATCACGCCGCTGCTGGCGCGGATCGGGCACGCGATCGGCGAACGCTGGACCGGACAGGCGCATGCCGCCGCGACGCACGTCACGGACAATGAATTCGAGGCGGCGCGCGGGCGCGTGATCATTGCCGGCTTCGGGCGCGTCGGGCAGCAGCTGGCCAAGCTGCTGGCGGCGCAGAACATCCCGTACGTCGCGTTCGAGAACGACGCGAAGATGGTCTCGCGGCTGCACGCGGCCGGGGTGCCGGTCTACTTCGGCAACGCGTCGCGGCCGGAGCTGCTGCGCCGCGTGCATGCGGACGAAGCGCCCGCGATCGTGCTGACGATGGACCATCCGCCGTCGGCGCTGCAGGCGGTGCGCGGCATCCGGCGCGAATTCCCGCACGTGCAGCTGTACGCGCGCTCGCGCGACGAGAAGCATGCGCGCGCCCTCAAGCAGGCGGGCGCCAACGTCGTCGTGCCGGAGACGCTGGAAGCGAGCCTGCAATTGTCGGCCTTCGTGCTCGAAGGGATGGGACTGGACGAGCGCGTCGTCGACGACATCGTCGACCGCGAACGCGACCAGTTCGCCGCCGCGCTGGACGACGCCCGCTCGCGGGAGCGCGACGAGCGCGACGTATAATCCGCGCCGAGAACAACTCATCAATCGGAGACAGAATGGCATCCATTCCGAACGGACCGCACAACGGTCCGGACCAACGACTGCAAGGCGCGCTGGGTCACATCCGCGTGCTCGACCTGTCGCGCGTGCTGGCGGGCCCGTGGTGCTCGCAGAACCTGGCCGACCTCGGCGCCGACGTGATCAAGATCGAGCGCCCCGGCGCCGGCGACGACACGCGCGCCTGGGGCCCGCCGTATGCACCGGACGCCTCCGGCCAGCCGACCACCGAAGCGGCGTACTACCTGTCGGCGAACCGCGGCAAGCGTTCGCTCACGGTCGACATCGCAGCAGAGCAAGGCCAGGCGCTGCTGCGCGAGCTGGTGCGCCATTGCGACGTCGTGCTGGAAAACTTCAAGGTCGGCCACCTCAAGCGCTACGGCCTCGATTACGCGGCGCTGAAAGCCATCAAGCCGGACCTGGTCTACTGCTCCATCACCGGCTTCGGCCAGGACGGGCCGTACGCGCACCGCGCCGGCTACGATTTCCTGATCCAGGGCATGGGCGGGCTGATGTCGGTGACGGGCGAGCGCGACGACCTGCCGGGCGGCGGTCCGCAAAAGGTCGGTGTCGCGCTGACCGACATCATGACCGGCATGTACGCGACCGTCGCCGTGCTCGCCGCCCTCACGCACCGCGACCGCACGGGCGAAGGCCAGCACATCGACATGGCCCTGCTCGACACGCAGGTCGCGATGCTCGCGAACGTCGGCAGCAATTACCTGAACAGCGGCAAGCGGCCGAAACGCTGGGGCAATGCGCACGCGAACATCGTGCCGTACCAGACGTTCGCGTGCAGCGACGGCCACCTCATCGTCGCCGCCGGCAACGACGGCCAGTACCGGAAATTCGTCGAAGCGGGCGGCCGGCCGGAACTGGCGCGCGACCCGCGCTTCGCCACCAATCCACTGCGCGTGCAAAACCGCGACGTGCTCGTGCCGCTGCTGGCGGACATGGTGCGGCTGCAGCCGCGCGACGCCTGGATCGCCATGCTGGAAGCCGTGGGCGTGCCGTGCGGTCCGATCAACGACCTGGACGAGGTGTTCGCCAACGAGCAGGTGCGCGCGCGCGGCATGGAGATCGCGCTGCCGCATCCGACCGCCGGCAACGTGAAGCTCGTGCGCAGCCCCATGCGGATGTCGGCCACGCCGGCGACGAGCGGCCTGGCGCCGCCGCTGCTGGGCGAGCACACGATCGAGGTCTTGCGCGACGTTCTCGGCAAGAGCGCCGAGGACATCGCGGCCCTGCGCGCGGACGGGATTGTGTGAGGACGAGGCGGCGCGATGCCGCCCGCAGGGATCAGTGCAGCTTGTGCTTCAGGTCGGACAGCTCGGCGTGCACGCGGGTGACGGCCGCTTCCAGGTGGGCGGGCATCGTCGGCAGCGAGCGGCTGATGCGCTTGGCTTCGTCGCCCATGTCTTCCAGGTTGTCCACGCATTGCTGGATGCGCTGCTGGTCGTTCGACTGCATGACGCTCTGCGCCTGCTTGGCTTCGCGCGACAGTTTTTCGATGCAGTTGCGGATTTCGTCGGGCGCGTCACCGGCCTGGCGGCAAGCCTGCTCGGCCTCGTTGATGGTTTGCTGAATATGAGTGAATCGCTGCTGGATTTCGTTTGCTTGCAACATGACGTGCTCCTTGCATTGATGGCTCGTGTCCGCATCCGTCCGGAGGGGATGCGGGGCTGGAGCGTCATGGTAGTCCTGTTGGGAATCGGAGGGCGCACGAACCGTGCTGATGAGCTGCCTGCTCAGGTGAGAATTGACGAATTTGATGGTGCCGCAGAGGTTTGGCGGGCACGGGGTGCCCACCCTACGCATGCGTTCGCCGGTGACATTGCTCCTGCCGTAGGGCTGGCTCCCCGAGCCCGCCATGTCAACGTGCGCCGTTACGGATACTCGGCGTCGATCTCGGAGCCCGCGTAATTCTCGAGCTCCACGAACAACTCCCTCATGGGCACCTTGCCCGCGATATTCTGCAGCAGGATGCTGTTGCGATAGCTCGCGATGCGGTCCGCGATGACGGCCTGGTGCGCCGCCGGAACATGTTCCAGCAGCGCCGCCCAGCCGGCCTCGAAGTCGGGCTTGCCCTTGCGGACGCCCTGCACGAAGCGCTCGAATTCCTTCTGCCCCGTGCGCGCGACGATGCGCCCGCCGCCCTCGACGCCGAAGATGACCGCCAGCGCGATCACGCCTTCCGCGTTCAGGTCCGGATCCTTGACGGGACCTTCCCAGTGATGCCGGCGCAGCCACTGGGCCGCGCGCACGACGGTCTGCACGTCGTGGCGCTGCTTGAGTTGCCCCAGGTAGCGCTCGTAGCCGGACCACGTCTCGCCCGGGTCGGCCGTGCAGATGTCGACGAACAGCTCCTTGAGGCGCCGCTGCGCATACACGGGATCGGCGTCGAATTCGCCGATCAGCGTGTCTTCCGGCAGCGCCGCCAGTTCGCGGATCAGGCGGAAGCCTTGCTGGAACACGTATTCCGCGCCCTCGCCCAGCAGCACGTCGAGCGCGTCCAGGTCGCCCTGCTCGTCCTCCGTGTCCACCAGATGCTCCAGGCCCAGCGACACGCCGCCGATGGTCAGGAGCTGCGCGCGCTGGATGCCCTCGGCCGTGCGGTCGTTGGTGAACTTCTCGGCCACCATCGCCGTGATGCCCGCGAGCTCCTCGGCCAGGCCGGTCGCCTCCTCGGCGTCGGCGTGCTGGGGGATCAGCCGGA
>Ga0209148_1000718_pt1 | contig 26283 bp, 27 predicted proteins | sample AraplaCol_mMF_r2_2_FD_184288 | JGI IMG/M metagenome (GOLD analysis project Ga0209148, IMG submission 184288) | Arabidopsis root microbial communities from North Carolina, USA - plate scrape CL_Col_mMF_r2 (SPAdes) (version 2) | ecosystem: Host-associated > Plants > Roots > Endosphere | place... | reverse complement strand
GTTCGTGCCGACTGTCTTCGCCGCCCGCCAGTTCGTCAATCACGGCCATGTCAAGGTCAATGGCAAGCGCGTCAACATCGGCTCCTACCAGCTGAAGGAAGGCGATGTAGTCGAGGTCCGCGACAAGGCCCGTGAACTCGCCATGGTGCTGGGCGCCGTCCAGTCCGGCGAGCGCGACGTGCCGGAATACATCGAAGCCGACCACAAGAAGATGACCGCCAAGTTCGTGCGCGTCCCGGCTCTCGCCGACGTGCCGTATCCGGTGACGATGGAACCGCACCTGGTCACCGAATTCTATTCGCGCTGATCCTGATCATCAGTGCAACGAAAGGGCCGGCGGTTTCGCCGGCCCTTTTGTTTTTCGGCGAATTGCGGAGTGGGGTACGCGATAGGAAGGAACATCGAGGCCCAATAAACTCCGCAGCAACATGACCGCCATGCGCTTTCCCGGTTTGACCGGAGGCAGGGCGCCACGCATGCTCGCCGCGTCTATGCAGGGGTGAGGCGGCGTGATGGGTAAGTGGGGTGCCAATCTGGGTCTGCTGGTCGTAGCGACGACCTGGGGCACCGTCGTTCCCATCATCGGTTATCTCGCCCAGGTCTGGGACCCGTTCTTCCTCGGGTCGTTGCGCTACTGCGCCGGCGCACCGGTCTTGCTGCTGCTACTGTGGTGGCAGGAGCGCGGGCGGATGGGACTGCCGCGCATCGCCTGGTGGCGGCCGGCTTTGCTCGGCACTATCGGCCTCGGCCTGTTTGCGCCGCTCTATACGGTCGGCGTCGCTCATGCCAATCCGATCGTCGCCGCGGTGCTGTCGGCCGCCAATCCGGTGGTGGCGGCGGTCGTCGCCTGGCTGAGTTTCCGCGAGCCGATCAATCACCGCATGATCCCCGCCATCATCCTCGCGGTCATAGGCTGCAGCCTGGCGACCGTCGACATCTCCAAAATGAGCGAGAGCGGTTCGGTCTTTGTCCTGCACGGTGGTGAGATCCTGATCCTGGCGGCGGCCTGCTGCTGGACCTGGTATTCGATCTCGGCCCAGCGCTGGCTGCAGGGCTGGTCGCAGTTGCGCATCTCCGCCAGCACGATTGGGGGCGGCGTGCCGATGCTGCTCGGGGTCTATCTGGCGGCAGGCGGGGTCGGTTGGGCGCAGATACCGCCGGCCGCACCACCAGATGCCTGGCATGTCATCCTGCTTTGCTGGCTGACCTTCGCCTCGATCGTGCTCTGCGTCCTCTTATGGAATTACGGCGTCCGGCAGGTCGGTGTCGTGGTCGCCACCATGTATCTGAACCTGGTGCCGATCGTGGCCCTCGGCATCCTGGCGATCATGGGTACCATCCCCAGCCTGCAGCAGGTTCTCGGCGCGGCCCTGGTCATTCTCGGTATTCTCTATTCAGAGTGGCAGCAATATCGCCACCGGCGGCGCCAGGCCCTTGCCGCCGCCTGAGCGGTGGCAAACACGCATTTTTAACGCTTTTTTAAGTATAAGTCGCTGATTCAGCGCGAAAAATAGCGGATAATTTAATCCTTAATTAAGTTGCATTTGAGCAAAATCCTCTCAATCAGGACGCGGATTAATTGAGACGTCCGACACGTTGCGAGGGTTTGGGGATGACTGAACACGGAATTCATATCGATCTGGCTACGGCCGATCAGCTCGGTTTTTCCTTGCTGGCCGATGGTGGGGACCTCTTCGATCTCAGCCATGTGGGCGGCACGGAAGCCAACCGTTTGTCTGCCAATGATCCGCAGCTGGCGAGCTTCTCGGAGGCTTCCGAAGCGGGCCGGGATCTGACCGACCTGCTGGCCCTTGAGCATGGAACGGCGGAGCAGGGGATGGCGAACCAGGCCACAGCCGGACATGGCCACTACCTGCAACTGGCCGGGCTCGATACCTCGGCCCTGATCTTCCCAGCGCCGCATCAGACGGTCGACCCTGCGCCGGATGCCGGACATGCGCCACAGGCTGGCACGGATGCCGGCCACACGCCCGCATTGAGCCTCGACGATATCCTGGCAGCAGCGGCCGACGATCTTGCCAATTTCCACACCGCGGCCGGCGGACCCTTCGCCGCCAATCATGGTGCGGTCGGCAGCGGCTTTTTCACGCCCTTCTCGCCGATCGAGGCGCTGCCGGGCCTGACCGAGATGCATGTCATCAGCGGTCACTGACCGCTACCCGCAGATCGCAGGTCGCTGACCGCCCCCGGAAGGGGGCGGCAGTCGCGGCCGGCAGGGCTGCGGGGGCCGAAATCAGTTGACTCAACGGCCATTTACCGGTGCTTTAGCGCCGCTTTATGACCGTCGAGAGGCTGCTGATGATCCCCCGCTATTCCCGCCCCGAAATGACCCGGATCTGGGAGCCGGAAAACCGTTTCCGCATCTGGTTCGAGATCGAGGCGCATGCCTGCGATGCCCAGGCCGCACTCGGCGTCATTCCCAAGGAAGCAGCGGCGGAAGTATGGGCCAAGGGCAAATGGGAAATCGCCCGGATCGATGAGATCGAACGCGAGACCAAGCACGATGTCATCGCCTTCCTGACCAATCTTGCCGAATATGTCGGCCCCTCCGCCCGCTTCGTGCATCAGGGCATGACCTCGTCGGACGTGCTCGATACCTGCCTCGCCGTGCAGATGAAGCAGGCGGCGGATCTGCTGCTCGACGATCTCGACCAGGTTCTGGCTGCCCTCAAGAAGCGCGCCTATGAGCACAAGCTGACCCCAACCATGGGCCGCAGCCACGGCATCCATGCCGAGCCGACCACCTTCGGCCTGAAGCTCGCCGGCCACTATGCCGCTTTTGACCGGGCCAAGCAGCGTTTGCTGGCGGCGCGCGATGAGATCGCCACCTGTGCCATTTCCGGTGCCGTCGGCACTTTCGCCAACATCGATCCGCGGGTCGAGGAGCATGTGGCTGAGAAGCTCGGCCTTAAGGTCGAGCCGGTCTCCACCCAGGTCATTCCCCGCGACCGCCATGCCATGTTCTTCGCCGTGCTCGGCGTCATCGCCAGCTCGATCGAAAATCTGGCGACGGAAGTCCGCCATCTGCAGCGCTCGGAAGTGCGCGAGGCGGAGGAATATTTCTCGCCGGGCCAGAAGGGCTCGTCAGCGATGCCGCATAAGCGCAATCCGGTCCTCTCCGAAAACTTGACCGGTCTTGCCCGCATCGTGCGTGCCGCGGTGACACCGGCGCTGGAGAATGTCACGCTCTGGCATGAGCGCGATATCTCGCATTCGTCGGTCGAGCGCGTCTTCGGCCCCGATGCGACCATCGCCCTCGACTTCGCACTGATGCGTCTTGCCGGCATGATCGACAAGTTGCTCGTCTACCCGGAGGACATGCAGAAGAATCTCGACCGCTACGGCGGTCTTGTGCATTCGCAGCGCGTGTTGCTGGCGCTGACCCAGGCGGGGCTCAGCCGCGAAGAGGCCTATCAGGCGGTGCAGCGCAACGCCATGAAGGTCTGGTTGGAAGGCGCCGACTTCCTCACCGAGCTGAAGAAGGACAAGGCGGTCATGGAACGCATCCCGGCGCGCGATCTCGAAGACTGCTTCGACCTTGGCTATCACACCAAGCATGTCGACACTATCTTCCGGCGGGTCTTCGGCGCCGCCTGATGTCAAACAAAACCGGCGATGCACGACATCGCCGGTTTCATGTTCGCACAGGAAGTGAAGCGAAGCGATCAGGCTTCGGTCATGATCTGGTTGCGGGCGGATTGGCCGAGCTCGTCCATGTGCCGGCGCAACCGGTGCTCGCTCATTTCGATGCCGCGCAATTTGAAATCCTCGAGGACCTTGCTGACGACGCTATGATGCTCGCCCGGGGCGTGGGTCTCGAGCTCCGCGAGATTGCGCGCATAATTTTCCGCCTCGACCCCGTGAATTCCCAGGAGCTGTGCGGCCCAAAGTCCCAATAGCCGGTTTCGACGTGCGCCAATGCGAAATTCTAATTCATTGTCATGCTTGAACTTGTTCTCAAAGCCTTGTTCGCGGTCGTCGAAGGTGGACATACGGGCCTTCTCCCAAACTGTCAGTTAGACTGTAAAAATGGTTGGCCCCTGAGGCCGCGTCAAGTGTAATAGAAATCAGAGACGGATCCGGGGTGAGGCGATCATCGCCTGCCTATGGCCTGCCAAGTGGGCCGGCGGCTGGTACTGGTCGGAAGCAATATCATGTGCAGTGTTATCATTCTGTTGCGGCCTGGACATGATTGGCCGGTTTTGATCGCCGCCAATCGCGATGAAATGATCGATCGTCCCTGGTCGCCACCGGGGCGGCATTGGCCTGACCGGCCGGAGGTGGTGGCTGGCAAGGACAACCTGGCCGGCGGCTCCTGGCTCGGCATCAATGAAACCGGTCTCGTGGTCGGCATGCTCAACCGGCGCAATACCCTCGGGCCGCAAGACGGCAAACGCAGTCGCGGCGAGCTGGTGCTCGACGCGCTGGATTTTGCCGATGCGGTCGATGCTGTCGAAATGTTGCAGCAACTCGACCCGGCTGCTTATCGGCCCTTCAACATGGTCGTCGTCGACAATCGGGATGCCTTCTGGCTGCGCAATCTCGGCGACCAGATCGAGGCCGAGAAGCTGCCATCCGGCATCTCAATGATTACCGCCTCGGACCGCAATGACCCGACGAGTGCGCGGATCCGCCATTACCTGCCGCTCTGGGAAACCGCCGAGATGCCCGAGCCGGAAAAAGGCGATTGGCAGGCCTGGCAAGAGCTGCTGGGGTCGCGGCAGGGTGAGCCCGGCAGCGAGGTCTTCGATGCCATGAACATCAAGTCCAATACCGGCTTTGGCACGGTGTCCTCATCCTTGATCGCCTTGCCATCGGTGGCCTTCCAGGACCGCAAGCCAATCTGGCGCTTCTGTGCGGGGCAACCTGACAAGGGCACATGGAGCGACGTCAAACTCTGACGGCAGGCTGACAGCTCTTCTTGCCGCACCGCGACTCAGCTGACGACCGTCCTGCATCGAACCGTGTAAATCACGGTAATACATGAATTTATCGCGGCACCGCTTGCAGTACTGCGGAACCCTGCGTAAAGTGATCCATGAGGGGTTGTGCGATTTGAAACGCGGAGAAATCTTATGCTGACGCGCCGGCATCTGTTGTCGGGTATCGCCTTGGGCAGCCTCATGGCACCCCTATCCCTCCGATCCGCCTTTGCCATCTCGGCCGAGCCGCTGCCGAAACCGATCAGCGACCTCGCGGCGTTGCGCTGTACCGCCAAGGTGGACAATGCCAGCCTCAGCGGCGCGAGCCCTGATGCGTCCGATCACAGCGAGCTTCTCGGCAAGATGAAGGAACTTCTGCGCCAGAAGATCGCCGCCGGCGCCGATCCGGCAACGGCGCAGGAAGTAGCCGTCTGCCCGCTCTGCGGCTGCCCGCTGACCGTCACAGCCCAGAACAGTTTCTGATCCCTTGCTGCGGCTGCTCTTTATCCCGATGCGGGCTTCTGCCCTCGTCGCAGTCCTCGCTTTATGCGTTCTTGGCTTTGCGCGGCCGGCCGCGGCGCATCCGCATGTCTTCATCGACAACACGGTCAACTTCGTTTTCGACGCCGGCAAGATCGCCGGCTTCCGGCTCACCTGGGTGTTCGACGATGTCTTCAGCGACGAGCTGTTGACCGATTTCGATGCCAATCACGACAAGAATTTCGATGCGGCGGAGAGCAAAAAGATTGCCGCCACCATCTGGCCCAATATGAAGCCGTTCCACTACTTCACCTATATCTGGGTCGACAAACAGGACCTGGGACTGATCCTGCCGACCGACTTCAAGGCCTCGGCGGCAAAGGGCATCGTCACTTTCGATTTCCTGGTGCCGCTGCCAAAGCCCGTCGATCCAAAGACGCAATCGCTGGCGGTTGAGGTCTATGACCACGAATTCTATGTCGAGGTCGACCTGCACAAGACCGAGCCGGTGCGCTTCACCAAAATGGAAAACGTCAGCTGCACCCCGCATATTCGCGATGACACCTCACGCGCCTATTTCGGCGGCTATGTCAATCCGCAGGAGATCACCCTGGCATGCAAATGAGACCACTGCACGTTGTCGTCATGTTTCGTCTGTGGTTCATCTGCGGCTTGCTGGCGCTGGGCTGGTTGTCATGGGCACCCGTCGCCATCGCGCAGCAGACGAGCGGCGCCAATCCGCTGATGGGTGGCGCGAGCTCGTCCACCGATGCGCCTGCTGCTGCGGCCTCTCCCTTCGGCACGCCTGCGCCAAGTGATGCGCCGTCGGCTGCACCAGCTGCAACCGATCCCGCGGGCCAGGCTGGCGCGGAAGCGGCGCCCAGTGAGGCAAGCGAAGCGCCGGGTCTGCTGCGTCGCGCCGGCGGCTGGCTGCTGGCGCAGCAGCGTTACGTCAACCGCATCATCAACACGCAATTGGCGGCGATCAAACGCGGCGAGGATGGGACGGCACTCTGGGGTGGCCTCATCATCGCCTTCCTCTATGGCGTCTTTCACGTTCTCGGACCGGGCCACGGCAAGACGGTGATCGCCGGCTATTTCCTCGGTCATCATGCCAGCTGGACGCGCGGCATCGCCATGGCCTGCTGGATGGCGGTCAGTCACGTGGTGGCGGCGATCGGCATTGTCCTGGTGCTGCACGTCATCCTGTCGCACAGTTTCGCGACACCGGTCGACGAGATGATGTGGCTGCGCTTCGTCAGCTACGGCGCCATCGTCCTGATCGGGCTTGCCATGCTGATCGAGACCTGGCGCGGCAAGGCGGTGATCGGCTGCGCCCATGATCACGGCGCCCATGATCACGCGCACCACCATCATGACCACAGTCATCACGACCATGGGCATCATCACGGCCACAGCCATACCATCAGCCTGAAGGGCGACCAGAGCCTGCTCGCCATCGCCGCCGGTTTCGTGCCCTGCTCGGGGGCGATCCTTATCCTGGTCTTCTGCCTGACCAACAGCCTGATCTGGCAGGGGGTCATGATGACGCTCATGATTGCGCTGGGCATGGCAATTACCCTTTCCACGATTGGTCTCGCATCAATTTTCCTGCGTCGTCAAACCCTTGGCCGGGTTTCCGATACAGCGCAAGCGAGCCGGATTCTGGGCTATGTCGGTCCGGCCCTGATCACCCTGATCGGGATACTGCTGCTGACCGGCGCCTACATTGACCCGATGGCTGCGGGATAAGACCTCTAACTCGCTGATCTGCCTTGCATTTTAATCATGTATTGCAGTGCCGCGAAGGACCCTGCCGTCGTTGTCATGGCCGGTCACACCTGCTAGAAGGATGCGGATTCGAGCGCGGAGTCTCGGCCGGCCCAGGGCGCATCCAGCGATAACCCCGAAGCGGTTGAGGCTGGACCCGCGCCGACCTGTTTTGGGAGAACCGGGATGTCGCGCCGCCGCCGCATCTATGAAGGCAAAGCCAAAGTCCTGTTTGAAGGCCCTGAGCCGGGTACGCTGGTGCAGTACTTCAAGGACGATGCCTCTGCCTTCAATAACCAGAAGAAGGGCACCATCACCGGTAAGGGTGTCCTCAACAACCGTATCTCCGAATACCTGATGACCAAGCTGGGCGAGATCGGCATTCCGACTCATTTCGTCCGCCGCCTCAATATGCGCGAACAGCTCGTGCGCGAGGTTGAGATCATCCCGCTCGAGGTGGTGGTGCGCAATGTTGCCGCCGGTTCGCTGGCGAAGCGCTTCGGCATTGTCGAGGGCACCCAGCTGCCGCGCTCCATCATCGAGTATTACTACAAGTCGGACGAACTCGGCGACCCGATGGTCTCGGAAGAGCACATCACCGCTTTCGGCTGGGCCCAGCCGCAGGATATCGACGAGATCCTGGCGCTGGCGCTCCGCATCAATGATTTCCTGACCGGCCTGTTGCTCGGTGTCGGCCTGCGCCTGGTCGATTTCAAGCTGGAATTCGGCCGGCTCTATGAAAACGAGGAGATGCGCATTGTTCTCGCTGATGAGATCAGCCCGGACAATTGCCGTCTCTGGGATATCAAGACCAATGAAAAGCTGGACAAGGACCGCTTCCGCCGCGACCTCGGCAATGTCGAGGAAGCCTATCAGGAAGTGGCCCGGCGTCTCGGCATCCTGCCGGAAGGAGGGCCTCGCGACATGAAGGGTCCCTCTACCATGCAGTGAGCAATGAAGCATTCAACCTGTTGTCACATCGGATCGAGAGGACTGAGCTGAGATGAAGGCCCGCGTGCATGTAACCCTGAAGAACGGCGTTCTCGATCCGCAGGGACGGGCCATCGCCCATGCCCTGGGAACCTTGGGCTTCGATGGCGTCAAGGACGTGCGCCAGGGCAAGTTCATCGAGCTCGATCTCGGCGAAACCGACAAGGCTAAGGCGAAGGCCGCCGTCGATCAGATGTGCGCCAAGCTGCTGGCCAATACGGTGATCGAGAACTACACCATCGATCTCGTCGACTGACGGGTGACACCATGAAAGCTGCCATCGTTGTCTTCCCCGGCTCCAACCGGGAGCTGGACGCCAAAGTCGCACTCGCCAAGGCCATTGGTTCCGAACCGATCATGGTCTGGCACCGCGATACCGAACTGCCCAAGGTCGATCTCGTTCTCGTCCCCGGCGGTTTCTCCTACGGCGATTACCTGCGCACCGGCGCCATCGCCGCTCATTCCCCCGTCCTGCGCGAAGTGAAGGCGCGGGCCGAGAAGGGCATGGCCGTCATCGGCATCTGCAACGGCTTCCAGATCATCACCGAAGCGGGAATGCTGCCGGGCGTGCTGCTGCGGAACTCGCATCTGAAATTCGTCTGCCGCAATGTGCATTTGAAGGTCGCCACGACCCAGAACATGTTCACCCAGCGCTACACCAAAGACCAGGTGCTGAGCGTGCCGGTGGCGCATCATGACGGCAACTACTTCGTCGACGAAAAGGGCCTGGGCGAGATCGAGGCCAATGACCAGGTGGCGTTCCGCTATTGCGCGCCCGATGGCACCGTCGCGATGGAGCACAATCCGAATGGCTCGCTGCGCAACATCGCCGGCATCTTCAACCGCACGAAGAACGTGCTCGGCATGATGCCGCATCCGGAAAACGCCATCGATCCGCTGCAGGGTTCGACCGATGGTTTCGCGCTGTTCCAAGGCATGGTGGAGGCGCTGTCGTGAGTGCCAATAAGATTACCCCGGAAATCGTCGCCGAACATGGCCTGACGCCGGATGAATACAAGCTGGTGCTGGAGATCATGGGCCGCGAGCCCTCGATGACCGAACTCGGTATCTTCTCGGTGATGTGGTCGGAGCATTGCTCCTACAAGTCGTCGCGCGTCTGGCTGAAGAAGCTGCCGACCAAGGCGCCCTGGGTAATCCAGGGGCCGGGTGAGAATGCCGGCGTCATCGATATCGGCGATGGCGAGGCGGCCGTCTTCAAGATGGAAAGCCACAATCATCCCAGCTTCATCGAACCCTATCAGGGGGCTGCGACCGGTGTCGGCGGCATCATGCGCGATGTCTTCACCATGGGTGCACGTCCCATTGCCAATGTGAACGCGCTCCGCTTCGGCGAGCCCGATGACCCGAAGACCCGGCATTTGATCGCCGGTGTGGTCGCCGGTATCGGCGGCTACGGCAATTGCATGGGTGTCCCGACAGTGGCAGGCGAGGTCAATTTCCACGCCAGCTATAACGGCAACATCCTGGTCAATGCCATGACCGTCGGCCTCGCCGATGCCGACAAGATTTTCTATTCGGCCGCTGCCGGCCTCGGCAACCCCGTCATCTATGTCGGTGCCAAGACCGGTCGCGACGGCATCCATGGCGCCACCATGGCCTCGGCCGAGTTCACCGATGACAGTGAAGAGAAGCGCCCGACCGTGCAGGTCGGCGATCCCTTCACCGAGAAGCTGCTGCTGGAAGCCTGTCTCGAGCTGATGGCGACCGACGCCATCGTCGCCATCCAGGACATGGGGGCGGCGGGTCTGACCTCGTCGTCGGTCGAGATGTCGGACAAGGGCGGGCTCGGCATCGAGCTCGATCTCGACAAGGTGCCGGTGCGCGAAACCGGCATGACCGCTTATGAGATCATGCTCTCGGAGAGCCAGGAACGCATGCTGATGGTGTTGAAGCCGGAAGCGCGCGAGATCGCCCGCAAGATCTTCGAGAAGTGGGAGCTGGATTTCGCCGAGATCGGCGTCCTCACCGATACCGGCCATCTGGTCCTGAAGAAGAACGGCAAGGTCGAGGCCGATATGCCGGTCTCGCCGCTGGTCGACAAGGCGCCGCTTTATGAGCGGCCCTGGGTGCCGACCCCGAAGCAGCCGGAGATCGCAGCATCCAGCCTGCCGGTGCCGGCGGATATTCCCGCCGTGCTGCTGCAGCTGATCGGTTCGGCGGATCTCTCCAGCCGTCGCTGGGTCTGGGAACAATACGATCACTTGGTGATGGGCCGTACCGTACAGCGCCCGGGTGGCGACGCGGCCATCGTCTCGCTGCCGGGTAAGTCCAAAGGCCTCGCCATCACCAGCGATTGCACGCCGCGTTACTGCTATGCAGATCCCTATCAGGGCGGTGCGCAAGCAGTCGCCGAGACTTGGCGCAATATCACGGCGTCCGGCGCGAAGCCGCTCGCCATCACCGACAACATGAATTTCGGCAACCCGCAGCGGCCCGAGATCATGGGGCAGTTTGCCGGCTGCATCGAAGGCATGGCGGCCGCTTGCAAGGCGCTCGATTACCCGGTCATCTCCGGCAACGTCTCGCTGTATAATGAGACCAACGGCAAAGGCATCCTGCCGACCCCGGTGATCGGCGGCGTCGGTGTCATCGCCGATGTGGCGAAGAGCGTCTCGATCCCGTTCAAGGCATCGGGTGAGACCATCCTGCTGATTGGCGAAACCAAGGGCCATCTCGGCGCCTCGATCTATCTGCGCGAGATCCATGGCCGCGAAGAAGGTGCGCCGCCGCCGGTCGACCTCGCTGCCGAACGCCGCAATGGCGATTTCGTGCGTGGCCTGATCGAACAGGGCAAGGTGACGGCGAGCCATGATTGCGCCGATGGCGGCCTCCTCGTCACGCTCGCCGAGATGGCGATCTCCAGCGGGATTGGTGCCACGTTCGAGATTGCTGCCGAAGTGACCGGCAGCATCCCAGCCCACGCCTATCTCTTCGGCGAGGATCAGGGCCGTTATGTGTTGACGGTTGCAGCAGCGAATGCCGGTGCGGTGATTGCCGCTGCCCAGGCTGCCGGTGTGCCGGTGACACGTCTTGGTACGACGGGCGGCGATCGCCTTGATCTTGGTAAACATGGTGCCGTGGCTCTCTCGGCGCTGAAGGCCACCCACGAAGCCTTCTTCCCGCGCCTGATGAGCGCGGCGGAATAAGCGGCAGAAGGAGATACGCCATGGCAATGGAAGCCAGCGAGATCGCAAAGTTGATCAAGGAAGCGATCCCCGATGCCCAGGTGACGATCGAGGATCTGCGCGGCGACGGCGATCACTATGCCGCCCAGGTCGTCTCGGCGGCCTTCATCGGCAAGAGTCGTGTGCAGCAGCATCAGATGGTCTATGAGGCCCTGCGCGGCGGCATGGGCGACAAACTGCATGCACTCGCCTTGCAGACGTCGGCGCCGAAGACCTGATCGGTTAGGTATCGGGACAAGGCGGCGGGGGATAGAGTTCAGCGGGTAAAATGACGCGCGCCAGCCGCCTCGGGCCTTTCTATGCCTTCTGCGCCTATATGCTCTGGGGCGCCTTTCCGGTCTACTTCAAGGCGGTCGCCGATGTGCCGCCGCTGGAAGTTCTGTCGTACCGCGTCCTCGGCTCGCTGATCATTACTTCCGTCGGCGTCGTGGTGTTGCGCGACTGGGCGCCGGTCTTTGCCCTGTTGCGCTCGCGCAAGCGCCTGCTGCAACTGGTGGCAACGGTCACCATGCTGTCGATCAACTGGCTCATCTATATCTGGGCCGTGGCCGCCGGCCATGTGATCGATAGCAGCCTTGGTTACTATATCTGCCCCTTGCTGAGCGTGCTGTTGGCGGCGCTCATCCTGCGTGAACATCTGGGCGTGGGGCAGATTGTCGGCATCGTCTTCGTGACGGCCGGCGTGCTGTGGCAGATCATTGCCGTCGGCCAGGTGCCCTGGATCGCCCTGGCGCTCGCTGCCACCTTCAGTCTCTATGGTCTCGGCCGCAAGGTACTCAATCTGCCGGCGATGTCGGGCCTGTTCTCCGAGACGCTGGTCCTGGCGCCGCTGGTGATCGCCTATCTCTTCTGGCGTGAATCGACCGGTATCGGCCATTTCGTCGACGGTGACTGGCACCACCGGTTCCTGCTGCTATTGGCCGGGCCGGTGACGGCCATTCCGCTGTTGTTCTTCGCCGCGGCCGCCAATCGCCTCGATCTGCAGATCCTCGGGCTGATGCAGTATTTCAATCCGACCATGCAGGTCAGTCTGGCAATTTTCCTGTTCGGGGAGCAGATGCTGCCAGGGCAGGGGGTGACCTTCAGCCTGATCTGGCTCGGACTCGCGCTCTATTCCCTCCTGCCCAGGCTCCGGCGCTGGATCCGATAGCGCCCGGATCCGGTTGAAAGTCGGTTGACGGGTGTCCGCCGGAGACAAAATCAATCTCTCGTTAATAAAATTGTTGACAATAAACATAAGACAGTCGACTATCTGGTCATGATAGACGATCAGAAGTCCATTCCGACCGTGGCCGACCTCCGGGAGCATTCGCTGACCGGGGTGGTGCAGCACGAGATCGAGAAGATGATCCTCAGCGGCGAACTGCCGCCGGGCGAGCGCCTGAACGAGAAGGCCATTGCCGACAAGCTCTCGGTCAGCCGGGGGCCGGTGCGCGAAGCCTGCCGTGCTTTGGCGGAATTGGGTTTCGTTCAACTCATTCCCAATCGCGGGGTCTTCATCAAGCGCCTCAGCAAAGAGGATGCGATCGAGGTCTATGACCTCCGCGCCGGATTGACCGGGCTCGCCGCGTCGTTGCTGGCGCCGGTCATCACCACGGCACATGTCGGTCATCTCCGGCATTTCGTCACCGAGATGGAGACGGCCGCGGAGAATGGAGATTTCGCCAAGTTCTATCCCATCAATGTCGAGTTCCACGATTACATCGTGCGCGCCACCGGTAACAGCCGGCTGATGAAGCTCTATCGTGGTCTCGTCAAGGAGTTCCATTTGTTCCGCTCGCATGGCCTCGTGCAGCGTGACGCCTTGCTGGAATCAAATCGTGAGCATCGCGACATCCTAGCCGCCCTCGAGGCGCGGGATGCCCTGCAGAGCTACGATGTCAGTCAACGCCATGTGAGCAACGGTAAGCACCGCATGCTGAAAGCGCTCACCGAATTGGCGGAAGAAGCTATACCGCATCATCGCCGCCCGGCCCTGGCTGGCGCGATCGAGTAGCGGCACGGTCATGTGATCACCGGGCGCAGGGTACCGCATTCATGCGGTGCCACCAGCGCCGATTGCCCGATGCGTAGGATGTGACTGCCGTTTGTTGTAACGGCGGGACGAGGAGTATTGCGCCGAAACGATCCCGCAAGGATCGAGCCGGCGACGGCTTTGACATCGCTTGAAGATTTACCGATTCCCGCGCCCCTGAAACCGCAGAGGCGCGAACGCCTCCGGCTTACCGAAATCTGCGGCTTAAAAAACAGAGTGCATGATGACGCTTGAATTGTCGCTCGCCTGTCAGAACACCGATCGCACCAAGGCCCTCTTCGACGGCCGGGTGACGATCGAGGGATGCCGCATCAATCTCATTACCGGACCGGCGGAAGAGATCTTCCAGCGTGCCTTCCGGCACCAGGAATTCGACATCTCCGAGCTTTCCTTCAGCACCCATCTGCTGACCACGGCACGCAAGCAGGGCCGTTACATCGGCTTGCCGGCCTTCGTGTCACGGTCCTTCCGCCACTCGGCGATCTATGTGCGGGCAGATCGTGACATCGATACGCCGGAAGCTCTGCGCGGGCGCCGCGTCGGCGTGCCGGATTTCCAACAGACGGCTGGTGTCTGGGTTCGTGGCATGCTCGCCGATCAGTACAATCTGCAGCGCCAGGACGTCCATTGGTTCACGGGTGGTCTGGAACAGCCCGGCCGCCAGGTCCGCATGCCGCTCGATCTGCCGCGTGACATCAAGGTCGAGGCGATCGGGCCGGGGCAGACCCTTGCCGGCCTGCTGGCAGCAGGAGAGATCGACGCGGTGATTGCACCGCGCGCACCTTCCTGCTTCGCCCCGGATGGTGCTGTGCAGCGGCTCTTTGCCGATTATCGTACGGCGGAAGAGGAATATTTCCGCGCCACGCGGTTCTTTCCCATCATGCATCTGATGGGTATCCGGCGTGAGCTTGCGGAACGACATCCCTGGCTGCCGGTCAATGTCTATACCGCCTTCCTGAAGGCGCGCGCGCTAGCCATCGGCGATCTCGCCGTGATGGATACCCTGCGCGTGACGCATCCATGGATTGTCGCAGAAATCGACCGGGTCAAAGCCCTGATGGGCAAGGACTACTGGTCCTATGGTGTCGAAGAAAACAAGGGCGAACTCAATGCCCTACTTCGTTACGCGGAGGCGGATGGCCTCACCGGCGGCCCGGTGCCGATGGAGGAGCTGTTCGCCAAGGCGACTTTTGATGGTTTCAATTTCTGAGGAAACGCCAGAGCGGGGAGAGGTCAAACTATGTCGATGTTCAAGAAACAACTTTGTGTCGCGTTATTTACCGGCGCTACGCTGATCGCGAGCCAGATGAGTGCCACGGCGGCGGATGCGTGGAAGCCGCGGCGCCCTATTGAAGAAGTGGTGCCGAGCGCGCCCGGCGGTGGCCAGGACCTTGCTGCCCGCACCTTGCAGGGCATTGTCGAGCAGCTGAAACTCTCAAGCAAGCCCTTCACCGTCCTGAACAAGCCGGGTGGCGGCGGCACGGTGGCGATCGCCTATATCAATTCCCATAGTGGCGATGGTCACTATGTGACGGTGCAGGCCTTGCCCTTGATCACCAACCGCCTGACCGGGCAGAGCACGATGGGCCTCGATGACGTGACGCCCCTGGCGCAACTTCTGACTGAGCCGGTGGTTTTCTCCGTGCCGGCGGATTCACCGATCAAGGACGGCAAGGCACTGATCGAGGAGCTGAAGAAAGATCCTGCCAACGTCACCGTAGGCGTTTCCAGTTCCCCCGGCGGCCAAAGCCATATCGCCGCGGCGCTGTTGCTGAAGGCGGTCGGGCTCGATCCCGCGAAGCTGAAGATCGTCTTCTTCGATTCCGGCGGCGAAGCGGCAACGGCTTTGATGGGCGGCCATATCACGGTAGCGGCGACACCGGCGCCAGTGGTGATCGGGCCGAGCCAAGGCGGCAAGCTGCGGATGATCGCGGTACCGGCCGCTGAGCGCGAGAAGGGTCCGCTGGCCGATGTGCCGACCTGGAAGGAGCAAGGCGTCGATGTCGAGTTCGCGACCTGGCGTGTCCTGGTCGGGCCGAAGGGCATGACACCGGAGGAAATCGCCTGGTGGGATGATATCCTGGCCAAGGCCATCCAATCACCGGAATGGGCGAAGGCCGCCCAGACCAATATGTGGACCATCGATTACAAGAACAGCAAGGACCTCAAGGCGTTTCTCGATAGTCAGCAGACCGAACTCGCCTCCTTGTTGAAGGATCTTGGCCTTGCCAAGCAGTAACTGAAGTCTGACGCCAATTACCGACTGGAGGTCACTATGTCACGCGTCGTTCATATCGCCTTGAAGGTCACCAACCTCGAAGAGGCGACGAAGTTCTATACCGAGGTCTTCGGTTTCAAGGAAACCAAGACCGGCCGCAGCCGGGGTCATATCTCGCGCCATCTGACTGACGGTCATGTCGACATCGCTTTGATGGTCTATGACGACGAGAATTCCGAGGAAGCCCTGCTTGCCGGACCCGGCCCGCGTATCCATCACTGGGGCATCTCTGTCGAAGACCAGGATGCGGCGGCGGAAAAGATCCGCGCTTATGGCGGTGAGGTTTTCCCGCAGCTTGGCAAGGGTGCTCTGAAGTTCCGTGCACCGGACGGAACCCTGGCCGAAGTCGTCAAGGAAGGCCGCTACGCCACGGAATAAGATCAATCGATACGTCGCGGCCGGCATTCCTTTCTGGAACGGCCTGATTCCGGATGCCGGCCGCGATCCTGCGCATACCAGCGCGCCTACAGAACAGCTCATAAAAAAGGCGATCAACGCCCGCGATTGAGCCTGGAGCGGATCCGCAAGGATGCCGCGGTCGGGGAGGAATGATGAAAGCCGCGATGCCGGATGTGGTGCTCGCGATCTGCGTGATCGCCGGTGCGCTCGTCTATCTTTATGCCGATGCCTCATTGCCTTTGATGCGGATCGGCGATCCCCTGGGCCCCAAGGCCTTTCCCGCACTTGTCGGCTGCGGGTTGCTGATATCCGCCCTGCTGCTGCTCTATGAGGCCTGGCAGAAACATCGGACAGCGACACCGACGTCACATCGTCGCATCGATCTGCGCCAGATCGGCATTCTCTGCGCGATGGTTGTCTGGACGGCGATCTATTACAGCGCCTTCGAACCCGTCGGCTATATCATCTCGACCCTGGTCTTCCTATTCGGGCTGCTCAGCTTCTTTCATCGCGGCCATCTCCGCACCAATCTCGCCGTCGCCGTCGGCTTCACCGCCTGTGTCGATCTGCTGTTCTCGCAAGGTCTCGGCGTCCCGCTGCCGACCGGCCTGTTGCCGATCTAGGAGGACGTGACCATGGATAGCTTGCAGGGAATTCTTCACGGCCTGTCGGTGGCGATGCAACCATCGCACCTCCTCTACACGCTGATCGGCACCTTCATCGGCACGATGATCAGCCATCTGCCGGGCATCGGCCCGTCGGCCGGCATCGCACTGCTCATTCCCGTCACCTTCGGCATGGACCCGGCGACAGCCTTGATGATGCTGGCCGGCATCTATTATGGCTGCATGTATGGCGGCGCGGTGACGGCGATCCTGCTCAACACGCCAGGCGATGCCGCAGCCGTCATGACCGTGCTCGACGGATATCCACTGGCGCGAAAAGGTAGGGCCGCTTCGACCCTGGCCATTGCGGCGGTGAGCTCCTTCATCGCCGGCACCATGGGCGTCACTGCGCTGGCTTTCGTCGCCGTGCCGCTTGCCGCCATCGCGCTGCATTTCGGGCCGACCGAATATTTCGGGTTGATCTTCTTCGCCCTTTCAACCGTCAGTGCGCTGACCGGCGATTCCCTCGCCAAGGGCCTGCTGGCAACCTTCCTTGGCCTGTTGCTGGCGACCATCGGCATCGACCTGCAAAGTGGCGTGCCACGCTTCACCATGGGTTTTGTCGAGCTCCAGGACCGGGTCAATTTCCTGGTCGTGGTGGTTGGCCTCTTCGCCATCGCCGAAGTCAGCCGGATGGTCGAAGGCACGCTGGAGGGTACGCTCCACACCGTCAAGGTCCAGGGCAAGCTGTGGTTCACCCGTGAGGAATGGCGGCGGGCCCGCCCCGCCATCTTCCGTGGCTCGGCGGTCGGCTTCTTCTGCGGTGCGGCGCCTGGTCTCGGTGGCACCATCGCCGCCATGCTCTCCTATATCCTGGAGAAGAAGGTCTCCAAGCATCCGGAGCAGTTCGGGCATGGTGCCATCGAAGGCGTGGCGGCGCCGGAAGCCGCGACCAATGCCGATACCTGCGGCGCCTTCGTCCATCTTCTGGCGCTTGGCGTGCCGGGATCGGGTGCCACCGCCGTCATCATGGGCGCCTTCATCATGTATGGCATCCAGCCGGGGCCCATGCTGTTCAACACTCATCCGGATCTGGTCTGGGGCCTGATCGCCAGCATGTATATCGGCAATGCCATGCTGCTGGTCCTCAACCTGCCGCTGGTCGGTGTGCTTGCCCGCATCCTGTATGTGCCGCCTGGAATTCTGCTGTGCATCATTCTCGGCATCGCCTCGGCCGGCGTTTATTCCTTCAACTACGACAGCTTCGATCTCTTCATGGCGCTCGGTTTCGGCGTGCTGGGTTATGCTTTCCGCAAGCTCGATATTCCCAAGGCGCCATTGCTGTTCGGCCTCATCCTCGGCCATACGCTGGAGCAATCCTTCCGTCAGGCCATGACGATTTCGAATGGCGATGTTACGGTCTTCCTACGTAGTCCGATCGCGGCCGGGTTGCTGCTCTGTGCCGCCGTCTCGATCATCATGTCCGCCTGGGCCAAGCGTAAGCCACGCGAGGCTTTGGGGTTAGCAAAGGAGCAATCCGCTGAAGGTTGATCCCTGTCCTTCCCGGCAAGTCTCCGTGTCACGGACAAACCAGGCTCTCTGCTACCAGCGGGGGGCCTGGGTTTTTGTCGGAGCGACGTCATGACCGATCGCCGCGAGACAATCGGTCAGGCACCGGGAGTACCGCAGGTCTCGCTGGCGCAGATCATGCTTCTCTTCGCGCGCATCGGCCTCACCAGTTTTGGCGGCGGCCTCTCGGCCTGGATCTATCGCGAGGTGGTCGACCGATATCGCTGGATGGGAGAAGACGAGTTCCTGGGTGGTCTCACCATGGCGCAGATCCTGCCCGGCCCCAATGTCATCAACCTCTCGATCTATATCGGCCAGCGCCTGCGTGGCGGGATCGGCAGCCTTGTCGCCGTTGGCGCGCTGCTGTTGCCGCCGATGGTGCTTGTGGTCATCCTGCTCGGGATCTTCCATCGCTTCGGCGATCTCCCCTGGGTGCATGACCTGCTCGAAGGTATCGCCGCCGGCGCGATTGGTCTGACGTTCTCGGTTGGTGTACGCAGCGCGCGCCGGGCTGCAGCCAGGCACTACTGGCCACTGCTGATGATCCTGGCGATCTTCGTGATGATCGGCCTCATGCGCTGGCCGATGCTGCCTGTGGTGCTCTGCCTGATACCCGTCGGTCTCTGGGCCGCCTGGCGGGAGCGTTGAGATGCGGAACAATCTCTACTGGCAATTGATCGCTGTCTTCGCGCCGCTCTCGCTGATCTCGCTGGGCGGCGGACAGAGCATCATCGCCGATATGAACAAGCAGGTGGTTGAGTTCCACGGCTGGATGAGCCAGGCGGATTTCGTCGATCTGTTTGGCATTTCCCGGGCAGCCCCCGGACCCGGCTCGCTGCTGGTGACGCTGATTGGCTGGAAAGTGGCGGGCTTTCCCGGCGCCGTCGTGGCCTCCCTGGCACTGTTCCTGCCGGCGGGCCTGCTGGCTTACTTCGTGGCGCGGATATGGAACCGGCACCAGGGGCGAGCTTGGCACCGAGCCTGCGAGCGCGGCTTGGCGCCGATCGCCACCGGTCTCCTTGTGACCAGCGCCTTTGTCATTCTCAGTTCTACTTCCGGCGAGGTGTCGCTCTGGATCATCGCCTTTGCCGCGGCGGCTATTTTCGTCCTCAGGCCGGGCCTTAATCCTTTGCTGGTTCTCGGTTCGGCGGGGGTGGTGCAGATGCTGGTGCAGATCGCCCTGCGATGAGGCTGCATGGCAGGCATGAATGGCCATAGAGGGCTTGAGTTGACGGCCGGGCTGGGCTAAATCCAGCGCCCCGCCTTCACCACAGTCAAGCCTGGCGCCGCTGGCCGCTTCTCGCAGTGCGGCCGGATCATGCTGTGGGCTTGCAGCCAAATAATAGAATGGCGGGCGACAGAGATCGGATCGGATTGGGAAATGTCACGGCAATATTGCGGCATGGATTTCGGTACCTCGAACTCGACGCTGGGCGTGAGCCTCGGCGGCAAGGAGGTCCTGTGCCCGCTGGAAGGTCCCTCGGTGACGCTGCCCAGTGCAGTGTTTTTCGATTACGAGGAGCACAAGGTCCGCTACGGCCGCGACGCCGTTACCTCCTATATCGAAGGCGCGGAAGGCCGCCTGCTACGATCACTGAAAAGCGTTCTCGGCAGCCAGCTGATCAATGAAACGACATTGATCCAGCGCAAACATGTCTCCATGCGCAACATCATCGGCATGTTCGTGCGCCATGTGAAGGCGACGGCACAGCATCACCTTGCCGCCCATGGTGTCAATGGCGAGCTCGACAGCGTGGTGCTCGGCCGGCCGGTGCGTTTCGTCGACGAGGATGATGAAGCCGACCGGCGCGCCGAAGCGGAACTGATCGAGATCACCAAGGCTCAGGGCTTCAAGCATGTCGAGACGCAGCTGGAGCCGATTGCCGCGGCTCTGGCCTATGAACAATCGCTGGATCACGAGGAACTGTCGCTGATCGTCGACCTTGGCGGCGGCACCTCCGACTTCGTCATTGCACGCCTGTCGCCGGAGCGGGCGAAGCGGCATGACCGCAATGCCGATATCCTCGCGCGCAGCGGCGTGCATGTCGGCGGTACCGATTTCGACTGCAGCTTCAGCATCGCCCAGGCGATGCCGTCCCTCGGCTATAATGTGCTGATCGGTGAGAAGAAGCTGCCGATGCCGCTTCATCTCTTCCATGACCTCGCCACCTGGCACAAGATCCCCTTCCTCTACACGCCGCAGAACCTTTCCTATCTGCGCTCCATCGTCCATTCCGCCGATCACCCGGAACTGGTGAAGCGCCTGATCAATGTGCTGTCGCATCGCAAGGGCCATCATATCGCCGGCGAGGTCGAGAAAGCGAAGATAGCCTTGTCCGATGCGACCGAGACCCATCTGCATTTGCGCAGCGAGCTGGTTGTCGATCTGCCGGTGAGCCGCGGCGATCTGGAGCGTGCCGTCCATGGCGATACCTCGCGCATCCTCATCGCCATCGATGCCTGTGCGCAGGCGGCGGGGATCGCCCTGGCGCAGATCCAGTCCGTCTTCCTGACCGGCGGCTCCACCGGCATCCCCATCGTCCGGGAACGTATCCTCGCCCATGTGCCGAATGCCAAGCCGGTCACAGGCGACATGTTCGGCAGTGTCGGCCTGGGTCTCGCGATCGATGCCTCGCGTCGCTTCGCCTGACCGACGGTATTTGCACTAATTATTTGTCTTGAAACGATAATTTTCGACAGCCCAGTCGGCTGTGCTGTTTATTCACAGCTCTTTCCCAAAAGTGTTGACACTTTACAGTTTTCAGAAGACAGTCTCGGCATGAGCAATGACCTGGAAATCCTGAAATCGCGGTCACTGACCACGGTGCTGCAGCATGAGATCGAGCGCCTTGTCCTCGCCGGGACATTCCGCGGCGGTCAACGGCTGAACGAGAAGGCTCTGGCGGAGCGCTTCAATGTCAGCCGCGGTCCGGTGCGCGAGGCCTGCCGGGCGCTGACCAAGATGGGCCTGTTGGAACTGGTGCCTAATCGCGGTGTGCTGGTGCGCCAGGTCAGCCGTCGGCAGGCAGAAGATCTTTATGATGTGCGGGCGACCCTGTTTGGGCTCGCAGCCCGCCTGTTGGCGGAGCGGATGACGCCTGCGCAATTGGCGGCGCTGGACGATATGCTCGACCAGATGGAAGCGGCGGCGGCGACGCGCTCGCTCGACAGCTACTACCCGCTCAACCTGAAATTCCACCAGTCGATCCTGGAATTCGCCGGCAATCAGCGGCTGATCGACGAATATCTGGGATTGATCAAGGAACTGCATCTGTTCCGCGCCCAGGGCCTGCTGCAGGGCGGCGGCCTGATGGTTTCCAATGCGGAGCATCGCAAGATCGTGGACGCGCTCAGAACGCGCGACCCGGTCGCTGCCTTCGAGGCGGCGTTTGAACATGTGCAAAACGGCAAAAGCAGAATGCTGGCGGTACCGGAAGCCAGCTGAGCGGTCGTTGCTCCGATGGTCTCGCATCATCGGCAAGTGGTCGCTCGTGATTGACCAGTAACGGCATGGTGGCGATTGGCAGATGCGCATCAGCGCCTCTGCCCTGCGTCCTCATGTCGAGATCAGCAGGAAGAATGGCGACAGCTCAAACCGGCGGAGATCGGAACGATGTCGCATGACAAAAAACAAACCTGAAGGAAACGACCATGAAGTGGAGGCTCACCCATCTGGCTGCCGGCTTTGCCGCGGCCGCATTTTCCGGTTTTATGTCGGTGACCTTGCCGATGCCTGCCGCCCAGGCGGCGAATGCATATCCGGCACCGGTCATCAAGCTCATCACCCATTCCAGCCCTGGTGGCGGCAGCGACGTCTATCTGCGCGAGCTGTTGCCGTATCTGCAGCCCTATCTCGGATCGACCCTGGTCGTCGAGAATGTGACCGGCGGCAGCGGTGCCAAGGCGATGTCATTCGTCGCCTCTTCGAAGGCCGATGGCAGCACCTTCTACGCGACGACTCCGACCTATGTTTACACCTCGCTGCTCAGCACGCCGCAGGCTACCTATCACGACCTGATGCCACTGGTGAACCTGTTCTACGATCCGGAAGTCATCTATACGGCTGCCGATTCCAGCTTCAACGCATTGCCGGATGTCATCGCTGCCGCCAAGGCCAATCGTGGCAAATGGGGTGCGGCCAATCCGGCTTCGCTCGAGCGCCAGATCCTGGAGCAGATCAAGCAGAAGACCGGCGTGAATGCCTCGGTCGTCACCTTCGAAGGCGGTGGCGACATGCAGATCAACGTGCTTAATCACACGCTCGATATCGGTGTGGGCGAGATCGGCGAGATCCGTCCGCAGCTTGAAGCCAAGAAGCTCAAGATTCTCGCCGTCGTTGGCGACAATCATCTGACGTTGTTCCCCGATGTGAAGACCGCCAAGGAGCAGGGCGTCGACGTCTCCGTGGTGAAGTTCCGCGGCCTCGCCGGCCCGAAAGACACGCCGCCTGAGGTCATCGCTGCCTGGGAAGCTGCCATTCCGAAGCTGCTTGAAGATCCGAAGTACAAGCAGATCTATACCGAGAACGGCCTGCAGCCGAACTTCATGAAGCACGACGACTACGTCGCTTTCATCAACAAGTTCGGCGACGACACCCAGGCCTTCCTGAAGCAATCAGGGGTGATCAAGTAAGTCGGCTCATGCGCGGGCATGCGTCTTCCCCATGCCCGCGCGTCTTTCTCAGAAAAACGGTCCGATCATGACACGCGATCTCGTCTCCGGCTGCATCCTCCTGGTTTTCTCCATTGTTTACTATCTGGCCGCTTCAGCGATCCCCGTCAGTATGCTGGCGGATTCGGTCGGTGCGCAGGGCCTGCCGAAAAGCTATGGCATTGCTCTCGGCATTCTCTCGGCCTTGTTGATCGCCCAGGCGCTCTATGCGCGGCGCCGCGCCGTGGCGGTTGTCGATGCCGGCAATGAGGCGGTGCGGCGGCAGCGCGACAAGCAAGGTGCTTTGCGTGCGGCTGGTATGTTGGCAATCGGCATCGGTTATGTGCTGCTGCTGCCCTGGCTCGGCTACATCGTCTGCCTTGCTTTGCTGATCGCGAGCACGGTCTGGTACCAGGAGCGGCACTACCGGCATAAGGTCTGGCCGCTCGCCATTGGGGGCGCCGTCATCTTCTGGCTGATCTTCGTCCAACTGCTACAGATCGCCGAGCCGTCCGGCTTCTGGCCGTCCCTGTTCTGACCGGAGAAGCCGTCATGTCCGATCTTTTCGCATCTCTTACGCCGCTCTTTACCACTCCCATTATCCCGGCTGCCTTTGCCGGTGTTGCTTGGGGTCTTGTCGGGGGTGCCTTGCCGGGCATTTCACCCTCGATCACGATGGCACTGCTGCTGCCTTTCACTTATGGCATGCATGCCTCCAGCGCCGTGGTGATGCTGGCCTCGACCTATTTCGGCGCCGAATATGGCGGCTCCATCCCGGCCATCCTGATCCGTACGCCTGGCACCAATTCCGCGGCCGCGACCGTACTCGACGGCTATGCCATGAAGCAGCAGGGCAAGGCCGGTGAGGCGCTCGGCATCTCGCTGTATTCCGGCATCATCGGCGGTATCTTCGGTTTCCTGATGCTGGTCCTGCTGACCGAGCCGCTGTCGCGCGTGGCACTATCCTTCCACCCCACATCCTATTTCGCGCTTGGCATTCTCGGCCTCAGTGTCATCGGTTCACTGGCCGGCGAAAGCCTGGTCAAGGGCCTGATTGCCGGGGTACTCGGTCTGATGATCGCCGCGATCGGCACCGATCCGGTGACCGGCCTCAACCGCTTCACCTTCGGCAGCCCGGAACTGCTCAACGGCATTCCGCCGATCCTGGTCCTGGTCGGCCTCTATGCGGTCAGTGAATTGATGACCAGTGCTTCTGATGCGCCCTGGGAGAAGACCGACGCCGGTAGTGTCCGGATCAAGTTTCCCTCCCGTGCGATCTGGAAGCGCATCTGGCCGGCCCAGGCAATCGGCGGCGTGGTCGGCGTGATCGAGGGATGCACGCCGGGCGCTGGCGGCACGGTCGCGGCTTTCCTCGCCTATAACGAGGCGCGGCGCTGGTCACGGCGCAAGGAAGAGTTCGGCCACGGTTCGCCGGAAGGCATCGCGGCACCAGAAACCGCCAATACCACCGTCTCCAAGACGGCGCTCATTCCGATGCTCAGCCTCGGCATTCCCGGCACCAATTCGACCGCCGTGCTGCTCGGCGGCTTCCTGATCCAGAACCTGATACCGGGGCCGATGCTGTTCGTCCAGCACGCCGATATCGTCTGGGATCTCTATCTCGGGCTTGCTGTCAGCGTCGTCGCCCTGCTGGTTGCCGGCTATGTCTTCATGCCGCCCTGCATCTGGCTGGTGAACCGGCCGAAATCCTATTTGATGGCCTTCATCTTCGCGCTCATCATGTCGGGGGTCTATGCGATCGAGACCAGCCTGTTTCAGGTCGGGGTCGTGCTCGCCTTCGGCGTGACGGGTTATGCGATGAAGTATTTTCGCTTCCCCTTCCTGCCGATGGTGCTGGGTGTGGTGCTTGGCTTCCTGGTCGAATCCAATTTCCGGCGGGCCTTGGTGCTCTCCGGCGACGATTACACCACCTTCCTGCACGACCCGATCGCGGTCGCTCTCCTGGCGGTGGCGGGCCTCTTCATTTTGGGGTCGCTCTTCCGCCATGTCGCCTCCTTTCGGCCGCATCGGCCGGTTTCCAACGCGACGCATTGAACACGGTGACCACATGAACTCGATAACCCAGGAACGTTCTATCGCCGAACAGATCGCCGGCCGCGTTGCGGCTTTGAAGCCCGGCGACCTGCCGCCCACGACGGTGGAAATGGCGCGCCGCCTGCTGCTCGACGTGACAGGCCTTGCCATCGCTGCGCGCGACGAGAGCTATATCTCCGCCGTGCTGGGTGCGGTGGATGCGGGCGAGGCGGCGACGGCTTTCGGCCATAAGGGCAGTTTCGATGCTTTCGGCGCCGCTCTGGTCAATGGCACCGCGGCTCATGGCGAGGACTACGACGACACGTTTGAAGGCGGCCCGGTCCATTCCGGCGCGGTCATCGTGCCCGCGGTGCTGGCGGCCTGCGAGCGGGAAGGGCTCGGCGGTGATCGGCTGCTGCTCGGTATCGCCATCGGCGCCGAATTGATGTGCCGCCTGGCTTTGGCGGCACCGAAGGCGATCCATACGGCCGGTTTCCATCCCACCGCCGTGCTGGGTACCGTCGCCGCGGCGGGCGGCGTAGCTGCTGCCCTGGGGTTGCGCCCGGTGGAGATCGTCTCCGCCCTCGGCATTGCCGGCAGCATGGCATCCGGCATCATCGAGTACCTGGCGGAAGGTACCTGGACCAAGCGCATGCATGCCGGCAATGCCGCGCAATCCGGCATTCGCGCGGCACTAATGGCGCGCGGTGGCTTCCTGGGGCCGCGTACGGTGTTCGAAGGCAGTCACGGCTTCTTCAAGGCCTTCGCACCGTCTCGTAAACCTGACTTCGCGCCGGTGATAGAGAATCTCGGATCGGTCTGGCTGATCGACCAGATCGCCTTCAAGCCTTTTGCCTGCGGGACCATGACGCAGCCCTTCATCGACTGCGCGATCCGGCTGGCGGAAAGCGGCGTCAAAGCGGACGCCATTACCGACATCCTCTGCGAGGTGGGTGAGGGCACGGTGCATCGCCTGTGGGAACCGCTGGCAGTGAAGCATGCGCCGCAAACGCCCTATGCCGCCAAGTTCTCGACGCCGGTCTGCATGGCGCTCGGCTTCCTCGATGGCAAGGCCGGCCTCGCACAATTCACGGAACAGCGCCTCGCCGATCCTGCGGTGACAGCGCTTGCCCGCAAAATCCGCTATGTAATCAATCCGGATGACGAATATCCCCGCAATTTCACCGGCCATCTGCGCGCGACTTTGAGCGATGGATCAGTGAAGGAATTCCGCCAGCCGCATATGCGGGGCGGCGCCCATGAGCCGCTGCCGATTGCCGAGCTGGAAACCAAGTTCCTGGACAATGCCGTCTATGGCGGCTGG
>Ga0209148_1000717_pt1 | contig 26299 bp, 16 predicted proteins | sample AraplaCol_mMF_r2_2_FD_184288 | JGI IMG/M metagenome (GOLD analysis project Ga0209148, IMG submission 184288) | Arabidopsis root microbial communities from North Carolina, USA - plate scrape CL_Col_mMF_r2 (SPAdes) (version 2) | ecosystem: Host-associated > Plants > Roots > Endosphere | place... | reverse complement strand
ATCAGGCAGATCGGAGGCAACGCCCGAGCGCTCGCGCAACTCGACATTGGCGATGTCCTTCAAATTCTCGCGCGCGAGCGCCGCGAGGCGTTCGTCGATCTCATAGGCGTAGACGCGTCCCTTGGACCCGGCGAGTTCGGCGAGGATCGCCGTGTAGTAGCCCGTGCCCGCGCCGATCTGGAGCACGCTCTCGCCTTCTCTCACGGCGCAGCCGCCGAGCCAATGCGCGTGCGCACCGGGCATGCCGATGTTGATGCCCCGCGCCGGATCCAGCGCCAGCAGCGTGTTCTGATAGAGAAAGGCGGGATCGTCATCCGGCGTCACGACATAGGGATGGCCGCCGAGCGAAATCGACCATGGCCCTGGCCCGGCGAAGGGTTCGCGCCTCACCTTGCGAAAGGCCTGTTCGAGACGAGGATCCGTGACCCTGGCCGCGGCGCAGATCAATTGCGCAAAGAACCCGCGATATTTGTCCGAACGATCGTCCATGTCGCCTCCTGGCTGAGGCGATCACGATAGCACAATCAATGCGATATTCGAGTGACCGCCGCAACCGGCGACGGTTCAGCGCGTCTTGCCCATGACGCGCGCGGCGAAGGCTGCAAGGCGCGGATGACGACGCAGTCCCTGCGCGGCATGGTCGCGCAGAACAAAGGGCAGCCCACGCCAGGACAGCGCGACGCTGACATCGGTCAGCGGCACCGGCTCGGCGCCGAAGCGGCGTTTGTAATCGTGATTGCCGATGCTGAGATCGAACCGCCGCACGCCCTGCGCATGCAGGGCCGCCATGGTGCGCTCTGTCACCAGCAGCCCCGGCGAGCAATTCGCCCACCGCTTGCCGGCATGGCCGATCCGCAGCAAATAATACGTCGAGCCGTATCTGACGCCGAAGGTGGTCGCGACGATGCCCTCGTCGCAGACGAGCGCCGAAATCACCGCATAGCCTTCCGCAACGCCCTGCCGGGCGACATCGCGGTAGAAGCGGGCATGCACCATGTCGTTGAGGACGAACGGCCAGCCGAGCTGCTGCATGCGCTCCTGCTGCTGGACGTCGATCACGTCCAGAAGCTCGCGTGCGCGTGCGACGTCGGTCGCGATCTCGAACCGGGCGCCGGCATGGCGGCTGAACACGCGCCAGCAGCGCGGCATCTGCATACGCTTGATCGAGGCCTGATAGTCCGCATAGTCGTCGCCGGTCAGCACGAGATTGCCGTTGAGCGAGCACGAGCCGGAACGGCCGAGCGACACCAGCGGGTTGAGCTTGGCGCCGACATAGGCCGGCATCTTCTTGAAGCGAAGCAGGTCGAAACGGTCGGGCAAGGCGCGCAGGCCATCGACCAGCGCCGCGCTGATCGCCTCAGCGCCGGCCGCGTCGAAACTCGCATCGCAAGCAACGATCGGCGCGTTGTTGTCGGAGACACCGAGATCGGCAAACTCGACGACACGGACGCCGCGCCTGCTGTGACTGAACATCGGCACGAGCGCGATGTCCCTGCCCGTCGCCGCGTCGGTGATGACGGCGATCAGCGGCGCGACGTCGTGAAACGCCTCGTACCAGGCCTGCAGCCAGTAACCATGTTGAAACGCGGTGCGATGTCCGGCGTTCAGGCGCGATGCGGCCTGTCGCCAGTCACGCAGGAAATCGACTGCGATTCCCGAGGCGCTGGAGACCCGACCATCTAGTTGCTCGACGCTGAGAAACGCCATTTGCGGGGCATACAATTACTGAACGTGTCCAGATAGATTATGTTTTGTCGCAGACCACAAGTTACGTCGCTGCTTATCGTTAAGTGGATACCGTCCCGTCGCGCGCTGCCATGGTGTGCCGATATGAAACGGGCCGCTGCGACAAATTGTCAGCGATCGGGTTCCATTTCCCCGACACATTGGAATCGGGCCAGGAAATGCAATCCGGCGGCCGCAAGTGCGAACATGAACCAGACCGGGTTCTGCCGCTCGATCAGGAAGGTTTCGGTCACCCCGAAATAGAGGCCGAACAGCCAGATGGTCAGGAACAGCTTGGCCAGCGCGTTGCTGCGGTTGTGGGCCTGGGCCTCGTGGAAATTGCGCAGCGGCGCCCAGACGAAGATGAGGACGACAAGCAGCAGGCCCGGCAGGCCGATGGTGAGGGCGAGATCGAGATAGCTGTTGTGGCTGTGCGCCGAAGTCACCGCCCATTCCGAGCCCTGGACGGTCTTGCCCTCCGCCGCGCCGTCCCAGAACGCCGCATAGCCATGACCAATGACCGGCTTTTCGGCGACGGCTGCGAGCGCAAACTCCCAGATCTCGGAACGGCCGGTGAAGGTGGGGTCGACCGGCAGCGCCCGCGTGATGTTGCCGAGCACCGGGCTCATGACACTGCCGACCGTCAGCAGGTTCATCACGATCAGCGGCGCGAAGCAGATGATCCGCTTCAGCCACAGGCTCCTGACAACATAGACGAGCGATGCCAGGGCATAGATTGCAAGGCACAGCACCGACGACGTCTTGCCGCCGGTGAAGATCAGGAAGATGCCGGACAGCAGCGCGATCGCCGGCCCCATCACGAAGGAGCCTGCGGCCGACAGGTAGATACCGACATAGACCAGAATGGTCATGACAGGCGAAGCGATGTTCTTGTGGGCGAAGCTGCCCCGCCAATCGCCGGCCAGCTGCGGCTCGGTGATGTCGAGCGCGGTATGGATCGAATATTGCGGGGCGAGGAAGACGCCGAGATAGCAGGCCAGCAGCAGCACCAGCGCGGCGCCGCCGAGGCATAGATTGAAGCTCCGCTGCGTCGGCGGCAGCAGCGGCAACAGGACGGCAAGCGTGGTGGCGCTGGCCGCGAGCACGAAGCGCTGGATCGAATCGTCGCGGCTCTCGGAGAATGCGATATTGATCAGCATCCAGCCGATCAGGCAAAGATGCAGCGGCGTGACCAGGCTCCTGAGCGAGGGCGCGTCAGTGGTGAGGGTGAGCAGCGCCGCGACCGCGGCCAGCAACCCGAACGACACGTAGGTCGTCGCCAATCGTCCGCCGACGACGGCCGCGACATCGGGGTTGCGCAAGTCCGCAAATGGATCGAGCGTGATCAGGACCAGCAGCAGCGCGGCGACGGCAACAAGACAACGCGCCGCGCCCGCGACGTTGAGCCTCGCCAGCACGTCGCGCAACGCCTGGCCGAGCGAGCGGGCCTCGACGTCAGTCATCTCTGCGGCGCTGCGATCCATGCCTCAAGGCCTGACGGGACGATGGGAAACCCCAAGGGTCTGGATCGGGTCTAGCCCATCCCCGTTAACCATCCGTCAACCAGCACGCCGGAGGCGGCAGGAACCTGGCTCTGCCGCGCGATGCCGCGAGCGATCTCGTAATATTGCAGCGCGCGCTGCTCCAGCGTCAAATTGTCCAGGATATAGCCGCGCGGATCGAACTTGCCCGCGCTGCAGCCGGCCCAGAAATCAGTCCAGCGCTCCTCGAAGCCCGCGCGGTCCGTGAATTTGAGGCCACAGCGATCGTCCCAATAGGGTACCGACGAGACCGGCCCGAACTGGACCCGGTGCGGATAATAGTCGGGATCCCGCCATGGGCCGCCGGGATCCCAGGCGAACACCGGCACGCCGCAGGACAACGCCTGCTGATAGGCGATGCCCTGGCTCTCGTTCTGGCACAGGAAGATCATCGCGCGCGAGCGCGCCAGCGCGGACCTGAAGTCCTCCTCCTTGTAGCTGCCGTAGCGCAGCTCGGTGAACGTTCGGCCTTCACTCTTGAGTCGGGCGCGCACCGGCTCGACCAGATCAGGCACGTGGCGCTCGCGGTCCAGGCTGACCTTGTCGTAGATCAGGACGTCGACGGTCTTGTCGCGCGGGCGCGAGGGCGTCCATTGATCCGTGTCGATGCCGACGGGCCAGGCTTCCGTCTCGGGCCAATGCGGCCGGTACATCTCGGCATACCATGGACCGGGCACCAGGAATTTCTTGACCGGAAGCCGCTTGAACAGGTCGGGATCGTCGAACGGATGGTTATAGGCACAAACGCCAAGCAGGATCGGGTTCTTCCATACAAACTTGTCGAGCAGGAAGGCGCGGCCGATGATGCAGGCGACTTCTTCCGGGTGCTGCGCGATGTAGCCGTAGTCGTTGACGCGGTAGCGGACGCCGAGGCGGTCGAGCCCGGCGCAGAGATTGAGGAACACGCGCAGCTGCCCGCTCATGCGCGGCTCGCCGAACAGCATCTTGCGCGCCATGCGCCGCAGATGGCGGTCGCCGGGAAACCAGCGATCGTCCTTGTCCTCAAAGAACAGGTTGAGGATCATGCCGTCGGGATCGTAGTCGAACGTCTTTGCGGGCACTGGATTCCATCCGCAGCATCAAGGCCTGTAGTCTCGCATGAGACCGGCTGTCGCACCTCTCGAAATCAACGACAGACTTAACGCCACAGGTTTAACGCTAATCTACGAAACCGATGCCTTGGGCGACCTTCGCAACAACGATTTGGTTCTTATCTGGGTATCATCTGCGTGCGCCAGGACCACAGCTGCAGGGCGCCTGGTTAACAGATCCTTAAACACGACGAGCCCTCGCTTGCCTCTTGCCGACGCCATGCTCGATGCACCGACAGCCGCGCCTGCGGCGGCGGATGCGCGCGCGGCCATGCCTGCGGTTTCCGTCATCGTGCCTGCGAAAAATGCCGCGGCCTATATCGGCGAAGCCATCGACAGCGCGCTCCTGCAGGGCGGCGTCAGCGAGATCATCGTCGTGGACGACGGCTCGACCGACGGCACCGAGGCGATCGTCCGCGCCTTCAGCGATCCACGGCTGCGCCTGATGCGGAACGAGGGCAGCGGCGTGTCAGCCGCGCGCAACCTCGGCGTCGGCAACGCGCGCGGGGACTGGCTGGTATTCCTCGATGCGGATGATCGCCTGCGACCGGGCGCGATTGCGACGCTGCTGGCAGCAGCAGAGATCGCGCCGCGCGCGGTGCTGGTCTATGGCGACTACAATACCATCGACAGCGCGGGACGGACGATCGGCCGCCGTGACCTGCTGAAGGGGCGGCAAAAGCCCTCCGGCAACGTGCTGGAGCGCCTTGCCAGCGGCAACTTCATCGTCAATGGCGGCATCATGCTGGTTCGCGCCGACGCCTTCCGCGCCATCGGCGGCTTCGACGTCTCGCTGCGCTATTGCGAGGACTGGCATTGCTGGTGCCGCCTGGCCGCAACAGGCGAGTTCGCGTATGTACCCAAGCTTCTGCTCGATTATCGGCTGCACACGGCCAACACCATGAACGCGGCGGTGCGGACGCCGCAGGATTTCTTCCCGGCCGTGGCGCGCGTGTTCGACGATGAATTGATCCTTGGCAAGCTGCCATCAGGAGCGGCGGCGCGGCTGCGGCAGGCGGCCGAGATCCATCTCGTCACCTATGCAGCGACCCAGGCGGTCCGCTTCGGCCGGTATCGCGACGCGCTTGGCTATCTCGGCATGGTCGGGCGGCGCTCGCTGAAGGCGGTGCCGCGCTCCGCGGCCAAGATCGCGCTGTCCTTCTTCGGCATCTAGTCGCCGGCGCAAAGGCGTCAGGAGACGATCTTCGAGGCCTTGTAGGGCTTCGGGTCGTAGCCGAACGCCGCGAGCGCAGAGCCGACGGCGACCAGCAGCGGATGCATCGCGACGACAGCCTTCGACGAGGTCAGCAGGCGAGCCGAACGCACCAGCGACAGCGGCAACCGTGCCAGCGTCTGCGCGAACACGCGCGCCCGCGCCGCCGCGCTCTGCGCCGCCTTGACCTGCACACGGTAGTTGATCACGCCGATACGCAGACCGCGCCTTGCGATCCAGCCTGGATTGCTGCGGCTTTCCGGTACGGTCTCGGCGATCACAGCTTCCGCGGTCCAGTGAAAGATCAAGCCGGCATCGCGGCCGCGATAGAAGAAATCACAATCGCCGCCGCCGAGGAAATTGAACTGCAGATCGAAGGCCGGACTGCCGAGCCGCTCGAACGCCGCGCGCGTGATCAGGCAATTGCCGCAGCCATAGATCAGCGGCACGGCACCGGTGTAGTCGTAGCTGGGACAGAAGGCGGGATGACGCGCGAGCCAGGGCTGGCTGTCGTCGTCGAACACCGGGAGCACAGGTCCGCCGACCACGTCGGCACCGGTCGCCTCCGCAGTGCGAACCATCAGCTCGAGCCAGTCGGGCGAGGCGATCTCGTCGTCGTCGATCATCAGGAAGCGGGTCGCGGCCGGAAACAACGCCTGCGCCGTCTCGAACGCGGCATTGATCGCCTGGCAATTGCCCTGCCGCGTCTCGACGAGGCAGATGCCTTGAAGCTTGCCGGACGCCAGATACTCGGCGGCAACCGGCGCGCTCGCGCGCCCTTCCGCGTCGTTCTCGACCATGACCACGGCGAAAGAGCGCGGCGTGCGCTGGTTGACCAGCGAATCCAGCGTCAGCCGCAGATGTTCGGGCCGGCGGAAGCAGGGAACGCAGACGACGATGCCGACCGAGAGGTCGATGACGCGCGAGCTCGCCGCGATCTCCCGGAAGGGATCGCGCACCGCATCCGAGATCCGGCTGGCGGATAAGTCTGTCGGGATCAGCGTCATTACGTTCTCAATGCCTGAGATATGTTGAAAAAGCCCTGCGTCCATTGTCCCGCGGCGGCACTGCCGCCCGGCACAGATGCGTCCCAAAATGAGCGGCCCGCTCGGGCACGCAAACTGCACCGCGACGCCGACGTCGCTTCTATCAAGCGTCCTGTCATGCGCTTAACCGCTTTCGCGTGTTTTCCCTGCGAATTCCCCTGCACGTGGTACTGCAATTCACGGTCCATCACGCAGCCGGAGCGCAACATGGACAATGCCGTAGTTAACGTGGGGTCGGATTAACCCGACTGTAAGCACCGCGACCGGTGACATGCCGCGGCATCAGATTTGCTCTTCGAGGTCGCGAGATTTTTCCTGTAAATTTGAGTCGAACAAGCGCGGTTGGAAAAAATGAACAAGTCGGCCACGATCGATTTTGCGACGGCGACCGAAGCCCGGGATGTCAAAGGTCCCGCGCACACCCAGGCACTGCTCGACCTCGTCGCCGGCGAAGCCCGCGACAGCCTGCTCGGCGTTCACGAGGTGCTGCGCCGCGAGCTGCCGCAGGGCCGGCTCGCGATCTACGAGGCTGGTGGCGGTTCCTCGAGCTTCCTGCCGATGGACGTGCTCGGCCGCAGCCACGTCACCGTCGTCGATATCGACGAAGACCAGGTCCGCAACAACACCTACGCGGACGACGCCATCCTCGGCGATGTCCAGACCTACCGCTTCGGCCCCGAGACCTTCGACGTCGTGATCTGCTACAACGTGATCGAGCACCTGCCCGACGTCGAGGCGGCGCTGCTGAATTTCCGCGACGCCCTCAAGCATGGCGGGATGATCCTGATCGGGGCGCCCAATCCGCATTCTCTGTCCGGCGTCGTCACCAAGTACTCGCCGCACTGGTTCCATGTCTGGTTCTACCGGAATATCCGCGGCATCAAGACGGCGGGCCTGCCCGGCGAACCGCCGTTCCCCACCTTCTTCCATCCGCTGGTGACGCTGCCGAAGCTCGAGGCGTTCGCGGCAGCCCATGGCCTGGAGACGATCTACCGCCGCGAGGTCGAAAGCCCGCGCTATCCCGAAATGCGAGAGCGCAAGCCGCTGTTCGCGGCGCTCGTCGACGCCGCCGCCGCGCTGATGAACGCCATGCTGCCGCGCGGCACCGATGTCCGCCGCGGCGACTATCACGTCATCCTGCGAAAGCGCTGACGACCATGCGTGCGCAACCGGGCCGTCAAACCAGGATGCCGGACGCGCGCGCGCCGCTCGGCACGCACGGTAACGAACCGTTAATCACTGGGGATGTGTTGGTGCCGAAGCGGCACACTTGCGCGGCAAATGGCGGCCTGGGCTTAAACGCTTTGTTTGCCATTTCGGTGAATAGTCCCTCAATGAGTATGGTTAATTTTCCCTGTTGCGTTGATTGCGCACCTACATCCCCGGTGCGAGGCGTGAAGCGAAGAGTAACCCCTCAGCCCGCGAATGTTGGAATGAAAGCTGGGGACTATGCTTGACTATAACCAGCCGATTGATCGGGCCAGAAATCCGACCGCGTCGGAAGCCCCGCAGCGGAGATCCGAAGCCAGCTTCAGCGTGCTGGAGCTCGTCAATCTGCTGTGGCGGCGTAAGATCGCGATTGCTTCCGCGGCGCTGATCGGCGCCTGCCTCGCCGTGACCGCCGGCAAGAGCCTGACACCCCGCTACACCGCAACCGCCCAGCTTTATGTCGACCCGCGCGAGCTTCAGCTGGTCGATCGCGAGCTGACGCCGCGGGCGCAGGACGTCTCCGGCATGTCCATGGTGGTGGAGAGCCAGGCCCGCCTGATCACCTCCAACAGCGTGCTGCTCCGGGTGATCCAGCAGGCGGGTCTCGACAAGGATCCGGAATTCGGCGGCGGTGGCGACAGCAAGACGCTGGCCTCGTCCCTGCTCGGCCTGATCGGCCTCCAGCTTCGTGCGCCATCGGCTACGGAAGCCAGGGAGGTGCAGCTCGCGGCGCTCGACGCGCTGAACAAGCACATCACGATCCGCAAGACCGAAAAGAGCTTTATCGTCGACGTGGAGGTCTGGTCGACTGATGCGGCGAAAGCGGCGATGCTCGCCAACTCCCTGACCAACACCTACCTCACGGAGTCCCGCAACTCCCAGGCACTGGCGGCGCGACGCGCCACCAGTGAATTGTCGGGCCGGCTGAAGGAGCTGCGCGAGCGGCTGCGCAATGCCGAGACCGCGCTTGCCACCTACAAGGCCCAGAACAATTTCGTCGGCACCCAGGATTCGCTGATCAGCGATCAGCAGCTCTCCTCCAGCAACCAGCGCCTGTCCGCGGCCCGCGCCGCGACGATGGACGCGCAGGCGCGGCTGGACCAGATCGAGGCAAACAAGCGGACCGCCGCAGATGCAGGCGCGATCCCCGAAGCCCTGCAATCGCCGACCATCGCCAATCTGCGCGCGCAATATGCCGACGCCCGCAAGAAATATGCGGAACAGACCGCCGAGCTCGGCCCGCGCCACCCGGCGCTGCGGCAGACCGAGAAGCAGGTCGAGGATCTCAAGCGCACCATCAGCGAAGAGATCGAGCGCTTCGCACTATCAGCCAAGAACGATCTCACGCGCGCCCGCGATTACGAAGCCTCGCTCAACCGGGCGCTGGAAGCGCAAAAGCGGCAGAGCGTGCAGCTCAGCCAGGCGGCCGTGCGCCTGCGGGAGCTCGAGCGCGAGGCCGAGGCCAGCCGCGACGTCTATCAGTCCTTCCTCAAGCGCTCGCGCGAGACCGAGGAACAGGAAACCCTGAACACCTCGGCGGCGCGCGTCATTGGCGAGGCCACGGTGCCGCAGCGGCGCTCGTTCCCGCCGGCGATGAGCCTGTTCGCGATGATCGGCTTCCTGTTCGGCGGGCTTGCCGCCGCCTGCTGGTTCGTCGCGGCCGAGCATCTGTTCAATGGCGCGACCGCACCCGAACCGAGCCGCCGCGCGCGCACTCCCGCGCCTGAGGTTGCGAAGCCCCAGGTCGAAGCCGACGCGCCTCCGCCGGCGCTCGCGCTGGTCGAGAAGCCGCTGATCGCCCGGCTCCAGGAGGCGGACGTGATCCGCACGCTCGGCGCCATTCTCGCAACCGGCGGCGGCGTCGACCTGACCCGCATCGGCTGGCCGACACTCCGTCCCGGATTTCCGTTGACGACGCTGCTCAACGCGTTGCGCGACATGCGCGCGGCGATGACGCGCCGCGCCGGCAGCAAGACGATGCCGGTGATCGCGCTCGTCGGGGCCGGTCAGACCACGGGGCGCAGCGTCGCGGCGCTGAATTTCGCGCTCGCGGCGGCGCGCGACGGCAGCCGCGTGTTGATGATCGATGCCGACCATCAAGCGCACGCGCTCTCGAACAGGGTCAATCGCCCCGGCCAGACCGCGGCGGCCAAGACCGGCTGGCTCTCGATCGGCAGCAAGGCCGCACGCGAGATCAAGACCGTGAACGGAATCTCGGTGCTGCCGGCGACCGAAAGCGACGCGAGCAAGGCGACCGACGCCATCCGCAAGGCGATCGCGCAGGCGCGCGCGGCCCGCGGCTACGACCTCGTCGTTCTCGACGGCCCCGCGATGCCGCTCTCGGCTGCCGACCGCAAGCTGCTCGATGGCACTGACGCACTGGTGGCGGTGCTGCCGATCAGCCTCGGTATCAACGACAGCATGGAAGACATCCTGGCCGCGCTCGGCGGCGCCCAACGCAAGCTCGTCGGCGTCGTGCTCGACGAGCTCGCTCCCACAACGCAAGCGCGCCAGCGAGGCAAACAATATGCTTGAGCGCCGCGTCAATCTCGAGGGTCGGGCCGCAACCGCCGACGTTCCCCGCATCACTGTCGGCGGCCTGCGCATGGCCGCACTCGACCTGGAAGCGACCGCCGATTTCATGATCGAGGCGACCGATCAACGTCACCGCATCAGCCGCCCGCTGTACCTGACCTCGGCCAATGGCGAGGTGCTGGCGCGCTGCTCGACCGAGCCGCAGACCGAGCGTCTGTTCCGCGCCGCCGATCTGATCAACGCCGATGGCCAGCCGCTGGTGGCGGCCTCGAGGCTGCAATCCTGGTTTCCGCTGCCCGAGCGCGTTGCCACGACCGACCTCTTCCACGTCGTCGCGCGCAAGGCGGAGGCGACCGGCCGGACCTTCTACATGTTCGGTGCCAGCGAGGAAGAGAACGCCGCAGCCGTCAGGCGTGTCCTCAACATGTATCCGAAGCTCAAGATCGTCGGACACAGCCATGGCTACCTCCGTGACGAGGCGCTGCGGGCCAAGGTCGACGAGATCAACGCGCTCGCGCCCGACTTCCTGTGGGTCGCGCTCGGCGTGCCCAACGAGCAGGCCTTCGTCGAGGAATACACGCCGCTGCTCACCAATGTCGGCGTCATCAAGACGTCGGGGGGCCTGTTCAACTTCCTGTCGGGCAGCCGCGCCCGCGCGCCGCGATGGATGCAGAAGGTCGGGCTCGAATGGGCCTGGCGGACCTGGCTCGAGCCGCGCCGCCTGTTCTGGCGCTATCTGACCACCAACCCGCGCGCGATCTATCTTCTCTTCAGCCGCAACCGGCCATTCAATCGCTAGGAAGCCTCGCGCATCGGCGCGAGGATCACGTTGAGCGCAGCCGTCAGACGGCAGCGCGTTTCAATGCCGGCGCCGCGTCGTCCTCGGCCAGATCCGGCTCCGGCTGCAGCGGCGGCGCGATCGGCAACTCCATCGGCCGCAGCAGCTCGGCCATCTGCTTCGCCGGCAACGGCTTGGCGATCAGGAAGCCCTGCATCTCGTCGCAACCATGGGTGCGCAGGAATGCCTCCTGCTCCGCGTTTTCGACGCCCTCCGCGACCACGGTCATGCCGAGCGCCTTGCCCATGCTGATGATCGCCTGCGCAATCGCCTGATCCTCCGAATCCTGCGGCAGGTCGCGCACGAAGGAACGATCGATCTTGATGGTGTCGATCGGGAAATGCTTCATCAGCGACATCGACGAATAGCCGGTGCCGAAATCGTCGATGGCAAGACGAATGCCGCGGCTCTGAATGGCGTCGAGCACCTTCAGCGCGCGTCCGACATTGCGCATCATCATGCTCTCGGTGACCTCGAGCTGGAGCAGCACCGGCGACATGCCGGAGGCCGCCAGGGCCTCGTCGACGTCCTGCAACAGATGCTCGTCCGCGAACTGCCGCGGCGACAGGTTGACCGCCATCGACAACGGCAGCAAGCCGCGGCGCTGCCAGGCCATCGCCTGCGCGCAGGCTTCGTTCAGCACCCAGCGGCCGATCGGGACGATCAGGCCGGTTTCTTCGGCAAGCGGGATGAACTGCGCCGGCGAGACGTTGCCGAGATCCGGATGGCTCCAGCGGAGCAGCGCTTCCACACCGGTGATCTGCCCCGTCTCCATGTCGACCTTGGGCTGGTAGTTCAGCGAGAACTGCTCGCGTTCCAGCGCCCGGCGCAACGCGCTTTCGAGCGACAGGCGTTCGATCGATTGCGTCTTCACTTCGTTGGAGAAGAAGCGATAGCCGTTCTTGCCGTCTTCCTTGGCCAGATACATCGCCATGTCGGCGTTCTTGGTCAATGTCTGCGCGTCGGCACCGTTGGCCGGATACATGGCAATGCCGATCGACGCCGTGGTGTGGCACTCGTGGCCGGCGAGCTCCATGGGCTTGGCGAGCGCGGCGAGCAATTCGGTCGCGATATGCTGGACGTCGTCGATCCGGCCGCACTGATCGAGGATCACCACGAACTCGTCGCCGCCGAGCCGCGCGACCACGTCGCTCGACCGCAGCGCATTGCGCAAACGGTTCGCGACCTCGAGCAGGAGCAAATCGCCGGCCTCGTGTCCAAGCGAGTCGTTGATGACCTTGAAGCGGTCGAGATCGATGAACAGCAATGCGAAGCGGTGATCGTGGCGCTGGGCTTCGTCGATCGCTCCGCGCAGAAGCCCGTTGAAGGTCTCCCGGTTCGGCAAATCGGTCAGGCTGTCATGCGAGGCGAGGTATTCGATCCGCTCGTCAGCCTCGTTCTTCTCGTCGGCGCGATCGAAATTCTCCATCGCGAAGGAGACGTTGTCGGCGAGGCGCTGCAGCAACTCGACGAACTCGGATGTGAAGGTGTCCTGTTCCGTCGACATGTAGATCATGACGCCGACGGCCTTGTCGTGCGTGATCAGCGGAAATGCCGCGCCGGAGCGCGCGCCGTCGGCTCGGACGACCGCATGGAAGGCGCTCACGCGGCTGTCGTTGACATAATCGTTGCAGATGCAGGGCTGGCGCGTGCGGAACGCCGTTCCGCTCATGCCGCGGCCCTCGGGCCGGTCGGCGTCGACGGAGAGACGGACGTTGCGGGTGGTCTCGGCGGAGGGGCCCGCGCTTGCGACGATCGCGAGCTGATCGCTGTGGGCACTGGCGAGCGCAATGGTGGTCGAGGTGAACTTGCCGCCGGCGGAGGCGGCCTGGCAAACAAGCTCGAACAGCTCGGCGCGGGACTTGGCGCGCACGATCGCTTCATTGGTGGCGCTCAGCGCCGCGAACATGCGCGTCAGGCGCTCCTTCTGCGCCTCGGTGCGGGCCTTTTCCTCGGCGCGATTGAAGTTGTCGAGCGCAAAGGAGACGTTTTCCGCCAGGCGCTCCAGCAGCTCGACCAGGTCCGGAGTGAACGTATTCTCCTCGGGCGCAAGAAACAGCAGGATTCCGATGGGTTCAACGCCGGCACGCAGCAGCGGAAAGCTGGCCGCCGCGCGCGTCCCATCCGCCTTCGCCTTCTCATGCCAGTGGATCGAGCGCGGGTCGTTCAGGTAATCGTTGATGACGCTGGGCCGGCGGCTTCGCAGCGAAATCCCGATGATCCCCTCGCCCTCGGGATGCCCCGGGGATACGCAACATGTGCGCCCGGCCATTCGTTCCTGAAGGCGCCCCTTGACCGCGACGACGCGAACGAGTTCGCGGGTCTCGTCGAGAATGCCGATCGTCGTCGACGCGAACACGTCGCCCAGCACCGCCGCCTGGCACACCACCTCGAACAGCTCTTCGCGTGTTTTGGCGCGCATGATCGCTTCGTTGGTGGCACTCAACGCCTCGAACATGCCGCTGAGGCGATTGCGCTGCTTGTCGGCTTTCGCCTTCTCGTCGGCGCGGTCGAAATTCTCGAGTGCAAAGGCGACATTGGCCTGCAGCCGCTGCAGCAGCTCGACGAATTCAGGCGTAAACGTGCCGCGTTCGGGCGAGTTGAATACGAATACGCCCTCGATGCGATCGCCGTTGAACAGCGGCAGCGCTGCGGCGGAGCCGATGCCGTTGCGGCGGGCATTGGCCGCCCAGGGCTTGATCCGGTCGTCGGAGAGCACGTCGTTGCTGATACAGGGCTGGCGCGTGCGGAAGGCCGTCCCGGTCAACCCGCGGCCTTCGGGCACCTGATCGGAGGTCGAGAGTTTGAAGTTGCGGACCGAATCCGAGTTCGGCCCATAACATGCCGCGACGCGCAGCAGCTCGGCCTGCTGATCGACCAGCGCAATGGCGGCTGAGGTGAATTTGGCGCCTTTGGCCGTTGCTTCGCAGACAAGGTCGAACAGCTCGGCACGCGAGTGCGCGCGCAGGATCGCCTCGTTGGTCGCACTCAGCGCCGCGTACATGCGCGCCAGGCGTTCCTCTTCCTCGGCGATCCGCGCCTTCTCGGATTCGCGGTCGAAATTGTCGATCGCAAAACAGACGTTCTCGGCGATGCGCAGCATCAACCCGACGACTTCGTCGTCCTTGGCCCAGGACTGGCTGAGGAAGGACAGGATGACGCCGACGCTCTGGCCTTGCTTGATCAGGGGCGCGGCGACAACTGCAGCGACGCCGGTGTTGACATTCGGCTGCTCCCACGGTGTTCCCTTGGTGCGGCGCGCGAGATCGCGCTCGATGATGGGCTTTCGTGTTCGAAACACCTCGCCGGAAATGCCGCGGCCGTAGGGATTCTCGGGATCCGTGGAGTAGTGGGTCCGCGCCACGATCTCCAGATTCTCGCCGGTGCCGGCGACGGGCTTCAACCAATGCGAATCCTGCTCCTTCAGCAGGATGAAGGTCGCCAATGACTTGCCGCCGTGCACGGAGGCGTCGCACACGAGCTGATACAGCTCCTGCTCGTTTTTTGCCCGAAGGATGGCTTCATTGGTCGCGCTGAGGGCGCCGAACATGCGGTTGAGCCGCCGCGTCGTCCGCTCGCTGGCCTGCCGCGCGGTCTCGCGCGCAAAATTCTCCAGCGCATAGGAAATATTGGCCGACATGCGCTCGAACAGCGACACCATCTGTTCGGACAGCGAGCCGGCCTCGCTGCGGGTCACGAACAGCACACCGACGCTTCGGCCGTTACACAGAAGCGGCAGCGCCGCCGCGGCGCCGATATTCGCCCTGACCGCGCCCTCGCGCCATGCCAGCGAGCGCGGATCGTTCAGATAGTCGTTGCTGATGCAGAGTTTCCGGGTGCGAAACGCTTCGCCGCCAACGCCCGAGCCCTCGGGTGTGTCAGCTTCGGTGGTGATCTTGATCGCGCGCAGGCGCGCCACGTCGTCGCCTCGCCCCGCGGCGAAGCGCAAGTGCTGGCCCTCCGGCTCCACCAGGAACACGGCGACGGCCATGAAGTCTCCGCTCGAAAACCCGGCGTCGCAGACCATCTGGTACAGCGCGTCCGGCGATTTCGCGTAGAGGATCGCTTCATTAATGGCGCTCAGCGCCGCAAAGGTGCGCGCGAGTGACGTCGGCACGATCTCAACTCCCGGGCATTTCTGCCGATTTCTCCCGGGTACGTTATGAACCGACATCGCCTAAGTGGTCGTTATTGCGGCAGGGAAACCGCCGATCAGAGTGAACGAGCGGCGAATGACCAGCCAAAAACATCCGGAAATACCGCCGCGCGGGAGGTGTCTTCGACGAAAGGCGCGCTCTGTTTACGAATTTGCAGCCCTGTATTGGTTTACGGGAGATTGATATCGCGCGCCCGCTTTGAGACGATGGTAACCAACGAGCAGCCCGTTAAGGGCACGACAGCCGAGGGAACGCCATGCCGATCGTTAGGGCCGACCGCCTCACGCGCGTCAGCGCTGCGCTGCTCCGGGCCGCTGGCGCCTCCGAGGAAGAAGCCGATGCCGTTGCGGTCGGCTGCGTCAACGCCAATCTCGCCGGGCACGATTCCCACGGTGTGATCGCGGTTCCCACCTATATCGACCGCATCAAGGCCGGGCACATCGTCCCCGGTGCGAAATGGACCATCGTCCAGGAATCGCCGACCACGACCGTGATCGACGGCCACTGGGGTTTTGGCTTCCACGTCAACGCCAAGGCAATGGCGCTGACCATCGAGAAGGCGAAGACTGCGAATGTCGCCGCCTGCACCGTGTTCCGGCAAAGCCATGTCGGCCGCCTCGCCGCCTATCCGCTGATGGCGATGCGCGAGGGCATGATCGGGATTGCCACCGCCGATTCCGGCCGCTCGCCAAAGCATGTTGCGCCGTTCGGCGGCAAGGAGGCGCGGCTCGGCACCAACCCGATCTCGATCGCAGTGCCGTCCGATCTCGAGACGCCGTTCTACCTGGACATGGCGACGTCAGCGGTCGCCGCCGGCAAGATCCAGCTCGCAGTCGCCCGCGGAGAGGACATCCCGACCGGCTGGATCATCGATGCCGACGGCCGGCACACCACCGATCCCACGCAGTATCGCAAGGGCGGCGCACTGCTGCCGCTTGGTGGCACCGAGGGCTACAAGGGCAGCGGTCTCGCCGCGATGGTCGAGGTGCTCTGCGGCCTGCTCACGGGGCTCGGCTTCGGCGTCGAACCGACCGGGCGGCACAATGACGGGTGCTTCATGGCGGTGTTCAACGTCGCCGCCTTCCGCCCGCTGAAGGAGTTCAAGCGCGAAGTCGCGGAGTTTGCGCGCTATTTGAAATCGACGCCGCCGTCCGAGGGCAGCCAGGGCGTCTATTGCCCCGGCGAGCTCGAAGGCCTGCGCGAACAGCAGCGCCTGCGCGACGGCATCGAAATTGAGGATGCGACCTGGGAGAAGCTGCGTGCGCTGGCGCGCGACTACCGGCTCGACACCGTCCTCGATCTGTCCTGAGGCTAACAGGAGAACAGCAACATGAACAGGCAGATGGTCCTGGTCGGCTTCCTTCAGGCGCAGAATTGCACGAACCTGCCAAGCTCGTGGCGGCATCCGGACTCGCGCAGCGACTCGATGTCTGCCGACTATTATCAGGAGATCGCGAAGATTCTCGAAGCCGGCAAGTTCCACATGGCGTTCTTCGACGATCGTCTCGCCATGCCGGACCGCTACGGCAACGATCACGCCCACACCGTTGAATACGGCATTCGCTGCGTGAAGATGGATCCTCTGATCGTGCTGAGCACGATGGGTATGGTGACCGACAAGCTTGGCCTGGGGGCGACCTGCTCGACCACCTATTACGAGCCTTTCGACGTCGCCCGCCGCTTTGCCACGCTCGATCTGATGTCGGGTGGCCGCGCGGGCTGGAATGTCGTGACCTCGCTCAACGACGGTGAGGCGCTCAACATGGGGCGCGACTTCCATCCCGAACATGATTCCCGCTACGACAAGGCCGACGAATTCATGGAGGTGGTGCTCGGCCATTGGGACACATGGGAGGACGGCGCACTGATCATGGACAAGAAGAGCGGCCGATTTGCCGATCCGAGCAAGGTGAAACGGCTCGATCACAAGGGCGCGGCCTTCAAGTCGCGCGGGCCGTTCACCGTGCCGCGCTCGCAGCAAGGCCACCCCGTGATCATCCAGGCCGGTGCATCCGGCCGCGGCCAGCGCTTTGCCGGTCGATGGGGCGAGGTGATTTTTACGGCCGCGCGCAATCTCGGGGGCGCCAAGGACGGCTATGCGGCCGTGCGCAACGAGGCTGCCAAGGCCGGCCGCGATCCTGACCAGATGTTCCTCTGCAATCTGACGACGCCGGTCTGCGCCGCGACCAAGGCGGAAGCCGAGGACAAGATGGCGCTGATCAACAAGCTGCCGCTGGAGATCGACGCGCTGTCGCTACTCGCCGAAGCGCTCAATTACGACTTCGCCTCCAAGGATCTCGACGCGCCGCTGACGACGGACGACCTCAAGAGCATGCAGGGCATCTTGGGCATCCGCGACGGCGTGCTGAAGACCTCGGGCAAGAGCAATCCGAGCGCGCGCGACTTCGTCACTTTCTCCGGCCGCGGCCAGGTGCACGACGCCATGGTCGGCGGCCCCAAGGAGATCGCGGACAAGCTCGAAGAGATGTTCGTCGAGCGTGGCTGCGACGGCTTTGTCATCGCGGCCACTTACGTGCCCGGCTCATATGCCGACTTTGTGCAGCACGTGGTTCCGGAGCTGCAGCGGCGCGGCCTGTTCCAGAAGGAGTATCGCGGCAAGACGCTGCGGGAGAATCTCGGCTTGAGGCGACCTGCCGCCGGCGCGTGGAAAGTGCCGCCGCGCGATGCCGCGGAATAACGACGAGGACAAAAAATGCGCTGGCTGAAATTCACCGCCTCCGGCGAAACCTCCTGGGGCCTGGTCGAAGGCGATCAGGTGATCGCAATCGACGGCGATCCCTTCACTGAATGGAAGCGGACGTCGCGCACGCATCCACTATCTCAGGTGAAGATCGAGCTGCCGCTGATCCCGCGCACGTTCTACTGCGTCGGCCTGAATTATCTGAAGCACCTCAAGGAAGCCGCCGACAAGGCAGGCACGGTGCCAGCCGTGCCTGATCGGCCCGAGATCGGCTACCGCGCCCAGAACGCGCTGATCGCGCATGACGAGGATGTCGTGATCCCGTCCTTTGCGACGGAGAAGATCCACTATGAGGGCGAGCTCGCTGTCGTCATCGGCAAGAAGGTGAAGCACCTTACCGAGGCGAACGCGATGGATTGCGTGTTCGGCTACACCATCGGCAACGACGTCAGCGAGCGTTCATGGCAGAAAGCCGATCGCAGCCTGTGGCGCTCGAAGAATGCCGACACGTTCAAGCCGATGGGCCCCTGGATCGAGACCGAGGCCGATCTTGCGACGATGGAGACGATCGTCCGCGTCAACGGCAAGGAGACCAACCATTTCCACACGAACGATATGATCTTCGGCGTCGTACCGTTCCTGGTCGAGCTGACGAAATATTTCACGCTGTGGCCGGGCGATGTGATCTGGATGGGCACCGACGGGGCCTCGCCCGATATCAAGCACGGCGACGTCGTGGAGATCGAGATCACGGGTGTCGGGACGCTACGGAACAGATTTGTGCGGGAGGGGCGGTAAACGACGGTGCCGTAGGGTGGGCAAGGCGAAGCGTGCCCACCACTTCCCTCGATCATGGAAAGATCGTAGGCACGGCGCTATGCGCCTTTGCCCACCCTACGACACCGTCCACGCCGCAAAATCAAAACGGCAGCGCCACGCTGGTCTTGATCTCCTTCAGCACCACGTTGCTGCGGACATAGCGGATGCCGGGAATGCGGAACATGAACTCGTCGAGGAAGCGGTTGTAGGCTGCCATGTCCTGCACGACGACGCGCAAATGGTAATCGGCATCGCCGGTGGTCGCAAAACACTCCAGCACCTCGCGGCGCGTGGTGACGCGCGAGACGAATTCGTCGACGAATTTGGCGTCGTGCCGCTCCAGCGAAACATGGAGGATGGCCGACATCGCAAAGCCCGCCTGCTCGCGCGCGATGAGGGCCGCATAGCCGCGGATGACGCCGCTGTCCTCGAGCGCGCGCACCCGGCGCCAGCAGGCCGAGGTCGACATGCCGACCTCATCCGCGAGCTGCTGGTTGGTGGCGCGACCGTCCTTCTGGAGGTGGGCGAGAATCCTGGTGTCATGGTCTTCGATCATCGAGAGCCCTCCGAACGACACAATCTACCAAGTTTATGTCATTCAGGCAAAAATCTACCGATTTATCGGTCCTAGCGGGATAAATAGGTAAGACCTACCAGCGTCCCGGGCCTACCCTTCGCCATCGGCAGGACGCCGCGCGAGGTCCACAATGGACGCCATTCCGTCACTCGACGCCTACGAACTCTCCGACCGCTACGAGCGCGAGGAGGGCCGCGTCTTCCTCACGGGCACGCAGGCGATCGTCCGCATCGCGCTCGACCAGGTGCGACGCGACCGGGCGGCCGGGCTCAACACCGCCGGCTTCATCTCCGGCTATCGCGGCTCGCCGCTCGGCGGCATCGATCTCGAGCTCTGGCGCATCCAGGAACGCCTCAAGCGCGACCACATCGAATTCCTTCCCGCAGTGAACGAGGACCTCGCGGCGACAGCGGTGCTCGGCTCGCAGCAAGTCGAGACACAAGCCGACCGTGAAGTCGATGGCGTGTTCGGGCTCTGGTACGGCAAGGGCCCCGGCGTCGATCGCTCCGGCGACGCGCTCAAGCATGGCAACGCCTATGGCTCCTCGCCGCATGGCGGCGTGCTTGTTGTCGCCGGCGACGACCATGGCTGCGTGTCGTCCTCGATGCCGCACCAGTCCGACGTCGCCTTCATGAGCTGGTTCATGCCGACGCTGCATCCCGCCAGCGTCGACGAATATCTTGCATTCGGCGAATATGGCTATGCGCTGAGCCGGTTCTCCGGCATGTGGGTCGGCTTCAAGGCAATCTCGGAGATCGTGGAGTCGGGCGCCTCCGTCGCGCTGCGCCCACCGCGCATCTTCCGCGCGCCCGACTTCACGCCGCCGCCGGGCGGGCTGCACTATCGCTGGCCCGACCTGCCGGGCCCGCAGATCGAGGAGCGGCTGGAGGCGAAGAAGCATGCGGTCTACGCCTTCGCCAAGGCCAATCCGATCGATCGCCATATCTACGACATTCCTGATGCCACCTACGGCATCGTCACGACGGGGAAGGCGCATCTGGATCTGATGGAAGCACTGCGGCTGATGGGGCTTGATGAAGCCGCCTGCCGCAGCATCGGCATCGACATCTACAAGGTCGGCATGGTCTGGCCGCTGGCGCTGCACGACGCGATGGACTTCGTGAAGGGCAAGCGCGAGATCCTCGTGGTCGAGGAGAAACGCGGCATCATCGAGAGCCAGTTCAAGGAATATTTTTATGACTATCCCGGCACCAAGCCCGAGCGCATGGTCGGCAAGCATGACGAGCGCGGCGCGCGGCTGATCTCCTGGATCGGCGAGCTGTCACCGCGTGCGCTTGCCGGCGTTCTCGCGCGCCGGCTCGATCCGATGTTTCCGGGCCTCAATCTCGCTGCCCGTGCGGCCGCCTTGCTGCCGGAAGCCACGCGCACGATCAACGTCTTGGGCGCAACACGCACGCCCTATTTCTGCTCGGGCTGCCCGCACAATACTTCGACAAAAGTGCCCGACGGATCGAAGGCGCTCGCGGGGATCGGTTGCCACTTCATGGCAAGCTGGATGGACCGCGAGACCTCATCGCTGATCCAGATGGGCGGCGAGGGCGTGAACTGGGCAGCCTCGTCACGGTTCACCGGCAACAAGCACATCTTCCAGAACCTTGGCGAAGGCACCTACTATCACTCCGGGTCGATGGCGATTCGTCAGGCGATCGCGGCGAAGGCCAACATCACCTACAAGATCCTGTTCAACGACGCCGTCGCCATGACCGGAGGCCAGCCTGTCGACGGGCCTGTCAGCGTGCAGGCCATCGCGCACAGCGTCCGCGCCGAGGGCGTGGCGCGCATCGCGCTGGTGTCGGATGATCCCGCACAATTCTCGCCGGCGGATCTGCCCGGTGGCGTCACCATCCATCCGCGCGAGGAGATGGACGCGGTGCAGCGCGAGCTGCGCGAGGTCTCCGGCGTCTCGGTGCTGATCTATCAACAGACCTGCGCCACGGAGAAGCGGCGCCGGCGCAAGCGCGGGCAGATGACCGATCCCAAGCGCTTTGCCTATATCAACGATCTCGTCTGCGAGGGCTGTGGCGACTGCTCGGTCGAGTCCAATTGCCTCAGCGTCGAGCCGAAGGAAACGCCGTTCGGCCGCAAGCGGCAGATCAATCTGTCCGCCTGCAACAAGGACTTTTCCTGCCTCAACGGCTTCTGCCCGAGTTTTGTGACTGTCGAGGGCGCGACGCGCCGGAAGAAGAGCGCGAGCCAGATCGACGCCATCGGCCATGCCGCGACGCTGCCCCTCCCCACGTTCGCAACGCTCGACCGCCCCTACGATCTGCTCGTGACCGGTGTCGGTGGCACCGGCGTGATCACGGTCGGCGCGCTGATCGGAATGGCCGCGCATCTCGAACGCCGTGGCGTCTCGGTGCTGGACTTTACCGGCTTTGCGCAGAAATTCGGACCGGTCCTGAGCTTCATTCGCGTGGCCGCGAGTCCTGAGGCGCTGCATCAGGTCCGTATCGACCAGGGCGCCGCCGATGCGCTGATCGGTTGCGACCTCGTCGTCAGCTCGTCGCCCAAGGCCTCAGGCACCTATCGCCGCGGCACGCGCGCCGCCATCAACACCGCCGAGATGCCGACGGGGGACGTCGTCCGCTTCCGCGACGCCGATCTTGCGGCCCCTGCCCGTCTGCGTGCGATCCGGCAGGTCATTGGCAACGACAATCTCGACAGCATCGACGCCAATGCGCTCGCCGAGCGCCTGCTCGGCGATGCCGTCTATGCCAATATCATCATGCTTGGCTTTGCCTGGCAGCGTGGATTGGTGCCTGTCTCGCTGTCGGGGATGCTGCGTGCGATCGAGCTCAATGGCGTCGCGGTCGAGCGCAACAAGCAGGCTTTTGCCTGGGGCCGGATCGCCGCTGCTAATCCGGACTTCCTGCCGAAGACGGGCGAAGCGCCGAAAGCCGAGACGCTCGACCAGATCATCATCAGGCGCTCCGATTTCCTGAAGGCTTATCAGGACGACGCTTATGCAGCGCGCTATCGCGCACTTGTCGCGAAGGTCCGCGAGGCCGAAGCTGGGCGCGATAGCGAGGCGCTGGCCGAGGCCGTCGCGCGCGCCCTGTTCAAGCTGATGGCCTACAAGGACGAATACGAAGTCGCGCGCCTGCACATGAGAAGCGGCTTCCTCGACGAGCTGAAGCGCGAATTCGAGGATGGTTTCAGCGTGCAATATCATCTCGCGCCACCATTCCTGCCATCCGGCCACGATGCACGCGGCCGCCCGCGCAAGCGTGCCTTCGGCCAGTGGATCCAGATGCCGCTTGCGGTGCTGGCGCGGCTCAAGATGCTGCGCGGAACAGCTTTTGATCCGTTCGGCTACACGGCTGAACGGCGCACCGAGCGAGAGCTGATTACCTGGTATGAGGCCGTCGTCGCGCAGATGCTTGATAAGCTCGACACGGCTGATCTGCCCGATCTCGTTGCCATCGCCAAAGCCCCGATGGAGATCCGCGGCTACGGGCCGGTGAAGGACATCGCGATCGCGAAGGTGAAACCCGAGGTCGAAAAACTGCTCGCGCGTTTGACCGCATCTTCGCCGGCAAAGATGCGCGCCACCGGTTGACGCGATGCCTGTGCCTCACGAATACGGATTGATCAGCTTCTGCTGCTCGGCGCTGTGATGCACGAGCATGTCGATGAAGGTGCGCACCTTCGCCGACAGATGATGGCGATGCGGATAGACTGCGTTCATCGACATCTCCACCGGCCGGTATTCCGGCAAGAGGCGCACCAGCCGTCCGGAGTCGAGATCGTCGCGCACCAGAAACCCTGCGAGCAGGCCGATGCCGGCGCCCTCGATCACCATGCGCCGCAGCGCCTCGCCGCTGTTGGTGACGAGACTGCCGGAAATGCGCACGGAAGCCGGCGCGCCTTTGCGATCGAAGAAACGCCATTCGTCGCCGAAGGGATAGTTGAGATGGCGGCCGCAATTGTGCTCGGTGAGCTCGGCGAGCTGCTGCACACGGCCATGTTTTTCGAGATAGTCGTGCGAGCAGCACAGCACGTGTCGCCAGGTGGCGAGGCTGCGGACGATCAGGCTGGAATCCGGCGGCGGCGTCATGCGCAGCGCAACGTCATAGCCTTCCTCGATCAGATCGACATTGGCTTCGCCCATGCGCAGGTCGACCTTCACCTCCGGATAGGTCGAGAGCAGCTTTGCCACGACGCCGGCGACGAACGGCACCATGTGGGTGGCGGAATGAATCCGCAGCGTGCCGCGCGGCACCGACTGCAAGGCGCCGGCGATATCATCGGCCTGCTCGATGTCGGAGAGGATCTGGACGCAACGGTCGTAATAGGCCTTGCCGATTTCGGTGACGCTGACCTTGCGGGTGGTGCGGTTGAGCAGCCGCGCGCCCAGCCGCTCCTCCAGCGCCTGGATGTGATTGCTCACCATGGTCGTGGACATTTCGAGCTTGCGGGCGGCGGCGGAGAACCCGCCGGTATCAACAACCCGGACGAAAGCGGTCAGACTGGTCAGCCGGTCCATGGGCGCCTCGGATTATGCAGTCTCGGTGGACAATCATTTTGCTTTTTGGCGGATTATCACAAGCGCCGGGACAGCGCATCTTCCGGCCAGACAACAGCGCCCCTTCGGAACGGGACGCCTGCCAAATCCGGAGGATGCCATGTCGAACGCGACCTATACCACTGAAACTACTGATAGAATCGGCTTGAAGCCGTCCCGCCAGGCGATCAAGCGCGCGGCCCTCGCGCTGGCGCTTATCCTCGGCGTCGCCGCTGCCGGCGACTTTGGCTACAATTACCTGACCACCGGCCGCTACCTGGAATCCACCGATGACGCCTATGTGAAGGCGGATTCCACCATCATTGCCCCGAAGGTCTCGGGCTACATCGCGACGGTGCTGGTCGGCGACAACGAGAAGGTCAGGGCCGGCCAGGTGCTGGCCAAAATCGACGACCGCGATTTCAAGGCGGCGCTCGGCCAGGCCCGGGCCGACGTTGCGGCCGCCGAAGCCTCTGTGCGCAACCTCGATGCCCAGCTCGAGCTGCAACAGCCCGTGATCGCGCAGAGCACCGCCGACGTCGCGGCTGCCGATGCCAATCTGAAATTTGCGCAGGAAGAGCGCGCCCGCTACGACGACCTCATGAAGTCTGGCTCCGGCACGATCCAGCGCGCGCAGCAGACCGATGCGGCGCTCCGCGCCAGCAACGCACAATTGCAGCACGCCAAGTCCGGACTGGTCGCCGCCGAGCGCAAGGTCGACGTGCTGACCACCCAGCGCGCGCAAGCGACGGCGCAACTCGATCGCGCCCGCGCAGTCGCTGACCAGGCCGAGCTGAACCTGTCCTATACCGAGATCACCGCGCCTGTTGACGGCACCGTCGGCGCCCGATCCTTGCGCGTCGGCCAATTCGTGCAGGCCGGTACGCAATTGATGGCAGTGGTTCCGCTTGATGCGGTCTATGTGGTCGCGAACTTCAAGGAAACCCAGCTCACCCATGTGCGCGCGGGCCAGCCGGTCGAGCTGATCGTCGACAGTTTTCGCAATCGCACGCTGCACGGCCATGTCGACAGCCTTTCGCCGGCCAGCGGACTTGAATTCGCGCTGCTGCCTCCCGACAATGCGACGGGTAATTTCACCAAGATCGTGCAGCGCGTGCCGGTGAAGATCGTGCTCGATGATCACAGCCTCACCGGCCTGCTGCGCCCCGGCATGTCGGCGGTGCCGACGGTCGACACCAAGGCGACGGTGGTGGCCGAGCGGGAGACCAGCAGGCGCGTGGCCGACAACGCGCCGCATCCGAACGGGAGCTGATGGCGCGCAGGATCGCGGCAGGATTATCAAGTCCTGCCTGATGATCCTTCCCGGACTTCCCTGATTATCGAAACCATCCGCCTAATGCATCCTGTCTCTGTAACCGAGACGAGGCTTCCATGAGCACGCTTCAACCGACCCTCACCGCCGCCTCCGCCGCCGACATCCCTGCGCCGCAAGCTGTTCCCGCCGCGCCGGCCGTATCGGCCAAAACCTGGATCGCCGTGATCGGCGCGACACTCGGCGCGTTCATGGCGGTGCTGAACATCCAGATCGTCAACGCCTCGCTCGCCGACATCCAGGGCGCGATCGGCGCCGGCATCGACGATGGCGGCTGGATCTCGACCTCCTACCTGATCGCCGAGATCGTGGTGATCCCGCTGTCCGGCTGGCTCGCGCAAGTGTTCTCGATCCGGATTTACCTGCTCACCAATGCGATCCTGTTCCTGGCCCTGTCTGCGGCCTGTGCACTGGCGCAGGACCTGCCACAAATGATCGTGCTGCGCGCCGTGCAAGGTTTCACCGGCGGCGTGCTGATCCCGATGGCGTTCACGTTGATCATCACGCTGCTGCCGCGTGCCAAGCAACCGGTTGGCCTTGCGCTGTTCGCGTTGTCGGCAACGTTTGCACCGGCGATCGGCCCGACCATCGGCGGCTATCTCACCGAGAATTTCGGCTGGCAGTACATCTTCTACGTCAACCTCGTGCCCGGCGCGATCATGGTCGGCATGCTCTGGTATGCGCTGGAGCCCAAGCCGATGAAGCTTGCGCTGCTGCGGGACGGCGATTGGCTCGGGATCGCCACCATGGCGGTCGGCCTGTCGGCACTGCAGACCGTGCTCGAGGAGGGCAACAAGGACGATTGGTTCGGTTCGCCCTTCATCGTCAGGCTGTCCGCGGTCGCGGCGCTGGCGCTGGCGGCCTTCCTGGTCATCGAGCTCCGCGTCAGCAAGCCGTTGCTGAATCTGCGCCTGCTGGTCCGCCGCAATTTCGGCTTCGGCATGCTGGCGAATTTCCTCCTCGGCGTCGCGCTCTATGGCTCGGTGTTC
>Ga0209148_1000716_pt1 | contig 26382 bp, 23 predicted proteins | sample AraplaCol_mMF_r2_2_FD_184288 | JGI IMG/M metagenome (GOLD analysis project Ga0209148, IMG submission 184288) | Arabidopsis root microbial communities from North Carolina, USA - plate scrape CL_Col_mMF_r2 (SPAdes) (version 2) | ecosystem: Host-associated > Plants > Roots > Endosphere | place... | reverse complement strand
GAAATACGTCTTTCCAGACGATAAATTGCGTTGAAATTCGGCTATGATCCACCCAAATTCGACAAAGAGCCCAGTCAAAGGGCCAATTTAGGAAGAGGGATGGATCGGGGAACGAGCACACCGGCCTTGGTGGCCGAGGCATTGGCATTGATCGCCGCGCCGGCCTGCGCCTGCGACGGCGAAGGCAGGATCTGGGCCGCGAACGCGGCGCTTGTCGAACTGGCCGGCGGCGCGGTCGACGGCCGTCCGCTGGTATCGCTGTTTTGCCCGCACATGGCGGCGGCGCTGGCGGTCGAGATCCGCCTGTCGCTGGCCGGCGAACGGCGCTGGGACGCGCTGATCGCACAGGGACCGCAAGAACGGCCCGTCGAGGTGCGCGCGAAGCCGCTGCCGCCGGGCGCCGGGATCGCGGGCGCCGTCTTCGTGTTCGGCGACGCGCTCACGTTCGGCGACGGCCAGGCCGCGTTGCGCGGGCGCCTGCTGGAACAGGCCGCGGTGGTCGAGCATGCGCCGGTCGGCATCGCCGTCACCTTGCCCGACCTCGTCAAGTCCTGCAATCCGCGCATGGCCGAGATGCTGGGGTATGCGCCGGAAGAACTGGTCAACCACAGCCCGGCCCTGGTCTTCGCCACGCGCGCCCAGTACGAAGCGTTCATCGGCGAAGCCGTGGCCGTGCTGACGAGCGGGAGCCTGTTCGAAAAGAGCGAGGTGCCGCTGCGCCACCGCGACGGCGGCACGATCTGGTGCCGCATCCGCGCCAAGGCCGTCGACATGAGCGCGCGCGAGGCGGGCACCGTGTGGATCGTGGAAGACGTCTCGGAAGCGCGCCAGGCGCTCACGGAGATCCAGGCGATCATGACCAACGCCACGATCGGGATCTTCTTCACGCGCGAGCGTACGTTCACCCGCTACAACGGCTGCTTCGGCGCGATGTTCGGCTATGGGCCGGGCGAGGCGCTGGGCCTGTCGACGCGGGTGCTGTACGGCGACGACGCGGCCTTCGCCGAGACGGGGCGCCGGGCCTACGGCGTGCTGGGCCAGGGCGGCTCGTTCAAGGCCGAGATGGCGATGGTGCACCGGGACGGCACGCCGATGTGGGTGAACCTGATCGGCTATGCCGTCAATCCGCGCGAGCGCGGCCTCGGCACGATGATCTGGATGATCGAGGACCGCACCGGCCAGAAGGAAGCCGAGGAATCGCTGCGCAACGCGCTGCTGGAAAACCAGGCGATCCTCGACAACGCCGTGCTGGGCATCGCCGTCGTCGAGAACGGCCGCACACTTCATTGCAACCGCAAGATGGAAGAGTTGTTCGGCCACCGCGGCGGCAGCATCGAGGGACTGGCCGTGCGCGAGCTGTATCCCGACGCCGTGGGCTGGTTGGCCGCGCGCGAACAGACCCGGCGCGATTTCGACGCGGGCCGCGTGCACATGGCCGAGTACGAACTGGTGCGGCGCGACGGCAAGCGTTTCTGGGCGCGCCTGTCGGGCCGGCCGTTCGACCTGGCCGAACGGGGCGGGCGCAGCGTCTGGCTGATCGACGACGTCACCGCGCAGAAAGAAGCCGCCGACGCGCTGCGCCGCGCGCGCGACGAACTCGAGGTGCGCGTCCAGGAACGCACGGCGGAACTGCAGGCCGAGATCGTCGAGCGGCGCCAGGCCGAGGCACGCGTGCACCACATGGCGTACCACGACGCGCTCACCGGCCTGCCGAACCGCGCGCTGTTGTCCGAACGGCTCGACCGCGCGCTGCTGGCGGCGCGGCGCGACGGACTCAGACTGGCCCTGATGTTCATCGACCTGGACCGCTTCAAGACGATCAACGATTCGCTCGGCCACCTGACCGGCGACCACCTGTTGAAGGAAGTGGCGCAACGCCTGTGCCACGTCGTGCGCGCCAGCGATACCGTCGCGCGCCTGGGCGGCGACGAATTCGTCGTGCTGCTGCCGGGCGTGCACGTGGCCGAGGAGTGCGGCCGCGTGGGCGACAAGATCATCGAGGCGCTGGCGGCCCCCGTCGAATTCGAGGGACGCAGCCTGCACATCTCGCCGTCGATCGGCATCTGCCTGTACCCGGACGACGGCGACGACGCGACGAGCCTGATGCGCAAGGCCGACGCCGCGATGTACTACGCCAAGGCGGCGGGCCGCAACAACTACCAGTTCTACGCCGAGCCGATGAACGCGGCGGCCGCGCGCCGTTTCGAGCTGGAGACGCGCCTGCGCGGCGCCCTGGCGCGCGAGGAATTCGCGCTGTTCTACCAGCCGATCGTCGGCACGCAGGACGGCCGCGTGCACGGCCTGGAAGTGCTGCTGCGCTGGCGCCATCCGGAGCAGGGCCTCGTGGGGCCCGACGACTTCATCCCGATCCTGGAAGAGAATGGCCTGATCGTGCCGGTCGGCGAATGGGTGATCCGGCGCGCCTGCGAGCAGGCGATGGCCTGGCAGCGCGCGGGCCTGCCGGCGCTGCCGCTGGCGGTGAACCTGTCGGCGCGCCAGTTCATGCATCGCGGCCTGATCCAGTCCATCCGCGCCATCGTGGACGACACCGGCATCGATCCGGGCCTGCTCGAATTCGAGATCACGGAAACGGCGCTGATGCAGCACGGCGGCCAGACGCTGGAGACGCTGGCCCAGATCTACGGCATGGGCATCCGCCTGTCGATCGACGATTTCGGCACCGGCTATTCGAGCCTGGCGTACCTGAAGCGCTTCCCGGTCCGCAAGATCAAGATCGACCGCGCGTTCGTGCGCGACCTCGAGTCCAGCAGCGAGGACCAGGCCATCGTCGCCGCGATCATGGCGCTGGCGGGCAGCCTGCAGATGGCCGTCGTGGCCGAGGGCGTCGAGAACGAGGCGCAGCTGGCGCTGCTGCGCCGCGCCGGCTGCCAGTACGCCCAGGGCTATCTGTTCGCGCGGCCGCTGGAGAGCGGCGCCATCCCCGCGCTGCTGGCGGCCGGCCGCGCCGCGGATTAAGCGAGGGTCGCGATCACCGGCGTGTGATCCGACGGCTGTTCCCACTTGCGCGGCTCGCGGTCGATGACGCACGCCTCGCAACGCTGCGCCAGCGCCGGCGACAGCAGGATATGGTCGATGCGCAACCCGCGGTTGCGGCGGAACGCCATCTGGCGGTAATCCCACCAGCTGTACTGCTTCTCGGGCTGTTCGAACAGCCGGAACGCGTCGACGAGGCCGAGGCCGCACAACGCGCGCAGCGCCTCGCGCTCCAGGTCGGAGCAGTGGATCTGGCCGGCCCATAGTTCGGGGTCGTGCACGTCGCGGTCTTCGGGGGCGATGTTGTAATCGCCCAGGATCGCGAACTGGTCGTGGATCGCCAATTCTTCGCCGACCCATTTGCGCAGCGCGGCCAGCCAGCCCATCTTGTACGCATACTTGTCCGAGCCGACCGCCTGCCCGTTCGGCACGTAGGCGCAGATGAAGCGCACGCCGGCGATGGTCGCCGCGATCAGGCGCTGCTGCTCGTCCTGGTAATACGGATTGTTGCGTACGACGTCCGCAAGCGGCAGGCGCGACAGGATCGCGACGCCGTTATACGTCTTCTGGCCGCTGAACACGACTTCGTAGCCGGCCGCGTTGATCTCGGCCACGGGGAATTTGTCGTCGGTGAGCTTGGTCTCCTGGATGCAGAGGACGTCGACGGGATTGGCGGCCAACCACTGGAGCAGGTGCGGCAGGCGCACTTTCAGGGAATTGACGTTCCAGGTGACGATTTTCATTATCTTTTCTTTGCGATGAAAATGGGTGATTGTCGGGGCGGCCCCAGGCCCTACACCGAATTGGGGCTGAGCAAGCCGAGATTGTACGCGGTCGGCGCCATGCCGGCGAGGCGGAGGAAGCCTCCACGAAACGAAGTTCACGTTGTGAAATTGGAACATCAAAATAGCTAGAAATTAAGCCTTATTTCGTTGGGCCAACATAATTGAGTGATCTCTATAATTAGTTTTTGAAAGATCGAGGGATAACGCCCGTCCGGGCCACTGTCCGCCATACTGTCCCGCGCCAAACGGCGTACAATCCGGCCCCGCATAATGCGGGCTGTGCTTTTCCGCTTCGTCACCGTTGTTGTTACCCCTCATGACTTCCAAAGCCACGACACGATTGTCTTTATTTGCGCAAATTGCAACAAGCATGTCGTAAAATTATTGTCCGTGGAGTAAAAATTCGTAACGAGGCTGGAAAGTTGCGTCGAACTGTGACAAGATGTAACAATCACAGCAAGAGAAGCAGCATTTACGTATTGTCTCCTCCTCGAAAGAAAAAAATTGCAGTAGGCCAACTTAGGTTGTACTATTAGCATATTGCTCTGGAACCAAGTATTCGAAAGCAATCCGTTGCTTTGATATATGGTTGCCGTGGTCGGTCGAGCGGCCGGCCTTTGGCAGGTGTGTAACGATCGCGGATCCGAGAGCAGGATTTGCACCAGCTTTGAAAAGGACAACAATGCGCCAAGCATTTGAAGCATGGGCCCAACGCGATGGCCACATTGTCCGGCGTCGAGAAGACAAGCCGGAAGAGTACCTCGTGTACGAAACCCAACGCCGCTGGCTGATCTGGCAGGCGGCGCTGGCACACGGGCAGAAGGCTGCGGCCGAGGCGCCGCAGAAATTTGCGCCGTCCGAGAACCAGCCGCAGAAGATGCAGGCTGACGAGGCGAGCGTGCGCAACCGCGTGCTCAACGAGGTGCTGGACGCTTTCAGCGAGCTCGACGACAACGCCGGTATCGAAGGCATCGTCAAGGTCATCCAGAGCCTCAAGAAGAAGAGTCGCGCCGCGGTCGAAGAAAAGGCCTGATGCGTTTCCGCCACTACAAGGGTGGGGTGTACGAGGTGGTCTGCGAGGCCACGCTCGAGGCCGATCACACCGCCGTGGTCGTGTATCGCGGACAGGACGGCAAGACCTGGGTCCGCCCGCGCGACGCCTTCCATGGATCGGTCGAGGTGGACGGCGAGCGCTTGCCGCGCTTTACGCCCCTCGATTCGACCCCGCTCGCCGTCTGACCACGCCATCCCGGCGACCCCGGGATGCGCTTCGCCTCATGTCTTGCCGATTGCCGCCGTAAACGGACAGGTATGCATTATCGGTGAAGACATGTCCCATCTTTATTTCCGTACCGCCTGCGCGCTCGCGTTGTCCGCCGTCATGGGCGGCTGTGTGACGGCCCCGGCCGAATCCTCGGCGCAGCAGCTGGAAGTCCACACCATCCTCGACCACCGCGAGGTGACGGGCGTCGGCTGCGTGCTGTCCAACGCGGCGGGACGCTGGTTCGTCGTGGCGCCGGGCCGGGTCACGGTCGAGCGCAGCCGCAGCCCGCTGACGATCGATTGCGCGCGCGAAGGCGCGGGCAGTGCGTTCGAGGTGACGCAGGCGCACAAGACGTCGCTGTTCGACACCGGCCGGCTGATCGGCAGCATCATCGTGCGCGTCGGCGGCATCCATGCCGACCCCTACGACGGCTCGGGCGTCGCCTACGCGTCGACCCTGACCGTGCTCATGCGCCCGGCGGCAACCCAGGCCGGCGCGGCGGATGTGGCGGCGGACCCGGGCAACGTCATTTTCTGAGCCGGCATCGAAAGCCGCCAACCCGTCGTCCCGGCGCAGGCCGGGACCGAAGTGCCGCCAACCTGTCGTCCCGGCGCAGGCCGGGACCCAAGTGTTACGGCCGTAGCCGAGGAAATCGGGGCCCCGCCCAGGGGGCCGCCCAGGCCGGGGACGACGATGTGGCGCCGCTTACACGCGATTCAGCAGGAACGTGGTCAGCAAAGGCACCGGACGGCCGGTGGCACCCTTGGCCGCGCCCGATTTCCAGGCCGTGCCGGCGATGTCCAGGTGAGCCCACGTGTAGTTGCGCGTGAAGTTCTCCAGGAAGCAGGCGGCCGTGATCGACGCGCCGCCCGGCGTGCCGATGTTGGCCAGGTCGGCGAAGTTCGACTTGAGCTGCTCGTTGTAGTTCTCGCCGATGGGGAAGCGCCAGGCGACGTCGCTCGCCTGCGTGCCGGCGTCCAGCAATTCCTGGGCGAGGGCGTCGTGGGCGTCGTCGTGGCGGGTGAACAGGCCCGACGTGTGGTGGCCCAGGGCGACGATGCAGGCGCCCGTCAGCGTGGCGATGTCGACGACGGCGGCCGGCTTGAAGCGCTCGGCGTAGGTCAGGGCGTCGGCCAGGATCAGGCGGCCCTCGGCGTCCGTATTCAGGATCTCGATGGTGGTGCCGTTCATCGCCGTGACGATGTCGCCCGGCTTGGTGGCGCGGCCCGACGGCATGTTCTCGCAGGCGGCGACGATGCCGACGACGTTCAGCTTGAGGCCCATCTCGCCGATGGCGCGGAAGGTGCCCAGCACCGAGCCGGCGCCGCACATGTCGTACTTCATCTCGTCCATGTTCGGACCCGGCTTCAGCGAGATGCCGCCGGTGTCGAACGTGATGCCCTTGCCGACCAGGACGACCGGCGCGTCGTTCTTCTTGCCGCCGTTGTGCTTGAGGACGATGAACTTCGGCGGCTCGTCGCTGCCGCGGGTGACGGACAGGAAGCTGCCCATCTTGAGCGCTTCGAGCTGCTTGCGGTCGAGGACTTCGATGTCGAAGCCGTAGTCGCCGGCCAGCTTCTTCGCGGTGTTCGCGAGGTAGGTCGGGGTGCAGACGTTGGGCGACAGGTTGCCCAGTTCCTTCGTCAGGTTCATGCCGTTCGCGATGGCCTGCGCCAGCGCCAGCGCGGCCTTCAGCGCGGGCGTCGCCTGCGGGACGGCGATGGCCACCTTGCGCACGCCGGTGGGGGCCGGATCCTTCTTGCTCTTTTGCGCGTCGCTGCGGAACTCGGCTTCGTTCGCGGCGACGACGATGCTGCGCAGGGCCCAGTTCAGGTCGCGCGCTTTCACATTATCGAGCGGGAATGCGATAATGGCATCCTGCGCGCCCAGCGAAGCGAAGGTTTTCAGGGCAGCGGTCACGGCACCGGCAAAGCTTTTCTCGCTGACGGCTTCGTCGGCGCCCATGCCGACCAGCAGCACGCGGGCAGCGGTCACGCCGGCGACGCCGCGCAGCAGCAGGGTGGAGCCGGGCTTGCCGGAGATGTCACCCGACTTGACGGCGGCACCGATGGCGCCGTTCAGATCGAGGGCTTTGGCTGCCTCCGACAGTTTCTTGTTTTCGAACACCGCGACTGCCACACAGCCCGATTTGGCTGCGGCCAGCGTGTTTTTTGTGTCGAATGCTTTTATGCTAAAGTCCATTTGATTCTCCGTTTCGAGTTTTTGACGCGCGTGCTGTCCAAGGAACCCTCGTGATGGCGCCCGCTCGTGACGGTTCCCCGGGGTTCCTTCAAACCAGCAATTATAACTATCGAATGATTTTCAAACGCGCCCTACAGCGTGAATTGGCCAGCGTGGCCGGCGCCACCTTCACGGTCCTGTTTACGATCTTCGTCACCTGGACCCTGATCTCCATCCTCGGCAAGGCCGCGGGCGGCAAGGTCGCCTCGAGCGACGTGCTGGCGCTGATCGGCTTTTCGGTGCTGAATTATCTGCCAACTATCCTCATCCTTACCAGCTTTATCGCGGTCATCGCCACGATCACGCGCAGCTACCGCGATTCCGAGATGGTCGTGTGGTTCGCCTCCGGCCAGTCGCTGATGCGCTGGGTGGGGCCGGTGCTCCTGTTCGGCCTCCCGCTCGTGGCGCTGGTGGCCGCGCTGTCGTTCATCGCGACGCCGTGGGCCAAGATGAAGAGCGCGGAATTCGTCGAGCGCTTCGAAAAGCGCGAAGACCTCAAGCGCGTGTCGCCCGGCCAGTTCCGCGAATCGACGTCGACCAACCGCGTGTTCTTCGTCGAAGGCAGCACGCGCGCATCGACCGTCGTGCAGAACGTGTTCGTGAATTCCGTCGACGAAAGCGGCAGCTCGATCGTCGTCGCCAAGGAAGGCGTGATCGAACCGGACGGCAAGGGCGGCCAGTACCTCGTGCTCAAGAACGGCCGGCGCTACCTGGGCCACCCGGGGCAGGCTGATTTCCAGTGGATGGAATTCGAGCGCTACCGCATGCGTGTAAGTAGCCAGGTGCCCGTGATGGGCACCGAGACGCCGGCCGACGCGCTGTCCACGCCCGCGCTGCTGGCGCTGCCGGACAACCGCTTCACGAACGCCGAACTGCTGTACCGCATCTCGGCGCCGATCACGTGCGTCGTGCTGATGCTGCTGGCGATCCCGCTCGGCTTCGTCAATCCGCGCGCCGGCAGTTCCGCGAACCTGATCCTCGCGCTGCTGATCTTTTTCACCTACAGCAATCTGTCGAAACTGTTCGAGGCCAGCGTCAAGCAGGGCAAGATGAGCTTCGGCATGGCGTGGTGGCCGCTGCACGTGTTCGCGGTCCTCGTCGTGGCCGGGCTGTTCGCCTGGCGCCTGAACGTGAACCACCGCTGGCACCCGCTCGCGCTGCTGGGCGCGTTCAAGCGCCGCCGCCTGCTGCGCGCCGGCGCCAACGTCGGCGCGACGCAGGAGGGCGCGCAATGAAGATCCTGCAACGCTACTTCTTCGTCAACATCGCGCAAGCCGTCGCCTTCGTGCTCGTGGCCTTCCTCGGCCTGATCGCGTTCATGGACCTGACCCAGGAACTGCCCGCCGTCGGCAAGGGCGGCTACATGATCCAGCACGCGATCCTGTACGTGCTGCTGCTCGTCCCCGGCCACGTGTACGAAGTGATGCCCGTGGCCGCGCTGATCGGCACCATCTACACGATGGCGCAGTTCGCGCAGAGTTCGGAGTTCACGATCATGCGCGCCTCGTCCATGTCGACGCAGCAGGCTGGCGTCATCCTGGCCAAGATCGGCGTGCTGTTCGTCGCGCTCACGTTCATCTTCGGTGAACTGATCACGCCGCGCACGGCGCCGATCGCGGAACGCGTGCGCCTGTCCGCCAAGGGCGCGACCGTGTCGGCGGAATTCCGCTCCGGCATGTGGACCAAGGACACGATCCACGCGGACGGCGTGAAGGGCCCCGTGACGGGCTCGCGCTTCTTCAACGCGCGCCAGATCCGCCCGGACGGCCAGCTGATCGACGTGCGCCTGTACGAGTTCGACAACGGCATGCGCATGCGCTCGCTGATCACGGCCGCCAGCGCCACGTTCAGCGGCAACAGCACGTGGCGCCTGAACGACGTCACCGAGACGCTGTTCGCGAACAGCCGCGAGTTGCCCGCGCCGGACACGCCCGTCGCGGCCGGCCAGACCATCCAGAGCCGTTTCGGTCAGGACACGGCGTCCGTGTCCACGCGCAAGGTCGCCAGCCTCGACCTCGTGTCCGAGATCACGCCCAAGATCCTGTCCGTATCCCGTTCCGATCCGGCGCAGATGTCGGCCAACGAACTGGCCGTGTACACGCGCCACCTGGCCGAGAACCGCCAGGAGACGGAGCGCTTCAAGATCGCGTTCTGGAAAAAGCTGTTCGATCCGCTGTCGATCTTCGTGCTGATGGCGCTCGCGCTGCCGTTCGGCTACCTGCACAGCCGCAGCGGCGGCGTGAGCCTCAAGATCTTCATCGGCATCATGATCGGCGTGAGCTTCCTGTTGATTAACTCGCTGTTTTCGCACGTGGGCATGTTGTCGACCTGGCCGGCCTTCGTGACCGCGGCCGCGCCCAGCCTGCTGTTCCTGCTGCTGGCGATAATCGCCCTGCGCTGGGTAGAAAGACATTGATGGAAAAAGCACTCGTATTGTTCGCGCACGGCGCCCGCGCCGCCGCCTGGGCTGCGCCGTTCCAGCGCCTGCGCGACCTGACCGCCGCGCGCCGGCCGGATTGCGCCGTCTCGCTGGCCTTCCTCGAACTGATGACGCCGACCCTGCCCGACGAAGTGGGCGCCCAGGTGGCGCTAGGCGCGCGCGACATCACCATCGTCCCCGTGTTCCTGGGGCAGGGGGGCCATCTGCTGCGCGACCTGCCGCTGCTGCTGGACCAGCTGCGCGCCAGCCATCCGCAGGTGACGTTCCGCACGGTGCCGGCCGTTGGCGAGGACCCGGGCGTGCTGGCCGCCATGGCCGCCTATTGCGCGGGCGTGGCGGACATGCCAACTTAACCTGTTCGTTATCTGTGTTGTCGCCGATGCATCCATTCATGGCAATGAGATTAATTCGGCGCCAAGATTTCGTTGGTTTTAGGTCGTGTTGACGGCGGAAAACTAATTTCCTCATTGAATTTTAGTTTGCCGTAGGGAATCATATGCGTTCGGGATAAACCCGCCACCGACGCCATGACCACTCCCACGACTTCCCTCTACGTCCGCCCCGGCTGGGCCAGCTCGACCTGGAGCTATGCCGGCATCACCGCCGTGTCCTTCGACGCATCGACCGCGCTGGGGCAGACGTTCTCGCGCGGCGACATGCAGTACAGCCAGGACAGCGGCCGCACCTGGATCGCCTACACGACGCCGCTCGACGCCCCGGGCGCCTACGTGGCGACGGCGGGCACCTTGTGGCGCTTCCAGGACAGCCTGGGCAGCGACGCGTCGGCGCCGGAAACGTTCAACGTCCACTACAAGCTGGCGGACGGCAGCATCGTCACGACGGTGGACACGGTGTTCCCGGACAGCCAACCCGTGGGCGCCGTCGGCAGCAACAACATCGTCTTCACGACGGCGCACGCGGGCGACGTCGTCGACGTGCTGCAGCCGATCGACACCGGCGACCAGACCGGCGGCCGCTGGGTGATCGATAGCCAGTCGCAGCCGGGATTGTTCGCCATCGCCTACAACCCTGCCGTGGACACGAGCGCACGGCTGGTCGTGGCCGATGCGGGCCTGCTGCCGGCCGACGGGCAGGCGGCCGCGGTGACCGTGCACTTCTACGACCGCTACCAGGTCGATACCAACGGCAATCCGATCGCGAATTCGGGCGTCACGCAGACCCTGACCTATTCCGTGGAAAACGGCACGACGAGCGACCTGCCCGGCTTCGGCAACGCGTCCAAGGCCGGCGCCGCCCTCGACGCCTACGGTTCCGCGCCGGCGCTCGCGACCTTGTTGGGCGGCTGCATCGTCGCCGTCTGGCAGGGCCCGGACACGGCCGCCGGCGGCGCGGGCAGCGGGCTGTGGGCCCAGTTGCGCGACGCGGGCGGCAACGCACAGGGCGCCGCGTTCGCATTGACGCCGGACGGCGATGCGACCATGGAAGGCCAGCCGGCCGTGAGCGCGCTGGACGGCGGCCGCTTCGTCGTCGCCTACACGCTGAACGACGGCGGCGCGAACCGGATCGCCTACCGCGTCGTCGCCGCGAACGGCAGCGCCGGCGCCGAGCACGTGCTGGATGCGGGCGCCGGCGGCGACGCCTCCATGCCGACCGTGGCCACGCTCGCCGACGGCTCGTTCGCCGTCGGCTGGCGCAGCGGCGCGGCCGTGCACGTGCAGCAGGCCGCGGCGGACGGCTCCCCCGTCGGCGCGCAGCAGGTCTACGGCGCGCTCGGTTCGGCCTACAGCCCGGCCATGGCAGGCCTCAAGGACGGCGGCTACGTCGTCTCATGGGGCGAGATCAACGACGGCAACGTCTACGCCGCCTCGAGCCGTGCGCCGTCCGCGGTGGTCGTGGCGAGCGGCGACGGCTACGCGGCCAGCATCACGACGGCCGCACCGCTGCCGCACGTGACGGCATTGGCCGATGGCGGTTTCGTCGTCGCGTGGGACAGCTATGCGCACGACCCGCTGGGTTTGTCGAACAGCGACATCTTCTTCCAGCGCTTCGACGCCGCCGGCAACAAGGCCGGCGCCGTCACCCAGGCGAACGTCGACTCGGGCGGCGGCCATTTCGACGCCGACGTCGCGGCCCTGTCCGACGGCACGTTCCTCGTCGCCTGGCAGGCGGGCGATGGCGACGGCAACGGTATTTTCGGCCGCCGCTTTGGCGCGGACGGCACGGCCATCGACACGCAGGAATTCGCCATCAGCCAGCTGCGCAGCGGCGACCAGGCCAGCCCGGACGTGACGGCGCTGGCCAATGGCGGCTTCGCCGGGGCGTGGGTGGACACGTCGGCATCCGGCGTCGCCATCGAGATGCGTACGCTGTCGGGCCTGACCGGCACCATGGCGACGATCCAGGGCGGCGCGCAGACGGCGGGTGCGGGCGACGTCGCCGCGGCGCCCGCGGCGCATCCCGTGGCGGGTACGCCGGTGGCGAGCAGCCCCGTCGTCAGCGCGCCCGCGACCAGCACCCCTGTGGCCAGCACGCCAGTGGCCAGCACGCCGGTCGCCGGCACGCCGGCGGCGCCGGCCGTCACGAGCCTCGCGTTCAGTGGCGCCACGCATGCGCTGGCCGCCGTGGCGGGCGAGAGCAAGGTGGCGGGGCAGGGCGGCCTCGATACGCTCGTGTATGCGAGCGCGCGTGCCGGCGCCACCATCGTCGACGACGGCGGCAGCGTCTCGGTGACGGATGCGGCGGGCAACCACGCGACGCTGTCGAACGTCGAGCGCCTCCAGTTCAGCGACGGCATGGTCGCGCTGGACGTGCACGGCACGGCGGGCGAAGCCTATCGGCTGTACCAGGCCGCGTTCGACCGCACGCCGGACAAGGCGGGCCTCGGTTACTGGATCGCCGCGCTGGACAAGGGCATGAGCCTGACGCAGGCGGCGGCCGGTTTTGCCGGCAGCGCCGAATTCGCGAGCCTGTACGGCGCGAATACGACGGATACCCAGTTCGTGCAGGCGCTGTACCAGAACGTGCTGCACCGCGCCGGCGACAGCGCCGGTGCCGATTTCTGGATGCATGCGCTGGCATCGTCCGTGACGCGCGCCGACGTGCTGGCCAACTTCAGCGAGAGCACCGAGAACCAGGCCCAGCTCATCGGCACCATCCAGAACGGCATCGATTACCTGCACTGGGGCTGAAACGACGGAAGTTTGCTGCGCATCATGACCGCCGGCGGCCGGAGCACCGAGACTGCTCCGATGTCCGTTACCCGGTCGATCCGGCCATGCCCAGCAAGCTCGTCTCCCTGTTCGTCCGTTTCCGCGCGGCCCTGCATCCGCTCCGCCTGCTGCCGGCACCGCGTGCCTGGGTGGAACTGCGCTGCGCGCGCCGCCTCGACCGCCTGGCACGCCGCCTGCAATGCATGCACGCGCGCATCGCCGTCATGCAGGATCACCTGACCGGCAACGACGCGCCGGCCAGTCCCGCATCCGATGCCGACGGCAGCCTGCGCCGCATGCTGGCGGGCCTGCGTGCGGAACTGGCGCGGATGCGGTGCGACCTCGCGCTCTGGCACGTGCGCGAATGCGGGGGAGAGAGCGGGGCGCGGCTGACGCAAGCGCTGGCGCGCCTGAACCGGATCGCGGTGGACACGCATGCGGCCGCGCAGAGGCTCGAAGCCGAGCTGGAAGCGCGGGCGCGCTAGCGTCGTTCCCGCCATACTGAGCGTACCGGATCCGGTCTTTTGGAAATGTCGCGAGTTTCCGGCTCGACAGCTCCGGAAGCTCAGCTTGGGTTCCCGCCTTCGCGGGAACGACGTCGTTAAGCCGTAGGCAGTTTCGGGAACGACGTCGTTAAGCCGTAGGCAGTTTCAGGCAGCGCTGCCCGAATTCACGATTTGATGCGGCCGCGTCCCCATCGCCTCGCCGATCATGACGAGCACGGGCCCATGCGCAACGTCGAGGCCGAGCGCCAGGTCGGTCAATGTGAGGCGGCGCACGCGCTGGTCGGCCCGGCTGCAGTTTTCCACGACGACGACCGGCAGATCCGGACGGCGCCCTTCGGCCAGCAGGCGTTCGGCGGTGGCGGCGGCTTCGCGGCCGCCCATGTACTGCACGAGCGTGTCCGTTTCGGGCAAGGAGGGATGGTCCGGCTCGTCCGGCGCCGTGCTGGACGTGAAGAAGGCGACGCTGCGGGCCACGCCGCGCTTCGTCAGCGGCTGCAAGGTCGCGGCGGCGGCGGCGACGGCCGTCGTGATGCCGGGGACGACTTCGACCTCGACGCCGGCTTCCTCCAGCGCGCGCAGTTCCTCGTCGGCGCGGCCGAACAGCATCGGATCGCCGCCCTTCAGGCGCACGACGCGCCGGTAGCGCCGGGCGCAGTCGACGAGTTTGTCGTTGATGACGGTTTGCGCCGTCGAACGCTGGCCGGAGCGCTTGCCGACCGCGATCAGCTCGGCCTGCGGGCACAGGGCCAGCATCTCCGGGGTGACGAGGGCGTCGTACAGCACGACCTCGGCCTCCCCGAGCAGGCGCGCGCCGCGCACGGTAATGAGATCAGCGGCGCCGGGACCGGCTCCAATCAAATAAACTTTTCCCAGCGCCGCCATGGATCCCTTTCGTTCGTTACGCGTCGATACGGATCATACCGGCTGCGACCGTTTGATGGGTGACTTCATCGATGAGAATGAAGGCGCCCGTCGCGCGGATCGCATCGTAGGCGTCGGCGGCCAGCGGCTGTTGCACGGCCAGCTCGATCAGGGCGATGTCGTTCAGCTTCAGGCCTTCCGCCGGGTTGTCGACGGCGCGGCGTTGTTGCGTGTTGACGTCGAGGATCGAGTCGATCGCCTTCACCTTGGCCATCGTCTGGCGGGTGCCGTGCTTGATCCAGTACTTGCGGCGCACGTCCAGCGGTTCGTCGGCCATCCAGCAGACCTCGGCCTTCACCTGCTTGAGCAGCGTGGCCGGTTGGTCGGCGGGGGCCAGCACGTCGCCGCGCGAGACGTCCACGTGTTCGTTGAGGGTCAGCGTGATCGACTGGCCGGCGACGGCCTGCTGCAGCGGGCCGTCGAACGTCAGGATGTCCTTGACGGTCGCCGCCTGGCCGGACGGCAGCACGACGAGCTTGTCGCCCACGGCGACCTTGCCCGACTCGATGCGTCCCATGTAGCCGCGGAAGTCGTTGGCTTCGTGGCCGTTGTGGCGCGCCACCAGTTGCACGGGGAAGCGGAACGGCGCGGTGTGGGTCTCGTCGTACACGGACAGGCCTTCGAGCAGCTCGATCAGCGTGGGGCCTTCGTACCACGGCATGTTGTCGCCCTGTTCGACGACGTTGTCGCCGGCCAGCGCCGACAGCGGGATCGCCGTGATGTCCGAGAGGCCCAGCGTGTCCGCGAACTTGGTGTACTCGGCAACGATGCGGTCGTACACGGTGCGGTCGTAGTTCACGAGGTCCATCTTGTTGACGGCGACGATCACGTGCTCGATCTGCAGCAGCTTGGCGATGGTCGAGTGGCGCTTGGTCTGCACCAGCAGTTCCACCGAGCCGTCATCACCCAGCTTCACCTTCGACACGTCGACGAGGATGATGACGGCGTCCGCGGTCGACGCGCCCGTCACCATGTTGCGCGTGTACTGCTCGTGGCCGGGCGTATCTGCGATGATGAACTTGCGCTTCGGCGTGGCGAAGTAGCGGTACGCGACGTCGATCGTGATGCCTTGTTCGCGCTCGGCTTCCAGGCCGTCGGTCAGCAGCGACAGGTCGATCGTGTCGCCCACGGTGCGCTTGTGCTTTGAGCGCGACACGGCGGCCAGCTGGTCGGCGAAGATGCCCTTGCTGTCGAACAGCAGGCGGCCGATCAGCGTGCTCTTGCCGTCGTCGACGGAGCCGGCAGTGATGAAGCGCAGCAGACCGGCCTGGCCGCTCTGGTCGTTATTGTGGTTCAGTTGTTCGTTCAGGGCGTTCATCAGAAATATCCTTGTTTCTTGCGCTTTTCCATCGAGGCTTCCGACGTCTGGTCGTCCATGCGGGTCGCGCCGCGTTCGGTGATCTGGGTGATCGCCGTCTCGGCGATGATGGCGTCGACGGTCGATGCATCCGATGCGACCGGGCATGTGCACGAGATGTCGCCCACGGTGCGGAAGCGCACGACGCGCGTCTCGATTTCCTCGCCGTCGCGGGCCGGGGTCAGCGGCGTCAGCGGCACGAGCAGGCCGTTGCGCGGGATCACCTGGCGCTCGTGCGCAAAATAGATCGGCGGCAGGGCCAGCTGTTCGCGGGCGATGTATTGCCAGACGTCGAGTTCGGTCCAGTTCGAGATCGGGAACACGCGCATGTTCTCGCCCGGGTGCACGCGGGTGTTATACAGGTCCCACAGTTCCGGACGCTGGGCCTTCGGGTCCCACTGGCCGAATTCGTCGCGGAACGAGAAGATGCGCTCTTTCGCACGCGCCTTTTCTTCGTCGCGGCGGGCGCCGCCGATGCAGGCGTCGAAGCCGTACTCGGCGATGGTTTCCAGCAGGGTCACGGCCTGGGCCGCGTTGCGCGAATCCGTCTGCGGGTTGCGCAGGCGGACCGTGCCTTTCTTGATCGAGTCTTCGACGGAGCCGACGATGAGGCGCTCGCCCAGCTCGGCCACGCGGGCGTCGCGGAAGGTGATGACTTCGTCGAAGTTGTGGCCCGTGTCGATGTGGACCAGCGGGAACGGGAATTTACCCGGACGGAAAGCCTTTTCGGCCAGGCGCAGCAGCACCACGGAGTCCTTGCCGCCCGAGAACAGCAGCGCAGGGTTCGAGCACTCCGCCGCAACTTCGCGCAGGATGTGGATGGCTTCGGATTCGAGGGCGTCGAGGTGGCGCGCATTCACATCACTGAGTGCGAGCGGGGTGTCACTAAAAGTCGTCATGTTAACTGTGCCTGTCGATGTCTTGATGGGGCCGGTGTCCGGTCATTAGGCCGGGGCTACGGATTTGATTCGGATGAGCTTGCCGTCCACGAGGTGCAGGCCGCATTCCTTGGAATCGGCGTTTTCCCACCACCAGCGGCCGGCGCGCACGTCCTCGCCCGGTTGGATCGCGCGGGTGCAGGGTTCGCAGCCGATCGACGGATAGCCGCGGTCGTGCAACGCATTGTAGGGCACCCCGTTGCTGCGGATATATTCCCACACGTCTTCTTCGCTCCAGTCGGCCAGCGGATTGAACTTGGCCAGGCCGTGCGCCGCGTCGTCTTCCTGCACGGGCAGGTCGCTGCGGGTCGTCGACTGCGCGCGGCGCTGGCCGGTGATCCACGCCTTGTTGCCGGCGAGGGCGCGGCCGAGCGGCTCGACCTTGCGCACGTAGCAGCAGCCCTTGCGCATCTCGACGCTGTCGTAGAAGGCGTTCAGGCCGTTCTTGGCGACGTACTCGTCGACCAGTTCCTGCTTCGGACGCATCACGACGATGTCGTAGCCGTAATGGGCCTTGACCTTGTCGAACATGTCCAGCGTTTCCTTGTGCAGGCGCCCGGTCTCCAGGGAGAAGATGGTGATCGGCAGGCCGGCCTTCAAGATCAGGTCGGTCAAGACCATGTCTTCGGCCGCCAGGCTGGAAGCGAACACGGCGGGCGAAAATTCGCGCGCAACGCGCTCCAGGATGCCGCGGGTCTCATTCACCCGCGCGTTCAGGTCGCTCATGGGTTTCCTTGTGGGCTAGTCAGATTCCGGCGCCGACGTCGCTGTGCTCGGGCAGCGCGCCGCGTGCGTGGCGACGGAACAGCGGCAGTGCGTTGTCGACGGAGGCCTGGTAGGTTTCCGAAAAGACTGTCAGGCCCTTCAGTGCGTCATGGATGCTGCGGTCCTGGCGCGTCGCGTAGGCGTTGAAGCCGCAGCGCAGCATCTGGAACAGCTGGTCGCGCAACACGTCGCCGATGGCGCGCAGCTCGCCCTGGTAGCCGAGACGCTTGCGCAGGTTGTAGGCGATCGAATAACCGCGGCCGTCGGAGAACTTCGGGAAGTCGACGGCGACGACGGCGAACCGGTCGAGGTCGTCCTTGACCGTGTGCGCCAGCTCGTCGGAGGCGAACCAGAGTCCCAGTTCGCGGCGCGCGGCGCGGGCAGCCAGCTGCTCGCGCTGCGCCAGCCAGACTTTCAACGGGACGATGATCTTGCCGGCCGGGACCTCGACGCTCTCGGGCGCCGCGTCGTCGACGAGTTTCAGGACACTCCAGTCGTCATCCACCACGTCGCGGTGCTTGATGATCTGCTTGTGCGAGTGCAATTCGAAATTAGGCATATTCGTCTTCCCCAACCAGTTCGCCGGCCGGGATCGGCGTGGCATACACATATTCCTTGAACGGCGCGACCCCGAGGCGCTGCGCCACGTCGATGAAGCGTTCGCCGTCGACGCGGTTCTTGACGTACACCTCGAGCAGGCGGCCGACGACTTCCGGCATCTGCGGAGCCGAGAACGACGGACCGATGATCTTGCCGATAGCCGATTCATTGCCCTGGGCGCCGCCGATCGACACCTGATACCACTCGGAACCGTCCTTGTCCACGCCCAGCACGCCGATATGGCCCACGTGATGGTGGCCGCAGGCATTGATGCAGCCGGAGATGTTCAGTTCGATGTCGCCGATGTCGTGCTGGAAGTCGAGGTTGTCGAAACGCTCGGCGATGGCGGCCGCGATCGGGATCGACTTCGCGTTCGCTAGCGAGCAATAGTCGCCGCCCGGGCACGAGATCATGTCGGTCAAGAGGCCGATGTTCGGCGTCGCGAGGCCGCGCGCCTTGGCCTGCTGCCAGACCTCGAACAGTTTCGCCTGCTCGACGTCGGCCAGCACGAGGTTCTGCTCGTGCGTCACGCGCAGTTCGTTGAAGCTGTACTTGTCGGCGAGGTCGGCCACGAAATCGATCTGCTCCGCGGTCGCGTCGCCCGGCGGCACGCCGGTCTTCTTGAGCGACAGCACGACCGACGCATAGCCCGGCACCTTGTGCGGCTTGACGTTGCGCTGCAGCCAGTTGGCGAACGCTTTATTGTCGGCGTGGTCGGCACGCGGATCGATGTTCGGCAGCGTGAGGTAGGGCTTCGGATTGAACCACTGGGCCACGCGCTCGACTTCCTCGCGGGTGAGCGTTTCCGGGCCGTCCTTGAGGTCGGCGAATTCGGCCTCGACCATGCGCGCGAATTCCTCGGCGCCCACGGCCTTGACCAGGATCTTGATGCGGGCCTTGTACTTGTTGTCGCGGCGGCCGAACTGGTTGTACACGCGCATGATCGCTTCCGTGTACGTCAGCAGGTGCTGCCAGGGCACGAAGTCGTTGATCACGCTGCCCAGGATAGGCGTACGGCCCAGGCCGCCACCGACCATGAACTTGAAGCCGACTTCGCCCGCCTCGTTGCGCACGGCGGTCAGGCCGATGTCGTGGACGGCGATGGCGGCGCGGTCTTCCACGGCGCCGTTGATCGCGATCTTGAACTTGCGGGGCAGGGCGATGAATTCGGGGTGGAACGTGCTCCACTGGCGGATGATCTCGGCGTACGGGCGCGCATCGACGATCTCGTCGGCCGCGACGCCGGCGAATTCGTCCGTTGTGGTGTTACGAATGCAATTGCCCGACGTCTGGATCGCGTGCATCTCGACGGAGGCGAGGTCCGCCAGGATGTCCGGCGTCTGCTCCAGCTCGATCCAGTTGAACTGGATGTTCTGGCGCGTCGTGAAGTGGCCATAGCCGCGGTCGTACTTGCGCGCGATGTGCGCGAACATGCGCATCTGCGCCGTCGACAGCAGGCCGTACGGGACGGCGATACGCAGCATGTAGGCATGGCGCTGCATGTACAGGCCGTTCTGCAGGCGCAGCGGCAGGAATTCTTCTTCGGTCAGCTCGTCGGCGAGACGACGCCGTACCTGGTCGCGGTACTGGGCGATGCGTTCACGTACGATGAGGTGGTCGTATTGGTCGTAACGGTACATGGGCAAGATCCTTAGGGGCGGGCCAATCCTGACCCAAACTATCCCGAATATTAATAAAATCCAGCTATATTCCAAACGATGGAGAATTTATTTGCTTATATGAGCCTGAGGTATAAGCATCCTTGTAAAATGCGGGATCGGATTGACAAGATAAGGGCAATGAACCTACACCAACTACGTTTCGTGCGCGAAGCGGTCCGCCAGAATTTCAATTTGACCGACGCCGCGAAGGCGTTGTTCACGTCGCAACCCGGGGTATCGAAAGCCATCATCGAGCTGGAGGAGGAGCTTGGCGTCGACATCTTCACCCGCCATGGCAAGCGCATCCGCGGCCTGACGGAGCCGGGACGCCTCGTCCTGCAGTCCGTCGAGCTGATCATGCAGGAGATCGACAGCCTCAAGCGCATCGGCAAGGAATACGCCGCCCAGGACAGCGGCAGCTTCACCATCGCGACGACCCACACCCAGGCGCGCTACATGTTGCCCAAGGTCGTGCAGGCGTTCATGCAGCGCTATCCCAAGGTGAGGTTGTCTTTGTTGCAAGGCAATCCGCGCCAGATCGCCGACATGGTCAAGAACGACCAGGCCGACCTCGCCATCGCGACGGAATCCATCGCGGCCGTCGACGGCCTGATCACGCTGCCGTGCTACCAGTGGGAACACGTCCTCATCGTGCCGCACGAGCACCCGCTGACGAAATCGAAGGCGATTTCGCTGGAAGAGATCGCGGGCTACCCGCTGATCACGTACGACGCCGCGTTTGCCGGCCGCAGCAAGATCGACCATGCGTTCGAATTGCGTAACCTCAAGCCGGACGTGCTGCTGGAAGCCATCGACGCCGACGTCATCAAGACGTACGTGGAACTGGGCATGGGCATCGGCATCATCGCCGGCATGGCCTTCGACCAGGAACGCGACCGCAACCTGCGCGCCATTCCCGTCGGCCACCTGTTCGGCATGAACATCTCGCGCGTCGCCGTGAAGCAGGGCGCCTACCTGCGCAGCTACATCTATACTTTCATCGAACTGCTGACACCCGCGCTCAACCGCAAGATGGTCGAATCGGCCATGCGCGGCACCAGCGACAATTACGAGCTCTGATATGAATCGCAAGAATGACCCGGTCGCGCGCTACTACGCGAGCAGCACGCAGGCCGCCGATGCTGCGCTTTCCCGTGCGGAACGCGCCAACGATCTCGCGCGCGTGCGCGAACGCCTCGTGCAACTGGTGCGCGGACAGACCGTGCTGGAACTGGCCTGCGGCACCGGCTACTGGACCGAAGTGATCGCGGAGGCGGCCGACAAGGTATTGGCCACCGACATCCTCGACGAGATGCTGGCCCGGGCGCAGCGCCGCCGCTACCCGGAGGGCGAGGTCGCGTTCCGGCGCGTCGACGGCCTCGATCTGCCGGACGACCTCGGTACGTTTTCCTGCGTCTTCATCGGCTTCTGGTGGTCGCACCTGAAGCGCGACGAGCAGGACGGGCTGCTGGCCCAGCTGCGCGCGCGCCTCGGCCGCGACGTCACGCTGATCCTGCTGGACGACGTGTATGTCGAGGGCAGCAGCACGACGGTCGCGCGCACGGATGCGCAGGGCAATACCTATGAAATCGTCGCGGCGCCGGATGGCGAGCGGTTCGAGTTGCCCAAGAGTTATCCGGCCGACAGTGCGTTGCGCAAGCGTCTCGGCGGCGATGTGCGCGAGATCCGGATCGAGCGGTTGACGTATTACTGGATGCTGACCTGCCGCCTGAAATAACGAAAGGTGGGCACGCCGTGCCCACCATGACCCACCTCAAATTAGAACTTGTGACGCACGCCCACGGTGAACGCCGACGGATCGGCGCCCAGCGAGGTCGCGGCCGGCGCAAGGCTGTTCGAACCCGAATTCAGGCCGAACGTGGCCAGGCCGTTGTTGTCCATGCTGGCGTACGACGCGTACAGGTTCGTGCGCTTCGACAGCGAGTAGGTGTAGCCCAGGGACCAGGCATTGCCCTTGGCGCCGGTCTCGAGCTTGTTCTGCTGCAGGTTGACGTAGACCTTGCTCGCGCCGAACGGATAGGCGGCGCCCAGGTTGTACTGCTTGAACTTGTTGTTCGCGCCATCCGGATCGGCCGACAGGTAGTTGGCGCTGACTTCCAGGCCGCCGACGTCGGCGAACTTGTAGGCGGCGCCGGCGCCGTATTCCTTGTCGTCGCCGGTCGAGACGCGTTTGTAGATGTGGTAGCCGGCGCCCAGGTACAGGTCGCCCAGTTTGTATTCGGCGCCGATGCCCTTCAGGTCGCCCGACGGACCCGTCGTCTTTTCACCGGCCGAGTAGGTGGCCAGAACGTCGAAGCCATTGAACGACGCGCTCTTGTAGTTGATCGAGTTGGCCAGGCGGCGGGTCACGCGGCCCGAACCGAAGGCCGACAGGTTGCTGCCGTAGAAGCCTTGGCCGGAGATGTCGGTCGCACCGGCGATGGCGGCGATCGGCGAGTATTCGCGGCCCAGCGTCACGGTACCGAACGCACCTTCCAGGCCGACGACGGCGCGGCGCTGGAACAGGCCGGCCGAGTCTTGCGCACCGGTGTCGACGGCGACGCCGGCTTCCAGGTTGAAGATGGCCTTCAGGCCGTTGCCCAGGTCTTCCGTACCGCGGAAGCCGAAGCGGCTGCCCGACAGGTCGCCCGACTGGACGCGGGTCTGACGGCCTTCCGGACCACCGGTATCGGCGGACTCGACTGCGGCATCGACGACACCATACAGCGACACGTTGGTCTGGGCTTTTGCGAACAGCGGGGCAGCGGCGATCAGGGTAGCAACCGAGGCGGCGGCCAGGCGTTTGACTTGCATTCAGGATTCTCCAATTAGATGTCAGTTCGACTCAAGCAATGTCATGTGATCATTGCTTGATTGGCAGGCATCTTATCGAAGCGATATGTCGATTTGATGACACAGCGAAATGTTGTAGACTTACCACATTTGCGTTGTCATCAATGCGTGACTGCGCCGTTACACGAGATGGTCGTGCAGCGGCAACATGATGTCGATGCGCGTCCCCTGCGGATCGTCGGCGGCGATCGTGATGTCGCCCTTCATGGCCCAGACCCGCTCGCGCATGCCGATCAGGCCCAGGGATTCCGCCTTTTCCATGTCTTCCGGCCGGATGCCGCGGCCATCGTCGCGGATCGTGATGAGCAGGTCGCTGTTCAGCCGGAACAAATTCATGATGACGCGCGTCGCTTCCGCATGGCGGGCGATGTTCGTCATGGCTTCCTGCACGATGCGGAAGATGGCCGTGCTGGCCGCGTCGTCCAGCCGCAGTTCGGCCTCGTCCGCCAGCAGCGTCGTGGGGATGGCGTAGCGTTCGACGAAATCGTCGCGCAGGCCTTGCAGGGCGAAATACAGGCCGCCTTCGTCGAGCGCGCGCGGGCGCAGATTGGTGGCGATGCGGCGCAGCGATGTGATGGCGGTGAGCAAGTTATCTTCCATGCCGCGCATCAGGCGCAGGCTCTCGCGCGGCGTGCCGTCGGCATGCTGCAACAGCGTGAGGTCCATGCGGAGCGAGGCGAGGAGCTGGCCGAGGTCGTCGTGGAGTTCGCGCGCGATGTGGGTGCGTTCTTCCTCGCGGATGGTCTGCAGGGCGGCGGACAGCTGGCGCAGCTGGTCGTTCGAGCGGCTCAGTTTTTCCTGCACGCGGCGGCGATCGCTGACGTCGCGCATGACCACCGTATAAAAGGGCGCACCGGCGTTGGCGCGCGAGATCGAACCCTCGATGGGGAAGCGCTCGCCGTCGCCACGCACGCCGGTGACCGTGTAATCGGAGGCGCGGCGGCCGGCGCGGCCGCTGCCGGGACGGAAATAATCGACGGGTTCGGCGCTGGCGCCCGCCTGCGCGGGGCCTTCGATGTAATGGCCCAGCGGGCTGCCCACCATCCGCTCGACGCTCGTGCCGAACAACGCGGCCGCGGCCGGGTTGGCCATGACGATGGTGTTCGACTGGTCGGCGGAAATGATGGCTTCGCTGACGTGGTTGACGATCTGGTGGCTGGCCGGCACGGTGTCGGGCTCCTCTGGAGCGCGCCGGCCCAGCCAGCGGCCGGCCGCGAGCCCGGTCAGGAACCAGGCTGCAGACCTGCCGGAAACGCGGGGGCGACGCGGTCGTTTCATTCGAGAATGCTGGATAGAAAACGACCCGCTGGGCGGGTCCGACATCTACCTTACCCGCCATGCAAACGTTGGGCTTGATGCTCGACAATCGGACGGAGCCCGGCAGGTGGCCGAAGCGTGCCGTCCCGCGCCTTACATTTGCTTGAAGAGGTGCAGGAAGCTGCGGCTGACTTCGAGCTTGTCGGAGCGGCCCTTGATCAGCACGAGGTGGCGGCCGCGGATGTCGCGCGTCACGCCTTCGATGGCGTTGACGTTGACGAGCGTGGCGCGGTGGATCTGCCAGAACAGCGCCGGGTCGAGCTCTTCGGCCAGGTCGCGCACGGGTTTGCGGATCAGGGCCTCGAATTTCTCGGTCTGGACGCAGGTATATTTTTCGTCCGAACGGAAGAACAGGATGTCCTCGACGGGAATCATGCGCAGGTCCTGGCCGATGCTGGCCTGGATCCATTGCAGGTATCTCGGTTTCGGTGCCGCGATCTTTTCGGCCAGCTGGGACAGCATCGCCGTGACCGTGTCGCTGACGTTGACGGACGCGGTGGCGGCCTGCGCCGGCGTCGCCAGGCGTTCTTTGAGGCGCTCCACGGTGATCTTGAGGCGCTCCGGCTCGGGCGGCTTCAGCACGTAGTCGATGGCGCCGCGCTCGAACGCCTCGACGGCGTACTGGTCGTACGCGGTGACGAACACGACCTGGCTGGCGTCGCCGATGTCGCGCGCCGCTTCCATGCCGGTCTTGCCCGGCATGCGGATGTCGAGGAAAGTCAGGTCGGGGCGCAGCTCGTCGACCAGCTGCACGGCCTCGTCGCCGTTCTTCGCCTCGCCGACGATTTCCAGGTCCGGCCACACCTGGGACAATCGGGTGCGCAGCAGGTCGCGCATCAGTCTTTCGTCATCGGCAATGATTGCGGTAGGCATGGTCGGGTCGGGGCGGTGTCGGAGTGTCGATTATTCAACGAATTGTCGGTACAAGCAATACCCGGAACGATTACTTCGGGGCAAGTTGGTACGGCACCTCGATGGTGGCGATCACGCCGCTTGGGCTGTTGGCCGCGATGTGCAGCTGGCCGGCCTCGCCGTGCAGCAGTTTCAGGCGTTCGCGGATGTTCGACAGGCCCAGTCCGGTGCCCTTGCTGGGCATGACGCCGAAGCCGACGCCGTCGTCGGCGACCGTCACGCGCAGCCTGCTGTCGACGACTTCCGCCGCGACGGCCAGGTGGCCGCCCTCGGGCTTGCATTCGAGGCCGTGCTTGATCGCGTTCTCGACCATCGATTGCAGCATCATCGGCGGAAACGCGGCGCTGCGCAGGCCTTCCGGCACCTGCAGCTCGACCGTCAGGCGTTCTTCCATGCGCATCTTGAGCAGGTCGAGGTAGGACTTGACCATGTCGACTTCGCGCCCGAGATTCGTGACGAGGTTGTTGTCGCGCATCTGCGGCAGCACGGCGCGCAGGTACTGGATCAGGGTGCGCTGCATGGCGGAGGCGCGCGGCGGGTTCGTTTCGATCAGGTGCTCGACGGACGCCAGCGTGTTGAACAGGAAGTGCGGCTCGACCTGGGCCTGCATGGCCTGCATCTTGGCTTCCGACAGCTGGCGCTGCATCGACTCGCGCTCGGCGGCGGCCGTCGCCGACTGCATCTCGGCCTCAGCGCGCTTCTTGCCGCCCACGAGGGCCTTGGTGCCGAACAGTGCGAGGATCAGGAGCCACACGAAGCTCGTGAACCACGTCGACGCCTGCTTGTGGTAGCTGCGCGCCTTGGCCTCGGCCGCATCGTCGACGGCCGCCTCGATGGCATTCGACAATTCCTCGCCGATTTGCGGCGGCAGGTCGATGTGGACTTCCTCGCCGTTCGCGCCGCGGACGGTCTTGGCGACCGGGTGGGCCGCGCCGGCCTTGCCCGCGGCCGGGGCGGGCGGGGCCGGGGGCGCCGGCGGCGCGGGCACGGCGGGCTCCGCCGGCTCCGCGCCGCCGGCCGCCCTGTCCGCCGCATCGGCCGCCTTTTCCGCGGCCGCATCGGCCGCCTCGTCGGCCCTGGCTTGTGCCTCGTCGGCCTTGCCGGTGGCCGCGGCGCGGGCAGCCGCGGCCGCTTTCGCCGCCGCTTCCGCCTTGGCGGCTTCGACTTCGGGATTGATCGTGATCGTGCTGCGCCGGCTGTTCTTGCCGGGATTGATGTGGATGCCGCTGTCGTCGATGGTCACGGTCGGCTCGGGAGGGCGCTGCTTGTGGTTCGTGAGCGCGATCTCTTCCTCGCTGCCGGAAAACAATTCGTCCTGCAAGATCTTGCCTGAGACCAGCATCAGCGCGGCGAACAAGAAAAATTTCCACCAGGAGAGTTGCGTTACCCATGTGGCGACCGCGTCGAAGACACGGTACAGCGCCGACAGGGTGGTCGAGAAAGCTTGCTGAGTAGAACGCCGTGTTTGCATGAAGCTGATCTTTATCAAATGGTGCGCCGAGTGTAACCGCTGCAACAGTGGCCGGCCACTGTTGCGATGTTGGAGGTTAGTTTCCAGACGCGCGCGTTACCACCTGTTTGCGACAGCCTGCGCGTTTCGGGTCCTGGAATGCACAGGTCGATGACGCCATGATGAAATGTAGAAAAACTGTTAATTA
>Ga0209148_1000713_pt1 | contig 26678 bp, 25 predicted proteins | sample AraplaCol_mMF_r2_2_FD_184288 | JGI IMG/M metagenome (GOLD analysis project Ga0209148, IMG submission 184288) | Arabidopsis root microbial communities from North Carolina, USA - plate scrape CL_Col_mMF_r2 (SPAdes) (version 2) | ecosystem: Host-associated > Plants > Roots > Endosphere | place... | reverse complement strand
ACGAGTTCGGCCGAAGCCATCGTCTTCGAGACATAGGCGAGCGCACCCGCCCGCAAGGCGGCAAGCGCGTAGCGTTCCTCAGGGTGCATGCTGAGGATCACGACCCGCAGGTCGGGAAAATGGCGCCGCAATTCGGCGAGGCCGTCCAGCCCGTCATAGTCGGGCAGTGTCAGGTCCAGGATCACGACGTCTGGGTGAACCTGGGCGATGAGGGCGATCGCTTGCTTCAAGTCTGCGGCTTCGCCGACGATTTTTAGGTCGGCGCAGGGTCGTACGATCTTTTTGATCCCTTCGCGGATCAATTCATGATCGTCGGCGATGACTAGCCTGATCAAAGTGCTTCCTTCATACATTCACGCCGGTATGTCGGCAAAGCACGCATTCTATGCAACATTTGCTGAGAATTGCAAACACAATCATTGCCGACTTAACAGTTGCGCCACATCTTGCATTATTTCGAAGGGTCAATATGTAAAATTTCCGCACGAAAGTATTTCGGTCGGCGCTTTGGGCTACAATGTCGCCTCCGCCGACGGGTTGACGCCCGGAGGACGATCCGTGAACGACAGGCTGTGCATCGCTCCCGATGGCGACGGAAGGCAGCCGACCAGATGCCTATGAAATCTCTGATGCTTTGCGTGCTGGCCCTGTCCAGCGCGGGGGCGGCGATGGCCGCTCCGGACGATCTCGCGGACAGCGTGCCGTCGTCCAGTTACTTCACCCAGGCGCCCTCCGCGACGATACCGGAAGGCAGCAACTGGTACACCTCCGCCGAGCTCGGCGCGATCACGACGTCGGGCAACACCGAAGGCACCTCCGTGACCGGCAAGGTCGATGCCCGCCACGAAATGGCCAACTGGAGCAACGAGTACATCGTCAGCGGCTATTTCAAGGAAGACGTCACGCACAACGGGGACGGCACGACGACGCGCACCCGCTCGGCCGAGCGCTATTCGGTGTCGGCCAAGGCCGCGTTCAAGCTGCTGGAGGACGGCAACCGCGCCTTCCTGCTGGGCTCGCACGTGAACGACAAGTTCGGCGCCTACACCCGTTATTCGTCGGTGGGCGTCGGTTACGGCACCCAGTTGCTCAAGCGAGATAACGAAACCGTCGACGTCGAGGTGGGCCCGGGCTATTTCCACGGCGAGAATGCGGCCGGCGGCGTCGAATCGGGCATGACCGTGCGCGGCGCGGCCCAGCTGCGCTGGCGCGTGAGCCCGTCCGCGGCGTTTTCCCAGAGCGTGAGCGTGGAACGGGGCACGTCCAACATGCACTCGATCGCCGAGACGGCGCTGTCCACCAAGATCAACGGCACGATGCAGATGAAGGCCGCCTTCAGCGCGCGCAACGACACGAACGTGCCGGAAACGAAGAAGAATACGGATACGCAGACGTCGCTGACGCTCGTCTATTCGTTCTGATCCATAAAAAAAGACGGCCGGGTGGTCCCGGCCGTCGATGGCGTTCGCAATCCGCTTATTTCGTCAGGATCCGGCCGGAAAGCTGGATCGTTCCCTGCCCCGTCGTCATATCCTCGCTGCCCGTCATGTCGCCGCCGCCGCTCGCCTTGGCATAACGGCCCGTGCCGCCCGTCACCTGGAACGTGGCGCCGCTGAACACGAATTTGCTGCCCTCGCCCGTCGGCACGAACTGGCCGCTGTAGTTTGCGAAGATCAGTTCGCCGGTCAGCGTCGTGATCAGGAATTTACCTTCGCTGAAGGTGTAGGTCGCGCCGTTCGGCGTGATGCAGTCGCTGGCCAGGAACGTGACCTTGCCGACCTGGGAACTGGCGCCGAAGCCGAGGATGGTGCCGCCGAAACCGGAGGCGCAGCGTGCGGACGGGCCAGGGATTTCCTGCAGCACGCCGGAAAGCTTGAAGTCCTTGTACGTGGCCGTGTCGGCGGAAGCGCACAACGCAGCGGACATCAGGACAGCACCGGTGGCAAGACGCAGGACAGACTTGAACATGAAGTTCTCCGTGTAAATTGGTAGAACTTCATTTTAACAATGTGCTATCGTTTCGTGCGCACAATTGTGTATTCTATTGTAATTGACTTTCGAAAAACACAAGCTGTGTGTCATTTACGTCAAGCATTTATGCCGTCTTCGCGTAGGCGCGGGTAACGTGGCCAGCCATCGGCCAGGTGCAGCCAGCGTACCCGCTGCGCATGGTAGGTATGGTCCGCCGGCGGGACCGCATTCGGATCGTCCAGGCTGCCGGTCGTGACGTCGATCTCGTCCGGCGCCGCGGTGCTGTGCCAGGTCAACTGGGTGCCGCAACTGCCGCAAAACAGGCGCTCGACGCCGGGACTGGACGGGTTGCGCGCCGGCGTGCCGCGGGTCCAGCGCAAGGCATCCCTGCGCACACTGAACCAGGCCAGCGCGGGCGCACCGCTGGCGCGCCGGCAATCGACGCAGTGGCACAGCGTCGGGTGGGACACCGCTCCCGACGCCTCGTAGCGCACCGCGCCGCACATGCATCCACCCTGCAATACCATGATTCCTCCCATCAGCGCGCCGGGGCCGGGGCGGCGCGCGGCGTGGGCGCCGTCAGCAGCAGCGCGACGAGGCTGATGACGGACGCCCCGGTCAGATACCAGCCCACCGATTGCAGCCCATGGTTCGTCGCCAGCCATGTTGCCACGTACGGCGCCAGCGAGGCGCCCAGGATGCCGGACAGGTTGAACGTGAGGGACGCGCCCGTGTAGCGCACCTCGGCCGGGAACAGTTCCGACAGCAGCGTGCCCAGCGGGCCGTACGTCATGCCGATCAGGCATTGGCCCAGCACGAGGAACAGGGCGACGAGCGCCAGGCTGCCGGAGCCGAACATCGGGCCGAACAGCAGGCCGAACAGCGCCAGGCTGACGGACACGAGGATCATCGCCGCGCGGCGGCCGTGGCGGTCGGCCAGCACGGCGGAGATCGGGATGGTCAGGCCGAAGAAGACGATCGCGCCCAGTTGCAGCAGCAGGAAGGTCTGGCGCGAATAGCCGAGCGCGGACGTGCCCCAGCTCAGGGCGAACACGGTCATCAGGTAGAACACGACGAACGTGGCGAGCGCGGCCAAGGTGCCCAGCACCAGTGCGCGCGTATGGTTCGCGAACACGTCCGCGACGGGCAACCGGACGCGCTCGTTGCGGTCGAGGACGGCCTGGAAATCGGGCGTTTCCGTGATCTTGAGGCGCACGTACAGGCCGACGAGGACCAGCATGCTGCTGGCCAGGAACGGAATCCGCCAGCCGTAGCGGAGGAACTCGGCGTCGGAAAGCGTGCCGGACAGCAGCAGGAACACGCCGCTCGACAGGAAGAAGCCGAGCGGCGCCCCCAGCTGCGGGAACATGCCGTACCAGGCACGCTTGCCCGGCGGCGCGTTTTCCGTCGCCAGCAGCACGGCGCCGCCCCACTCCCCGCCCAGGCCGAGGCCCTGGCCGAAGCGGCACAGCGCGAGCAGCAGCGGGGCCAGCGTGCCGATGGCGGCATAGGTGGGCAGCAGGCCGATCGCGACGGTCGACAGGCCCATCGTCAGCAGCGCGGCCACGAGCGTGGCCTTGCGGCCGATACGGTCGCCGAAGTGGCCGAACACGGCCGAGCCGACGGGCCGCGCGAAAAAGGCGATGGCGAACGTCGCCAGCGATTGCAGCGTGGCCGCGGCGGCGTCCCCGGCCGGGAAGAACAGCTTGGGGAACACGAGCACGGCGGCCGTGGCATAGATATAGAAGTCGAAGAATTCGATGGTCGTGCCGATCAGGCTCGCGAACAGGACGGTCGCGGGCCGGTTCAGGGCGGGACGGGTCTGCGCGGCGGCCCCGGTCATGCGGCACCGGCCTGGGACAGTGCGTCGGCGAGCTCGCGGCTGTCGACCGGACGCACGACGCGCGCCACCTCCTGCCCATTCTTGAGGACGACGACGGTCGGCCACAGCTTCACCTTGAACGAGCGCCCCAGCTTGCGGCCGGGGCCGTCCTCGACCTTGATGTGCCGGACGGCCGCATGCGGCGCCAGCGCGTCGTCGATGTGGCTGGCCGCCGCCTGGCAGTAGCCGCACCAGTTGGTGCCGAAATCGAGGGCGACCACGCCGGGCAGCGCGTCGATGGCGCTGCGCTCGGGTTGCGCGGTGTCGTAAGGCTTCGTCATGCAAGTTCTCCTGATTGTCGATCACGCTAGCCTACAACAAAACCGCCCCTCGCCGTAAGCCCGGGGGCGCCACCGGCAGGACGTTTACGAAGCGAAAGATGAAAACGAACCGTTTTTCAAGCGTCCTCAACGTGAAACACCGAACGGAATACGGCCCCGCGCGGTGGCATGCTGCGTTCATACCGATCAAGGAGGCCATCATGTCCGACAATCTGCACAACCGCGGCCCGCAGGACCGTTCGCGCATCAACCTGAACGAGAAATGGGAAGTCCAGTACTGGACCAGGGAACTGGGCGTGACCGAGGAAGAGCTGGAGCAGGCCGTGCGCGAGCACCTGAGCGGCACGCGCCACTGAGGCCCCACCGCATTCCTAAAGGAGCCCAATGACCATTCGCGGCTATCTCTCCAATCTCGACATCGGCTGGACCAACGCGGCCGTCGCCCTGGCCGCCGCCGCCGTCAGCTTCATCGCCATCCACGGCGCCGTCCTCCTGTTCCGCCGGCGCCTGGACAAGCTGGACGACGCGCGCGCCCATCAACCCATCGTGGAAGTGCTGCGCCACACGCTGGCGCGCACGAGCAAGCTCGCCATCTTCGCCACGTCGATCCTGATCGGCGCGTCGGTACTCGACCTGCCGCCGCCGTGGGACCAGCGCATCGGCCACCTGTGGTTCATCACCCTCGGCGCGCAAATGGCCGTGTACCTGCACCACGCCATCGCCGTGACGGCGCGGCGTTATTTCCGCGTGCACGGCAAGGGCCTGGAAGACGACCAGGTGACGGTCGCCCACACGCTCGCCACCTGGGCCCTGCAGTGGAGCGTCTGGACGGTGTTCCTGCTGGCGATGCTGTCGAACCTGGGCATCAACGTCACGACGTTCGTCGCGAGCCTCGGCATCGGCGGCGTGGCCGTCGCGCTGGCCGTGCAGAACATCCTGGGCGACCTGTTCGCCTCGCTGGCCATCGCCACCGACAAGCCGTTCGAAGTCGGCGACGCGATCTCGGTGCCGGAATTCTTCGGCACCATCGAGCACGTGGGCCTCAAGACGACCCGCATCCGCGCGCTGTCCGGCGAGCAGATCGTCATCGCCAACGCGGAGCTGCTGCGCAAGACCGTCCACAATTTCAAGCGCCAGCACACCCGCCGCGTGCAATACGCGCTGCGGGTGAACCCGGCCACGCCGGCCGACGTGGCGGCGCAGGTGCCGGAACGGCTGTCCGCCATCATCGCGGCGCAGGACAACGTCAGGCTGGACCACGTGAACCTGACGACGATGGACCAGAACTACCTGGAGTACGACATCGTCTACAACCTGTCCGACGCCGATTACGGCCTGTTCCTGCGCACCCAGCAGGCCGTGCTGCTGGAGACGATGCGGATGCTGCGCGACCTGGGCATCTCGACGGCGCCGCGGGCGCAGGAACTGCACCTCCAGCAGGGTGCCGCCAACGACACCGCCGCGCGCCCGGACGGTCGCGCGACGCCGCAGGCGCGGCCCGTGCATCGACCGGCGGAACCGGACGCCGCGTCCAGGCGCGGGCGCCTAGAATCCGAGCCTCCACGTTCGTACAGGAGGTCGCGATGCCCGACGAAAAACCGCACCATCAACCCCCGCAACAACAGACCCCGCCCGGCCGCGAGTCGGGCTTGACGCCGAGGGCCGACCACGGCGAGACGAGCTACGTCGGCCACGGCAGGCTTGCCGGCAAGGCGACCGTCGTCACGGGCGGCGACAGCGGCATCGGCCGGGCCGTCGCCCTCGCCTACGCGCGCGAGGGCGCCGACGTGCTGATCGCCTACCTCGACGAGCACGACGACGCGCGCGAGACCGAGCGCCTCGTGCGCGATGCCGGCCGCAAGGCCGTGCTCGTGCCGGGCGACATCGCCGATCCGGCCCACTGCCGCGCCATCGTCGACCGCGCCGTGCAGGCATTCGGCCGCATCGACGTGCTGGTCAACAATGCCGCGTTCCAGATGACGCGCGCATCGCTGGACGCGATCCCGGACGACGAATGGGAGCGCACGTTCGCGGTGAATATCTCGGCCATGTTCTACATCTGCAAGGCCGCCGTGAAGCACATGCGGCCCGGTTCCAGCATCATCAATACGACGTCGATCAACTCGGACAACCCCAAGCCCACGCTGCTCGCGTATGCGGCGACGAAGGGCGCCATCGCGAATTTCACGGCCGGTCTCGCGCAGCTGCTGGCGGAACAGGGCATTCGCGTGAATTCGGTGGCGCCAGGGCCGATCTGGACGCCGCTCATTCCATCGACGATGCCGCCCGACCAGGTGGCGAGCTTCGGGCAGCAGGCGCCGATGAAGCGCCCGGGGCAGCCGGTGGAGGTGGCGCCCGTGTACGTGCTATTGGCGTCGGACGAGGCCAGTTATATCTCCGGCGCGCGGGTCCCCGTCACCGGCGGTACGCCAATTTTGTGACCGGCATGCGTTCGGTGGGCACGGGGTGCCCACCCTACGTTGGTGCGTGCCGCAGGGTGGGCGCCCCCGCCCGCCATCCCGCGATCACGCGTCGTTCGGCTGGATGGTCCCGCCTTCGGCCGGCGCCTGGTCCGGCTGCGGCGGCGCGGGCGGTTCGTTGTCCGGCGGCTGCGGCAGGTCGGCCGGCGGGCCGCCTTCCTGCTGCATGTCGCCGCCCTCTTCCGTGTCGTCCTCGGGCGGCGGTTCCTCGTGGCGGATCACCGGTTCAGGCTTGTGCCCGCCCGGGAACAGGGCGTCGCGGCTGATCTTGCCGCTGGCCAGCACGGACTTGAAGAAGTCGCCCACGAGCAGGATCGCGCTGTGGCCGCCCTGCCCCCAGTAGTTCGAGCGCATGGTCACGCGGTTGTCGTTGAAGCCCACCCAGGCGCCGGCGACGAGGTTCGGGTGCATCATGATGAACCAGGCATCCGCGTTGTTCTGCGTGGTCCCGGTCTTGCCCGCCACGTCGGCCGTGATGCCGAAGCGGTAGCGGATCCCCGTGCCCGTGCCGCGGTTGATCACGCCCCGCATCATGTCGATGAGGGTGACGGCCGATTCCTGCGACAGCACCCGCTGCGGCGTCTGTTGCCCGAAGTCGGCGATCACCTGGCCGTTGCGGTCGGTGATGCGGCGCACGAAGACCGGCTTGCGGTATTCGCCCTGGGCGGCGATCGTCGAGTAGGCGTTGACCATTTCGAGCAGCGTGACGGGGCTCGTGCCCAGCGCGATCGACGGCACCTGCGCCAGCTTGCTCGTGCGGACGCCCATGTCCTGCGCGAGCTTGACGACGGGCGCGACGCCGATGTCGCGCACGACCTGCGCCGTGATCGTGTTCTTCGAGTACACGAGGCCGTCGCGCAGGGTCAGCTGGCGGCCCGAGGTGCCGCTGTTGTCGGTCGGGCGCCAGGTGGTGCCGTCGGCGAAGCGGATCGTGGTGACGGCGTCCAGGTACGGGTGGTCCGGCGCGATGCCTTGTTCCAGCGCCGCCGCGTACACGATCGGCTTGAACGTGGAGCCGGGCTGGCGCGCGGCCTGCACGACGTGGTCGTACTGTTCGCGCTCGAAATCGCGGCTGCCGACCCAGGCCTTGATCTCGCCCGTCGCCGGGTCCATCGCGAGGAAGCCGGCTTCCAGGCGCGACTTGGCCGCCTTCAGCTGGCGCATGAAGTCGCGGTCGGCCTTCAGGCGCTTGAGGACGGCCACCGGGTTGTCGCCGTCGTCGACGGCCTTGCGGTAGTCGGACGATTCGCGGACGAACGTCTCGAGCATGTCGTCGTGCGACGCCCAGTAGTATTCGAACGGGTTGACGCTGGAGCGCATGTCGACGTAGGTCTGGGTCTGCGTCGCGTTGACGGGCCAGGAATGGGCCCAGTCGACGTCGGCGATGGCCTGCAGGGCGCCCGCCTCGCGCTGCACCGCCTGCAGCGCCGCCTGTTGCAGGTCGTAGTCGAGCGTGGTCTGCACGACGAGGCCGTCCTGCTGCAGGTCGGCGTCGTTCTTGTCGGCCCACTCCACGAGCCAGCGCCGCACGTAGGCGGTGAAATGGTCGCCCTTGCCGGTGCGTTCGGCCAGGCGCGCGAAGTGCACGCGCAGCGGACGCTTCACGAGCTGGCGGAACCTGGCCTCGTCGAACACGCCGGCCTTGAGCATCTGTCCCAGCACGACGTTGCGGCGCGCCAGCGAGCGCTCCGGATTCGTCACGGGGTTGTAGTAGGCCGTTCCCTTGAGCATGCCGACGAGCGTGGCGGCTTCCGTTTCGTTCAGCTGCGCCGCCGTCTTGTTGAAGTAGGTGTGCGCCGCCGCCTCGATGCCGTAGGTGTTGTACAGGAACGGGACGGTGTTCAGGTAGGCTTCGAGGATCTCCGTCTTGCTGTACGTGTTCTCGATCTTGAATGCGGTGATCAGTTCCTTCAGCTTGCGGTTGATGTTGCGCGCGCGGCCGATCTCGTCGCGGAACATATTGCGCGCCAGTTGCTGCGTGATCGTCGACCCGCCCTGCGCATCGCCCTTGAGGTTGGCGACGAAGGCGCCGGCGATGCGGGTGAAATCGACGCCGTGGTGGTCGTAGAAGCGGTGGTCCTCGGTCGCGATCAGCGCGTTGACGACGTTCGGCGAGATCTGCGACAGCGGCACCTTCATCTGGATGCCCTGTTCGAAGCTGGCCAGCTGGCGGCCGTCGGCCGAGACGACGACCGTCGGCCGCGCCACGCGGGCCTGCTTGACGTCGTCGATGCCGGGCGTGAACGGAAACAGCAGCGCGACCCAGACCGCGAACAGCGTGACGAGCAGCAGGAACACGCCGGCGCCGATATACAGCCAGCGAATGTGCGGCGGCGCGCGGCGCAGGTGGCCGTGCGCCCGCGCATAGGCTTCCCTGGCGCGGGAACCGGCGCGGTCGATCATCCTGCGTTCGCGTCCGTCCCAGCGCTTGCCGTCGTTATGGTCATCCACTTCGTGTCCTGTCAGCTTCCCCTGTGATGGCCGCAAGTATAGCCGACGGCAGGCGGGCCTGCGGTTGGCGCGCGCTCATACGGTGGCGTTATGCGGCAGCATGTGCCGTCCCGTGCGCAGCAGGCGTTCGACGTCGGGCCCGGACACTGCCTGGGCATACACGTGGCCCTGCACCTCGTCGCAGCCGCGCCGCCGCAGGTAGTCGAGCTGGGCCTCGGTTTCGACGCCCTCGGCGATCACGCGCATGTGCAGCCCGCGCGCCAGTTCGATGATCGCGCCGACCATGGCCGCATCGTCCTCGTCGAACGGGATGTCGCGCACGAAGCTGCGGTCGATCTTGAGCACGTCGACAGGAAAGCGGCGCAGGTATGACAGGCTCGAATACCCCGTGCCGAAGTCGTCGATCGACAGCTGCACGCCCATCTGCTTGAGTTCGCGCATGGTGCGGATCGCGCTCTCGACGTCGCCCATGACGAGGCTCTCGGTGATCTCGACTTCCAGGCAGCCGGCCGATAATCCCGTCTCTTCCAGCACGCGCGCGATCTCGCGCACGAGGTTCGGTTCCGCGAACTGGCGCGCCGACAGGTTCACCGCGATGCGCAGGTGGCCAAGGCCGGCCCGCTGCCACGCGCGGCTCTGGCGGCACGCGGTGCGCAGCACCCACGCGCCGATGGGGACGATGAGGCCCGTCTCCTCGGCCAGGTTGATGAAGCGGTCGGGCCGCACCATGCCCATGCTGGGATGGCGCCAGCGGATCAACGCCTCGAGTCCGACCACGGCCCCCGTCTCCAGGTCGACCTGCGGCTGGTAATACAGCTCGAACTCGTCGTGCGTCAGCGCGCTGCGCAGCGCGCCCTCCAGCGCGAGGCGTTCGCGGGCGCGGGCGTTCATCGTCGGCATGTAGAACTGCACCATGTTGCGGCCCAGTTCCTTGGACCGGTACATCGCGACTTCCGCGTGCTGGATCAGCGTGGCCGCGTCGCTGCCGTCGGCCGGGTAGGCGGCGAGGCCCGCGCTGCCCGTCAGCACGAGCTCCTGCCCGGACAGCTCGAGCGGATGGGCAAGCGCCTGCAGCACGGCGCGCACGGTCGCCGCGGCCTCCGACTCGTTCTCGCGGCCCGGCAGCACGAGCACGAATTCGTCGCCGCCCGTGCGGGCCACCGTGTCGGTGCGCTCGACGGAGACGCTGATGCGCTGCGCGGCCGCCTTCAGCAGTTCGTCGCCGGCGTCGTGGCCGAGGGTGTCGTTGACGAACTTGAAGTGGTCGAGGTCGAGCGCCGCCACCCACACGATCCCGCGCCCGGCCGCGAGGTTGATCGCGTTCTCGATGCGGTCCTGCAGGAGCGAGCGGTTGGCCAGGCCCGTGAGCGTGTCGAAGCGGGCGCGCGCCTCCAGCTCGGCCTCGTAGCGCTTGGCCATCGTCACGTCGTACTGCGTCATCACGAAGTGCGTGGTGACGCCGTCCTCGTTGTTGACGGGCGCGATGTACACCTCGGCATACATCTCGCGTCCGTCGCGGCAGGACAGGCGCATCGACACGTGGCCCTCGCGCCGCTCGCGGATGGCGGCGCGCAGCTCGGCCACCGCCGCCCGGTCGGGCTCGCGCGTGCCCAGTTCGAGCAGGCCGCGCCCGACCGCTTCGGCGGCGCTGTAGCCGCGGATGCGCTCGAACGCGGGATTGACGTATTCGATGGGGTAGCCGGGACGGGTCGCGCTCACGAGCAGGATGGCGTTCGCGCTGGCCTCGATGGCGCGCCGGTACAGGCGCAGCGCATCGAGGGCGTCGTGCAGGTCGGCCGTGCGGCTCTCGACGAGCCCCTCGATGCGGCGCGTGCGCTTGACGCGGCTCTGCACATAGGCCGACGTGGCCAGGCTCACGAGGCAGCCGAGCACGAACGCGATCAGGGGCCCGGTGCCGCCGGCCATGGCGCTGGCGCGGCCCGTGATGCGCAGCTCCCAGGGCATGCCGGCCACGGCGAAGGCGTGGCGGCTCGTGAACAGCGCGTCGCCGATGAACGCATGCCAGGGCATGCGTTCCGCGCTGTCCAGCGCATCGTGGACGTAGGCGCGCTGCGGCCCGTCCACGCCCGGCCCGTACAATTCGATCCGCAGGCCGTTGCGGGCCAGCAGGTTCGCTTTCGCGAGGTTCGAATCGACCAATGCGGCCACGTCGATGATGACGGCGGTGTCGCCGAGCGCACTGGCGCTGCGCGCGGCCGCATTGACGAGGGGCGTGTCGCGCCGGTACACGGGCTGGATCAGCACGAAGCCGAGCCGGTTGCCCCGCTGCAGCATCGGCAGCATGACGCTGGAGGCCGCCTGGTCGGTGTCGATGGCGCGCATGAACGCGGCCGCGTGGGCAGGGAACGAAAACGCGTCGTAGCCGAGCGTGACCTCATTGCCGGCCAGCGGCTCCACGTAGTCCACCACGAGGTAGCGCGGACGCGGACTCGCGCGCATGAGCTTGACCGTATCGCCCGTCACCCGGCGCTCGCGGATCTCGAAGCCGGGCAGGAAACGCTGGTTCGCCGCCTCGAAGGCGGGCCGTTCCGCGCTGCTCACCATGCGGTGGAACACGACGGCCTGCAGGTACTGGTGATTGGCCAGCAGCGGCCTGGCAAAGGCGCCGAACTCGTCGCGCGTCGCGACGCCCACGGACGCGAACAGGGCATTCGCGGCCTGCAGCACGTCGAGCGCATCGCCGAAGCTGCGGGTCACGGTCGCGCTGCGGATCTCGGCGCGCTGCAGGAATTCGGAGCGCGCACGTTCGCGTTCGCCGTCGACCATGCCCACGGCCAGCACGGCAGTCAGACCCAGGCCCGCCAGCAGCGTGAGGACTGCGGCAGGGGTTGGGGGCCGGGCGCGGCGGAGGGGCACTTTCCGTGTCAGCATGTCCCATCGTAGCAAATTTGGCCATGCCGGGACGGGTTATTTCCGTACCGCTTCAGTCGGTCGTGACCGGCTGCTCCGGCGCTACGGTGTTGGCGGGAATCCTGCCCAGTTGCAGCTTGGCCAGCGTCGGATAGAGCGGCGGGCTGATGAGGCGGGCCACTGCGAACGCGATCAGCGCGCATGCCATCAGGCTGAGCACCATCGCATGGCCGTCGACCATTTCCATCACGATGATGAAGGCCGTCAGCGGCGCCTGCGTGGCGGCGGCAAGGAAGCCGACCATGCCCAGTGCGATGAGCGCCGGGACCTGCATGCCGTACAACAGCAGCGCGACGTCGTTGCCGAACGCGGCGCCGATCGCGAGCGACGGCGCGAAGATGCCGGCCGGGACGCCGGACCACGTGGTCAACCACGTCGCGAGGAATTTGAAGGGGGCATAGGCAAACGGCATCGCGCCGCTGCCCTCCACCATGTGGCGCGTGCTCGCGTAACCGGAACCGAACGCGGCGCCTGCGGTCACGACGCCGATCAGGGCGACGCCGAGGCCGCACCCGGCCGCGAACAGCACCGGCCGGTGCGCGCGCCAGCGGCTGACGCGGTCGGGGCTGTGGCCGGACAGGGACGCGATCATCAACCGGGAGAACAGGCCGCCGGCCAGGCCCGCCAGCACGGCGACGAGCAGGCCCGGCAGCAGCAGGTCGAGGCCGATCGCAGGCGCGTGGATGACGCCGAAATAGGCGCTGTCGCCGTGCGTCGACACGCCGACCAGGCCGGCCAGGACGATGCCGACGATGATCAGGCCGCTCGAACGCTGTTCCGGCGCGCGCGCCAGTTCCTCGATGGCGAACATCACCCCGCCCAGCGGCGTATTGAACGCGGCCGCGATGCCGGCCGCGCCGCCCGCGACGAGCAGGCCGTGGACGCCGACCGCGCTGCCGGCGGGAATCAGCCGGCGCGCCTGCAGCATGACGCCGGCCGCGATCTGCACGGACGGGCCCTCGCGCCCCAGCGACAGGCCGCCGAGCAGGCCGCCGGTCGTCAGCAGGATCTTGGCCACCGTCAGGCGCAGCGACACGAACAGGCCGCGCTCGGCCTCGCCCACTTCGGGCTCGAGGGTGGCCATGACTTGCGGGATGCCGGAACCGGCCGCGCCCGGCGCGAAGCGGCGCGTGCACCAGACGACGAACGCCGTGCACGCCGGGGTCCAGACAAGCGGACTCCACCAAGCGCGATTGCGCAGCGCGGCGAAGCTGGCGTACGCCATGTCCGCCAGCCACGAGAAGCCCACGACCGTGAGGCCCGCCGCGGCCGCCAATGCGATCACGATGGCGCGCACGGTCCACAGGCGCCAGTCGCCCAGTTCACGGCGCAGGTCCGGTGCAGGTATCAGGCTCATGGTTTCCAATATGTCATTTTTCGGCAACCCGCCGGGTTTTCCGCTATCATTCTTGCATGTCCTCGTCTTCCCCACCCAACGCGGCCGCCGGGCCGTCCACGCCGATGCCGCCCTCCAGCCCGTCGACCCGTGTTCTGCGCCAGTTCCGCGTCGTCTTCAATTCCGTCAAAAGCCATTTCCGCCAGGTCGAGCGCGAAGCGGGCGTCGGCGGCGCGCAGCTGTGGGCGCTGTCCGTGATCGACCGCCGGCCGGGTATCGGCGTGACCGAGCTCGCGCGCGAGCTGGACATCCACCAGTCGACGGCCAGCAACCTGATCAAGAGCCTCGTCGAACGGCGTCTGGTGGCGACGAGCCGCGAAGGCACGGACCGCCGCAGCGTGTCCCTGCGCATCCAGCCGGGCGGCGCGGAGGTCTTGCAAAGCGCCCCCCTGCCCTTTGCGGGCGTGCTGCCGGACGCCCTGTCCGCGCTGGACGCGGCCACGCTGGAACGGCTCGAACAAGACCTCAATAAATTGATCGCTCTGCTCGAAGCGGACGAAGCCAGCGGCAACGTGCTGCTGTCCCAGATGTAATTCCCGCGCGCGCCAGGCCACTGCCGCGGCGCCGCTTTCCACCATCGAATCCTGGGCTCGTGCCGGCGCCATGACGCCGCGCGGGCAGCGTGCGCCCATGGCGACGGCGCACCGCGCTAGGGCTGTTGTCCGGACGTTCATGGGATTGAATTCGTAAAAAATGCTCCCGGCGGACCGGGAGCACAAGAGATACAAGGTATCCTCATCGCTGATCGCAAGGGCGGCGAAGCTGCCCCGCTCACAGCACCATTGTCACATAAATCGTGTATCCGAGGCAATCACTTTTGTAGCAATATAGTTTTTTGCAGCGTCACACCTGCGGCACGGCGCACGTCGAGTGCCGGCCTTCCACGGTACACGTATTGCGTTCCCGGCCGTCGCGGTCATGCACGACGACGTGCCACGTGTCCGGCGCGGTGCGCTCCATCGTCATGAAGCCGAAGCCGTCGATCCACGAACTCATTGCCTCGATGACCGCCCCCGGCGCCGGCGCCTGGCCGGCCGGCGGCGTCCTGGGCAGCGGCACGATGTCTTCCGCCGTGCCGGCGAAGCCCGCTACGAACTGGGTCGGATGGTCGGACGCGAAACTGGTCTGCTCCCACAGGTGCACGTGGCCCGACAACAGCATGGCGATGGATGACGGCAGCAGGCGCGCATCGAGCGCGCCGAACACCTGCGTCAGGCCGGCGTCGCCGCCGAACAGGGTGACGGCGCCCGTGTGCGCGTCGCGGTTGGCGCCGAACGCGTACAGCGGATGGTGGTCGACGGCGATGTTATGGCGCTGCCGGCGCGCGAGCCGGTCGATCTTGCGCCACGTGTCGGCATAACGCACGATGCGCGCGTCGCCCGGCTTGAAACCGTGCCAGTCCGTGTTGGCGCTGTCGAACACGATCAGCTGGCTGGCGCCGCCCAGCGGCACCGCATAGGGGTCAGTGTAGTCCGCGCGCCCGTCGGCGCCTGGGTCGTCGCAGTTCGCGGCCGGATCGTAGCGGTGGGCGTCGAGGAAGCGCCACCAGCCCTGCCCGCCACGCGCGCACGACTCGTGGTTGCCGCGCGCGAGGACCCACGGCGCGCTCCCCAGCAGCGTCCGTCCGGGCGCGAAGAAGTCGGCATTCCACGCATCCCAGCCGTAGCCGTACGGACTGCCGGCGCAGCCCGGACGGTCCGCCGGGCACGGGTCTTCGCGATAGTGATAGTCGCCCACGTGCACGACCAGGTCCGGCTTCCACGCGGCCGCGCTGGCCGCCACGCGGGCGAACGGATAGGCCGCCGGGTCGTTACAGTCCTGGAATTCCTTGCCTTTCAGGCGGCAGCCCGTGTCGCCGATCACCACGATGCGGCGTATGTCGGCCTTCGGCAGCGGCAATGCCTGGCCCGCGATGTCGACGCGCGCGCTGCCCGCGGGGATCGCGGTCTCGCACGCCAGCACCGGGCTCGACACGGCTTCCGGATGAAAGGCAGCACTGTGGCCCTTGCCGCGCAAGGGGATAGCGCCGAATGGTGCGCGTACGGCCATCGCCTGCGTGCGGCCGTCGATGGTGATCGATGGGCAGGTCGGCGCGGTGGTGACGGCGCGCGCCAGCGGGGCGCCGTCTTCACCCAGCACGACGAAGGCGGCGGCGGGCGGGCGCTGGTGACCCGGCGCGGCGCAGCCGGCCAGCAGGACCATTGCCGCGAGCGCGCCTGCGCGCGACCGCGGGTGCGGATGGATCATGGGGGCTCCGGGCAAAACCGCGAATCTACCACGTGCCACGAGGGACATCGAGCATTTGATTAAACACAAGCTTTCCGCACGACGGATTTGTGAAAAACCGCGCGCTTGGCTAGCATAGGAACGAGGTTGCTTATTGTTAATTAGGGTTCGGCAATATCCCATGTGTTATTTCAGATAGGGGGCGGGTCATCATGAGACACGGTGCCAGGCACCTCATCAGCAACATGTCGCACCAAGCGGTGACGCAGCCTGCGAGCGGGTCAAACCCTTTCCGGCCGCCGGAGGCCGCGCCGGGAGCGCGACGCGGACTCGCGGCGAACACTGTGCACCGTCCCCGGCGATCCTCGGCGCGGCTCCCCGGGACGGCCTATCGATCGACGCAGCGCGCCCTGCATTCGGCCGTCAGGTTATTGCTGATGCTATATTGGAACAGGTCGCTCAGGCTTTTGCAGTGCAGTTTCGCCATCGCCCGCGCCTTGTGGGTACTGATCGTCTTTATGCTCAGGTACAGTGCGGCCGCGATCGCGGTGACGCTCCTGCCGCATACCAGCATCGCGAACACCTGATATTCGCGATCGCTCAGGGAGTCGTGCAAGGATACGTGCTTGCCTTCCCATATATTGAGCGCCACCTCCTCCGCCAGCTCTTCGCTCATATGGATTTTTCCGGCACTGACCCGGTTGGCCGCCGCCAGTAATTCATCTGCCGAGCGGCTTTTCATGACATAGCCTTTCGCGCCGCACCGGATCGCCCGCAGGCCGAAATGCAATTCGTCCAGCTCGGTATAGACCAGAACGTTCGAACGTGGTGCGAACGCCCGGATCTGGCGCAGGAATATCTCCTCATGTCCGGCAGCCAGTACCGGGTCCACCAGAATCAAATTGTAGTGCCCCTCCTTCAGTTTGCTCATTACGTCTGAACGGCTTGCCGCTTCCTCGATCTGGACGGGGTGGGGCTGCTTGCTGAACAGCGCGCAGACGCCAAGCCGCATCGTCTCACTTCGGTCCGCTACCATCATCTGGATCATGCCGCTTCCTTATGTCAAGGGGGTTATCAAATAGTAATTTATCTTATGATACAGCCGACGTTAACTTTTAGTCACTTCCATTTTAGAGTTGTTTCGAACGAATTCAACTGTCATCGTTGCCACCGCCACAGTTTGCGGCACCGCAGCGACACATTTCATGCCAGCCGGATACACGCTTGGTTAATTTGATAAAAATCAACTGATGCGTAGCAGCACGCGCCTAAGCTTTGCTTGTGCGTTTTCAATTGTTAACCGGAAGAATATTGCGCCATGTCAAGACATCCAACTCCGCACGCCGCTACTGATCACCCGGAACTGATCGCAATCGGGCTTGAAGTCACGCTCGATCCAGGCCGCCGCAAATATTATTCGGCGGTGGTGCTCAGCCTGGCCGACGCCGCGATGCAGCACCTGCTTGAAAAAGTGGCCGCAAACGCCATCCCGTGCGCATTGGCGGCGCCGAATCCGGATGAGCATTAGTCGTCCTGATCGACTTTTGGTTACAATCAACTAGGCAGTCCTGCCGGAAACAAGGGCGTAGCCGCCCGACTGCTGCGCGCGCTCCGCGTCGTGCCATGCGCAGGCCGCCCCGTCTGGTGGGCCTGCCATTGCTTCATCCGTCGATTCCGCCCGTCATGCCGCCAGCCGCCAGCGCAGGTGCATGACGGGACAGTAAAACGATAACCAACGATGATGTCCTGGCTCTGGAATGCATTGTTCCGGAATGTCGATCGCTTGGCCGGATCAGCGTTCGCACATTCTCTTTTCTACATAGGAACGTCGCACACCTTGAACGGCGCCGGTCACGGCGGAACCTCCCGCAGCACGACTGAAAGGCGATTCGATGCGACGAGCGCAGATATCGTACAGGTCGGAATCTATTTCATGCGGGTTTTCGGCCGCGATAACGCGGAGGCATATTTTTATGGCACCGATATCGACCCCCTCGTCTATCACAGAGTCATCAGCGGGCGCTATCGCAGGATGCCGTCCGGCTGCGGATCGGCATCGGACCCTGTCGCGGCCTGAGGGCGGGCCGACGCCTGGAGGATATTGCGGCACCAATGTCGCGATATCCGCGCGACATGCCTGCAGCGAGGTGCTTTACCGAAGCCGGTGATCGGACAATATACCGGCACTATTCGCATCCGGGCCGGATGCTTTCGCTGAACGCATGTCCGGGGTGGCCGCATGGGACGAGATGACGACGAGCTGCGCCATTTTCTTCGCTCCAATCGCCGCAAGGATCACGCGACCGCCGATCTGATCGAAGTAGGGCTCATGTTCATGCGGGTATTCGGCCGTGACAAGGGACGGGTGTTTTTCAGCGGCACGGTCGTCGAGCCGGAGGTGTACTGGCGTGTCATCCGGAAGAGGTCGCGCGGCTCGGCGCCCGACGTCGATCCGGAGGCCACGGGCGACGTGGACCCCGGTCCGCGTTGAAGGCGCCGCGCGCAGCCGCTTATTTGACGCGCTGCTTTTCCAGCTTGCGCGCCAGCGTGCGGCGGTGCATGCCGAGCCGGCGCGCCGCTTCCGAAATATTGAAATCGGTCTCGGCCAGCACGGCGTGGATGCGCTCCCATTCCAGCGTCTTGATCGACGTAGAGCGGTTCGTCAGTTCCAGGTCGGTGTTGCCGGCGACGTGGCCGAACGCGGCTTCGATATCGTCCGTGTTCGACGGCTTCGCGAGGTATTGGCAGGCGCCGAGCTTGATCGCTTCGACGGCCGTGCCGATGCTGGCGAAGCCCGTCAGCACGACGATCTGCATGTCCGGGTCGTGCGCATGCAGCATCTGCACGCAGGCCAGGCCCGAACTGTTCCCCTTGAGCTTCAGGTCGACGACGGCATAGTTGGGCGAGTGTTCCTTCAGCAGTTCCTGGGCCTCGTCGAGACCCGGCGCCTGCAGCACCTGGTAGCCGCGGCGCTCGAACGAGCGGCCGAGCGTGCGGGCGAACGCGTCGTCGTCCTCGATGATCAGGAGCAGGCGTTCGTCGCGCTCGTCCTCTTCCGGTTTGTCGTCTTCCATGGTCATGTCAGGGTTCCTTGTCGAGCGCGATCGCGGACAGCGGCAGCGTCAATGTGACGGCGGCGCCGCCTTCCGGCCGGTTGACGGCCTGCACCGTCCCGCCCAGCGTGCGGGCCACGTTCACGACGAGGAACAGGCCCAGGCCGCCGCCGGGACGTCCCTTGCTGGACTGGTACGGTTTGCCGAACTGGGCGAGCATCGCGGGCGCGAAGCCGGGGCCGCGATCGAGCACGGTCAATGCGAGGGTGCCGTCGGCCACGCCGGCCTCGACGCCGACCCAGTCGGGCGAGGCTTCCAGCGCGTTGTCCAGCACGTTGTCGATCATTTGCTTGAGCGCCGAGTCGAAGGCGACCGGCAGGTCGTGGTCGATCCGATTGTGGTAGTCGACGTCGCGCACGGGGCGGCTGTGCTGCCACTCCTCGACGAGTTTGTCGAGGAAGCCGCGGATCGTCGTGCGCGCGGCCGATTCCCCGCGCGCCTCGCCGGCCGACAGCAGGATGCCGCTGACGATGGACTTGCAGCGCTTGAGCTGCGTCTCCATTTCCGTGATCTCTTCCAGCAGGTCGGGATTAGCCTTGAATTCGCGCATGCGCTTCCAGTCGCCGAGGATCACGGACAGGGTCGCGAGCGGCGTCCCCAGTTCGTGCGCGGCGCCCGAGGCGAGCAGGCCCATGCGGACGATGTGTTCCTCCTCGGCCGCGCGCTGGCGCAGGTCGGCGAGCTGGGTCGCCTTGCCCTTCAGCGTGTTCGTGATGCGCGAGATGAACACGACGAGCAGCGCCGCGTTCAGCGTGAAGCAGATCAGCATGCCCTGCACGTACAGGCTCGAGATGCCGCGCGCGTGGTCGAACGGCAGCGCGAGCGGTTTCGCGAACACGGACAGGCCGGCGAGGCACGCGAACGTGATGACGACGATGGTCCACGTGGACCATGCCTCCAGCAGCACCGCGGACAGGATCACCTGCAGCAGGTAGAGGAAGGCGAACGGGTTCGTCGTCCCGCCCGCGAGGTAGAGCTGCATCGTGAGGCTGGCCACGTCGACGAGCAGCGCGAGAAACAGCTCGCTGTTCGTGACGGGCCGGTGTTCGTGCCAGCGCAGGTGGCTGGCGACGTTGAAGGCGATGAGGCAGGCCAGCACCTCGAGCATCTGCACGAGGGGCAGGCGCACGTCGAACACGAGGATCGCGCCGGCGATGGTCGTGACCTGGCCGATGACGGCGATCCAGCGCAGCTCGATCAGCTGCAGCATGTTCTTGTGGCCCGCGACGTATTCGACGTCGGCGGCGGATGCCGTGCGTTCGCGCTGCGCGGCGGCGACGGCGGCGGCCTTGTCGGTGCTCCGTTCGAATACGCGTTTCAGCAGGTCAGTCGTGTCGTTCATCATCGTCGTGTTCCGTCGTTTCCCTGCGGCCGTCGCGCGCCGTCCACCACCAGGCGCCGCCGACCATCAAGGCCAGAGCATACCAAGTGAATGCGTACACGAGGTGGCTGTTCGGGAAATTCACGACGGTGAGGCCGCCGACGGGCTGGTCCGGGCTGCCCGGCGGATTCTGGCGCGCGGCGGCGTCGACGAAGAACGGCGCGACCGGCGCCGTGCCGCCCAGCCCGCGCGCGGCGGTGATGGCGGCCACGTCGCGCGTGTACCAGCGGCCCTCGGCCGGTACGTTCGTGCGCGTGAACGCGCCATTGCGCTCGCTCGTGCGCAGCAGGCCGGTGACGGTGACGGCGGCGGCGGCGCTATCGCCAGCGTGAGCGCACGGGTTGCCCGTCGCTGCTTGCTGCGTGTAGCGCGTGCGCGCACCGAGTTCGGCGGGAATGAAGCCGCGGTTGACGAGGATGATGGTGCCGTCCGTCGTGCACATCGGCGTGAGCAGCCAGTAGCCGCTGCCCTCTTCCGTGAGCGCCTGGACGGGGGTCGTGAGATCGTAGAGATAAGTACCGTGCAGCGCGACGCGGCGGTACTCGTCGGATGCGGAGGTGATGCCGGCCCAGCGCGCGCGCGATGGCGGCGCCGCCGGGGCGGCGTGCACGCGTGCGTTCACGCGCGCGATGAGGTCCAGCTTCCATTGCAGGCGAACCACCTGCCAGGTGCCCAGACCGGCAAAGAGGACGATCAGCAGCAGCGCGCAGACTGCCAGCACGGGGGAGAACCCCCGGCGCCGGCCGGCCGGCGCTGCCGCGCGATCGTCTCCCGCCATTACTGCATGTCGTGCATGCCGTGTACCGAACCGCCGTCGTTGCCCATATTGGGCATCATGTTGGCGTTCATGTGGTACATGACCCAGATGGAGCCGGACAGCACGATGAACAGCAGGATGACGGTCAACAGCATGGCCATCATGTTCCAGCCGCCTTCCGACTTCGAGTTCATGTGCAGGAAGTACACCATGTGCACGACGAACTGCACGGCGGCGAAGCCGATGATCAGGGCTTTGGTCGCGCCCGGCGCCACCTGGTGGGTCATCACCAGCCAGAACGGGATCGCCGTCAGGATCACGGACAGGATGAAGCCGATCGAGTAATCCTTCATGCTGCCGTGCGCATGCAGGTGGTCATCGTCGTGATGACCGTGGCCGTGGTCATGGCCGTGGGCGTGATGCAGGTCGCTCATGGCAGGACTCCCATCAGATAGACAAAGGTGAACACGCCGATCCAGACGACGTCCAGGAAGTGCCAGAACATCGACAGGCAGGCGAGGCGGCGGTAGTTGGCGGCGTTGATGCCGTGCTTACCGAGCTGGACCATCAGCGTGACGAGCCACACGATACCGAAGGTCACGTGCAGGCCGTGGGTCCCGACCAGCGAGAAGAACGAGGTCAGGAAGCCCGAACGCCACGGGCCGTTGCCCTCGTGGATCAGGTGCGCGAATTCCTGCAGTTCCAGGAACAGGAAGCAGGCGCCCAGGATGCCCGTGACGGCCAGCCAGACCTGCGTGCCCTTCACGTTCTTCTTCTGCGCGGCCAGCATGGCGAAGCCGTAGGTGATCGACGAGACCAGCAGGAACGCGGTGTTCAGCGCCACGGTCGGCAGCTCGAAGATCTCGGCGCCGGACGGGCCGCCCGCGTAGTTGCGGCCCAGGACTGCATAGGCGGCGAACAGGCAGGCGAAGATGAGGCAGTCGCTCATCAGGTAGATCCAGAAACCGAGCAGCGTGCCGTTTTCCGGATGGTGCTCGCGCACGTAGAAGCGCGAGCTCGGGTCGGCGCTCGCGGCGCCGGCGTGGGTTGCGTTAATTTCAGACATGGGCTTCCAGCAAACGGGTGCGGTCTTCTTCCGTGCGGGTCACTTCGTCCGCCGGGATGTAGAAGTCGCGTTTGTAATCGAACGTGTGGTAGATGGCGACGGCGATCATGCCGAAGAACGTCACGCCAACCAGCAGCCACATGTGCCAGATGATGCCGAACGCCATCAGGAACGCGATGCCCGGGATCACGGGGCCGGCCCAGGTGTTCTTCGGCATGTGGATGGCGACGAAGTCGTTCAGCGGACGCTGGTAACCGTGCTTCTTCATGTCGGCCCAGGCGTCGTTGTCATGCACGAGCGGCGTGAACGCGAAGTTGTAGTCCGGCGGCGGCGACGAGGTCGACCACTCCAGGGTACGGGCGTTCCACGGGTCGCCGGTCACGTCGGCCAGCTTCTTGCGGTTGATGATCGACACGGCGATCTGCATCAGCAGGCAGGCGATGCCGGCGGCGATCATCAGGGTGCCGACCAGCGAGATGCGGAACAGCCATTGCATCGACGGATCGTCGAAGTGGCTCATGCGGCGGGTCACGCCCATGAAGCCCAGGATGTACGGCGGGGTGAACGCGACCCAGAAGCCGATCGACCACAGCCAGAACGAATACACGCCCCATTTGCGGTCCAGCTTGAAGCCGAACATCTTCGGCCACCAGTAGTTGACGCCTGCGAACAGGCCGAACAGCACGCCGCCGATGATGACGTTGTGGAAGTGGGCGATCAGGAACAGCGAGTTGTGCAGCACGAAGTCGGCCGACGGGACCGCCAGCATCACGCCGGTCATGCCGCCGATGATGAAGGTGATCATGAACGACACGGTCCACATCATCGGCAGTTCATAGCGGATGCGGCCCTTGTACATGGTGAACAGCCAGTTGAAGATCTTGGCGCCGGTCGGGATCGAGATGATCATCGTGGTGATGCCGAAGAACGAGTTCACGCTCGCGCCCGAACCCATCGTGAAGAAGTGGTGCAGCCACACGAGGTAAGAGAGGACCATGATCACGACGGTCGCATAGACCATCGACGAATAGCCGAACAGGCGCTTGTTGCAGAACGTCGCGACGACTTCCGAATAGATGCCGAATGCCGGCAGCACGAGGATGTAGACCTCGGGGTGGCCCCAGATCCAGATCAGGTTCACGTACATCATGGCGTTGCCGCCGAGTTCGTTCGTGAAGAAGTGCGTGTCGAACAGACGGTCGAGGCCCAGCATGGCCAGGGTGACGGTCAGGATCGGGAAGGCCATCACGATCAGGATGTTGGTGCACAGGGCGGTCCAGGTAAACACCGGCATCTTCATCAGGTCCATGCCCGGGGCGCGCATCTTGATGATGGTGACGACCAGGTTCACGCCTGACAGCAGCGTGCCGACACCGGCCACCTGCAATGACCAGATGTAGTAGTCCACGCCGACGTCCGGACTCGCCAGGATGCCGGACAGCGGCGGGTACGCCAGCCAGCCGGTACGGGCGAATTCACCGACGAACAGCGACGCCATCACGAGGATCGCGCCGGCCGTCGTCATCCAGAACGAGAAGTTGTTCAGGAACGGGAACGCCACGTCGCGCGCGCCGATCTGCAGGGGCACGACATAGTTCATCAGACCCGTCACGAACGGCATCGCCACGAAGAAGATCATGATCACGCCGTGGGCGGTGAAGACCTGGTCGTAGTGGTGCGGCGGCAGGAAGCCGTGCGAATCGCCGAACGAGAACGCCTGCTGGGCGCGCATCATCAGCGCGTCGGCAAAGCCGCGCAGGAACATGATCAGGCCCAGCACCATGTACATGATGCCGATCTTCTTGTGGTCGATGCTGGTGAACCACTCGTTCCAGAGATAGCCCCACAGCTTGAGTTTGGTAAGTACGCCCAGGAGGACGACGCCGCCCAGCAGGACGCCGATGAATGTCGCGATCAGGATCGGCTCGTGGTAGGGAATCGCTTCCCAGCTGAGCCGACCGAAGATCAACTTCGCTAAGTCAAATTGCTCGTGCATGATTACTTCTTCTTCACAGGATCATTGGGCGTGGTGCAGACCGCGCCGTTGGCCTGGGCCAGGCGGGTCGCTGCCGCTTGTTGGGGCATGCTGCGCATTGCCATTTCGCGGGCCTTCTTGGCGTCGTCGTTCATCATCTTGTCCTGGCACATCACGCCGTCGGCGACGCAGCGGTTCAGGACGCGATAGAACAGGTCGTTGTCGACGGCCGCGTAACGGTGCACCGGCTCCTTGATGCTCGGCTTCTCGAGCGTCAGGTAGTTGGCGCGATCGAGGTTGCCGCCGCCGGACTTGATCGACTGGACCCAGCCGTCGAAGTCGGCCTGGGCCACGCCGCGGTAGGAGAAGCGCATGTCCGAGTAGCCGGCGCCGCTGTAGTTGGCCGAGAAGCCTTCCGACTGGACCGGCCGGTTCTGGACGGCGTTCAGCGCCGTTTCCATGCCCGGCATCGCGTAGATCATGCCCGCCAGTTCCGGCACGTAGAACGCATTCATGACCGACGTCGCGCTGATCTTGAAGCGGACCGGCACGTCGACCGGCACGACCAGCTCATTGACGGTCGCGATACCCTGCTCCGGATAGATGAACAGCCATTTCCAGTCCATCGCCACGGCCTGCACGACGAGCGGCTTGCTCGAGGCCGGAATCGGACGCCCTTCGGCGATACGGTCCAGCGGACGGTACGGGTCGAGCTTGTGCGTCGAGATCCAGGTCACGAGGCCCAGGACGATGATGATCAACAGGGGCGCGCCCCAGATGACCAGTTCCAGCTTGGTCGAGTGGTCCCAGTCCGGCTCGTAGTCCGCCTCGGTATTGCTCGCCCGATATTTACGGGCAAACCAGACGATCAGGATCATCACGGGAACGATAATCAGCAGCATCAGGATCACCGAAACGGTGATCAGGTGCGCCTCTTGCTTGGCGATGTCACCGGAAGGGTTCATCACCACCGTGTTGCAGCCGGCAAGCAGCGCAAACAGTGGGGAGAGGAACACTCCGCGACGGAGGGTCTTTGGAATCATGCTTGTGTTTTACGTTACATGGGAAAAATAACATGCTAATGTAACGCCAACGGCGTGCGTTTGGCGATTGGACGTTTTGTCCTACCCTTTTCCGTTCTGCAGCATTTGAGGGTCCAGCGGGCCGTTGGATGACACAAGGAGACGAAGACATGCAAGGCACCCCGAATACCTACGGCGGCGCAGGAGCCGCTCCCATCACAGCACCCCACTCCGGGGCCCGGAACATCAATACCCGCGACACGAAAATCGCCCCGGGTGAGATCGCGGTCGGCGTCGTCATCGGCCGCGCTTCCGAATACTTCGACTTCTTTGTTTACGCGATCGCTTCGGTGCTCGTGTTCCCCGCCGTGTTCTTCCCGTTCGCCGACCGGCTGGAGGGCACGCTGTATTCCTTCGCCATCTTCGCGCTGGCGTACGTGGCGCGGCCGATCGCCTCGCTTGTCTTCATGGCGCTGCAACGTGCCTACAGCCGCGAGATCAAGCTGACCATCGCCCTGTTCCTGATGGGCTCGGCGACGGTCGCCATCTCCATGCTGCCCACGTATTCCCGCTGGGGCGAGTGGTCCATCATCTCCCTCGCGATCCTGCGCATCGGCCAGGGCGTCGCCCAGGGCGGGTCGTGGGACGGGCTGCCGTCGCTGCTGGCGCTGAATGCGCCCGAAAACAAGCGTGGATGGTACGCCATGTTGGGACAACTTGGCGCACCGACGGGTTTCATCATCGCGGCCGGGTTGTTTTCCTACCTGATGTCCCAGTTGTCGCAGGACGATTTCCTCGTGTGGGGCTGGCGTTATCCGTTCTACGTGGCGTTCGCGATCAACGTCGTCGCGCTGTTCGCCCGCCTGCGCCTCGTCTCGACGCCGGACTATACCCACCTGCTCGACGAGCACGAGCTCGACCCGGCCCCGGCCCGCGAGGTGATCGGCAAGCAGGGCACGAACATCGTCATCGGCGCCCTCGCCGCGCTGTGCAGCTATGCGCTGTTTCACCTGGTGACCGTGTTCCCGCTGTCGTGGATCCAGCTGTACGACACCCGCTCGATGGCCGATTTCCTGCAGGTCCAGATCATGGGCGCGGGCCTCGGCATCGTCGGCGTGCTGGCGTCGGGGCTCATCGCCGACAAGTTCGGCCGCCGCAACACGCTGGGCACGCTGGCCGCGCTGATCGCCCTGTTCTCCGGCTTCATCCCGACACTGATGGATGGCGGCGTGACGGGCCAGAACACGTTCATCCTCGTCGGCTTCCTGCTGCTGGGTCTCTCGTACGGCCAGGCCGCCGGCGCCGTGACGTCGAACTTCCTGCCGCAGTACCGCTACACGGGCGCCGCCCTCACCTCCGACCTCGCCTGGCTCGTGGGTGCAGCCTTCGCCCCGCTCGTCGCGCTGGGCCTTGCCGCCAACTTCGGGCTCGGCTACGTCAGCCTGTACCTGCTGTCCGGCGCCGTCGGCTCCCTGGCCGCGTTGAGCCTCAACCGGGCCCTCGAGATCCGAGACTGAGCGACTAACTCATAGCAGAGCTTATGCCCCGGTCCTGCCGGGGCATTTTTTTGGTGCGCCCAGCATGGGCGCACTCCTGCGGGTGCAAGTCCCGCCGCAAGCTGACCACAGCGAGCGAAGTGAAGCGCAACTGCGGAAGAGTAATCGACCGTGGAAAGGAAGCGCGGAGCGTAAATCATGAGCCGAGGGACACGAATCGCATAGAAGGCGCTGCCGAGCAGGGCGAGCG
>Ga0209148_1000712_pt1 | contig 26679 bp, 32 predicted proteins | sample AraplaCol_mMF_r2_2_FD_184288 | JGI IMG/M metagenome (GOLD analysis project Ga0209148, IMG submission 184288) | Arabidopsis root microbial communities from North Carolina, USA - plate scrape CL_Col_mMF_r2 (SPAdes) (version 2) | ecosystem: Host-associated > Plants > Roots > Endosphere | place... | reverse complement strand
AAGCCGCCGCCATCATCGCGGAAGCGGCCGTACCGAACCTGTTCCTGCAATACGACATTTATCACATGCAGCGCATGGAAGGCGACCTCGCCAACACCTTGCGTGAACGCCTGCCGCTGATCCGCCACATCCAGCTGGCCGACGTGCCGGGCCGCCACGAACCGGGCACCGGCGAGATCAATTTTCCGTTCCTGTTCCGCACCTTGGACGAACTGGGTTACGACGGCTGGGTCGGCTGCGAATACATCCCGCAAGGCGACACCGTGGCCGGCCTGGGCTGGCGTCCCGTCGCTTAAATTGATCATTGGCAATAACGATGCCCACCAGGTTTGAAAGAATGGGGGCTTTTCCGGCCGGCCTTATGCCGCCCAGAAAGGACCCATGGACCTGCGCCGCTGCGTTACCTGCTTCGTCCTTGCCGCCAGCCTGTTGCTGGCCGGCTGTGCCTCTACCAACCAGGTCAGCCTGGCGGAGGTGCGCCAATTCGCCGACGCCTCGGCGCGCCTGGGCGGCTACGGCGAGCTGTCGCGCCGCTTCCGCGACACCTACGAGCGCGAACAACCGTATCTGTCGCCGGCCGCCGACCGCATCGCCAAGGAAAACGATGCGCGCCGGCGCGCCGTCTACGACGACTTCGTCAGCATCCAGAAGACCGTCGTGCTGTACATGCAGACACTCAGCGTACTGGCGGGCGATACCCGCTATGACTTGTCCGACCGCATCGACGACCTCGGGAGCGGTCTCAAGGCCAACGCGGAATCGGGCCTGCAGCAGCGGCAAATCGCCGCCTACACGGGGCTGGCGCGGTTGCTGACGCGTGTGATCGCGTCCGGCTACCAGAACCGCAGCGTCGAAACGATGGTGCGCGACGGCGACGCCGACGTGCAGATCCTGCTGGAAGCGATGATCACGCTGACCCGGCTGTACGCCAAGACCAACGACAACGAAAAAAAGACCGTGCTCGGCATCTTCGACGTCGAAATCCCATTTTCCACCAAGACATCCGACCGCATGCTCGTGACCCTGGCCAAGGTCCACTACCTGTCCAAGTCGACGGAATACAAACTGGTCGACAAACGCTATGACCTGGCCTTGCAAGGTTTGACCAAGGTCGCCCTCGGCCATCAGAAACTGCGCGAAAACATCAATAACCTGCATGGCGATGAGATACGCAAAATGCTGGCCGCGTACGCGCGCGACCTGACCAGCCTGCGCGATGCCCTGTCCGATTGAGCGCACGAGGAGAAAACATGGCAAACGACACGAATTCCCGGCCGGACGGCGCCACGCCCGTGCCGACCGCGCCTCCGCCCGGCCCGGCCGAAGCATTGTCGACGGCACGCCAGGTGGAAGAACTGGCCGACAAGCTGTCGGAGTGCGCGGACAGCATCCACGAGCGCGTGATGCGCGACATCCGCCACCACCAGGGCCAGGACGTGCCGGAATCGGAGCAGTCGGCCGCGCGCGCGCTGCTGAACGCGGAAATGGAGCTGCGCCAGCGCGCCAACCGGCTGTATGCGGAGGCGGCGGGCTGCATCGTGTCGTCGCTGGGCCAGCCGCAGCAACACCTGGTCCAGCTCACCGTGGACGCCGCCGACAAGATCCGGCGCATCACGCGCATCGGCGACGGCATCACGCTCGTGGCACGCCTGCTCGGGCTGGCGGCGGCGGCCAGCACGGGCCAGGTCGTGCCCATCCTCGCCGCCGTCGAGGGTCTCAAGGTCCAGCTCGACGTGGTCGCCATCGACAACGCACCCACTGCCCCCGCCGCGCCGGCCTGACATGCGGCGGTAGGCATCCCCTTCGTTCCGCGCTACACTGGATTGCCGCCGCGCGGCATCCAACGACACGAACGAAGGGGGCATTCATGAACGTCAATCCACACGTCGAGTCTGGCGCCTTCCGTCACGCCTTCCCTGTCGTGCACATGGCCTGACCATGGAACCTCTTACGCCGGAGCAGCTGGCGCTGCTCAAGATCATGCTCGAACGCCGCATCGAGGCGTTGTCCCAGGTCGAGCAACCGCAACAGGATGCGAGCGACCTGCCCGTGGACGAAGTCGAGACGTCGCCGCTGGACCGCGCCACCGTCCGCCTGCTGAACGACCTGTCGCGCGAAGCCGCCGGCCACCACTCGGCCGAAATGCGCCAGCTGCGCCAGGCCCTCGCGCGTTTCGAAGACGGCACGTATGGGTTTTGCGAGGAATGCGGCCAGCCGATCGGCGCGTCGCGCCTGCTGGCACGGCCGGAGGCGCGCCTGTGCATCGATTGCCAGACGCGGGCCGAACGACGCTAGCGCGCATGAAAAAGAGCGGGAGGCCCGTCTGACAGGCCGTCCCGCCCCGCACTGCCGGGCACCCCGCGTCGGCCGGCACCGGCTCCCCCGAACCAGCCGGACCGACCCGACGCGGATGCGCCGTCGTACAACGGTTGCCGCACTGCGCGCCGCGCATCGTACGGCACGCACCGTGCGCCGCTCAATACATGTGTTGACCGCCGTTGATGGCCAGGTTGGCGCCCGTCATGAAGCCAGCGTCTTCCGAGGCCAGGTAGGCGACGAGGCCGGCGATCTCGTCCGGCTCACCCAAGCGGCCCACGGGGATCTGCGGCAGGATCTTGCCGTTCATCACTTCGCTGGGCACCGCCTCGACCATTTTCGTGCGCAAATAGCCGGGCGACACCGTGTTCACGGTCACGCCATGGCGCGCCATTTCGAGCGCCAGCGCCTTCGTGAAGCCGTGCATGCCGGCCTTTGCGGCCGAATAATTGGCCTGGCCAAATGCACCTTGCTGGCCATTGACGGACGAGATATTGACGATGCGCCCCCAGCGCTGCGCCATCATCGGTTCGACCGCCTGCTTGCTCATGTTGAACACGCTGTCGAGGTTGGCACCCAGGACGGCCTGCCAATCCTCGAGCGTCATCTTGCGCAGACTGCGGTCGCGCGTGATGCCGGCATTATTCACCAGTACGTCCAGCCGGCCCATTTCGGCCAGCAGTTTCTGCATCATCCATTCGCAGTCGCCGTAGTCGGTGACGTCGACGCGATACGTCGTGAATCGGTACCCTTCGTCCTTCTGGGCGGCCAGCCACGCGTCAGGCGTGGCATTGCCGGGCGAATAGGTTGCCGCTACGCGAAACCCCTCCGCCTGCAGGCGCCGGCAGATCGCCGTGCCGAGTCCACCCATTCCTCCAGTCACCAAGGCTACTTTGTTATCGTGCATGGTTTCGTCGTCCTGTCATCAAACCTGCCGCGCCGGGTGCGCAGCACGAAGCACCGAGTCTAGGGCGATGGACAAACCCGTTCTTGATGAAACGCAAACGGGTAAGGCCGGCGCGGCCGGACGGGCGCAGAGGTAAACGATGTACCGGCATCTTGGGACATGAGTCTGCCACGGCACGCGACGGCAGATATTCAGTGGATGATGTCGGGCACGGTGGCCGGGTCGAAGTCGGCCCAGTCGCCGTCGACGATATTACCCCTGGCCCGTTCGATATGGTGGGCGCCCAGGTCGCGCAACAGATCGACGGCGCGCTGTTCCAGGCCGGCATCGTCGAAGGCGACGGCCACGAGCATGCCGGCCGGGCGGTTTTCCACCGGCGCGCGGCCGCCCTTTTCGCTTTCGCCCGGTTCTTTCATCTTGGAAAAGCTGAACAGCGAACCGACGTGGGCGCCGACGAGTCCGCCGACGACGGGCCCCAGCGGCCCGGTGACGGGCGTCGTCAAGGCACCCGCGACGATGCCGACGGCCGCACCGGCGCCGGCGCCCTCGGCCAAGCCGGTCGGCGATTCCTTCGCGCCCGGCGAGTGGATGTTGTCGCCGCCGATCGGCGTCAGGTCGTGCTGGCCCGGCTGGCTCAGGTAGAACCCACTGATGCGTTCGCTCGAAAAACCGGCGTCGACCAAGGCGCGCCGCGCCCGCTCGACGTCATCCTGCAGCTGGAAGTGCCCTGCGATGATCGTGGACATGGATGACCTCCTGCGTCGAAAGTAAGTGCATCATGCATCCCGCCGGGCTGGCGCTCTGTACGCGAGCGCACGCTTGCGCGGCTAGCGCCATTGTCCGTAGACCTCGCCGTAGTGCTCCGGTTCCGGCGCCGGCGCGGCGAACCAGGCGCGCGGGTCCACGCGGTAATAGGCCTGGAATTCCGCATACAGTTCGGGATGGCGCGCGGCCAGTTCGTGCGGTTGCTCAAAGAAACTTTCTGTGGCCACCGCGAAGAACTCGGCCGGATTGGTGGCGCCATACGGATCGAGCACGTCGCGCTGGCCCCAGTACGCATCGCGCCGCAGCAGCGCGAAATCGCGCGCCAGCGTTTCCGACCAGCTGCGATAGCGTTCCGGACTGCCGAGGAAAGGCGCGCCGTTGTTGCTGCCCGATTCGCTGTCGAGCTGGTGCGCGAACTCGTGCAGCACGACGTTGTGCGTGCCTTCGGGCGGCAGGCCGGCGCGGCGCACGTGTTCCCACGACAGCACCACACGGCCGTCGCCCCACGATTCGCCCAGCAGGTCCTGGCGCGTTTCCGTGACGACGCCGGCGGCGTCCTGCTCGCGGCGCGGCACGAGGAACGCGCCCGGGTACACGAGCACGGCATGGAGGCCGGGATACACGCGGCTGGGCCGGTTCAACAGCAGCAGGCAGGCCTGCGCCGCGATCGTCACGCGCATCTCTTCCGTCACCTCGAGGCCGGCGCAGCCGACGAAGGTCTTCTGGTGCAGGAATTGCTTGACGAGGCCTTGCAGTTGCGCGCGCAGTGCGGGGGACATGCCGCGGTATTGCGCGACGTTGCGTTCGATGACGCCAAGCTGCACGGCAGTCAGCGGACGCCCCAGCACGCGGCGCAGGCGCCAGCGCGGCGCGAGCCAGGCCAGCAGCACGGCCAGCGCGAGCGCGGCGCAGACGAAAGCGGCTTCCATCGCAATCTCCCGATGCTGGTGTTATTGGGCCCCGGCCGGCGCTTGCCGCTCGAAATGCGCGCCGACCGCTTCGGCACCACCGATCAGCTTGCCGCCAACGAAGACCTGCGGCCACGTGGTGGCGCCGGAGACGGCACGCAGCACGCTGGTCGTGATCTTCGCATCCTGCGGGATGTCCGTAAAGACGATGCCGTTCGCCTTGAGTACGGCCTTGGCGCGCGCGCAAAACGGGCAGCCCGGCTTGGAGAACATCACGACGGGCTCGCGCGGGGTCGCTTCCGGATTGATGTAGCGCAGCATGGTGTCGGCGTCCGAGACTTCGAACGGATCGCCCTCCTTGTCCGGCTCGATGAACATCTTGGCGATGATGCCGTCCTTGACGAGCATTGAATAGCGCCAGGACCGCTTGCCGAAGCCGAGGTCGCGCTTGTCGACGAGCAAGCCCATGCCCTCGGTGAAATCGCCGTTGCCGTCGGGGATCATCGTGATATTGCCCGCTTCCTGGCCGGCCTGCCACGACTGCAGGACGAAGGCGTCGTTGACGGCCATGCAGACGATATCGTCGACACCGTTCTCGCGGAAGGCTGGCGCCAGCTCGTTGTAGCGCGGCAGGTGCGCCGAGGAACAGGTTGGCGTGAACGCGCCCGGCAAGGCGAACACGACGACCGTCTTGCCTTTGAACAGCTCATCGGTCGTCACGTCGCGCCACTGATCGTCCGGGCGCGCCTTGAACGTGACGCGGGGAACGGGTTTTCCTTCCAGGGTTTCGGCACTCGGCAGCATGGATTCTCCTTGATGGGGTAAGCGGTCAGGGTGACGCATCCGGCATATGAGCGCGCTTGTCGCCTTTTCAATTGGAAACCTGGAAAAAAAACAGCGCCACCCGGCCGGTCGGCGGGGTGGCGCGTCGACCGTGGCCGCTTCTTGCGGCCGCGGGTCGGACTTCTGGCGTCAGGCGCGTTCTTTGCCGACCTGGCTCGGCGGCGGGCCGAACAGTGCGGCGACGAGGGGATCGCGGGTCACCGGGCTGCGGTTGACGCGGATCGCGTAGTGCGTGTCGTCGGCGAGGATGTGGAAGTGGCGGCCGGTGCCGGCCATGCTCTGCTCGCGCAGGCCCGGGCGCTCCTTGCGCGGGGCGGCGCCTTCGCGCTTGGGCTGGCAGATGGCGCCCAGGAAAGCCTTGACGCGGTCGGGATCCGGCGAAATGCGGTACACGGCCTTGCCCAGGTAGGTGGCGGTGCCTTCGATGTAGCGGGCGAGTTCGATGACGCCGGCTTCGCGCAGGTCGCGGATGTATTTGCGGGCGCCCGACGGCGAGAATTTGAGGAACCAGGCGATCTCGTCGGCCAGCATCTCATGGGTTTGCAGTTCGCCAATCAGCTTCTGCATGTTCTCGATACGGCGCTGGGTGGCCGACGTCGACCGCACCCGCTCGATCGGCGCGAGCGAAATCGGTGCGCGCTCGGTCGGTTGCGGTGGGACGCGTTCGATCAGTGCAGAGTTGCTGGAAGTGTGCACCGCGTTGAGATCGCCTTGTACCGCATTGTGGTGAGTCGCTGCATGCATATTGGTCTACTCCGTGAAAAGGACTGTGTTCTGGTATGGCCGGGCCGCCGTGTTTGTATGACCACTTGTCAACACACCGGTTCCGCTTAACTGGATACAAGATTGCCTGCCTCATCACGCCTGGTCTGTGCGCCATCCAACATTTCTAAAAATTTCTGAAAGTTATTTATCTCCCAAGGCAAGAGAAATCCGCGGACGTATTGACGAGCGACAAATTGGCGGAGCTCAGCGGGAACCATGCGGCGCACCTCGACATCGAAGCGGTATTGCTCAGTCGTCGCTTGACGACAACATGACCTCGCCACGTGGAGATGACGAAGCTGTAATGAAATGGAATTACATTGTAGAAAAGACGATGTTGCGCGCAGTAGGCGGCGATTACCCGGTAGTTCGTAACATTCTGAAACAACCCGCAATCATGGCATAAATGGCTACGTTGTAAAATCACCACAGCAACCGGCCGTTAGGTGCGCTAGCGCACTGACCTGAAAAATGGCCGACTTGTAAGCTTGCCATCAACATCTCTGCAAGGCATGCGATGTCAAGTACCTTTACAACTTATGGGAGTTACCTGTGAATAATACGAAGAAGATCGCTCTGGCCGCCGCCATCCTGTGCTCCGCCGGAACGGCCCTGGCTCAGGACACCACCGAGGTCGTCAATCCATCGTGGTACATCGCCCCGACGGTGGTCGGCATCAAGCCCGACCATGATTTCCTGACCTCGAAGAAGGACTGGGGCGGCGGGTTGAAGTTCGGTAAGGCCGTGCATCCGCTGTGGGACATCCAGTTCGGCGCCACCCAGGCGCGCGTCGACGACAACGGTTACAACTACCGCCAGACCCTGGTCGGCGTCGATGCCCTGCTGATGCTGTCGCGTAAGACCTTCCGTCCCTACCTGCTGGTCGGCGTCGGCGGCGAACGCGACCACGAGAGCAATCCGATCCGTAACGCATCCGGCTGGTCGCCCTACTACCAGGCCGGCGTCGGCTTCCAGGTCAGCATGAACGAGCAATGGTCCCTGCAGGCCGACCTGCGCGACGTGCGCGCCCACCTGCGCGACGACGACAAGTTCGGCTTCTCGCGCGCCAACACCAGGTACGCGACCGTCAGCCTGAACTACGCCTTCAACCCGCCGCCGCGCCCGGCACCTGCCCCGGCACCGGAACCCGCACCAGCCCCAGTCGTCGAGACCCCGCCGCCGGCACCGGCCGCTCCGCCGCCACCGCCGCCGGCCCGCTTCGAGAAGGTGACCCTGTCGGCCAGCGAGCTGTTCGGCTTCGACAAGGCCACCCTGTCGATGCCGCAGCCCAAGCTGGACGACATCGCCGCCGCGCTGCAGGCCGACCCGTCGATCACCGACGTCGACATCACGGGCTACACCGACCGCCTGGGTTCGACCAAGTACAACCAGAAGCTGTCGGAGCGCCGTGCCAACGCCGTGCGCGAGTACCTGATCAGCAAGGGCATCGACGGCAACCGCCTGAAGGCCTACGGCAAGGGCGAGCAGAACCCGGTCGTCACCGACTGCCACCAGAAGAAGCGCAAGGAGCTGATCGAGTGCCTGGCACCGAACCGCCGCGTGGAAGTGGAGCCGATCACCATCGAGCGCCGCGTGCAGTAATGCAGCCATGCAGGGCACCCGCCCTGTTCGCGGCCGGCAGCAGTCCGCCGGCCGCGCCTGAGCGGTACCGGGCGTAGGCCCTTGAACGCGCCTTTCGGGGCGCGTTCGTCTTTTTGGAGGTTACCCGATGGCAGTACAAAACTGGATCCCCTTCTCCCGCCAGGTCGTCCACGTGATGCGCTGCGCCGTGACCGAATGGCTGGAGCACCGGGCGTCGAGCAAGGGCGCCGCCCTCGCCTTCTACACGCTGTTCTCGCTGGCCCCTATCCTCGTACTCGTCATCGCGATCGCCGGCTTTTTCTACGGCACCGACGCGGCCCAGGGCCAGTTGCTGGACGAGCTGCGCGGCCTCGTCGGCAAGCAGGGCGCGGCAACCATCCAGGCGATCCTGGCCGGCGCCCGCAACAAGGAAAGCGGCAAGCTGGCGACGCTCGTCGCCACCGGCCTGCTGCTCGTCGGCGCGACGAGCGCCTTCGCCGAACTCAAGGACAGTCTCGACGAAATCTGGGACGTCCCGCCGCCGAAGGATGCGACGTGGTGGGATACCGTGCGCACCCGCCTGCTGTCGTTCGGCCTGATCCTCACGCTGGGTCTGCTGCTGATGTTCACGCTCGTCGTGTCGGCCGCGCTGTCCGTGCTCGAAAACTACCTGGGCGGCATGTGGCATTCGGCCACGATCGTGCTCGGCTGGGTCGCGTGGGCGTTCAGCTTTCTCGTCATCGCCGTGATGTTCGGCGCCATCTACAAGCTGCTGCCGCGCGTGAAACTGTCGTGGCATGACGTGACCATCGGCGCCCTCGGCACCGCCATCCTGTTCACGCTGGGCAAATTCGTGATCGGCCTATACATCGGCAACAGCGGTACGGCGAGCAGCTTCGGCGCGGCCGGCTCGCTGATCGCGCTGCTGCTGTGGGTGTATTACTCGGCGCAGATCTTTTTCCTCGGTGCGGAGTTCGCCCGCCAGTACGCCCTGCAGATGGGCAGCCTGCGCGACAAGGACGTGCCCGGTGCGCGCAAGCCGGACGCCGCGCCCGGGTCGCACCCGTCGCCCGCGCGCTGAACCGGGCGCGGCGGACGTCACGCATGCGCGGCCACCGAGCCGCGCATGCTTTTTATTCGCCGAGCAGTTCGGCGATGACTTCCATCCCCTCGACACGCTCGGCCACGACCTTGATCACGACGACGACCGGCACGCCGAGCAGCAATCCCCACATGCCCCACAACCAGCCCCAGAACAGCAGGCTGACGAAGACGGCGGCCGGGTTCATCTTCGCGATCTTGCCCGTCATCCAGGTCGTGACGACCATGCCGACGAGCGTCGCGAGCGCCAGCGATGCGCCCGCCACGAAGATCACCATGCGCAGCGATTCGAACTGCAGGAAGGCGACGAGGCCCGTGACCGACGTGATCAGGAGGGGCCCGAAATAAGGCATGATGTGCGCGACGCCGGCGAAGATGGCCCAGGCGCCCGCGTTTTCGAGGCCGATGGCGCGCAGCGCTCCCCACATCAGCAGGGCCAGCAGGACGTTCGTGACGAGCAGCATGAACATATAGTTCTGGATCGACGTGTTGATGTCCTCAAGGATGTGCACCGTGACTTTTTTCTGCGTCAGCGACGGCCCCGTCAGCTTGACGAGCTTGCGCTTGAACGTGTCGCCCGCCAGCAGCAAAAAGAACACGAGGAACACGACCATCGTCGCCTGCGAGATGAAGCTGGCCAGCCCGACGGATCCGGCCAGCAGCCAGTCCATGATGCGGAAATTGCTGCCGCCCGGCGTCGACGTGGCGGCCGCGGCCGGTGCGCGGCGCGGCGGCGCGGCCCGTTTCGCGCCGCCGCCCGCATTGGCGGCGGCCTGCTCGATCTCGGCCGCCGCGGCCTGTACCTGCTGGATGGTCGACGGTCCGTCCGACCCGTCCGTGAGGATCCGCGTGACCTTGTGCGTCAGCGTCGGCAGCTCGTCGACGATGTTCAGGAATTCGCCCTGCACCCGTTGCGCGGTCAGGGCCATGCCGGCCAGGATCAGGGCGGTGACGGCGGTGGCGCCGATGGCGCGCTTGATGTGCCAGCGTTCCAGCCAGCGCACGACCGGGCTCAGGGTGTAGGCAATGAAGATGCCGAGCAACAGCGGCACGAAAAAATTCTTGGCCCACTGCAGGCCGAAGACGAAGGCGACGGTCGCGATCACGCCCAGCGTGAGACCGCGCGCATTCACATGGACGGGCAGGCGCAGGTCGCCGTGGACGGCACCGAGCTCTTCGCCCGTCGGCGCGCCGGCGCCGTTCACGAGGCCCGCTTCACGCGCGGCCTGTTCTACATCGGATAACGGCATGTCCGCGACCGGCACGTCCGCTACCGGCACCGCAACCGGAACGATGGTGTCGGACGCCCCGGACGTAGCGGGGCCGGATTGGGCGAGCTGCATGATACCTGCCTGAAAAAACAGCCGGTCCCGGGCACCCGCCGGACAGCTTCCTGCCCCGGCGGATGCCGCACGGTGCGGCAATCGAACGACCGTCGGGCCGGCCTGCGACAGGCCGTCCCGATGGCATTATTTTACGCGGATGTCGTTCTTGACCGACGACACACCTTTCACGCCACGGGCCACGTCGGCCGCCTTCGTTGCATCCTGCGGCTGGGCCACGAAGCCCGACAGCTGCACGTCGCCCTTGTAGGTCTCGACGTTGATCTCGGTGGACTTCAGGGTCGGCTCGTTGAAGATCGCGGCCTTGACCTTCGCCGTGATGGCGGCGTCGTCGACGTACTCGCCCGTGCTTTCGTGGGTCGGCGTCGACGAGCAGCCGACGACGGTGAAGGCGACGGTGGCGGTGAACAGGGCGGTAGCGATGCGTTTGGTGACGTTCATGATGAACTCCTTGTTAGTGGTGGTACTGGTTGTGCTCTTGACGAGCGAGGTGCGGATGGCCCGCTTATTTTCCGAACTCGGCCTTCGCGGCCGAGACGCATTGATCCTTGGCGGCGCCCGCGAAGGCGTCGCATTTTTCCATGGCGACGCGATACGCGGCGGCCAGCTTGTCGTCGCGCGCCTGGTTGCGCGCTTCGATCGTCTTCTGGTCGGCCTTGGCGTCGGCCTGGGCCGCGACGAGGCGGGCCTTGGCCTGTTCCTGGCAGACATCCTTCTCGTTGCCCGTGAGGCCGGCGCAGCGCGCCTTGTCGGCGTCGTAGTTCGCGCCGGCGATGCGCATGCGCGCCCGGGTGTACGCCTTGAGCGTGTCCTCGTACCTGGCGCGCGCTTCTTCTTCCGCATGGACGCGCGCGGCCTTCGCGTCGAGCACGCAGACGTCCTTCGGGTTGCCCGTGATGGCATCGCAACGGGCACGGGCCGTCTTGAATTCGGCCGCCGCCGCGTCGCGCGCCTGCTGGTAAGCCAGCTTGGCCTCCGGCGTCGCCGCGTGGACATGTCCGGCCGCCCACAACAGGGCGGCGGCCAGCAACAGGATCGTGTGGGGTGCGCGCATTGTTCTTCTCCTTTTTTTGCCACTCTTTTTCGAGGTCCTGGTGACGTTTTACTCTGCCGTAACGACGATTTCTGTTCGCTGACGAACACAGGAAAAGAGATGATGGAAACGCGCGGTGCATGGCCGGGAGGTGGGTGCGTCATCGCACAGACCCGTTACACATGACTGCGTAATCTGGTCCTACATTATTTGCCAGGAGAACAAGTCATGAAAGCTACTCGTACCATCGCCGCCCTCGTCGCGGCCAGTGCGCTCCTCGGTGGCTGCGCCAGCCAGTCGTCCCAGCCGTCCTACGCCAACGACGGCTACCGCAACGGCTACGACAACACGGCGTCGACGGGTTACGGCACGATCGAGTCGATCCAGGTGACCAACGGCGAAGGCCGCACGAGCGGCGCCGGTGCGATCGTCGGCGGCCTCGTCGGTGCGCTGGCCGGCAACCAGGTCGGTAGCGGCGGCGGTCGTACCGCGGCCACCGTGGCCGGTGGCGTGGCGGGCGCGGCGATCGGCAACCGCGTGGAAGCGAATCGCAATCCGGAAGGCCAGCAGATGTACTCGGTCAATATCCGCCTCGACAATGGCGAATACCGCAGCATCGTGCAGGACAATGTGTACGACCTGCGCGTGGGCAACCGGGTGCGCATCGTCGACGGGCGCGTCTACCGTTACTGAGCCCGTACGGATCCGCAACGACCTGTCCAGCCGGCGCGAGCCGGCTTTTTCATGCGCGCGCGATCCGGGGCCGCGGCGCACAAAAAAAGACGGCGTCCAATCAATGATTGCGACGCCGCTCAAGCCCCACCATATTCGTGAACGGCGCGGTCCGGGGCCCGGACCACGCTTCAAAAAAGTGCCGTCGGCAACGACTTGCGTCGATGTCGACGCGTTGTCCCTAGTATGCCACTTGCTGCGCGCGTTTGCGCTGCAAGTACCAACCGAGCGCGCCCAGGACGGCGGCAATGCCCAGCGCCGGCTTGCCGAGCTTGCGCTTGCGGATAAAGCCTAGCACGGTCAGTGCGTAGGGCGCCATCACCGAGATGCTCGTGCCGGTCGGCTTGAGCAACGCGTCGGCCCGGGTGCGCAGCGCCCAGGTCGCGTGGTCGATGACCGAGTGCAGCATCACTTCGGGACGGGCCGCGTGCTTGATCTGGGCACGCGCGTGGACGACGCCCGTGCGGTAGAACTCGCCGTCGCGCAACAGGGCCCGCTTGCGCTCTTCGTGGGAGCCATGTTCATGAGTCTTATCCATGTCCTGATCCTTTCTGCCTACATCAGCATGTCGCGGTCGTTGCGCAATTCCTTCATGGTTTCCGGGAACGCCAGCTTGCCCTGCTTGAGCAACGACAGGCCCTTCATCACGAGGATCAGGGTGATCACGGCGAACACGGCGAACATGACCAGCAGGATCTTCCAGCCCATTTCGTCCCACGCCAGTGCCACGATCGTGGCGGTGCCGTAGGCCAGCGCGAACCACATGGCCAGCGCGGCCAGCGCGAAGATGGCCACGAGTTCGATCACGTGATTGCGCACTTCCGACAGCTCGAGCGCGGCGAGTTCCACGCGCGACACCACGAGGCCGAACAGGTTCTTGGCCAGACCCGTGATCCCACCCATGAGGCCGGGGCTATGCACGACGGTTTCGTTGTTATCCATGGCTGCCCCCGACCGTTGTTATTTGCGGCCCAGAATGACACCCAGCAGCAGGCCGACACCGGCCGCCACGGCCACGGTGCGCCATGGGTTGTCCTTCACATAGACATCGGCCGACTGCGCCAGTTCCTTGCCCTTGACGACAGCTTGACCCTGGTATTTGCTGGCCTTGCCCAGCGCCTGGTCCAGCAGTTCCATGCCGCGTTCGCGCAGTTCGTCGGCCTTGTTGCCCGTGAGGGAGGCGGCGGCGCTCAGCAGCGACTGGGCGTCCTTGACGAGCGCTTTCATGTCGCCCGAGGTGTCTTTCGCGGCGCCGTTGACGGACGATGCGCTGCCGTTGGCGCGGCTGATGGTATCTAGCATGATGTGCTCCTTGTTATTGGTGGGTCGGTAAAAAGTTCAGGCCAGCAGGTCGCGCATGTCGTCGGCGTGCTCTTCCTCGACGGCCAGGATCTCGGTCAGCATGATCTTCGTGGTCGGGTCGCTGTCGCCGATGGCCTGGATCATCTGGCGGTACGATTCGATCGCCACGCGCTCGGCGATCAGGTCGGCGCGGATCATGGCCTGCACGTCGTCCGAATCGTCGTACTCCGCATGGCTGCGCTGGGTCAGCGTGGCCGGGTTGAAGTTCGGCGAACCGTTCAGCTGCACGATGCGCTCGGCGATGCGGTCGGCGTGGTCCTGTTCCTGCTGGGCGTGCTCGAGGAATTCGGCCTTGATGTGGCCCGTGTTCGGGCCGCTGACCGTGAAGTAGTGGCGCTTGTAGCGCAGCACGCACAGCAGCTCGGTCGCGAGCGCGGCGTTGAGCATCGCGATCACGGCTTCGCGGTCGGCCGCATAGCCTTCCGTTACGGCGCCGTCCTCGAGATTGGCGGCCGCGCGGCGGATTTCCGCGATGTCGAAGCCGTGCGCCAGGTTGGATGCGTTCTGTTCCATGAATCTATCCTCTTTCGGTGTGGGAAGTTAAACTCGGGCGCCCGGTTCAGCGCTGCGCCGCTCGCGGCGGGATCGTCGCGCCCTCGTTCGACAGCACGATCTCCACGCGGCGGTTCAGCTGGCGGTTCGATGCCGTGTCATTCGACGCCACCGGGAACGCCTCGCCATAGCCGCGCATGCCGATGCGTTCGCGCGGCACGCCGAGGCTGGCCAGGGCCTGGGCCACGGACGCCGCGCGGCGCTCGGACAGGTCCTTGTTATGGGCCGCGCTGCCGGTGCTGTCGGTAAATCCTTCGACCATGACAGTGCGGTCGGGGTTCTGCATCATGATCTCGGCCAATTTGCGCACGGTCGCCATGCCGTTCGCGTTCAGTTCCGCGCGGTCGGTGGCGAACAGCACGTCGCCGATCGTGACGACCATGCCGCGGTCCGTCTTCTGCGCATGCAGTTCGACGAGCAGGGCTTCCAGGCGCGACGCGCGGTCGGCCTGTTGCGCGGCCTGCTGCTGGGCCGCGGCGGCCTGGGCCTGGGCATCCTGGGCCTGCGCCTGGGCGGCGCTCGCGTCGCGCCTGGCACGGTCGGCCTCGGCGGTGCGGGCTTCCAGCTGCACGCGGTCGCGCTGGCGGCTCGCGTTGGCGACCTCGGCCTCGGCGGCCTTCGACTTCGCGACCTCCTGCGCGGTGGCGATGCGCTGCTTGGCGACGTATGCCAGGCGGTCGATCGTATCGAGGCTCCCGCGCTTGGCGGCGGCCTGGTTGGCGCGGTCGAGCGCCTCGCCGGCCTGCTTGAATTCCATCGGCGCGTACGTCGCCACCTGCGGATTGTTGTTGGCGGCCACGAAGTCGGCACGGGCTTCATCCAGCGTCGGGGTCGTGGTCGGCACGGTGCTGCACGCGGCCAGCGCGACGGTGGCGGCAAGTACGATAGCCTTCAAGAAATTCAATTTCATGATGCTTCCTTTCTGCGGTCAGGCGCGCCTTCGCGGCGCGGTTCTTGTCGTCGGATGAGGCAGCGTGGCCGGCGCCCTGCCCCGATCAGTGCTGGTCGGAATTGGCGCGATCGACTTCCTGGCGCAGCACGCGCAGGTCCTCGTTGAGCGCATCGGCCGCCGCCGTGGCCTTGGCCGAATTGGCCTTGCTCTGGGCCAGCTTGGCGTCGGCCTGGGCCTGGACCGCCAGCTCGCGCGCCGTCTTGTAATCCCTGGCGGCGAGCGCCTGGTTGGCGCGCATCATCTTGTCGCGCGCGGCGTTGATCTCGGCCGGCGCCAGCTCAGGCGCGCCGGCCGACACGGCGTTCTCGACCGCGTTATGCGAAACCGCGACGGCAGCCGTGGCCGGGGTCTTTTCCGGACTGGCGCAGGCGGCCAGCGAAAGCACCGCGGCGGCTGCGCCGACCCGCATCAGCAGGTTCATCGATTTCGTATCCATCTTGCGACTCCATTCTTCAATAGTGTTGGTAACGTTATAACCCTCCAGCCCGCCGAAATCGGTTCGCTGGCGCACATAGACACTCCCTTGGCCTTCCTACGGCCGGGCCACGGTGCGGCACCGCACATAGACGGACCGGCCTTTGCGATAATCTCGGATCAACCCATCCCAAAGAACAAGAGAAGGAAGGCCATGACAGCCCAACAATCCAAGCCCGGCACGCACATGTCGCGTCCGGTCAAGATCACCCTCGGCATCGTCGGCGTGCTGGTGGCGATCCCCGTCATCGCCATCATCGTCCTCCTCACGTTCGACTGGAACCGCATCAAACCCTGGCTCGACGACAAGGTCAGCGACGCGATCGAGCGCCCGTTCACCATCCGCGGCAAGCTCGCCGTGCATTGGGAGCGTCCGGCCGACAGCATACCGAAAGGCCAGCGCACGTGGCGCGATTACATCCCGTGGCCGCACCTGTATGCGGACGACGTCCACGTGGGCAACCCGGCCGGCCTGCCGCAGCGCGACATGGCGAGCGTGCGCCAGTTCTCGTTCTCGCTCGATCCGTTCGGCCTGCTCGCGCACCGCATCCACGTGCCGGTGCTGCGCTTCGACGGCCCGCAGGCCGAGCTGCTGCGCATCGACGCCACGCACTACAACTGGGTCTACAAGCCGGAAGAGAAAAAATCGAAGTGGACGCTCGACCTCGAGCGCGTCGTGCTGAACAAGGGCGTCGTGCACGTCATCGACGCCGTCACCAAGGCCGACGTCACGGCCGACATCGACACCATCCCGAACGACCCGACCTACGGCATCGCCTGGACGCTGCGCGGCGAGTACAACGGCGCGCCCGTCGGCGGCGGCGGCAAGGCGGGCGCCGTGCTGTCGCTGCGCAACCAGGACGAGCCATTCCCCGTCAAGGCCGACGTGCGCTCGGCCAATACCCGCATCGCCGTCGAAGGCACGGTCACGCGTCCGGCCCACCTGGCCGGCATCGACCTCAAGCTGACGCTTGCGGCGCCGTCGATGGCGCGGCTGTATCCGTTCACGGGTGTGCTGCTGCCGGAGACGCCCGCGTTCTCGACGGACGGCCACCTGACGGGCGAACTGGACAAGGACAAGAGCCGCTGGGTCTACGACAGGTTCAAGGGCAAGGTGGGCCAGTCCGACATCGCGGGCCGCCTCCAGTTCGCGACGGGCAAGCCACGCAACACGCTGACCGGCAGCATCGTGTCGCACCAGTTGCGCTTCGCCGACCTCGGCCCGCTGATCGGCGCCGACTCCAACGCGAGCAAGCGCGCGCGCGGCGTCGCCGACGTGCAGCCGGAAGGCAAGGCGCTGCCCGTCGAGAAATTCCATACGGAGCGCTGGAAGGTGCTGGACGCCGACGTGCGCTTCACCGCCGACCGCATCGTCAAGGACAAGGACCTGCCGATCAGCAAGCTGCAAAGCCATATCAGGATGGACGACGGCGTGCTGACCCTGCAGCCCCTCGATTTCGCGATGGCCGGCGGCAACGTCAACTCGAACATCAAGCTCGACGGCAGCAATGCCAACAACCCGATCAAGGCGACGGCCGACGTCAAGGCGCGCGACATCCACATCAAGGAATTGTTCCCGCAGATCGAAAAGATGCAGGCGACGGTGGGCTCGATCTATGGCGAAGCGAAGCTCACGGCAACCGGCGATTCCGTCGGTGCCATGCTGGCCGATGCCAACGGCGAAGTGAAGGGCCTCGTCAGCCAGGGCGTCGTCAGCAAGCTGCTGCTCGAGGAAGCGGGCCTGAACGTCGGCAACGTCATCATCACAAAACTGTTTGGCGACAAGGAGGTCAAACTGAACTGCCTCGCCGCCGACCTCGGCGTGAAGGACGGCGTGGCGCAGACGCGCACGTTCGTACTCGACACGGACGACGCGATCGTCGACATCAATGGCTGGATAAATATGTCGACCGAGCAGTTGGACCTGCGCATCAAGCCGGAGACGAAGTCGCTGCGCGTATTCACCTTACGCACGCCATTCTTCGTGCGCGGCACGTTCAAGCATCCCGACCTGTCGCTCGACAAGAAGGTATTGGCGCTCAAGGGCGGTGCGGCGGCCGCGCTGGCCATCGTCGCGGCACCGGCCGCCGCCCTGCTGCCGCTAATCAACACCGGACCGGGCAAGGACAGCCCGTGCAACGCCCTGCTGGCGCAGGCGGGCGCGAAGCCGGTGGCGCCGCCGCCGGGTAAAAGCGCAAAGCGTTGAGATTGGCACAGTGTTATTTGTCGTACAGAGCGCTATGCGGCGCACATGTAATCTGGCGTCATGGTAAGGCCGGCGTCGTTCCCGAACACAGGCCGGCATCGCGAGGAAGCGCAGGCGTAATGAAACGATTCGGCATCGGCAAGGCGGCAGCATCGGCAACGGCACTGCTGGCGACCCTGACCCTGTGCGGGATCGCGGGATGCGCGACGGACAGCCCGGCGGCGACCGTTCGTCAAACCGACGACGCGGCCATCACGGCCGGCGTCAAAGCTGCCCTCCTCGGCGATGCCAGCCTGAAGGCCAACGAGATCGACGTCGACACGGACCAGGGTGTCGTCCGGCTGGGCGGATTCGTCAGCTCGGCGGACGACGTGGCGGCGGCCGCCGCGGCCGCGCGCACCGTGAGGGGCGTGAGATCGGTCAGGAATGAGCTTCGCCTCAAGTGAGCATTGGAAACCGTGAAGAAGCATAAGCAACCCACCTCAAGGAGATCATCATGAAAACCATCAAGCACATCATCGTGACCGCATCGCTGGCAACCGTGGCCCTGGGCCTGACCGGCTGCGCCGGCATGTCGACGCAAGACCGTAACACCGCCATCGGCGCGGGTGCCGGCGCAGTGGTCGGCGGGGCACTCACCGGCGGCAGCGCAGCCGGTACCGTCGGCGGCGCGGCCGTGGGCGGCGTGATCGGCAATCAGGTCAAGTCGACGCACTGAGCGCGACCGACGCAACATGCAAAACGCCCCGCGAGCCGGGGCGTTTTGTTTTGGTGTTATCGCCGTAGGGTGGGCTCGGTGAGCCCACGCTACTCTCGAGGCTCCGGTTTTCAGGCGAGCACCGGCGCCCCCGCGCCCACGCCCGCCCCGCGCACGATCTCGTAGCAGGTGCACGCGGCCGCCGCCAGGCGTTCCGGGTCGAGGATCTCGATGTTCCCGCGGCTGTAGTTGATGAGCCCCTGCTGCTGCAACGCGCTGGCGGCCTTGGTGACGCCCACGCGCCGCACGCCCAGCGCGTGGGCGAGGAATTCGTGGGTCAGGTGGAATTTGTCGGACTGCAGGCGGTCGCGCGTGACGAGCAGCGAGCGCGCCAGCCGCGCTTCCAGCACGTGGTAGCGGCTGCACACGGCGATCTGGATGGCCTGGGCCAGCAGCGAATCGGTGTAGCGGTACAGCACGCGCTGCAGGGCCGGATTGCGGGCGAATTCGGCGCGCAGGCGGTCGGCCTCGATGCGGCTCGCACTGCCCGCGCGCTGCACGACGGCACGCACCTGGGTCGTGTCGTGGCCGAGCGCCACCGTGGCGCCCAGCATGCCCTCGCGTCCCACCAGGCCGACCTCGAGCGTCATGCGGCGCTCGGCGACGGCCATCAGCGAGATCAGGCAATCATGGGGAAAATAGATGTGACGAATGATGTCGCCCGGCTCGCACAAGACCGCGCCGACGTCCACCTTCACCTGGTCGAGCGCCGGCAGCATTCGGGCCAGTTCCTGCGGCGGCAATGCGGCCAGCAACAGGTTGGCATTGTGCTCGGCGACCACGGGTGGAGCGGCTGAGTTCATCGGACCCTCGCGGTTGGACTTCATCGGTTCACACGGTGGCTGAGGTTCGAAAACAAAACAGCGGTATTTACACCGTCCGGAAACATTTGCAAACAACTTTCAGTCAGCGTACCGGCCGCGCCATGGCAAGTATGTACGGTGACGCACGGAACAGGGTGTTGTTGCCGGGGACAATGGAAACGTACCGGACCCAGGGGCTTGCACCCCGCACCGTCCCCACAGACACCGGAAAGGATCGCCATGGACACGCACCCCACCCCGCCCGCCAGGGCCAGGCAACACCCCCTGCTGATCGCCGCCGCGATCGCGGTCATTCTGTTCTGCGCCCTCGGCACGGCCGCCATCATGGGCTGGCTGCCGACGTCGACCGGCGGCAACCGCGGCCAGTTGAACGACGCCGACCGCGCCGCCCTCTCGGCCGGCCTGCAACAGCCGGGCCAGACTGGCCAGCCGGGCTATGCGGCGCCGTCGGCGCTGCCGCAGGCCGCACCCGTTTATGCGGCACCGGCGCCGGCCGGCGCGCAGGCCTACGGCGATGGCGGCAGCCAGGGATCGACCGGATCCGGTTCCGATTACGCCGCCGCGCCGGCCCCGCACTATGCGCCCGCCGCGCCGCGGACCGCGCACAAACCGGCCAGGATTGCTGAAGCCGACACCCGCGCGAACTGGTGCGGCAATTGCGGCAACATCGAGTCGATCCGCCTGATCAAGACCCGCGCTCAAGGCAGCGGCGTGGGCGCGGCCGGCGGCGCCATCCTCGGCGGCCTGCTCGGCCATCAGCTGGGCGGCGGCCACGGCCAGCAGCTGGCGACCGTTGCCGGCGCGGTGGGCGGCGCCGTCGTCGGCAACCAGGTCGAGGGCAATATGAAGGCCGACACCAGCTATGAAATCCGCGTCCGCCTGGACGACGGCACCCTGCGCACCTTCCACCAGCACAGCGTGCCGCCGTGGCGCACGGGCGACCGCGTGCGCATCGTCAAGGGCACGCTGCGGTCCGCCTGAACGCCGGCACGCGCGTGAGAAAACCGGGGCCGCGGCCCCGGTTTTGTTTTTGTAAGGTCAACGTGTTATGTTGAAGACGGGTGCCGGCTCGCGCCGCTCCACCTTGTACGATCGCTCACTAAGTTTTCTTTTTCGCAATGTGCGCTGGCGCACGGATGAGTTCGCCTGCGCACATAAGAATCGACCTCAGCTTCATACGGCAGAGAACACTCAAGCGAAAGGACGCGACATGAACACCGTGGCATGGATCGGCATCATTCTCTGGGGACTTCTTCTGACGGGCTTCGGCCTGGCGAGCGCGGGCCCCGTACCGCAGACGGCAACGGCCGACCTGGCGGCCCAGGACGTGTTTTTCCTCATCACGGGCGGCCTGTTGACCTGCCTGATCGGCTTCCTGGGCCTGATGGGCTTCATGGGCTGGATGCCGGGCTTGCACAAGGAACAAAAAAGCGCGACGTAATGTACGGCATCGTACGGAGCGCCAAGCTTGTTAGTTCGATACTGGAATCACGGCGCCCCGATTGCCGTCAACCAAGAGGACACTATCATGCTCTATACAATTGCCGTCATTCTCATCATTCTGTGGCTGCTCGGTCTGGTAACCTCCTATACCGTCGGCGGTTTCATCCATATCCTGCTGGTCGTTGCCGTCATCATGATCCTGGTGCGCCTGATCAGTGGACGAGGCATATAGCAATAACCACGGAGGCAAGAACCGTCGTGCCGAACCGCAGTGACCTGCGGACCTGACCGATCCGTTTCGCGGTCGTGCCCACTGCTGCGGGTGCGACTACGAAACGGATATTTTTTATTGAAGGAGACCTTGATGAAAACAACCCTGATCCGTTCGACCCTGTGCGCCACCGCCTTCGCCGTGGCCGCGACCGGCTGCGCCGACATGAACCAGACCCAGCGCGGCACCGCCACCGGCGCCGGCATCGGTGCCGGCCTCGGCGCGATCCTCGGCGCCTCGACGGGCGGCGGCGGTTCCGGCCGGGCTACGCGCGGCGCGATCCTGGGCGCGGCGGCGGGCGCCGTCGCCGGCAACGTCTGGTCGCGCCACATGGAACAGCAGCGCCAGGCGATGGAACAGGCCACGCGCGGCACCGGCGTGCAGGTCTCGCAGACGTCCGACAACCGCCTCAAGCTCGAGATCCCGAGCGACGTCTCGTTCGACACGAACCGTTCCGACATCAAGCCGAACTTCCGCCCCATCCTCGACCGCTTCGCCGCCACCCTGAACGAGAATCCGGCCACCAACGTGACCATCATCGGCCACACGGACAACACGGGCGGCGACCAGATCAACCAGCCGCTGTCGCTGGACCGCGCCGCCAATACGCGCGACTACCTGGCGGCGCGCGGCGTGAATCCGGCCCGCATCACGGTCGAAGGCCGCGCCGCCCGCGAGCCGATCGCCTCCAACGACGATCCGGCCGGCCGCGCGCGCAACCGCCGCGTCGAAATCTACGTCAGCGAACCGGCCCGGCAAGGCTGAGCGCGCCCGCGCTGGTGCGCGCCGGCCCCCGGGGCGCACGGTGTATCCTCGGGCAAGGCCAACCACAGGAGCTGCCATGTCCAACGACACCGTGCGCATCGTCCGCGAGGAAATTCTCTCGGACCATTATCTGCCCCTGAAAAACGTCACCTACGCGCAGCGCCGCCATGACGGCGACCTGCAGGTGCAATCGCGCGAGGTCTACGACAGCGCGGACGGCGCCGCCGTGCTGCTGTACGACCGCACCCATCGCTCGGTCGTGCTGACGCGCCAGTTCCGCATCGGCGCACGCCTGGCCGGCCACGATGGCTTCCTGCTCGAAGTGGCGGCCGGCATGCTGGACGGCGCCGACCCGGCCTCGCGCGCACTGGCCGAGGCCCGCGAGGAAACCGGCTACGACATCGACCGCGTGCAGCCGGCGTTGCAGTTGTACGCCAGTCCGGCGTCGACCACCGAACGCATCCATTTGTTCGTCGCCGAGTATGATCGCGCGCGGCGCCGCGACGACGGCGGCGGCAATGCGGAAGAAGGCGAAGACATCGAGGTGGTGGAACTCGATTTCGACGATGCGCTCGCCATGGTCGACACGGGCGACATCGTCGACGCCAAGACCGTACTGCTGCTGATGTACCTGGAGCGCAAGGTGCTGGGGCGGCACGGCGAAGCGTCGTGAACCGCCATCGATGGTACTGTCCGGCCGCGCCGGGCGCCGAGACAATGTTTGAAAGGACGCGATAACCATGAACAAGACGATTGCCCGCACCTTGCTGCTGGCCTGCGCCTGCGCGGCGCTTCCCGCCGGCGCCCAGGCCATGAAGCCCGGCCTGTGGTCGCTGTCGAACCAGGTCACGTCGAGCGATCCGGACGTGGCGCAGGCGATGTCCGCCATGCAGCAGCAAATGGCCAATATGTCGCCCGAGCAGCGCCAGCAGATGCAGAAGATGATGCAGCAGAACGGCGTACAGCTCGACATCGGCGCGGGCGGCGCGTTGCAGACCCGGCTGTGCATGACGCGCGACATGGCCGAGCGCAAGGAATTCCCGGTCCAGCAGGGCGACTGCAAGCAGACGTTCACCCAGCAGTCGTCCACCCGCGGGCACATCGCGTTCACCTGCACGAAACCGCGCGTGAGCGGCGAAGGCGACGTGACAGCGGACAGCGACACGAGCTACCGCGCCCACATGAAGATCAAGAACGACGAACAGGGCCGCAACCAGGTCGTGGACATGGACGTGACCGGCAAATGGCTGTCGGCCGATTGCGGCAACGTCCGCCCCATCGCGGTCTCCCGCGCGAAGTAATGGCACGACCCAAAGGGATGTCAGCCAAGCCGCGTGCCTAGGTTCGCGGTCAGAGCACCTTTTGGATCAATGTCCAATGAGCTATAACTCGCCCGCCACAAGGCTGGCGTGGATGCCGCACCGCATGCGGCGTTGCTTGAAGGATCGTGCCAAAAAAAGGGCTCTGACCCCGACCTTTCGGCCCCGACCTTTCAAGTGGTTTCGGTAAAAGCGAGATAGAGCTCGCGCGCCTGTCGTGCCACCGGCCCCGCCGGCAGTTCGCGGGCCTCGTAGCGGGTGCATGGCGTGACCTTGCCGTAGTTGCCCGTGCTGAAGATCTCGCGCGCCGTTTCCAGTTCTACCGGCTGGACCGTGCGCTCGATGACGTTCACGCCGGCCCCGGCCAGCAGCGCGATCACGCGGGCGCGGGTGATGCCGGCCAGGAAGGTGCCGTTCAGCGCGGGCGTGACGACCTCGCCGCCGCTCGTCACCACGAACAGGTTCGACGTCGCGAACTCGGCCACATTGCCGGCCGCATCCAGCAGGACCGCATTGTCGAAGCCGCGTGCCTTCGCGTCGCGCAGCGCGCGGGCCGTGTTGGCGTACAGCGCGGAGGCCTTGGCGTCCGTCGGGGCCATCGTCGGTTCCGGGCGGCGCAGCGGCGACAGGCAGGCGGAGAAGCCGGCGAACGGCGGCAGCGGCGCGTCGAACAGGGTCAGCGCGAAAGCGGCCGCTTCCGGCGTCGGGATGAGGAAACCTTCAGAGGCGAACACGAGCGGACGAATGTACAGCTCCGCATCCGCCGCAAAACGCGCGACGCCTTCCCGCACCAGCGCTTCCATCTCGTCGACGCTCAGCGGACAAGTGAGGCCCACCTTGTCGGACGATGCGATCACGCGCTCCAGGTGCGGGCGCAGGTCGGGCAGGTGGCCGCGCAGCGCACGCGCGCCATCGAAGACTGACGAGCCCAGCCACACGCTGTGGTCCATCGCGCCGAACAATGGCGTATTTCCTTCGGCCCATTGTCGGTTGTAGTAAGTCAGGTACATATTCTCTCCACTGATGACGTCAGGCATCAAGTGTAACGCAGGCCCGGTCCGCTCGGTTCGTCAGCGTACAGTGGCCGAGCGTATCCACGCGTACACTGACATTTCCATGCCGCGAATGTTTTCCATGCTCCCGATTCTCGAACACCTCGATCCTGACAGCGACCGCATCGACCTCCTCGTCGACCTGGCCGACCAGCTGCGGCCGCGCCGCGCGGGCGACCATGCCTACGCCTGCGCGCAGGTGCGCACGCTGGTCCAGTTGCTGAAGGGCCATCCCGGCCAGGCCTGGGCCCTGCGCCGCTACCTCACGACGCTGCTCGCGACGCGCCGCCACACGAGCCTGTATTCCGACGTCGGCATCCTGTCGAACGACGGCTTCTTCACGGAGCTGAAAAAACGCATCGCCTACCGCATCCTGCCGCCCGCGCTGGACGATCTGTACCTGTCGGACACGCTCGACAAGGTCCTGTGCCGCGACGACGATTACCAGTGGATCCGCGCCGTGCCGAATGCCGACTGGCTCGAGCTGTTCGACGTCGTGGCCAACGCCGCGCCGGCGGCCGTTGACGCGGGCGAACCCGCCGAACAGCTCGAGCCCGCCCGCGCGCGCCGGGTCGTGCTGGCCGGCCTGCTCGACGCGATCCGGACGCTGTCGTGCCGCGTCTGCGCGCTGGGCCTGGAGCCGCGCCTGATCCACGCCCACATGGAGATCGAGGAAGTCGACTCGCCCTTCCTCATGCAAAACATCGAGGCGAACACCTACCTCGACGACTACGGCCGCCTGACCGCGGGCGAGATCGACACGATGGAAGACGCGCGCCACCTGCTCGTCATGCTCGACCAATGCGAGGACGTCGTGCTCAAGATCCGCGGCAAGGCCCTCGCCTCCGGCACGAGCGTCGCGCTGACCTATCTGCTCGTCGCGCTGACGCAAAGCATCGACCGCCTGCGCAAGCTGCTGTTCCTCGTCGATACGAGCGGAGAACTCCCGTCCGCACCGACGGTCGACGTGGAAGCGATCGCGAACGAGGCGACGCCGCCCTCGGCGCCGCCGACGAGCTTGCGGCGCGCGGCCGCCGTCGACCTCGCGCAGGAACTGGCCGAGGCGCACAACACGAAATACGAAGTGCGCGGCCTGCTGCGCGACAACATCGACCTGCTGGCGCGCAACGTGACGGAAAACGCGAGCCGCACCGGCGAACACTACATCGCCGAACGGCGCGCTGACTTGCGCGGCATGTTCGCGTCGTCGGCCGGCGCCGGCATCGTCATCGGCTGCATGGCGCTCTTCAAGATCCTGATCGCGTACCAGCACCGCGCTCCGCTGATCGAAGCGCTGTTCTACAGCCTCAACTACGCGGCCGGCTTCATCCTCGTGCACGTGCTGCATTTCACCATCGCCACCAAGCAGCCGGCGATGACGGCCGCGCGCATCGCCGCCGCCCTGCACGACACCGCGCAACGGGGCGGCGCCCGCGGCAAGAGCCGGCGCCAGGTCGACGTCGACAGCATGGCGGCCCTCGTGAACAAGGTGTTCCGCACGCAGATCGTCGCCGTGCTGGGCAACCTCGCGACCGTCATCCCGGTCGCGTGGATCATCGCCCTCGCCTGGTACTGGATCTTCGGCACGCACCTCGTCGATCCGGCCAAGGCCGCGCACCTGATCGCGGACAGCCATCCGTGGCATTCGCTCGCGCTGCTGCACGCGGCCATCGCGGGCGTGTGGCTGTTCGTGTCCGGCCTCGTGTCCGGCTATTACGACAACAAGGCGCTGTACACACGGATGGGCCGGCGGGTCGAACAGCTGCGCTGGCTGCGCCGCCTGCTCGGCGCGGAACGGCGCGCCCGCTTCGCCCGCTACGTCGAGGACAATCTGGGCGGCCTGATGGGCAACTTCGTGTTCGGCGTGCTGATGGGCACGACGGCCACCGCCGGCTTCCTCCTCGGCCTGCCGCTCGACGTGCGCCACGTGACCTTTTCGGCCGCCAACCTCGCCATCGGCGTCGTCGGCCTCGGCCAGCGGGTCGATCCGGAGACGATCGCCATCACATTCCTGGGCATCGCCCTGATCGGCATGGTCAACCTGCTGGTGAGCTTCGGCCTCGCGCTGTGGGTGGCGCTCAGGGCGCGCAAGGTGCGCTTCCACCACGGGCTGAAGCTGCTGCGCGCGCTGGGCCGGCGCCTGCGCGCGGCGCCGCTCGATTTCTTCATCGGACCGCGTGACCTCGACGAGGCGCCGCTTCCCGCCAACCCGCGAGGATTCAAATGAGATCCCCACTGCGCTTCGCACGCCGTCTTCCCACGTTCGCCTGGCTGCTGGCCCTGTGCCTGTGTTGCGGCGTCGTCGCGTGCAAGTCGCTGCCGGACGTCGACCCGGACCTGCCGGCCAAGGCCACGCCCACCATCGAGACGACGAAGGGCACGCTGGCGCCGAAGCGGGCGTCCGCCCT
>Ga0209148_1000711_pt1 | contig 26722 bp, 25 predicted proteins | sample AraplaCol_mMF_r2_2_FD_184288 | JGI IMG/M metagenome (GOLD analysis project Ga0209148, IMG submission 184288) | Arabidopsis root microbial communities from North Carolina, USA - plate scrape CL_Col_mMF_r2 (SPAdes) (version 2) | ecosystem: Host-associated > Plants > Roots > Endosphere | place... | reverse complement strand
GCGCTGGCAGGCTCGGCTCGGATAAGAAGCGCTGAAGTTCCCGGGATCAATTGGATGCGTGTTCCACGGCAGCACGTCGCCTGTTCCGCGGTGCTCGCACCCAATCAGGGTCTGCCTTCTCTGCAACTCTGCATGGTCCGAATCGCATCAACGCACCCTCCGGGCGAACTCGTGGCGCTCCCGCGGCATTTTAACGGCACTTGCCTCAAACTGTCCCGTGCTTTCCGGTTGAAAAGACGGGCAACACTGACTACGCAGGAACTCCAGCGCTCGCAGTCTTAGGAGTCCCGGCGTGCCACAGGACAAGACCGGCGACCCCCGGCAGTCGTCGGGTAACAAACTGTCGGTGCTGCGCAAGCATCCGATCTTCGCAGATCTGGAGCCGGACGCGCTCGATCAACTGTGCCGCTACGCCAAACACACCACGGTCAAGCGGGGAGCGACCATTGCTGCCAAGGGTGATCCTGGAAACAATCTGTTCGCGGTGATCACGGGAACGGTGAAAATTTCCTCCTCATCCCCCGATGGCCGGAACGCCATTCTCAATCTGATCGGTCCTGGAGAGATTTTCGGGGAGATCGCGGTGCTGGATGGCGCGCCGCGGTCGGCCGATGCCACCGCCAACACCAATTGCGAGCTCTACATCATCGATCGCCGCGACTTCCTTCCGTTCGTGAAGAGCCAGCCGGCGCTGGCGATGAAATTCATCGAATTGCTCTGCGCGCGGCTGCGTTGGACCAGCCAACAGGTCGAGCAGGTGATCTTGCAGAATCTGCCGGGCCGGCTCGCGAGCGCACTGCTCGGCCTCACCGAAGAGCGCAAGTTCGATTCCGGCAGCGGCACACTCGCGATCACCCAGCAGGAGATCAGCGAAATGGTCGGGATGACGCGCGAGAGCATCAACAAGCAATTGCGCGCGTGGGCCGGCCGCAACTGGGTGCGCCTTGAGCATGGTGCCATCGTCGTGCTCGACACCGATGCTCTGCGCGAGCTTGCCGAGAGCGGCCTCGACGGTGAGTGATCTTCCCGCCGTCGAGTGACGCACCGGCGCGGGTCCGCTTCAGTGCAGGATGTGACGCGGCAGCCAGAGTGAGATCTCCGGCAGGTAGGTGACGAGCATCAGCACGAACAGCATGACGCCGTAGAACGGCCAGATCTTGCGCATGACCTCTTCCAGCGAGACCTTGCCGACGGCGCAGCCGACGAACAGGATCGCGCCGACCGGCGGATGGCACAGGCCGATGCCGAGGTTGAGCAGCATGATCATGCCGAAGTGGACGGGATCGACGCCGAAATTTTGCATCACCGGCAACAGGATCGGCGTGGCGATCAGGATCGACGGCGCCATGTCGAGCAGCGTGCCAAGCAGCAGCAAGAGCACGTTGAGCAGCAACAGGATGACGTATTTGTTGCTGGAGATCGACAGGAAGAATGCCGTCATCTTGGCCGGCATCTGCGTCAGCGCCATGATGTAGCCGACGGCGGACGCGCAGGCGATCAGCGTCATCACCATCGCGACGGTGCGCAAGGTCCTGTGCAGCAGCACTGGAAGATCGCGCCATTTGTAGTCGCGGTAGACGAACATGGTGACGAAGAACGCCCAGATGCAAGCGACCGCGCCGGCTTCGATCGCGGTGAAGATGCCGCCCAGAATGCCGCCGAGGATGATGACGAGGGTGATCAGACCCCAGGCCGCATCGATCGTGATCTTGATGGCATCCTTGGCCGGCACGACCCGGCCCTGCGGGTGACCCTCACGATAGGCAATGACCAGGCACAGCATGATCAGCGAGAACCCGATCAGCAGTCCCGGGAAAACGCCGGCCATGAACAGCGCGCTGATCGAGATCGTGCCGCCGGTGGCTAGCGAATAGAGCACCGCATTGTGGCTCGGCGGCACCAGCAGCGCCTGCACCGACGAGGAAATTGTCAGGTTGGTGGCAAACACACGCGGATAGCCGTTCTTCTCCATCTGCGGGATCATCACCGAGCCGATCGCTGACGTGTCGGCCACTGCCGAGCCTGAGATGCCGCTGAGGAACGTCGTCGCCAGCACGTTGACGATCGACAGGCCGCCGCGCAGGCGGGTCAAGCCAACCAGCACGTCGGCAAAGGCAACCAGCCGCCGCGCCATGCCGCCTTCGGCCATGATGGCGCCGGCGAGCACGAAGAACGGAATCGTCAGCATCGCAACCTTGCTGACGCCGTCCGAGATTTTCAGCATCAAGGCTTCCAGGGGAATGCCGACCGACAGCGCTCCGGCGATCGCTGCCATCGCCAGCGAATAGGCGATCGGCATGCCGATCAGGAAGCATACGATCATTGTGCCGAGGAGGATGAAGATGTCCATTGTGATGACTCCCGGCTCACTCGAAGGGGGCAGTTTCGGCATGCTTGCCGATGGGGTCGGGTGGCGCGCCGAGGAAAATCCGTTCGATCACGAACAGGAGCAGACAGACGCCGCCGATCGGAATCGGCAGATAGGTGACGCCGACCGACAGCGAGGGAAAGTCGGCGATGCTGTTGTGCCACGTGACCTCGACCAGGCTCTCGCCCCAGATCACCATGAACAGTGCGATCAGAGCCATCAGTAGCTGGACCAGAATGTCCGTCGCCCGTTGGAGCAGCGGCGGCAGCTTCTTGGCGAAATAGTTTACGCTCATGTGCAGGTTGAGCCGATAGCCGGCGGCCGCACCGATGAAGGTCAGCACGATCGTCAGCAGCACCGCCATCGGCTCCGGCCACGAAGCCGCGCTGTTGAGCACGTAGCGCGTGAACACCGCCCAGGGGATCACCGCGGAGATCAAGACCAGTGCGATGCAGCCGACGATCACGCATAACAGGTAGAGAAAGTCCATCGCTCGGCGAAACAGTGCGGCCATCCTCGTTTCCTGCTCTGTCAGTGGTTCGGATTGTGAAGGCCAAAGCGCGATGAAGGATCGCCGCGCTCTGGCTCTTGTTTGAGAAAGCTCAGAGCGCCTGGATGCGCTGGATCATGGCCTGGTATTTCGGGCCATACTTGTCCCAGACCGGCTTGACTGCATCCTGGAATGGCTTCTTGTCGGCGATCTCGACGATCTCGCAGCCGGCGGCCTTGGCCTTCTCCATCGCCGTCGTCTCATACTTCTTCCAGAGCTCGCGCTCCTCGAGCTGGGCCTCGCGCGCGAACTTCTTGATCAGCGCCTGGTCGTCGGCGGACAGCGCGGTCCAGGACCGCTTGGAGAAGCAGAGGATCTCAGGGATGATCAGGTGCTCGGTCAGCGAGTAGTATTTCGCTGCCGTGTAGTGGTTGCTGAACACATAGCTCGGCGGGTTGTTCTCCGCGCCGTCGATCACGCCGGTCTGCAGCGATGAGAACACCTGGTCGTAACCCATCGCGATGCCGTTGCCGCCAAGCGAGTTGACCATGTCGATGAAGATCGGATTGCCGATCACGCGAAGCTTCAGGCCGTGAACGTCGGCGATCGATTTGATCGGATGTTTGGTGTTGTAGAAGCTGCGTGCGCCGGAATCCATCCAGCACAGACCGACCAGATTGGCGTTCGGACTCGCCGTGATCTTTTCGAGCAGCTCCTGGCCGACATCGCCGTCCATCATCTTCCAGGATTGGGCCACGTTCTTGAACAGGAACGGCATGTTGACGACGTTGATGTCGTCGACGATCGGGCCAACCGCGCCGGCGCTGACGCGCAGCATCTGGATCGCGCCGATCTGGGTTTGCTCGATCGTCTCCTTCTCGGCGCCGAGTTGCGCGGAGGGATAGGTCTGGATCGAAAGGCGCCCTTGCGTCGCCTCGGCGAGCTTCTTGCCCATGCTCTCGACGGCGGCGACCGTCGGATAGCCGACCGGCTGAACGTCGGCGGCCTTGAACACAGCCTTGGTCTGGGCGCGGCCTGACGAGATCGGAGCAAGCGTGGCAGCTCCAAGTCCCGCACCGAGTCCGGCGCTCAATTTGATGAAATCACGGCGTCTCATGGTAGTCCTCCCTCATTGCTTCTTAGGTGTGTGTCGTCGTCGACCGGAGATACGGTCATTCCGTGCTGGCGAAAAACTCCGGATTGGTATGTTGCGTCTCCGAGATGTCGCGGAGCAGCCGGTCGAGATGCCGCTCCATCGCCATCCCCGCACGTTGCGGATCGCGCGCCTCGATCGCCGCAAGGATCGGCTCATGCTCGGCGATTACCTGTGTCATACGACCGCTGACCGGCAGCGTCAGTTGGCGATAGCGATCGACATGCACCTTCACATGCAGAATCAACGTCCAGATTCCGGGATGTCTGGCGACATCGGCGATGGTGGCGTGGAACAACTCGTCGGCCCGGTGAAATGCAGCACGGTCTCCGGCCTCGTCCGCCTCGCGCTGGCGTTCCAGGATCGAGCGCAATTGCAGAATCTGGCTCGTCGTCGCGCGTTCGGCCGCGAGCCGCGCCGTCGTTTCTTCCAGCGCCTTGCGGATGATGATGGCCTCGGGCAGGGCGGCGAGCGGGATGCGGGACACGAAGATGCCTGACTGCGGGAAAACGTCGAGCAGGCCCTCGTCAGAGAGCTTGAGGATCGCTTCGCGCACCGGCGTGCGGCTGACGCCATAGCTGAGCGCGATCTCGGACTCCGAAACCGCTTCGCCGGGCCGGCGCCGCATCGTGACCAATTCGCTGCGCAACTCACTATAAATGCGCGACGAAGCCGTCGCCCGCTGCGGCGGCTTACCGCGGCGAGGACCGGTCATCGCTGAAGCCGAGGCCTCAGTTTTCTTCGTCGAACGGGCGGGCATGCGTGCTCAGTTGATTAATATATTAGTATACGAGACGGTCTGCGCGAAGATCAACTAGGAGGTTAGGAGGGGGTGTCCCTGCTGCATTGCGGTAGGAAGCAGCTGTCTTTACCGAAAGCCAAGCGCGAGATTTCGCTAACGACAATGACCGGCCTGTCCGCGCTCAAGCGCCCCTCCTTGAATCCATTTCCCCGTTGGCCTTCGTAAGGGCGTGCGGAGCAAGGAGTCCAAGTTGAAGCGAGCATCGATCGATGCCGTTTTTGGATTGATGGGTCGGCAGCCGGGTGTACCAACGTACTCCGACCTTTCGTATCCGGCCGTTCGGTGCGCAACGCGCAGCTTGGCCGCAACAAGAAAAGGATGTGACTATGACTGATTATCGCAAGCTCTTCGATCTCACCGGCAAGACCGCCGTGGTGCTTGGTGCCGCATCGGGCATCGGCAAATCGTCGGCCGAGGCGCTGGCCGGGCTTGGCGCCCGCGTCGTGTGCGCCGATCGCGCGCTCGACGCGGCGCACACGACGGCCGCGGGCATTCGCGACAACGGCGGCTGGGCTGAGGCGGCGAGTTGCGACGCTGCGAGCGCATCTGATGTTAACGCGCTTGCCAAAACTGTGATGCAGAAATTTGCGCGGCTCGACATCGCCGTGACTACGCCCGGGCTCAACATCCGCAAGACCATCCTCGACTACACCGAGGAAGATCTCGACCGCGTCCTCAACCTCAACGTCAAGGGCACTGTCTGGTTCTTCCAGGCGTTCGGCCGCATCATGGTCGAGCAGAAGGGCGGCAGCATCATCGCCTGTTCCTCGGTGCGCGCTGTGACCATCGAGCCGGGGCTTGGAATCTACGGCTCGACCAAGGCGGCGATCGGTTTGCTTGTAAAGGGCTTTGCCTCGGAGGTCGGCCACGCCGGCGTGCGCGTCAACGCGATCGCCCCGAGCATCGTCGAGACTGCGCTGACCAGCCCGTTCAAGCAGCGGCCCGACATCTTCAACCTTTACGCCGGCCACACCGTGTTCAACCGCTGGAGCAGTGCCGACGAGGTCGCCACGGCGGTTGCCTATCTTGCCTCGGATGCCGCGAGCTATGTCAGCGGCAGCACGCTGTTTGTCGATGGTGGCTGGACCGGGGTAGACGGCCCTCCGACGGGTCTCACCCAGCTGCACAAATAACGTCCGCATCTAGCTCGCAAAACCCATGCGCTGGCGCAGGTCCCTCTGGTCTGCGCCGGCCAGCAGTGCGATCAGCGCCGCCGCTTCCTTCGGATGCACCGCCTGGGTGGCGATGCCGGCCGTGTACATCGTCACCAGCTCGAATCCCGGCGGCAGTGCGCCAGACAGCGCGATCCCGTCAGTCGCGATGATTTCGGTCGCCTGGGTGCATCCAATCGGCCGCGTGGCGGTGGATGTCGCCAGCTCGCGCATCGCCGTGGCGCCGCTCGGAAATATCTTCAGGCGCGAGGTGACCTCGTAGGCGATGCCGAGCTGGTCCAGTACTTTTGCGACGTGCTGGCCTGCGGTGGAGGCTTTGGTATCGGGGACGTAGATTGCGTCCGCCGAGCGCAGGACGTCGCGCAGATCAGCTTCCGTCTTCGCGGTTACTTTGGGGTCGCGGTTGCGGACGGCGAGGGCGGTTTCCACGCGGCCGATATCCGCGATCGAGGCGGGCACGACCAGCTTCTCCGCTGCGAGCTTTGCCAGCAGCGCCTGCGTCAGGATGACGAGATCGGCCGGCTTGCCTGCACGCAGCTTGTCCGCCATCACCCCGACTGCGCCGAACTCGCCGTCGATGCCAAAGCTGGTCTGCGCCTTGAAGGTCTCGCTGAGGCCGCGCACCAGGCCTTGCGCCGCGCCGCCGCTGAAGATGTTCACTGTCGTCACGATGCAAGCTCCATGGCTGCGATGATCCTGTCGCGCGTGATCGGCAGGTCGCGCACGCGCACGCCGAGGCAATCATGGACCGCATTCGCGATCGCCGCTGTTACCGGACCGTGCGCGGCTTCGCCGGCACCGACCGGCTCAATCTCCGGCCGCTGAATGATCTCGACATCCACCGCCGGGACCTTGCTGAAGGTGAGGATCGGATAGTCCGTCCACGAGGTCGAGGTGATGTGCGTGCGATCGAAGCGGACGCGCTCCTTCAGCACCCAGCTCGTTGCCTGGATCGCGCCGCCCTCGATCTGGTTGATCACGCCATCAGGATTGATGGCCTCGCCAACATCGACCGCAAGCGTCAGCCGCCTGACGCGGATGTCATCGGCGCCTTCAATCTCGGCAACCGCGGCGCAATAGGCGCCGGTGTTCTTGTAGCGGGCAAAGCCGACGCCGTAGCCGATGCCGGATTGCTTCTCGGGCTTCCACCCCGCGCGGCGCGCCGCGGCACGGATCACGTCCTTCGCTCGCTCGTCGCGGAGATGCCGCAGGCGGAACGCGATCGGGTCTTCGCCGCGCAAGGCCGCGATCTCGTCGAGCAGGGATTCGATCGCGAACACGTTGCCTTGCGCGCCGAGGGTCCGCAGCGCCGAGGTGCGTACCGGCATGGTCAGCAGGCAATGGCTGGTGATGGTCCAGGCCGGGAAATCGTAGAGCGGGACGGAGTTGCGATCGCCTCCGCCGCCATTCGCAGCCGGCGGGTTTGTCGAGATCATGCGCGGATAGGAATTGGCGATTTCGCTTGCCGCCAACAGTGCGGGCTGTGCCGCGCGTCCAGGCCGTGCGGTATGACCATTGCTCCAGATCGCATGACGCCAGCCGACGATCTCGTTGTCGGCGGCGAGGTCGGCCTCGATCTCGACGGCCATCGCGGCACCGAACGGTGCGTGGCACATCTCGTCGTGGCGCGACCACTGCGCCCGCACAGGACGACCGCTGGCCGCCTTTGCCAGCAGCACGGCATCGAGCGCGACATCATCGGCGGCATTGTGTCCGTAGCAGCCGGCGCCTTCCATATGCTCGACGACGACATTCTCGGCCGGCAGCTTGAGCACGATCGAAAGATCTGCGCGGAGCAGATAGACGCCCTGGCTGTGCGTCCAGACGTGGACACGGTCACCGTCCCATTGCGCCATCGCGCAGGACGGCGCGATTGAGGCATGCGCGATGTAGGGGCGGGTGTATTGCCGGCGGAGTGTGCGTGCAGGCTTTATCGCGGCCGCTGCCCTGGTGTGGATGACGGTGGTTTCAACCGGTTGGCTTCTTAGGAAACTCGCCAGATCGTTCTCATCCGGCAGCGGCTCACCTGCCGACCACGTCGCTCCCTTGCGCAGAGCTTTTAACGCGGCTTCTGCCGCGGCCTCACTGTCGGCGACGACGCCGGCAAAGCTGCCATCGTGGACGATCGCGATGAGCCCGGGGACGGTACGCGCCGGCGCCTCGTCGAGCGCGATCAGTCTGGTGCCCGAGACCTCCGGCCGCAGCACGCGCCCGTGCACCAGCTCGGGCAGCGCATGATCATGGATGAAGCGCGGCCGCGCGAACACCTTGTCCGGAATGTCGACACGCTGGATGGAATGCCCGGCGACGTTGCGTGAGGCGGCGGACTTGGCGACGGTGCCCGGCGTCGCATCGTGATCGAGCGAGACGTCTCCGGCAAGCTCCCAATAGCTGGTCGTGACGTTGCCGGGACCCGAGATCGTGCCGTCATCGACACCGAGCAGCGCCGTATCGATGCCGAGACGTTCCGACGCCGCCGCGAGAAAACGCTGGCGCACCTCGGCACAGGCCTGGCGCAGCGCGCGACCGGATTGCTGGATCGACAGGCTGCCAGAGGTGACGCCCTCGTTCGGGCTTGCGGCGGTCGAGGCGCGTATCATCTCGATGCGGCCGATCTCGACGTCAAGTTCGTCCGCCGCGATCTGCGCCAGCGCCGTGACGATGCCTTGGCCGATCTCGACCTTTCCGGGTGAGATCGCGACGCGGCCTTCGCCGGCGAACCGTACCCAGGACGACAGTCTCGGGTTGGCGGCCAGGCTGAGCGGCAGTTTCGGGGCAGGGGGCGGCACGCTCATGACGTTACCATCTCCGATGCCGCGCGCAGCACGGCGCGGACCATGCGGTTATGCGACCCGCAGCGACACAGATTGCGATCGAGCGCCGCTCTCACCTCCGCCTCCGTCGGCGACGGATTGTCCTTCAGCAGCGCTGCCGCGTTGATCAGGATGCCCGAAACGCAATAGCCGCATTGCATGGCCTGCTCGGAGATGAAAGCGCGTTGCAGAGGATGCGGTTGCTCGACTGTCCCAAGACCCTCCAGCGTGACGACGCTCTTATCCGGCACCGACCACATCGGCATGTCGCAGGACGCCATCGCGTGGCCATCGACCATCACATGGCAAGCTCCGCATTCTCCGGCGCCGCAGCCGAAATGTGCGCTGGTGATGCCGAGCCGGCCACGCAGCACATCGAGCAGCATCTGCTCTGGATTGGCATCCACCGACACCGCAGCACCGTTGAGCTGGAATTGAATGGTGGGCATGACCGGCGCAGCCTCAGGACTTGTTAAACTTCTTGACGACGTCGGCCCATTTCGCGATGTCGCCGCGCAGGAATTTGTCAAACTCCTCCGATGTCATCGACATCGGCACGGCACCTTGCTCCGTCCAGAGCTTGACGATGTCGGGTCGCTTCACCATCGCATTCACGGCTGAGTTGAGCTTGTCGATGACGGGCTTCGGCGTGCCCGCTGGCGCCATCAGGCCGAGCCAGATCGTCGCCTCGTAGCCGGGAACGCCGGCTTCTCCGGCGGTCGGCACGTTCGGCATCACCGCGGAGCGCTGCTGGCCGGTGGTCGCGAGCGCGCGGACCTGGTTCTCGCCGATGTTCGGCGCCATCGCCGGCACCGCGTCGATCATCATCTGCACCTGGCCGCCGATCACGCCGCTGCGGGCCTCGCCGCTGTTGCGATAGGGAACATGGACGACATCGATGCCGGCCATGGCTTTGAACAGCTCGCCGGCCATGTGATACGGCGTGCCCTGGCCGGAGGAGGCATAGTTGAGCTTGCCCGGTTGCGCCTTGGCGAGGGCAATGAATTCGGCAAGCGTCTTCGCCGGGACCTGCGGGTTCACCACGATGACGAGGTCCGAAGAGTTCACCGGCGCGATCGGCGCGAGATCGTGCATCAGATCGTATTTGCGCTGCTCTGGCGTCAGCAGAGATTCATTCGCGGTCTGGGTGTTGGACATCATCAGCAATGTGTAGCCGTCGGCCGGAGACTTCGCGGCTTCGACCGTGCCGATGATGCCGCCGGCGCCGGTGCGGTTCTCGACCACGAAGGGCTGGCCAAAGCGCTCCTGCAGCGCCTGGCCGATGAGCCGGGCCGCGACGTCGGCGGGCCCGCCGGCACCAAACGGCACGACGATGCGGACCGCGTGCGCTGGATATTCCTGCGCCGGGGACGGGCTTGCGGGGAATGCAGTGAGCAGGCCGGCGGCCAGCGCCAGCGAAATTTGTCGGGCCGTCACACCCACCTCCCAAAACTCGTTTTTGTTTGATGGCACTGTAGAGGGAGGAGGCGCGCACTGTCGACGCCTCACAAAGTCGATTTGATCAGGAATATCGGCCCGTTTTCGGTGTGTCCGCCCGGCATTTCGCGGTCGCGGCAGGAACAGGCCCCGCGCGGTTTGAGCATTTTGCATGGGCATTGCCGGATAAATGCCCTCGGCTCACAGGTCTTTTGATGTTACGAAATTGGCCATGAACCAGCACGCCAAGATCGAGATCCGCCACTCCACCTGTCCGCATGATTGCCCGTCGGCCTGCGCGCTCGACGTCGAAGTGGTCGAGGGCCGCAGTATCGGTCGCGTTCGCGGTTCAAAAAAGCAGACCTACACGGCAGGCGTGGTCTGCGCCAAGGTCGCCCGCTATGCCGAGCGCATCCATCATCCTGAAAGGGTGATGTATCCGATGCGCAGGACTGGACCGAAGGGCTCCGGTCAGTTCGCGCGGATCTCCTGGGACGAGGCGCTCGACGAGATCGCCGATCGCTTCAACCAGGCCGAGCGTGAGTTCGGCGCCGAGTCGATCTGGCCCTACTACTACGCCGGGACGATGGGTCTGGTGATGCGCGATGGCCTCAACCGCCTCACGCACGTGAAGAAGTACTCGCGCTTCTACCAGACAATCTGTGCCAATGTCGGACGCATCGGCTTTGCTGTCGGCACGGGAAAGATCGCCGGCGTCGATCCGCGCGAGATGGCGCTGTCCGACCTCGTCGTGATCTGGGGCACCAACCCCGTCAACACGCAGGTCAACGTGATGACGCATGCATCGCGTGCGCGGAAAGAGCGCGGCGCGAGGATCGCGGCTGTCGACATCTACGACAACGAGACCATGAAGCAGGCTGACATCAAGATCCTGCTGCGGCCCGGAACCGACGGCGCGTTTGCCTGCGGCGTGATGCATGTGCTGTTCCGCGACGGCTATGCCGACCGCGCTTATATGGACAAGTACACTGACTGTCCTAATGAACTCGAGGCGCATCTGAAGTCGCGCACGCCCGAATGGGCGTCCGCAATCTGTGGCGTGCCGGTCGCCGAGATCGAGGCCTTCGCCAAGGCGGTCGGCGAGACCAAGCGGACCTTCTTCCGTCTCGGCTACGGCTTTACGCGTTCGCGCAACGGCGCGACGCAGATGCATGCGGCGAACTGCATTCCCGCGGTAACAGGCGCCTGGCAATACGAAGGCGGCGGCGCCTTCTTCAACAATTACGCGCTGTGGCGCTTCAACGAATCCGTGATCGAAGGTCATGACGCGCTCGACAAGACGGTCCGCGCGCTCGACCAGTCGCAGATCGGCCGCATCCTCACTGGCGATGCCGAGGCCCTGCTGGGCAAGGGGCCGGTCAAGGCGATGCTGATCCAGAACACCAACCCGATGACGGTGGCGCCCGAGCAGGCGCGGGTAGCGCAGGGCTTTGCACGCGAGGATCTGTTCGTCGCGGTGCACGAGCAGTTCCTGACCGAGACGGCACTGATGGCTGACATCTTGCTGCCGGCGACGATGTTCATGGAGCATGACGACCTCTATTACGGCGGCGGCCACCAGCACATCTCGGTTGGCCCTAAGCTGATCGATCCGCCCGGCGAGTGCCGCTCCAACCACCAGCTGTTACAGGCGCTGGCGTCGCGGCTTGGGGCCAAGCATCCGGGCTTCGAGATGACGCCGCGCGAGCTGATCGACACGACGTTGCGGCTCAGCAATCACGGCGACATCGCCGGCCTCGAGGCAGACCTCTGGCGCGATCTGCAGCCGGACTTCCGCACCTCGCATTATCTCGATGGGTTTGCTCATCCCGATAAGAAATTCCATTTCAAAGCCGACTGGGCGCATCCGCCGTTCGGCCAGACCCTGGGGGATTTCGACAAGATGCCCTCGCTACCGGACCATTGGGCCGTGATCGAGCACACCGATCAGGCCCATCCGTTCCGGCTCGCGACCAGCCCCTCGCGAAGCTTCCTCAATACCACCTTCAACGAGACGCCGTCCTCGCAGGCGCGCGAGGGCAAAGCGAGCGTGATGATCCATCCGCTTGATGCCGCAGCGCTCGACATCGGCGACGGCGATGCCGTGACGCTCGGCAACACCAGGGGCGAGACCACGCTGATTGCAGCCTTGTTCGAGGGCGTTCGACGCGGCGTGCTGATCGCGGAATCCGTGCATCCGAACAAGAATCATATTGGTGGCCGCGGCATCAACGTGTTGACCGGCGCCGAAGCCGTGGCGCCGATCGGCGGCGCCGCGTTCCACGACAACAAGGTCTGGATCAGGAAAGCGGCTGCGGCCTAAATCGCGCAATTTGCGTCGAGGCGCTAAAGCGGCGCTGTCTTTCAAATTGCCCTTGCACCGCGCGCCGGAGCTGCCGCAAATGGCCGCGGACCAGCAGGAATCAAGCGCCATGACAGACACCACAGCCGTCATCACCGAGAAGCGCGGGCAGGCGTTCTGGATCACCATCAACCGGCCGGAGAAGCGCAACGCACTGAACGGTGACGTGATCGCAGGTATCACGAAGGGCTATCGTGATGCGCATGATGATAAGGACGTCCGCGTCATCGTGCTGACCGGCGCGGGCGACAAGGCCTTTTGCGCGGGCGCTGACTTGCAAAATTCCGGCGCGGCGTTCGCGATGGATCATTCCCGGCCCAATGTCGATTATGCTGATCTCCTGCGCTTGTCGCAGAACGCGACCAAGCCCGCGATCGCGCGCGTCGGCGGCGTCTGCATGGCTGGCGGCATGGGCCTTCTCTGCATGACGGACATGGCGGTTGCGGCGGATCATGTCATCTTCGGCCTCCCGGAGGTGAAGGTCGGCGTGTTTCCGATGCAGGTGTTGAGCCTGTTGCAGGAGATTGCGCCGCGGCGTCTCGTCAACGAATGGGCGCTCACCGGCGAGCCGTTCGATGCGATGGCAGCGAAGGACGCGGGCCTTCTCAACTACGTCGTGCCCACGGCCGAGCTCGACGCCAAGGTCGATTGGCTGATCGGCCGCATCGTCGACAAATCCCCGACCGCGATCCGCCGCGGCAAATACGCCATGCGCGCGATCGCCGCGATGTCGTTCGACGAGAGCATCGCCTACACCGAAAGCCAGATCGCACTGCTGGCGATGACCGAAGACGCCAAGGAGGGCTTGAAGGCGTTCGGCGAGAAGCGGAGGCCGGTCTGGACGGGGAGATGAAGATTAACCTCTCTCGGTCGCTTCGGCTGAGCGGCGGCCACGGAGCTAATCTCGGCTTTAAGATGTATGCGACTGTTCGCCGAACAGAGGTGTTGCCTAGCGAGGACCCGCGGTAGCAACGCTGGAAGTTCTGACGATAAGGCCGGCAAAGGGATGCTAAGCCGTCTGGTGAGTGCTCACATCAAGATGCTCGACCAGCAGTCTCCGGTAGTGCGCAGCCATTTCGCGGTAATGTTGCTTGGATATTGGATCGGCGGCGCTATCGACGCGCCGCTCAAACATCTCGGCCTTTTCCTGGAGGGTAGACGCTTGGCTCATGGTCAGCTTACCGTCATTTTCGAGTCACTTAGGGGCGGACAAGCCTTTCTGGAAGCCCCCGGTTCGTGAAAATCTGCAGGCTAAGCACGCAATCGAGGTTTCTCTAAATGGTGGAGCAGCCCCTCCGAGACTTCGCGGCAGCGATTCTGGTTGACCAATCGGGTCAGCTGCTGCTCCAGCGTCGAGACAACATCCCGGGGATTGTCCACCCTGGCAAGATCGCGTTGTTTGGTGGTCGGCGCGAGCCGGGAGAGACACCACTGCAGTGCATTGTGAGAGAGGTGCACGAGGAAATCAGCCATCGAATTCCGGCGGACGATTTTGAATTCTTCATTGGCCTGCACGGGGCCGATCCAGAGAAGATCGCCAAACTCGTCAAAGGTGAGGTGTTTGTCGCCCGCAACGTTCCCAGTGCTGATTTGGTGATAACCGAGGGGACCTTGGTGGTCGTGCATCCCTCGGAATTATCTGGCATCCGCTCGGAGATGACACCAATGACATTGATCGCCGTAGAGGCGTTCCTGGGCTGTGAGGCGCCTGGGCCGGTGTGATGGAGCCCCAGGTGGCCATGAAAAAGGTTCTATTTGTATGCACCGCATCTACTATCGCCGCCGGTAATGGATCATTTTTGTCCATCCTCTGAAGTTGACCACCGGCGGAACGCGCGGATTGCAAGTGCAAGCGCAATCACGTTCGCGATCAGGATCGGTGGACTCGCTGCCATCAGCGCAAAGCCGATCATCGACAGGCTCGAAAGCGCATAAAGTGCGGGCCCGATCTTGCTGCTGTTGCCGACGAAATACATTCCGCCGATGGCCGTTGCCGAGGCCAAGTAGTCGAGGCCGTAATATGAGCCGATGCCGAGGTCCGTCGTCGGGCTAATCATGTCGGCTCCCGCTTGAACTAGAGTTCGGGCAGATGCGACCACGGCTCGTCAGGTAACTCGGTGACAATGGAATCTCCTCGCAAGACTTGACCGCCGACTGTGACGACACCAAAAACGCCGCATCGGAAACGAGCACCGTTCGTTTTGGCACTGAACAAATCTCTCCTCAATCCCTTCTGAAATCGGTCGATCAAGCCGCATGGAGTTCTGATTCCGGTTAGTTCGACCACTGCATCCGCGCCGATACGCAACCAGGTTCCAAGCGGCAGGTTCTCCAATTCCAATCCTGAGGAGGTAATGTTTTCGCCAAGCTGGCCGGCCGCGACCGTGTAGCCGCTGCTCAGTAAATCCGCGAACAGCTCGATGGGTATGAGATGGACCTGGCGAGCGTTCGGGAGTTCCGGCTGCCTCTTGGCGAGAGAGCGATGCTGCACATGAAGACCGGCATGTGCATCACCGTCGACGCCGTAGCCCGCAACAAGTCTGATCACCTCCACCGGGAGCTTTGAAAAGCGATGCGCGGCATCGAGCGAAACTGCAGCGACCTTGCCGATGGGCAGAGCCAATCTCGTTTCGTCGTTGTGAGTAGAGATGATTGCGCTCATGGCCAGACGACTCGAGTTATCATCAGCAATCGCATCAGAGTCCGGCATCAATGCGGGCTTTTGGACCGGATTGGCGGGATCGAGGACGCCGTGGATCGATGGACTGTCTCCCATGCTTAGATCGCCAGGCCGCGACCGCGAAATCCATGACCTACCCAAATCAAACTGAACCAGAGAAGGCAATGCCCCTTTGGGGATGCTCATCGAAAACTGAAAAAATCGGTGACAGCTTGACCGTGGCGTAGAAATCCAACCTGAGCTATTGCGGCGGCTCGCGCGGTCGGGCGGCTAATTCCCGGCCGCAATCTGCTGCCGATCCAAGCAAAATTGCGGATGGTCAGCTATTTTCTTTTCGGTCCATCTGTGGGAACGCTGACCTATGAGGAAAGTCGTCTTTGCAGTCGTCGTGCTCACCATTTCCTGGTCAAATATTTGGCTGGCTTGGGGGGAGGCGTACCTTGTCTGCTTGCTCGCGGTCATTGCTGGATACGCAGTCGACGCAGCATACGTGATCGCCTACCAGCGGCATGCCGCTCGCGTGAAGCGGGCGATCTCGGGCTGATCGCGTCGCCCGAGTTGTTGTACGTCGTGGTCACCGGAGGGGGAGCGCCCGGTTCAAAGGCGGATTTCTCGCTCCGCCTGAATGGTGTGGGAACCCATCAGAACGGTGGCCGGTGCGGTGCACAGCGCGCCGTAGATGGCGGGCAGCTTCGGCCAGTCCGGCTCGAAACGGGCGTCTCGGACGCGTCGGTGGATCTCTGGATCGGCGCGCAACCGGGCCACGGCGGCCGCGATCGATGCAGGATCTGAATGTGCAAAACCGTACCCAAAACCTGGGTCTAGGATCTCGCGCTTGACCTCGGGGAGCTCGGCTGCAAGGACGGGGAGGCCGGCCGCCACATACTCGAATGGCTTGTTTGGCAAGGCGTAAAGGAAATTCTTGCAGACGGGCACCAGAGACCAGATGCCAGCATCGGCACCGCGGGCGGCCGCGACGACGTCCGCCGATGGCACGGGCCCGGCGAGAAACAGCCGCTCTGAGACCCCGAGCTGGGCGGCCAGCGTTCGGTATTCTTGCCCGTAATAGTCCATGCCCGGGCCGCGGATGACCAGCGCTGCATCGGGAATCAGCTTGAGTGCCTCGATCATCGGCGGCAGGTTGCGCGTCGGCCCGACGCCGCCCTGGTAAAGGATCACAAACAGGCCGTCGGGGATCTTCAGCTGATCGCGCAGCGAGGGATATGGGCGTTCGACGCGGCCGATCGCAGGGATGTTGCGGACGAGTTCGATGCGTCGTGGCTCGACCCGTTGCAGATCCTGGGCGATCGAGCGGCAGACCGTGATGACCACATCGGCTCGGCGCAACGCGAACTTCTCGAGTCTCTGGTAGACCAGCTTTCGCAACCCGCGATGCGGGACCAGCCGATCGGAGACGTTCTCGGAAAAGTACTCGTGAAAATCGACCACGAGCTTGGCACCGCGACGCCTGGCCGCGAGCGCGCCAATCAAGACCGTCCAGGCATCGTGGCAGTGATAGGCGACCGGACCGACGGTGATTGCCGCTCGGAACATGTGAATCGAGAATATCCAAGGGAACGCGTTAATCTCATAAGCGGCTTCGATTGGGCAGAGCTTGATGACGATGCCGTGTCCCCAATCCGGCGGCTCGGCAGCGTGGAACTTTGGCGCAACGACGACGACCCGGTAGCCGCCCGCCACCAACGCGCGTGCCTCACGCTCGACGCGCGGGTCGATCGCAAGGTCGGAAAACACCAGCATCGCGATCAGTTTTGGATCGGTTGGCGGGGGCTCCTGGCCGCGACCCACGAAAGGCCACAGAACGATGCCGAGGAAGGACTGCCAGCGCATTACAATTCGCTTGAGGCCAAAATAGCACCGGAAACCAGCGTTCCACAGCGTGAGCAACGGGGTCCTGATCCACCAGGTGTTGCGCGCAAATTTATACAGCCGCGTTTGCCGCAGATGCGCGAACATACCCTCCATCGCCTCCTCCAGGCTCTTAAGGGTCGGACATTAGGCGAATCGACGACAGAGCGCAACTTTACCGGGATGCCGGCGGACCACGGTCGAAGTTCCGTCCGCATCTTCAGCGATCCGCCCGCGCGACTATGACGGCGGTTACGGTGCGGTTCCGACGGGCCGCACGTGTTCCGTTGAGTTTTGCTATCTGCACGTCGCTTAGATGAACGAGAGCCAGACACATCAATCAAATACCAGCTCACCGTTGTTCATCCATCAGAGCTATCTAAACTGGGCTCAGAGATGAAGCCGATGACTTTGATGGCCGAAAGCATTCTTGCGAGGTTCGGCTTCGATTTTGTGACCGAGACAAGCAACAGTGAGAAAGAAATGTCGCCAAATGCAATCCTCTTTCTCTGCACCGGCAACTACTATCGCAGTCGGTATGCGGAGGAGCTGTTCAACCATCTTGCGAAGGTCAAAGGTCTTCCGTGGCGGGCGTTTTCGCGAGGAGCTGCCGAGCGGGGCTCTCCTAATAATGTAGGCCCGATGTCGATTTTTGCCCTCGATGGGCTGCGAGCGAAGGGCATCCAGCCAGACGGCGCAGCACGCAGTCCTATGCCTTGCTCGCTGGCTGATTTCGATGCCGCTGACATTGTCATTGCCGTGAAAGAGAGCGAGCACCGCCCTCTGGTCGAATGCCGTTTTCCCACAGCAGCGTCTAAAGTGAAGTATTGGCATGTGGGTGATGTTGAGTTCGTTCACCCGTCTATCGCGCTAGCTATGCTGGATGAGCACGTGCGCGAGCTGATCGAGAATTTGCCGGCACGATAATTTCTCAGATGCATGATGTTCGCGGATCTAAGCGACATGCTGAGAAGACGATTGAGATCGCCACCGTCGGATCTATAGCCTTCACGGCTGTCGTGTGGCGAATACGCGCCACCTGACAGCCGTCACTAAAAAGGCAATCCCGGTGTGTTACGCCGAACCGATAAATGCCTCACGCAGTCCAGTTATCTCTGTGTAATGGTGCCATTGGGTACGGTCGCGCCGTTGCCAGACACGATGTTGTTGCCGGCAGAGGCAATGGTCCCGCCCGAGATCGTGAAATCGAGAGCATTGTCGATGGCCACGTTACGGGTGACGCGAATCAATCCTCCGGTGGTGGAGAAACCCGCCGTGCCGTTGTGGTTAACCTGGGAGGAGTCGACACCCAGGATTGAGCCAGTTGCAGCCAGCACGCCGGTCGTTGCGTTGGAAATACTGGAGTAGGACATTGTGACATTGGCTGGTCCGGCCGCTTTGAGCCCAGCGGTCGACATGACTTGAATGTTGGAGTGATCAATCTGACCTGACAGCGATCCGCCGCTGGGCGCCAAATTGATGCCGATTACCGTGTTTGTAATGCTTGTGTTTGTAACCATCAGCTTCGAGGTAGCGCCGGTCCCAACTCCAACGCCAGCCGTAATGAAGTCGTAGATGGCGCAGTTTTCGACGACCAGTGCTGAACCCGAAAGGAAGTTGATAGCGGTCAGGCCGGTCCCTATGCCATTGAACCGGAGGTTCCTGAGAATAACGACGTCGTTCGGTCCTGCAGAGACATTGATGCCGTTCGTCCCTGAGACGAGCACGGAAGCCACTTGTCCTCCGCCGCCGTCGATGGTGATAGCTTTAGTGATCGTCAATGCCCCGAAGCCAGCCGGGTCCAAGGCATCGATTTCTCCGCCTGCGGCCGTCTTCGAGATAGCGCCCGCGAAAGTTTTGCAAGGGGCCGTTCGGCTACAGGGATTCGCGTCATCGCCGACACCTGAAACCCAGGTGCGGCTGGCTTGGGCTTGGACAGGAAGTGCGCTTAGCAGGAAGAGGAGAAAAGCGGATAAGCACGACCAATAGGTTCTCATTTTAATCTCCAAATTCTGGTTGGCTCAATTCGCTCGCCGTAAAGGGCTGTTGTGATGCTGTCAACGATCGGCTCAAAATCGCGTTTTGAAACCAGAAAATGCAACTTCGTTTGAGCGCCACCACAGCTCGAGCAGGGTCACTAGAACGCTCGTTCGTTTCAGGACGATTGCAGATAGTTAACAAATGGCTTCGTTCACGAAGCCGTGTATTTCGGTGGGACCTGCATATCCACAGGATTTCCTTAACTTTTTCCGTTCATCGACTGTATTTACAGCTAATGGTTGTTGCTACGTCAAATGCAATCTGAGATCGATATAACATCAAAGTTCAGGATACTAAGGCGAAAGGCGCGATCGAAACACCGAGACTTCTTGTCGCGCTTTTGGAGGCAGCGTTGCTGAGGTTGGTGGAGGCCATTTTTTCCGGCTCAGCTTGTGTTGAACCGGCTGCTTACGTTCTATTCGGTATCAGGGTACTGACCCTGTCAATCTGCGGGCGGCCTGACAAAGATCGCCGAGACTTGCCCAACAGCAAAAGGCCGAGGCGGCAAATAAGCTGCGTCGCATTGGTTGTTGGAGTCAATGGTGGGCAGTCTCGGCGGTATGGAGAAGACTAGCCCGCATTGGCCTTAAGGCCCGCGGCTTGGATGCCCGCCACGGCGCACGCTTCATCATTGTCGGACGTATCGCCGGAGATGCCGACGGCGCCGAGCAAGGTCGCGCCATCCATGATCAGCACGCCGCCAGGCACGGGCACCAGCGCGCCTTTCGCGATCGTGTTCACGGCGTCGATGAAATAGGGCTGCTCCTGCGCGCGCTGGAACAGGGCGCGCGAGCCGAGGCCCATGGCGAGCGCGCCATAGGCTTTGCCGTGGGCGATCTCGGCGCGCATCAGGCTGGTGCCGTCCTGCGCGGCGGCAATCTTGAGCACGCCGCGGGCGTCGAGGACGGTGACGACGAGCGGCTTCAGCTTCAGTTCAGTCGCCTTGACGAACGCGGCATCGAGGATCTTGCGGGCGGTGTCGAGCGTGAGGTCAGCCATGGCTGGGTTCCTTTGCAGCTGGAGAAGTGGATTGGGTCTTTGCGCAATCGAGGCTCATGGCCAGCACACGGGCGACGTGAAGCGCCTCGCGGCTAGCGCCGTCGTAGATCTGGTGCCGACAGGAGGTGCCGTCGGCGACGACGAGCGCGGACGGATCAGCCTTCCGCACGGCCGGCAGTAGCGCGAGTTCGGCCATCTCGATCGAGGCGTCGTAGGTATCGGCGCCATATCCAAAGGCACCCGCCATGCCGCAGCAGCTCGACTCGATGGTCTCGATCTTCAGGCCGGGGACGAGGCGCAGCACCTGCTCGACCGGCTTGAAGGCGCCGAAGGATTTTTGGTGGCAATGGCCGTGGACCACGGCCTTCTCGGCGACAGTTCCGAGCGGCAATTGCAGCCGGCCGGCTTCCGCCTCGCGCACCAGAAACTCCTCGAAGGTCAGCGCATGCGCGCCGACGGCCTTGGCGTCATTGTCCTTGCGCAGCGAGGCGAGCTCGTCGCGCAGCGTCAGCAGGCAACTTGGCTCGAGGCCGACGATCGGGACGCCTCGCGCGGCAAAGGGCGCGAAGGCGGCGACGAGACGATCGAGCTCGGACCTTGCTTCATCGACGAGCCCGGCTGACAGGAATGTGCGGCCGCAGCAGAGCGGGCGATTCCCGCTCGCAGGTTTCGGCAGGTGTACCCGATAGCCGCCCGACGTGAGCACGCGCAATGCGGCCTCAAGGTTCTCGCGCTCGTAGATGCGGTTGAAGGTGTCGGCGAACAGCACGATTTCGCGGCCGGTTTCCGGCCCGACAATTTCCGCTGGTGGCACGAACACGTCGCTTCGGAAGGCGGGCAGGGCGCGGCGCGCGCTGATGCCGGCGAAGCGCTCGAACAGCGTTCGCAGGAGCGGGCTATGGTTGCGCAAATTGGCGAGCGGCGCAAAGCGCGAGGCAAGGCCGGCATAACGCGGGAGGTAGCCGACCAAGCGATCGCGCAGTGTCAGGCCATGCGAGGAAGCGCGCGCCGCCAGCACCTCGATCTTCATCTTCGCTATGTCGACGCCCGTAGGGCATTCGTGGCGGCAGGCCTTGCAGGAGACGCAAAGTTTTAGGGTCTCCATCATCTCGTCGGAGGACAACGCATGAGGGCCGAGCTGGCCTGAGATCGCGAGCCGCAGCGTATTTGCGCGGCCGCGCGTGACGTCCTTCTCGTTGCGCGTGGCGCGGTAGGACGGGCACATCACGCCGCCTTCGAGCTTGCGGCAGGCGCCGTTGTTGTTGCACATCTCGACCGCGCCCTGGAAACCGCCGCCGGCGCCAGGATAGGCCGACCAGTCGAGCTTTGTCTTCAACTCGCCAACGCGATAGTCCGGCTTGAAGCGGAATAGCGAACGGTCGTCCATTTTGGGCGCGTCGACGATCTTGCCGGGATTGAGCACGCCTTCAGGGTCGAAGCGCCTCTTGATCTCGCGGAAGTCAGCGACGAGGCGCTCGCCGAACATGGTCTCGTGGAATTCCGAGCGCACCAGGCCGTCGCCATGCTCGCCAGAATGCGAGCCCTTGTATTCGCGGACCAGCGCGAAAGCTTCTTCGGCGATGGCGCGCATCGCCCTGACGTCCTTCTCCAGCTTCAGGTTCAGCACGGGGCGCACATGCAGGCAGCCCTCGGAGGCGTGCGCATACATCGTGCCGCTGGTGCCGTGCCTGGCAAACACCTCGTTCAGGCGCGCCGTGTAGTCGGCGAGATGTGGCAGCGGCACGGCGCAGTCCTCGACGAAGGAGACCGGTTTGCCCTCCTGCTTCATCGACATCATGACGTTGAGGCCGGCGGCGCGGAAATCGGCGATGCCGCTCTGCAAGGCCGGCTCAATGATCTCGACCACGCCGCCCCATTTGCGCGGATCGTTATTCCAGCCGAAGCCGAGATCGCCCATCAGATCGGTGAGCTGCTTGAGGCGTGCGAGGTTATCGGCCTGGTCCTCTTCCGCGAACTCGACCACCAGCACCGCATCCGGATCGCCCTTGATCGCGGCGTTGATGATCGGCTTGAACATCGCGATGTCGCGGCCGAGCGCGATCATGGTTCGGTCGACCAGCTCGACCGCGATCGGCTTCAGCTTGACCAGGTGCTGAGCCGCATCCATCGCCTCGTAGAAACTGCCGAAATGGCAGACGCCGAGCGCCTTGTTGCGGATCACGGGCCAGAGCTTCAGCTCGACCTTGGTGGTGAAGGCGAGGGTGCCTTCAGAGCCGACCAGCAAATGCGCCATGTTGTTGCGCGTATTGCGCGGGGTCAGCGCATCGAGATTGTAGCCGCCGACGCGGCGCTGCACTTTTGGAAAGCGCGCCGCGATCTCGTCGGCTTCCCGCGCGCCGAGATCGAGCATGTCGCGGAACAAAGCGCGCATGGTTTCGCCGGCGTCGCTGTCCGAGAGGTCGCGCGAGACCTCGCCGAAGCGGCTGAGCGTGCCGTCGGCCAGCGATGCTTCGAGCGACAACGTGTTATCGCGCATGGTGCCGTAGCGCAGCGAGCGGCCGCCGCAGGAATTGTTGCCGGCCATGCCGCCGATGGTGGCGCGCGAGGCCGTGGAGACGTCGACTGGAAACCACAGGCCGTGTTTTTTGAGCTGGCGGTTGAGGTCATCAAGCACGATGCCGGGCTCGACCACGCAGGTGCGGCCGGCGATATCGAGCGATAGGATCTTGTTGAGGTGTTTTGAGAGATCGACCACGAGCCCGTCATTGACGGTCTGGCCGCATTGCGAGGTGCCGCCGCCGCGTGGGGTGACCTTGATCCCCTCGTCGCGCGCGATCGCCAGGGCCCGCAGCGCCTCGTCCATGGTTTTGGGCACGACCACGCCCGTGGGCATGATCTGGTAGAACGAGGCGTCGGTGGCGTAGCGGCCGCGGCTGAAGCCGTCAAACAGGACGTCGCCGGTCATGTCCGCGCGCAGGCGCCGTTCGAGCGAGGAGGCGTTTGTCATCCCTGGTCCCGGATTGATCCCACGCGGCCCCTGGACCTCGCTGGAATATTCATTCTTGTTTCCACTCGAATATATTATGAATTCAAAATGAGCAAGCTAGGGTAGCCATCAGGGCGCCGTTGGCGCGTCCTCTTGGGGCTCGCCGAGGTGTTCGATCGCGGCCACGCGCTTGTTGCGCAGGTGCTGGAACAGGATGTCGCTGAGCTCGCTCGCGGCGCGGCGGCGCAGTGCGTCGAGGATCGCCTCGTGCTCGCGCATCGCCTCCGCCCAGCGCTGCCGCTTGCGGGCGAAATTGGCGGAGTAGCGGACCCGGCGGATGCGGCCGGCAAAGTTGGCGTAGGCGGTCTTCAGCGTCTCGTTGCGCGCGGCGGCGACGATGCTCTCGTGAATGCGCTGGTTGGCCTGGAAATAGCCGTGCATGTCGCGATGCAGATAGTGGCCGTACATCTCGTAATGCAGCTGCTCGATCGCGGCGATCTCCTCGTCGGTAATGGCCTCACAGGCCAGGCGCCCGGCGAGGCCTTCAAGGCCTGCCATGACGTCGAACAGCTCTTCCAGGTCGCGTTGGCTGAGCTGGCGCACGCGCGCGCCGCGGTTCGGCAGCAGATCGATCAGCCCTTCGGCGGCGAGCACCTTGAGCGCCTCGCGCAAGGGCGTGCGGGAGATGCCGAACATCTCGCAGAGCTGGCGCTCGGGAACGCGCCCGCCATCGGGAATGTTGCCTTCCACGACATAATCGCGCAGCCGCAGCAGGATCTCGCCATGGAGCGAGGCCTCGTGACGGTCGCCGCCCTTTACGGCTGATGGGGTAATCGGAACCCCCGTATCGGGAATCGTGGATTTCATTTGCAGCACAGTAGTTTGCTCGCGGTATCGCGTCGACGTCCGCAATCGAATACCAAATTTTGATTGAAAGGACAAAAAATGAATGCAAAATAGCTTCCGAGCCGGCCAGAATCCGTTGCCAGGGAGGTTTTCATGCATCAGGGGCGCCATTTCCTTCAGATTCCGGGCCCGAGCCCGGTCCCCGAGCGCGTCCTGCGCGCCATGGACATGCCTGTCATTGACCATCGCAGCGCCGAGTTCGGCGCACTCGGGCGCACCGTGCTGGAAGGCAGCCAGACAATTTTCCAGACCAAGGGTCCGGTCATCATCTTCCCCTCGTCGGGGACGGGCGCCTGGGAGGCTGCGATCGTCAACACGCTGTCGCCAGGCGACAAGGTGCTGATGGTCGAGACCGGCCACTTCGCCACGCTGTGGCGGCAGATGGCAGGCCGGTTCGGCATTGAGGTGGATTTCGTGCCCGGCGACTGGCGTCGCGGCGCTGACCCCGCCGTCATCGAAGCAAGGCTCGCCGACGACAAGGCACGCGCGATCAAGGCCGTGATGGTCGTGCACAACGAGACCTCGACCGGTGCGACCAGCCGCATCGCCGAGATTCGCGCCGCGATCGACCGCACAGGCCATCCAGCGCTGCTGATGGTCGACACCATCTCCTCGCTCGGCTCGGTCGATTACCGCCACGACGAGTGGAATGTCGACGTCAGCGTCAGCTGCTCGCAGAAGGGCTTCATGCTGCCGCCGGGTCTTGGCTTCAACGCGGTCTCGGAGAAGGCGCTGGCTGCTTCGAAGACCAACAAGATGCCGCGCTCTTATTTCGACTGGGCGGAGATGCTCAAGCCCAACGCAAACGGCTTCTTCCCGTACACGCCCGCGACCAACCTGCTCTACGGCCTGCGCGAGGCGATCGCGATGCTGCTGGAGGAGGGGCTCGACAACGTGTTCGCGCGGCATCAGCGCCTGGCTGCCGCAACGCGTGCTGCCGTCAATCATTGGGGTCTCGAAGTGCTGTGCCAGGAACCGTCGGAGTTTTCGCCGGTGCTGACCGCAGTGCTGATGCCGCCCGGCCATGATGCGGATCAGTTCCGGAAAGTGGTGCTCGAGAACTACAACATGTCGCTCGGCTCGGGCCTGTCGAAGGTCGCCGGAAAGGTCTTCCGCATCGGCCATCTCGGCGAATGCAATGCGCTGACGCTGCTCGGCGCGCTCACCGGTGTGGAGATGGGCCTGTCGGTCGCCGGCGTGCCGCATCGCTCCGGCGGCGTTGATGTCGCGATGAAGCTGCTCGAGCAGCGCCCGCAGGGCAATGCATCGCCGCATCTGAAAGTGGTCGGCACTTAAACCGCGCAGGGACAACGCGGGCCGACAATCATAAGAAGCGACCAGAGAGGGTGGAGATGAAGATCCGGTTCAAGGCCACGCATGTCGTGCTGGCGATGCTCTGCGCGATGTATTTCATCACCTATGTCGACAGGGTGAATATCGGCACGGCCGCGAGCGAGATCCAGAAGGAACTGGGCCTGTCGAACACCCAGCTCGGCCTCGTCTTCTCCGCCTTCGCGTATCCTTATCTGCTGTTTCAAGTAATCGGCGGCTGGGTCGGCGATCATTTCGGGCCGCGCAAGACGCTGTTCTGGTGCGGCATGATCTGGGCGGTGGCGACCATCTCGACCGGCTTCGTGCATGGGCTGGTCGCGCTGTTCGTCGCGCGCTTCGCGCTCGGCTTCGGCGAGGGTGCGACGTTCCCGACCGCAACGCGCGCGATGCAATACTGGACGCCGGCAAACCGCCGCGGCTTTGCGCAAGGGTTAACCCATTCGTTCGCCCGGCTCGGCAACGCGGTGACGCCGCCGGTGGTGGCGCTTCTGATCCTGTGGCTGACCTGGCGCGGTGCCTTCGTCGTGCTCGGTCTCGTTAGCCTGGTCTGGGGCGTGATATGGGTCTGGTACTTCCGCAACGAGCCGAAGGACCATGCGTCGATCACGCAGGCCGAACTCGCTGCACTGCCGCCGCGCCCATCAGGCGAGCGGCCCCGCGTGCCCTGGGGACCGCTGCTCGGGCGGATGTGGCCCGTGACGCTGACCTATTTCTGCTACGGCTGGAGCCTGTGGCTGTACCTGAACTGGCTGCCGCTGTTCTTCAAGAACAACTACAATCTCGACATCAAGAACTCGGCGTTGTTCGCCTCCGGCGTCTTCTTTGCCGGCGTAATCGGCGACAGCGTCGGCGGCGTGATCTCGGACAAGATTCTTGATCGTACCGGCAATGTCCGCTTCGCACGATTGAGCGTCACCGTAACAGGATTTGCGGGGGCGCTGCTCTCGCTGTTTCCGATCCTGTTCGTCCACGACATCACGATCGTGGCGCTGTGCCTGTCGGCCGGCTTCTTCTGCGCCGAGCTCGTGATCGGCCCGATGTGGTCGATCCCGATGGACATCGCGCCGAAATACTCCGGGACCGCGTCGGGACTCATGAATACCGGGTCGGCCTTCGCCGCGATCGTTTCGCCGCTGGTCGCGGGCTACGTGATCGACGCGACCGGTAACTGGTACCTGCCGTTCCTGATGTCGATGGGGCTGCTGCTGCTCGGCGGCCTTTCCGCTTTCCTGATGCACCCGGAGCGCCCGTTCACGGACGCGGACGGGAGGTTGCCCGCGGGCAAGGTGGTGGCGGCGGAGTAGGGGCGACGGAGGCCCGCCGCTTATGCATGGGAGGAGCCTTAAGGAGAG
>Ga0209148_1000709_pt1 | contig 26771 bp, 26 predicted proteins | sample AraplaCol_mMF_r2_2_FD_184288 | JGI IMG/M metagenome (GOLD analysis project Ga0209148, IMG submission 184288) | Arabidopsis root microbial communities from North Carolina, USA - plate scrape CL_Col_mMF_r2 (SPAdes) (version 2) | ecosystem: Host-associated > Plants > Roots > Endosphere | place... | reverse complement strand
GGAGGACGTCACCGAGCAGCGCCAACGCGAACGCATCCTCGAGCGGATGGAGCGCTTCCTCGCGACCATCATCGAGAACGTCGCGGAGGGCATCATCGCCAAGGACGCGCGCAATCTGCGCTACGTCTTCGTCAACAGGGCCGCCGAGAAGATGATCGGGATGTCCCGCGGCGAGATCATCGGCAAGACCGCACGCGAACTGTTCTCCGCGGATGCCGCTGCATTGATCGAGAAACGCGACCAGCAGCTCCTTGCACAGAAGCAGCAGCTCGAGCCGATCGTCGACACCATCGACAATCCGGCCCGCGGCCGCCGCGTGATCTCGGCCCGTCGGGTCCAGATCGGCGGCGCAGGCGAGGAATCCCACATGTTTGTGACCATGGTCGAGGATCGCACCGACAAGATGGTGGCCGCCGCCTAGCGGTCGGCGGCGCCACGTGCTCTTGCTTGGCTATCACTTGGCCTTGCTGGTCTTGCGACGCGCCGCCGCCTTGTCCGCAACGCCATCGAGTCTCGCGCTCTTGCGCAGGGCGTCCCTGAGATCGATGGGGATGCCGTGCTTCTTCAGGAGGTCGGCGAAGGCTTCATCCGCGAGCTCCTGAAACGTCGCCATCCTGTCGCGTCCCAATTGCTTCAGCTTGTCGAACGTGTCCTCGTCGAATGCGATCAGTTTGCGCATGCTCGTGATTGCCTTCCTGTTTCAAGCTGACGTGTCGCGGTTGCTGACGCTCGCGCGGAAGTGAGCCGCCCCGCCTATCATCGACGATCGAGTGACATTAGCTTGGTTCCCGTTTTGGAGCGTGGAGCGTTTCCACGCGGAGGATGAGTTGATGTTACGCAAGATGATCGTGGCCGCACTGGCCATCGCGGCGGTTGGTCTCGCAGCGCCCCAGGCGGCGCAGGCGCGGGGCGGTTTCGGTGGCGGCGGCTGGCACGGCGGTGGGGGCTGGCATGGCGGTGGCTGGGGTCACGGCTGGCACGGCGGCGGCTTCTGGCCGGGTGTCGCGATCGGCGCCGGCATCGCGGGCGCCGGTTATTACGGCGCCTATGGTTACGGCTACCCGTCCTATGGCGAATATTACGGCGTCGGCTACGAGGACTATGGCGCGCAGTGCTACCTCGCGCGGCAGCGCGTGATGACGCAATGGGGCTGGCGCGTCCGCCGCGTTCAGGTCTGTGAATAGAGGCTGCTATTAGAGCGGGTGGCCGATCGAGGCACCGGAATACCGCGGCACTAAAAAACAAGGCCGTTGACGCAGTATACCGTCAACGACCTTGCCAGCCCCGGATATTGAAATCGGCTCACGCCATCCGGTAGAGCCCAGCATGGCGCGGAATCATACGGACGAATGTGATCCATTTCACATCTGGCCAAAATAAAAGGCCGCAGTGCGGGATCTAATCAGCCGCGAGAGCGTTTGCGGGCGCTGGCATGAACGCGGTGGCGCGCCGGTTTCCTTGGGGTAACCGAGGGCGCGTCGGCCTCGGTGGCCCGGACGCTGGCAAAGGATTGCCGCAACCCGTCGATGGACTCGTTCAGACTGGCGACCTGATCCGATAAACGCTTGGTGTCGGCCTGCTGCGAGGCGAGCAGCTTCTTCATGGTCTGAAGCTGGTCCTGCACGACCTGGAGCTGGTCGATCGATTCCTGCTGGGTTGCCTCGAGCCCCTTGGTTTTCTCGACCAATTGTTCGGAGGCCTGCGCCGCGCGCACCTGAAGCTGCCGCGAGGCGACCACACGGTCGGTCTCAGGCGCAGCGCCAGTATAGGCGCGCCAGATCGCGATCGAGGTGACGCCGGCGATCAGGAGCAGCAGTGCGGCAGCCGTCAACGCGATCGGCTGTGCGCCAAGACGAAGGAGCGGATTGGACGGTGTGTCTTCTGCGAGATCGATCATCGCTGACAAAACCCAAATTGAAACTTGGTGAGTGGCGAAGAGCGGCAGCACAAGAACGCAGAACTAGGCGGCCGGGGGTCCCGAAAGTGTTACTGTTCAGCAACAATTGGGACGAAAAGGTGGCCGCTTGGGGAAAAAGCGCAGATGACCCAACGCGGAGGCGTGGCGAGGCTTAGAGACGGGCGGCCTTCATCGAGGGCTGGATCGTCATCCGATAGGCAATGAACGCGCGGCCGTCGAAGGTCTCCAAAACCTCGTTGCAAGCCGGACAGCGATACTCGCCCTGATTGGCCGGGGGCGTTTCAAGTTCAAGCCGCCGAAAGCCAGCTCCGCACGCCGAACAGGTGACATCGTTCTTTTTCATGCAGACCCCGTAGAAATACTGGCGCGGCGTCTTAGCACGGCTTGGGATGAAACTGGGGTCGCGCGAGACAGAAACATAAAATTTGATCGCGCTGCCAGCGCACAGACTCTCAAGGCTGAAATGGCGCAAACGGGCCCGAATAGGTCTTCGCGCGCGGCGCCGCGTATGGGCCGAGCCGGGAGGTCGAGAGCCCGAGCCGAACCAGTCCTTCGGCCAGCGTCACCGCGGCAGCAACGCCGTCAACCACGGGCAGGCCATGGGTTCCGGCGAGTTCAGCCGCAAGATCGGCCATGCCGGCGCAGCCGAGCACGATGGCCTCGGCGCGGTCGTCGCGGATCGCAGCCGTGATTTCAGCGGAGATCTTGCCGAGCGCATCAGTGTTGCGCTCTTCGAGCGCTAGCACGGGGACTTCGGCGGCACGCACGCGGGCGCAGCGCTCGGCAAGGCCGTATTTCCGCAAATTGTGTTCGATCGGCACGATGGAGACGCCAAGCGTCGTCACCACGGCAAAGCGCGCTGCGACCAGGCTTGCCATGTGAAAGCCGGCTTCGCCGATGCCGATGACAGGCGCTTTCGCCACGGCACGCGCGGCGTCGAGGCCGGTGTCGTCGAAGCAGGCGATGATGTGCGCATTCGCGCCGTCGCGGTCGGCCTCGCGGATGCAGCCGAGCATGCCCGGGACGGCGAAGGCCTCGTCGTAGAATCCCTCGATCGAAACCGGCCCGCTCGCGGGCTGGCGCGCGTCGATCACTGTATCGGGGCGCGCAATCGCGCGCGCGGCCGCCGCGATCTTCGCCGTCATCGTGGCGGTGGTATTGGGATTGACGACGTGCAGTCGCATCGCGATTAGACGAGCCCTTTGCCGGCGTCCGAGCCCTTGGCCGCCTGGCGCTTGTTGAGCATGTGGATGGTGCCGAGCGCAAGCGTGATCACCGCGAAGGACACCGCGGAGATGATGGTGCCGAGTGCATAGATATCCGGGTTGGTCACTGTCGTGGTGAGGCCCTGGAGGTCGAGCGGCAAAGTGTTGACCGCCCCGATCGCCTGGCTGGAGCGCGCGAGCTCGTCCCAGGACAGTGTGAAGCCGAACAAGCCGATGCCGATCACGGAAGGCAGGATGATCGGCAGCACGACGTGGCGGAACGTTTGCCACGGCGTTGCGCCGAGATCACGCGCTGCTTCCTCGAGGCGCGGGTCGAAGCGGTTGAAGATCGCAAACATGATCAGCAGGCCAAACGGCAGCGTCCAGGTCAGGTGCGCACCGAGGCCCGAGGTGAGCAGGCCCATCGATGTCTCGAAATTCTCGTTCCAGTGCGCCTTGATCAGATCGTCGATGATGCGGAATTCCAGCGAGATTCCGAGCGAGGTGATGATCGAGGGGACGATGAGGCTCGCGATCGCCGAGTAGAACAGGATGCTCTGCATCTTGAACTTTCTGCGGAAGGCCATGCCGGCGGCGACCGACAGTACGACGGTGACGGCCATCACGATGACGCCGAGCAGCAGCGAGCGGCGGAAGGCCGCGCCGAGATCGACGATGCCGGTGCCCTGGAACAGCTTCGTCAGCCAGTAGATCGACACGCCGTTCATCGGGAAGGTGAGGCCGCCCTGCGGCCCCTGGAATGACAGCACGTAGATCGCGATCATCGGGCCATAGAGAAATAGCACATAGGCCGCGAAAAAGATCGCGAGCACGTAGAATGAGCGCGGGCGTCCTTCCTTCATCGCCTACAGCTCCTTCTTGATGTCGACGATGCGTGACATCATGGTGATGATCAGGAAGGTGATGACGAGCAGGATCACGGCATTGGCGGCTGCAGCCGGGAATTGCAGCGCGTTGACCCGGGTCTCGATGATCTTGCCGGCCGCCGCGATCTGCTGGCCACCCATCACGCCGATGGTGATGAAGTCGCCCATCACGATGGTGATGACGAAGATCGAGCCGATCACGATGCCGGGCTTGGCCAGCGGAACAATGACGTTGACGAGCGTCTGGAAGCCGGAGGCGCCGGCGTCATAGGCCGCCTCGATCAACGATTTGTCGATGCGGATCATCGAATTGAAGATCGGCACCACCATGAAGAAGGTGAAGAGGTGCACCAGGGCCAGCACGACGGAGAATTCGGAGAAGAGCAGCCATTCCACCGGCTGGTTGATCAGGCCCGTCTTCATCAGGCCGGAGTTCACGAGGCCATTGCGCCCGAGCAGAGGGATCCAGGCGATCATGCGAATGACGTTGGAGGTCCAGAACGGGATCGTGCAGAGCAGCGACAGTCCCATCTGCCAGGTCTTGGACTTGACGTGGAAGGCGAGGAAATAGGCGACCCAGAAGCCGATGAAGAGCGTGATGGCCCAGACCAGGAAGCAGAGCTTCAGCGTCTTCAAATAGGTTTTGCCGATCGTGCAGAGATCGGGGAGCTGCGCGATGCAGCCTTCGAACGTGTCGGTGTAGCCGCGGCCTGAGAAGGCCGGCAGCAATTGATATTCGTTGTAGTCCCAGAACGAGACGATGACGACGAAGACCAGCGGGATCAGGAAGAAGGCGAGAAACACCAGCATCATCGGCCCGGCCTGGAGCCAGGAGACGAAAGACGGCGACAGGCGCGCGGATTTCGCCGCGCGCCTCGTCTCGGATCCCCGGACGATGTCCGGGGATGCCTGTTGCAGGATATCTTCCGACGTATCCATCACGCGGCGATGAACTCGTTCCACTTGCGGACCATGTAGTCGTTCTCGTCCATCACGGCGTTCCAGCACGCGACGCCGCCCATGCGATCCTCGTAGGACCCGCCGTCACGCACGGCTCCGGCCTTCTCCAGCAGCGAGCCGTCGGGCGCCTTGATGTCCTTCTCGGCCGGCTTGCCTTCCATCCAGTAGGCCCACTCGTAGGGCTCCATGTTCGCCTTCGCGGTGGAGAGCACGGCCGAGTAGTAACCTTGGCGGTTGAGATAGGCGCCGGCATAGCCGGACAGGAACCAGTTGACGAACTCGTAGGCCCAGTCGAGCTTCTCGCCCGACACGCCCTTGGAGACGCAGAAGCCGGAAGCCCAGGAGCGATAGCCTTCCTTGAGCGGCTGGAAGGTGCAGGGGATGCCCATCGAGCGCACCTTCGTCACCGCCGGCGACCACATCGACTGAATGACGGTCTCGCCCGAGGCCATCAGGTTGACGCTCTCGTTGAAGTCCTTCCAGAACGCACGGAACTGGCCGGCCTTCTTCGCCTCGGTCATCACCTTCATGGTGAGGTCGATCTCTTCCTTGGTCATGTTGCCCTTGTCGGCATATTTGTACTTGCCGGTGGCTTCCACGACCATCGCGGCATCCATGATGCCGATCGAGGGGATGTTGAGGATCGAGGCCTTGCCCTTGAATTCGGGATTGAGCAGCTCGGCCCACGAACTGATCGGGCGCTTGATCAGGTCGGGACGGATGCCGAGCGTGTCGGCGTTGTAGACGGTCGGGATCAGCGTGACGAACTCGGTCGCCGTCTTGGAGAAGGTCTTGGAGTCCTTGCCTTCGAGATACAGCACCTTCCAGGGCGCAGTGCCCTGGCCGCCGATCTTCTTGCCGCCGGGTGTCTCGCCCTTGGTGAAGACGGGGGTGATGTTGTCGAATTGCTTGATCTTCTTGGCGTCGAGGGCAAGGATGTTGCCCGACGGCACCAGCTTCTTCAGCGAGAAATATTCGGTGTCCAGCACGTCGAAGGAGTTCGGCTGGGTCATCACGCGCTTGGTGACGTCGTCGGTGGTCGCGGTGATGTATTCGATCTTGATGCCGGTGTCCTTCAGGCACTGCTTGGAGATGTCGTCGCCCTCGTTCACGGCGGTGCCGAGATAGCGCAGTACCTTCGGTTCGGCCGACATCACATAGGGAAAGCCGGTGATGGCGCCGGAGCCGGCGGCAAGGCCCGCGAGGCCCGCGGTGCTCTTCAGTAGCGTACGGCGGCTGACGCCGGTCTTTTTGGTCGTCTCTGTCATTCCAGTCACTCCTCTGTGTTGCGCATTTTCTAAAATGACGGCGCTATTGCAGACGTTGCGCCTTGGCGGGATCCCAGGTGGCCAGCACGCGATCGCCCGGCCGGAACGGATGGACGTCGAAGGTGGACTCGGGAAGGTGGGAGAACAGGGCGGTGCCGTCGTCGAGCGTGAGCGAGACGGCAACATAGGAGCCCTGGTACTCGGTCTGGGTCAGCAGCGCCGGTGCGCCGAATGCGCCGTCAACGAACGGCACGATGCCGAGTTGATCGGCGCGCACTGCGATGAGGTTGCCGGCGTCGTTGAGAACATTGTGGCCGCCGATGAAGCGCGCCACGAATTCGGTGCGGGGATGGTGGAAGATGTCGCGGGCCGTGCCCTGCTGCTCGATCTTGCCCTGGTTCATCACCACGATGTGGTCGGCGAGCGCCATCGCCTCTTCCTGGCCGTGGGTGACCTGGATGAAGCTGATGCCGAGCTCGCGCTGCAGCCGCTTCAGCTCGCCGCGCATCTTGACCCGCAGGAACGGATCGAGTGCGGACAGCGGCTCGTCGAGCAGGAGGATCTGCGGCTCTGTGATCAGCGCCCGGGCGAGCGCCACGCGCTGCTGCTGGCCGCCCGAAAGCTGGGCCGGCAGGCGGCTGGCATAGGGGCTCATCGCCACCAGCTCCAGAAGTTCGCCGGCGCGCTTGTGCCTGGTCGTCCGGTCGATGCCGCGCATTTTCAGGGCAAACGCAACATTGTCGAGCACAGTCAGGTGCGGAAACAGCGCGTAAGACTGGAACATCATGGCCGTGCCGCGCTTGGCGGGCTCGAGGTCCGTGACGTTCTGCGGGCCCAGGATGATGTCGCCTTCGCTGACCGCCTCATGACCGGCAATCATGCGCAGGGTCGAGGTTTTGCCACAGCCGGACGGGCCGAGCAGGCAGCAATAGGTGCCGGCCGGTATCTTCAGATTGACATTGTCGACCGCCAGTGTCGCGTCGTAGCGCTTGGTGACGGCAACCAGTTCGAGAGCGGCAGGAGTGGCCATGGCGTGTCCGAGAGGAGGGAGGTGCGTCCCCTCTCTCCGCAAGGTCCGTGCCAACAGCGCCAATATTCCCGAATTCGAAAACTGTGCAGTGGAGTCAGATCGTTAGATCGAATCCGGCGCATTTGTGCGGCGCATCGAGTGCACTGGGGTGTGCACACAAAATGGGCGAAGATTGTATAAAGTTTCGCCTGTGATTGGATACAGCTGGTCGATTACGATCGAGGGCCGAATACTGATCGCGCCCTCAAACCCAACACTTCGAACTGATGGCCGCCAAATCCCGCCCGAAACCCGATGCGCCCGACGTCAGCGATCGCGTCAGCCGGATCAGGGAGGGCGTGACCGCTGCGATCCTCGAGCATCGCCTGCTGCCGGGCACCAAGCTCGGCGAGGATGAGATCGGCGAGATCTATGGCGCAAGCCGCACGCTGGTCCGCACCGCGCTGCAGCAGCTTGCGCATGAGGGCATCGTCAACATCGAAAAGAACCGCGGCGCTTTCGTTGCCCGCCCGACGCCTGCGGATGCCCGAGAGGTGTTCGAGGCGCGCCGCCTGATCGAGCCCACCATCGTCGATCACGCCGTTGATGCCGTCTCGCCCGCGTGGATCGACCGCCTTCAGCAGCACCTCACTGAGGAGCGCGAAGCCGAGCTGCGCGGTGACGCGCGCGCCTCGGTCCGGCTCTCCGGCGATTTTCATCGGCTGATCGCCGAGATGAGCGGCCACAGCATCTATCTCGGCTTCCTCAAGGAGCTGATCGCGCGCTCCTCGCTGATCATCCTGCTCTATCGCCGTCACGACACGCCCGCCTGCGGCACGGATCATCATGCCGAGATCGTCACCGCGATCCGCAAGCGCGATAAGCAGGCTGCGCGCACGCAGATGCTGTCGCATCTGAATGAGATCGAGGCCGAGCTGTTCCTCAAGGATCCCGCCGCGGACGAGTTGCGGCTTGCCGACGTGCTTGGCGCGTGAGCGAGTCGCATCGCTCGATGCAAGCGAGGCAGTCTCGCTGACTCATGTGCCGAAATTTCCCGATGGATAATTCTGGAAATGCGTCTCCGTCGGAACAGTATGGCTGCAATCCAAAATCGCTCCATAGTTGTAAATTGACTCTGCCCGATGGCGGGCGTCAACTCTCGCTCGCGCAACGCGTTTTGGGAGCTGCTTCGGCAACAGCGAAGCTGCTCTGCAGCTGGGGCGGGGAGATCGACATGTCGGGATTGTGTAGGCGAGCCGCCCTCACAGTGCTGCTCGCAACGATTGTCTGCGGCGCATCGCCCGTGCCGGCTCAGCAGGACAACGCCGTCCTGTTCCGCAACGTCAAGATCTTCGACGGCAAGAACGCGACGCTATCGGCGCCATCCAATGTCCTTGTCAGGGACGGCAAGATCGAGAAGATCTCGACTGCTGACATCGCGGCCACTGGCCAGGTCATCGACGGCGGCGGCCGGGTGCTGATGCCGGGGCTGATCGACGCGCATTGGCACGCGATGCTGGTGCGCCCGACGCCGATTGCGGCGATTGCCGGCGATGTCGGCTACAATAATCTGCTCGCTGCCAGCGAAGCAACCGCGACGCTGATGCGCGGCTTCACCACGATCCGTGACATGGGTGGACCGACCTTCGGCCTCAAGCAGGCCATCGACGAGGATCTCGTCGCCGGCCCGCGCATCTATCCGTCCGGCGCCATCATCACCATCACCGGCGGCCATGGTGATTTCCGGCAACTCACCGACTTGCCGCGCACCATCGGCGGCATGCTCAGCCGCATGGAGCGGATTGGCGGCAGCATGGTCGCCGACAGTCCTGACGAGGTGCGCGTGCGCGCGCGCGAGCAGCTGATGCAGGGCGCCTCCCAGGTCAAGCTGACCGCGGGGGGTGGCGTGGCTTCGCCGTTCAGTCCATTGGACGTCTCGACCTTCACCGAGCCCGAGCTGCGCGCCGCCGTCGAAGCCGCCGACAATTGGGGCACTTATGTTGCCACGCACGCCTATACGCCGGTTGCGATCCAACGCTCGATCGCAGCAGGCGTGAAATGCATCGAGCACGGCCATCTCATGGACGAAGCGAGCGCGAAGCTGATAGCCGACAAGGGGGTCTGGCTCAGCACCCAGCCGTTCCTGGATATGTCCATGGGGGCCGGGCTCGGCCCGGCGGAGCAGGACAAGCTGCGGCAAGTGGTCACCGGCACGGACCGTGTGTATGAGCTGGCCAAGAAATACCACATCAAGTCAGCGTTCGGCACCGACGTCCTGTTCTCGCAGGCGCTGGCGGAGAAGCAGGGGTCGATGCTGGTCGCGCTGACACGCTGGTACACGCCGGCCGAAGCGCTGGCCATGGCGACGTCAACCAATGCCGAGCTGCTGAGCCTGTCCGGCCTGCGAAATCCCTATCCCGGCAAGCTCGGTGTGGTCGAGGAGGGCGCGCTCGCCGATCTTCTCCTGGTCGACGGCAATCCGCTCGACAACATCAGCCTCGTCGAGGACCCCGCGAAGAACTTCGTGGCGATCATGAAGAACGGCAAGATCTACAAGAACATCCTGCCACGCTGAGCAATGGCGCCTTGCGCGGGTTGGGCGTGAGATTCCGGGAGGCGCGCGCCTCCCGGCCGGAGCCGCGTCAGTGCCAGCGGGCTGTCACTGTCTTTGTGGCCGCCGCAGGCCTTGCCTTCGGCACGATGGCGACCTCGCCACCGCGGCCGAACACCAGGATCTCTGTGATGTCGCGATCCGTCTTGATCACATAGTTGTAGCCGTCGAGCAGCCGTGCCACGACCTGCGACAGTGTGCCGGAATAGCTGCCGCTCACCTCGCTCATGAGCGGTATCGCGGAGCGGACCTTCACCGCGAACAACTTGTCGAAACGGGCCAGCACATCGGCAAGGCTGTCGCCACTCGCCTGCAGTTGCAACGCCCGGAGGTCGCCGTCGACGCGAATGTCGGCTTTGGCCGGGGCGATCAGGCTGCAGGCAAGGGTCATCGCGACCGCCAGAACGGCATGGCGGTCGCGCAGGGTGGAAGGACGATCAGCCACGACTAGTGATCGCCGTGGCCGTGATCGTCGTCATCATCTTGGTGCCTGAGCTTGATGTAGATCCGCGAGCGATGGCAGATCTCCGGCTCGACATCGCCGTTGGAGTAGGTGTGCGTTTCCACGGCCGTCGTCACATGCGCGCCGGTCAGCGTCTTGCCGTCCGCCGAGATCATGCCCGTCGTCGGCGGGATCGCGTCGACCGTGGAGGTCTGGCCCGTGCGCGGGCCGGTCAGGTGGGTCTCGGTGTAGCTGCCCGGCACCATGGTGCTGGTCCAGGTCCCGTCTTCGTTGATGGTGTAGGTGAAAGAGAAGCTGAAGTCGGCGGAGCCGGCGGCGGGCGGGAAATGCGGGAAACCGCCGGGGCCGGGCGTGGGCCGAATAGTGATGCCGACGACTGTCCCTTTCACGGTGCCGGTGCCGTCACCGTTGAACTTGCGAATGCCTTCCACGGCGAACGAGTTGGCAAAGGCCTGCGTCGAAGAGCCCGGCACGGCATCGTTCGGGCGCAGATTGGGCTGGAAGCCGGCGTTCGGCAGCGCGACGCCGGGCGTCGGGTTGGGAAGCCCGGGTCCGCTGAGATCGCCGACATGACCGGGAGCGACCAGGCATTCGGCTGATCCGGTGAAGCCGTAGGATCCTTTCAGCTGGGGACCGTCGAAATCGGCTGCCGCTGGGCCGACGCCGGCGAGCAAACCAAGAACAACGAGGCTGCTGGCTGAGCCGAAGCGCGAATTGAACGTCATGAATTCCTCCTCGATTGCATTTTCGAAGTGCCTAAAGGGAAAACGACTGGTGAAATCAGCAATCACGGCGTCCGGCGGACGCGGTGCCTCCTGCGGTCGCGCTCGATGTTGCAGCGCTTCCAGATCACGCATTGCGCTTGCTGCACATCGAGAATCGGGACAGTGCGGCGGCGTCCGTCACGGGAGCGCAAAAAAAACGTGAAACCCGGCGGGGTGGTGTGACCTATCCCACTTGCCCTCGCCGGTGGCGCTCGTAGGATCGCGTGAAAAGAGCGGATCAACCGTCGCCAAGGGGAGGAGCCGGTGTGAGTCCGCAACTGACATCGCGCAGCACCATGCGACTGCGGCTGCTCGGCCGCTTGGTCGTGAGTTCGCTTGACGACCAGTCCGTTCCGATTGCGCTGCCGACGCGCAAGGCCGGTGCTCTGCTTGCCTATCTCGCCATGAGCCGTGACTACGCGGCGCGGCGCGAAGAACTCGCGACGCTGTTGTGGGGGGAGTGTTCGGAGCAGCAGGCCCGACAAAGTTTGCGGCAGGCGCTTGCGCTGCTGCGCAAGCATCTTGGCCCATCGCTTGTGATCGCCGACGCCGGGATGGTGCGACTCGACGGCGAGCTGTGGTCGATCGACGCGCGCGAATTCGAGCAGCTATCGCGGTCAACCAGGGCGGCGGAGCTGGCGCTTGCCGCCCGTCTGTTCACCGGCGACTTCCTCGCCGGTCACCACATTGATGAAGACGGGATCGAGGAGTGGGTGGCCGGTCAGCGAACGCGGCTCCAGCTTGCGGCGGCGCATCTCTGCGCGACATTTGTCGACCACCCTGATCTCGTGGCAGATCCCAACGATGCGATCGCAGCGGTCGAGCAACTCGTTGCGCTCGATCCGCTGCGCGAGGATTTCCAGCGGCTCGCGATCGCGCTTTATGCGCGCTATCACGGCCGGCACGAGGCGCTGACCCGCGCCGCCGGATTCGCCGATATGCTGCAGCGCGAGCTCGGCGTCGGCCCCGAGAAGGCGACACGCACGATGCTGGACGGCTTGCGCTCCGGCGCTGCCGAGGCCGACCGCATGGTTGCGGTCGATTGCGCGGCAGCACCGGTTGCTCCCATTCCGGATGCGCCGCCCTTGCTGCCGGTGGTCGCGGCGCCGAGGCGCAAGGAGAGCGCGCTGCGCCAAATGGCGGGAAGGGTGGCGGCGGGATCGGGTCTGGTGCTGGTGCTGACCTTGGGCGCGCTGTTCGAGCTGCGCGCGCGGCAGCATACCGATGTCACGGCACTTGCCGCTGGGGCACCCCCCGAAACCGGCGATGTCTGGCGTTCGCCGTCCTCAGGCGGCGATGCGATGCTTCCGAACGGCCTCGTGCCGATCGTGGTGCTGCCCTTCACGACGCTGGGCGCCGCGGATGACCATCTCCAGCTCACCGCCGACATGCTGACCGATGATCTCACCAACACGCTGTCCCGCCTGCCGTCGTTCCGCGTGATCTCGCAGCAGACAGCCCGTAGCTTCGCCGGTCAGCCGATCGATGTCGGCAGGCTCGGCCACGAGTTGAAGGTGCGCTACGTGCTCGAGGGCAGCGTCCGGCGGCGGGAGGAGGGACTGCGCGTCAATGTCGAGCTGGTCGACCCTGCGAGCCGGCTGTCGATCTGGAGCGGCCGGATCGAGCGCGACGGCGCCGACCGACAGGGCTTGCGGGACGAGATCGTCGCGCGGCTCGCCCGCGAACTCCAGTTCGAGATGCTGCCGATCGAGAGCTCGCGCCTGTCGCAGAGTTCGGATGCCGCCGCGCTCGCCTATCGTGGCTGGGCGGCGCTGTCGGAGGTGCACCTGGACGGCTATCGCAAGGCGCTGGCGCTGTTTCAGGACGCGCTGGAGAAGGAACCGCAGAATCTGCGCGCGCTCACGGGCATCGGCGCCTATCACGCCCGGATGGGCGCTCAGGTGCTGGACACACAGTCGATGGCGCATCGCAAGGCGGCGATCGAGATCCTGCGCCAGGTGCTGGAGCGCGATCCCGACTCGAGCAATGCCCATTTCTACCTCGCGCTCGCGCTCAACACCTTGCCGACGCTGCCGGAGGCGATGGAGCATCTGGAGCGCGCGATCAGGATCGACCCCAGCGATGCCAGCGCGCACGCGCAGATCGGCAACGGATTGATCCGTTCGGGCCGCCCCGCCGAGGGGCTCCCGCATGTGCGCTACGCGATCCAGCTTAGCCCGCGCGATCCGATCATGCCGATCTGGCTGGAGTTTGCCGGCAATGGCGAGCTTGAACTGAAGAACTATCCCGAGGCCGTCGCGCTGTTCAAACGTTCGGTCGCACTCAGCCCGCGCTATCCCCGTGGCTGGGCCGGACTGACTGCGGCCTATGCGCTGATGGGTGAGGTCGAGACGTCGCATCAGATGGCGGAGCGGCTCAGGATGTTCGCGCCAACGCTGGACAATGAGGGTCTGACCGCGCAATTCGGCCGTCATCCCGGTTCGGCCCTGCGTGCCGGCCTGCAGCTTGCTCTCGCCGCTCCGGCAGACCGCTAGCGCATTGAACGACAAGCCCCAAAAAAGTTGCGGCCAGGCTTTGGGGGAAGCCTGGCCGCGCGCGAACCGGTCTGGGACGGGGAGGGGTGGGGATGTGACCGGGTCGCGTAACCTGTTGTCTTGTTCTTACTGATCTCTTGCGCTGGCGGTGGAGACCGCCGGCTTGGTATCGCCGAGCGAGACCCAGACGTTGGGATCGCTCTGCGACTGGCGCTTGACGAAGCGGTAGCCGGTCTCCGTCCAGGCGACGACGTTCTCGTTCTGATTGTCGAGAACGAACTCGCCCTTGTCGGTCTTCACCGTCAGTACCGCGTGTCCTTCGCCCTTCTTGTCGCGCACGACCGTGATGAGCAGGGCCTCGCGCGGCCAACCGGCGTCCATCAGCATCTTGCGCTTCAACAGCACGTAGTCTTCACAGTCGCCGTAACCGTCAGTCGGCAACGACCATTTCTCGACGACGCCCCAGTGCTCCTGGTCGGTCAAAGGCTTGATCGTCTCGTTGACCCAGCGATTGACCTTGGTCAGGTCGCGCCACGCGGCCTGCGACATCACGATGTCGCGCGGCTGCGTCGGTCCGCCCTGACACTGAGCGGCGTTCTCCGAACAAAACTCGACCCAGCCGATCGGCGCGCGTGTGGTGTCGCCGAGGCTCGCGTAGAGCAGACGGCTTTCGCCCGCCTGCACCGCCGCGCTCATTCCGAACAGCACGGCGGCGAGCGCCAATGCCTTTCCCTGTCCCCTGAAGTCCAACATTGCGGCCCCCGTTTCTTGTTGGGACCACATTTCGCACGGAGCTTTTGAGTTGCCGCTAAGTCGACCAAGTCAAGTCGAGACGAATGCAAGTAAAACTGGCGGTCAATTCGATCTATACTTGAATAGAATTCGAATAAAATTTGAGAATACTGCAATTGATTCAAATTGTAGGGATTAACGTGGAAACGCTGGCGGAACCGCGGCTTGAGCGCGTGAACAGACCGCGCGTTAACCCGCTTCCAGCCGCAGCGAGACGCGAAAAAGGCGGCGTCTGCATCGCAGAGGCCGCCTTCAGGGCTGGAAAAACAGGGGGTTTGGCGTCGTCGCGCTTTACCGCGCGGTAACGCTCTCTTCGAGTGTCTCGATCGGCTGCTCGTGCATGAACTCGAGCGCGAAGCCATCCTCGAGGTTTCGGACCACGCGGCCCTGGACCCGGCCGAGCAGAACGGTCGATTTCAGCGGCGGACGGTTCTCCGCCGCAATGGCCGCACCCGACAGCGACAGGTCGATGATGCGGCAGGTCATCTTGGTGCCGTCCTCGAGCGTCAGCACCGCGATCGGGTTGCGCGGCACGATACGGTCGTGGCGGCGGTCTTCCGGCAAATTGAGGATGTCGCGGTTGGCAAGCCAGGTCAGCTGGGCCGCGAGCTTGTCGCGCTTGCGCGGCGTCGCGCCCACCGTCATGGCGAAGCCGTTGTCGATGATCCGGGTGATCTTGCCCTCGACCCGGCCGATATGGTCGAGATAGGCGACCACGCGGTCGCCGACATTGCCGATGCCGGGCGCGAGCAGCGCGAGGCCCCCCGGCGACATGTTGATCACCTGGCAGGGAAATTCACGGCGATCCGGCAGCATATAACGGCCGAGCAGGTGCACCTTCACCCGCTGGAAACGCCGACGTTCCTCGGCGGCCGGAAGAAATTTTTTGTTCGCCAACGCCATCTTCACTACCCGACCCCCCGCCCGGGCGGAGTCCGACACGACCCTAAGGCGCATAGGGTTAATGCCGCGTTATGATTTGGCGCTGACATGACGGACCGACACAATGCGTTCAAAAAGCCACATCAGGGGCGGGCAGGCCAATACCGTCAGCGCGCCGAGGTCGAGCGCGACCGCTGCCGTTCCGGCCGATTTGGCCAGCCGGCCCGCAACCGCCGGGCCCAGCATCATCGCGGCATAGAAGAGAGTGTAGAACACGCCCATCCCGATTGCCCTTGTCTCCGGGGCGAGCACGCGGGAGGCCAGGCTCATGATCGGGCCGGCCGGAAAGCCCCCAACCAGGCCGATCAGGATGAGGATCGTGATCACGGAATCCGACCGGGTCAGCCAGGCGAGCAGGGCGGCGACCGCGATGCTGGCCGCCATTGTCAGCACGAAGGGCTTGCCCCGATCGGCGATGAACCCGCCTGAGGGCACCGAGACCACCGACAGCCACATCACGAGGCTGATCGCCGATCCCGCCGCCGCGATGCTCCAGCCGCGTTCGACGAGCAGCGAGGGGCCGAACGAGAAGATCATGGCGAAGCCGACATTATAGAGGCCCCAGATCAGGCCTGCGACGATCACCGCCAGCAGCGCGAGGCGATCAAGCTGACCCCTGCCGGCCGCGCTGACGGTTGCGCCCGGCGGCGGTTGATAGAACATGATCAGCGCAACACCGATCGCGCTGAGTGCACCGGTCGCGACGAACACGGCGCCGGCGCCATAGGTGGTGCCGATCGCCGGCAGCACCAGCAGCGAGATCGCAACGCCCGCCGGCCACGAATTGACGAAAATCGCCATTGCGGTTGCGATCTCTTTCCCGGCAAACCAGTCGGTGCCCATCTTGGTGAGCTGCACCGTCAGCAGCACGCCGCCGGCGCCGGAGGCGAGCCGGCCCGCCATCTGCAGGCCCCAGATGTCGGTGGTGGCCATCACGAGGCTGCCGGCCGTCATCAGCAGCAGCGCGGCAATCGTCGTCGGCTTGTCGCCAAGCGTCCGCCCGATCGCACCGCCTGGCAGCGCCAGCACGATGCCCGGCGTGAAATAGAGCCCGATCAGGATGCCGATATCGGCGAGCCCGACGCCAAAGGCTTGTTGCAGCAGCGGCGCGACCGCGGCAACGCTCTGGAACTGGACAGCGATGGTGAGGCGAACGACGAACAGGATCGCAAGAACAGCCCAGCGATTACGCAATGCTTCATCCCCCAACCCGTTGATCGAGGGTGCGGTGGGGACGAACGAGAGTCAACCTGCTGCCTTCCGCGCCGCACGCGCGAAGAGCAGACACAGCAGCGCCAGCAGCACCGCGGCCGAGAGCCCCAGCGACCAATGAATCCCGATCGCAGCACCAAAGACGCCGACCGTGATGCCGCTGAACGCCCTCATGCCAAGTCCCGCCATATTATAGAGCCCGACGACGCGGCCGCGGATGTCGGAGGGCGCATTCAGTTGCACCAGCGCCTGAGCCATGGTGTTGAACGACAGTTCGAAGAACCCGGCAAAGAACAGCAGCACGATCGCGACCGGATAGATCCGCACCGATGCGAAGCCGAGCAGCGCGACGCTCCAGAGCATCGCGAGCGTGATCGCCGTGCGCGGCGTTCCCTTCAATCGTCCCCAGGATTCCAGCGCGATGCCGGCGAGCAGCGCACCGGCGGCGTCGGCCGCGAGCAGCACGCTGTAGGACACGCCGGGATCGCCATGGCCGAGATCGCCGGCAAAGCCCGGCATCTGCGCGTGATAGGCATTGCCGATCATGAAGGAGGTGAGGCCGGCCAGCCACGTCATCGCCGTCAGCACCGGCTGGGTCCTGATCGCGCGCATGGTCAGCAGGATGTCGGCGAAGCCGCGCACGGCGTAGCGCCGCACGGCAACGCTGCCGTCGCGGACCGGGGCCCAGAACAGCCACAGCAGCATCGGCAGGTAGAACAGCGTGTTGAAGATGATGCCGTGCGAGGTGCCGAGCGTCAGCATGATGAGGCCGCCCACGGCCGGTCCCACAAGGATGCCGAGATAACGCGCCATCGCATTCAGCCGTACCGCGCTCGGAAGGTCGGCGGGACCAACGAGGTCGTAGAGCAGCAATTGGTTCGGCGTCTGCCACAAGACGCCCGCACAGCCGTGGATCACCAGCAGCAGCATCGCGTGCCACATCTGGATCGTGTCGGTGATGAAGAAGTAGCCCCAACCGGCCGAGGCCACGATGAACAGCAGCATGCCGCACTGGATGATGCGGCGCGGATCGAACCGGTCGGCGAGCCCGCCGACCACGACCGAGAACAACAGGAACGGCAGCCAGTGCGACAACACGGCAAAACCGCCCAGTGTCGGCGAATGGAATTTCTGGAACACCACCCAATAGCTGATCACGTGCTCGATATTGTCGGCCATCATCGCCAAGACATAGGCGATGAACTGAAGCCGGTAGGGCACGGACTTCATTGCCGCGAACGAGCCGGACGCGGCCACGGGATTTTGCGGAAGGGGGTTCAAGCGGGCACCACGGGAAGGACTCTTGGGCAGTTACACCTACGCTAGGGGCGGCTCAAGACAATTGGGCGTGCGCGGACAGCAGCCATGCAGCAACCACCGCCGTCGCCCGGAAGGAGTGAAGCGCAATCCGGGGCGGCGGTCTCCGCCCCGTTTCTACAAGCCAGTCAACTTTCAGTGCCGCAGGGCTGCACGTTGCCTCCGCAGGCAATAACCCACAAGCGATCGTTCTCTTTGCCCACGACGCCTCCCAGCACCGCCGCCATCGCCAGAGCGCCGCTGGGCTCGGCACGGATACCATACATCTCTCGCAGAAGGCTCACTGCTTCCCTCACAGGACCATCATCGACGGCGGATACCTGGACATCCGATCTTTCGAGTACTTCGAATGCAAGGGTCCCGATCTGAAGAGGTTTCAGCGCATCGCAGATGGTCTCACCGGAGGGACTGATCCTGATCGGCATCCCGGCTTCACGGGCCTTCGCATAGCGCCGGTGCGTTTGCGGCTCGACGATGTGGATGGCTGCATCGATGGATCGGGATCGCAAGGCAAGGCTGACGCCTGCCGCCAGTCCGCCACCGCCACAAGCCACGACGATTGCGTCCTTGGCTGCGCCTTTCTCCTGGATGGCGGCCGCGATCTCCGAGCCCAGAGTGTAGCTCCCCGCAACCATCTCTTTGCTCTCGAAGGCATGCAAGTTGGTCCAGCTCCGATTCTGAGCTTCCGATCGAGCGCATGCGGCGAGGTCCGAGCGCTCCGTGAACCTTATCTCGGCTCCCGTTCCCATCACCTGTGCTCTCTTGAAATCAGGCACATCGTGGGGGACGACGAGGCATGCAGGCTTGTCGAGCGCACGAGCGGCCAAGCCAACGGCAATCGGAAAGTTGCCAGCTCCCGCTGCCACCACCCCCCGCGCCGCATTCTTGACTCCGAGAATCGCCCCCCGAAACTTGAACGATCCGCCGTGTTGAACGGTTTCATCCTTGACGTAGATCGTTCGGCCGATCCGGGCGTCCAACGCGGAAGAAGACCGCATTGGTGTCGCGATCACGCGGTGGGAAGCGAATTCAAGGTCGTCTGGAGACAGGTTGAGCACGCGACTGACTTTCTTTCCGGAATCGTGGCGCATCAGCTAAGCCACTATGAGGCGCACGGAGACCAGCGTCCAATCAGCAGATGTGACGGTCCGACCAATCCTGTGATCGCCCGCGTCGGTATTTCCAACGTCGCGCGGCTGTCATAGGCTCATCGCCGGCCCGCAACCAATCAAGCACAACAAGCGGGCCGCGAGGAAACAGAGATGGATTCAATCCGCGTATGCACCCATGCCGGACCGGGCAGCGAGCCCGTGATCAAGACCGTGCCGTGGCCGAAGGTCGGCCGCAAAGGCGCGTTGATCAAGATCGGCGCGTGCGGCGTCTGCGGCACCGATCTGCACATCTTGAAAGGTCATTGGCCGAAACCGCTGCCCTGGCCGTTCACGCTCGGCCATGAGCTCGGCGGTGTCATTGTCGAATGCGGTGACGAATTCACTCTGGACTTCATGAGCAAGCCACTCAAGGTCGGCTCGAAGGTGATGATCCCGCCGCTGATGCCATGCGGCCGCTGCTATTACTGCATTCATTATCCGCAGACCGCCAACAAATGCCTGACGCCTGTCTATTACGGCCGCTATCTCGGCTTCGACACGGCCCCGCATATGTGGGGCGGCTGGGCCGAATATGTCTATGTCGATCTCGACATGCTGCCGGGCACCAAGATCTACAATCTGCCCGACGACATGTCGCTGCGCCTCGGCGCGCTGTCGGAGCCGCTGACCTCGTGCATCCGCGCGTTCAACCGTGCAAGTCGTGCCGGCGGCTTCACCTGGGCCGACACGGTGGTGATCCAGGGCTCGGGCCCGATCGGCATTTTGGCCGTCGCGGCGGCAAAGGAGATGGGGGCAGGGCGCGTCATCTGTGTCGGCGCGCCCGAGGAGCCGCGCCTAAAACTCGCGCGCGAGTTCGGCGCGGAAGCCACTGTGAACATCGAGGAGATCGAATCGCCGCAAGAGCGCATCGCGCGCGTCCGCGAGATCGTCGGCGGCTTCGGCGCTGATTTGGTGATGGATTGTTCGGGCCACCCCTCAGCCGGCCCCGAAGGCATCGAGATGCTGCGCGACGGCGGCACTTATGTCGAGATGGGCCAGTTCACCGACGCCGGCTCGATCGAGACCTCCTGGCATCGCATCTGCACCAAGGACCTCAACGTGCTCGGTTCCTGGGGCTTTACCGGCAATGATCTTCCGCTCGGCGTCGACATGCTCTACCGCACCCGCGATAAATACCCCTGGCTGAAGATGCAGACGATCTATCCGTTCACAGAGGAGGGCGTCTCGCGAGCCGTGAAGGACGCGATGGCGATGAAGACGGTGAAGTCCACCATCGTGCCGTGGCCGGATCTGGTGGAGTAGGCGATGTCCTCCGTTCCCACCGATCTCGCGGCGTTCCTGGTCGAAGCCAAGCGCCGCACCTATGCGGGCCTCGACGACGATGCGACCGTGGCGACGCCGCTGCTGGCCGGCTCCAAACAGCTCGAGCATCGCGCACCGCCTTACGCCTATCGCGACATCTATTTCGGGATGGGATTTTTTGTCGGGCAGGAGACTGTGTCGCGAGACGACCGCGTCATCTGGTCGATGAGCTATAGCGGCGGCGTCGGCGGGGACATCACAGATCGGGACAATTTTCTCGCGATCTACAAGTTCTTGCGTCAGGCCCTGCTGGGCGTGCGCGCCGAGGAGCCGTTTCGCGGACCGCGCTCGTTCGAGCAGGCGGGCATGATTTATCGCAACGAGGTCGAGGGCTCCCTCGATCGTTTCCGTGGTGTTGAGACGATTTCGCGGCAGGACGGCGTACCGCTGTACGAGCTGCGCTATTGTGGTGGCCTGCTGCGATAAGCTCGGAGATCTGAGACTGATGCAACCGAATGCCCCAGAAGTTGCACAGATAATCCGCGAATGATCCATTTGGGCGTGAAACTTAAGCCCGGGTTCCGGCATTGGGTTGGCGGGAGAGTGCACGTGAAGCGAATCCTGAGACCCGTCACCTACGTCCTGGCCGCCATCTACTTCCTGGTGGATGCAGTGTTTATGGCCGTGGCGCATCCGGTCTCGCGCTGGCTCGAACAGCGTTTCGAATTCAAGCGGCTGCGGGCGTGGATCAGATCGCTGCCGCCTTATCCGTCGCTGGCGCTGTTTTCCGTGCCAGTGCTCATCCTCGAGCCGATCAAGCCGGTGGCCGCGTACCTCGTCGCGACCGGCCAGTTCCTCAGCGGTGTTGCGGCCTTTGTCGGATGCGAGCTGCTGAAGCTCGTGCTGGTCGAGCGCCTGTTCCATCTCACGCGTGACAAGCTGATGCGGATCCCGGCATTCGCGTGGGTGTATGGAAAATTCACCGAGATGAAGGCCTGGCTCGAGGCCACCGAAGCCTGGCGCGCCATTCGTGCTCTGAGCCGCGCGGCGAAAGACTATGTCCTGCAGGCGAAGGCACGGCTTGCTGGCGGCTTCAACCGACTGGTGACCTCCAGGGATTAAAGCCGCGCTGCTATGCGAGCTTGCGCGGCGCGGCCGTGGCCTTGTCGCCGGTGTTCGGCGTGCCCGTCGGCTCGATCAGCAGCATATGAACCTCCTCACGGGCGACCGGCCGGTGCTCGACCCCCTTGGGCACCACGTAGAGCTGGCCCGGGCCGAGCGTCACGGTACGATCCCGCAGCTCGATGTCGAGCGTGCCCTTCAGGACGAGGAAGAAATCGTCGGTGTCGTCGTGCTTGTGCCAGGTGAATTCGCCCTTCACCTTCACCACCATCACGTCGCAATCGTTGAAGGTCGTGACTGTCCGCGGCGACCAGTGGTCATGGAAGGTCGCGAGCTTGTCGGCAAGCGATATGCTGTTGGCCATGTTTCACCTGTATCCTGCTCTCTCGTGAGGCAGGATTTGGGATCGGATGGCCGACGTGGCAAGACGAGCGTGCGTCACGAGCGCAATTTGGGCGAGATGACCGGAAAAGTGCGCTATTCCGGCCCAAAACCGCGCGAAGGGCAGGCGCGAGCCTCCCGAACCTGTTCACCCTGTCGCCAGTGCCATGCATCAAAGGCATGGTGATTTGGCTGCTTCTGGCGTAAAGAGCGTCCAAATCAAAATCATCATGGGTGTGAGCGGGCCTTCTGCATCAATTGCAGCGTCAAGGCTTCTCGGCTCTTTCCGTTCCGCGCCCCGGACCAACCAAGGTTTTTCATTCCGTGTCCTTTCCGGCCCTGACCCCGCCGCTTGCCCGTGCCCTGGCTGAGCGCAATTACGATTCACCGACACCGGTCCAACTGGCCGTGCTCGGCGAGGATGCCGTCGACCGCGACCTCCTGGTCTCGGCTCAAACCGGCTCGGGTAAAACCGTTGCGTACGGGCTAGCCATGGCCAGGGACCTGCTGGGCGATGCCGAGCGGTTCGCCCAGGCCGCGGCGCCTCTGGCGCTGATCGTCGCGCCGACCCGCGAGCTCGCCATGCAGGTCCAGCGCGAACTGACTTGGCTCTACGAGCATGCCGGGGCCCGCGTCGTCTCCTGCGTCGGCGGCATGGACCCGCGCCGCGAGCAGCGCGAGCTCGCCGCCGGCGCCCATATCGTGGTGGGCACGCCCGGCCGGCTCTGCGATCATTTGCGGCGCAATCGCCTCGACATCTCGGAATTGAAGGTCGTCGTGCTCGACGAAGCCGACGAGATGCTCAATCTCGGCTTTCGCGAGGACATGGAGTTCATCCTCAAGACCACCCCGGACACGCGCCGCACCTTGTTGTTCTCGGCGACCTTTCCGCGCGGCATCGTGGCGCTGGCGAAACAGTATCAGCAGCAGGCGTTCCGGATCGAGGTCGCCGGCGACGAGGGCGGTCACGCCGATATCGAATACCGCGCCATCCGGGTCGCTGCCGGCGATGTCGAGCATGCGGTCGTCAATGTGCTGCGCTTTTACGAGTCGCCGAGTGCGCTGGTGTTTTGCAACACGCGTGATGCGGTCAGGCATTTGCAGGCGGCGCTGCTGGAGCGCGGTTTTTCCGTGGTCGCTCTCTCGGGCGAGTTGACGCAGAACGAGCGTACCTCGGCGCTCCAGTCGCTCCGGGACGGGCGCGCCCGCATTTGCGTCGCGACCGACGTCGCCGCCCGCGGCATTGACCTGCCGAGTCTCGATCTGGTGATTCACGCGGATCTGCCGAACGACCCCGAGGTCATGCAGCATCGCTCGGGCCGCACCGGGCGCGCGGGCCGGAAGGGTGTCAGCGTCTTGCTGGTGCCGCCGATACGACGGCGGCGTGCAGAGCTATTGTTGAATTTGTCCGGCATCGAGGCGAACTGGGGCACGGCGCCGCAGGCGGATGAGATTCGCAAGCTCGATCATGAGCGCATGAAGGACGTGTTGTTCACCGAGGAAACGTCCGCCGACGATCTCGAAATGGCGAAGGCCTTGCTGGCCGAGCGGTCGGCCGAGGACATCGCCGCAGCGCTCGCGCGGCTCTATCGCGCCCGGCTGCCCTCGCCGGAAGACATCATCGATCCCGGCGAGCGAAGCAGTCGGCCGCGCGACGATCGTCATCGTGACGATCGCACGCCGCGTGGCGACGACCGCTCCGAGAGGCCGCGGCCCAAATCGGGTAAGTCGTCACCGAAGCATGGCATGACAGAAGCCACCGTGTGGTTCCGTGCCAACATCGGACGAAGAAAGAATGCGGAAGCGCGCTGGCTTTTGCCGATGATCTGCCGCCGCGGCGGCATCGACAAGGGCGACATCGGCGCCATCAAGATCAGCGACACCACGACCGAGTTCGAGATTTCCGAGCGCGTCGCGGACTCCTTCGCCGCCAAGGTCAAGCGACCGGACAAGGAAGACAGCATCCGCATCGAGCCGATGACCGGAGCACCGCAAGCGAAGGCGCCGGCGGAGAAGCGCATCCGCGCTCCGCAGCGCGATGACGGTAGCGAGGATCATGTTGTCCGCCGCGGCGACGATCCCTGGAACGCGGGTGAGCCGAAGCAGCACGACAGGCCGCGTGGAAAGCCTGATGCGAAGCACCAGGATAGGTCGCACGCCAAGCCTCACGGCAAGTCTCATGACGGCGGCAAATTCGGCAAGCCTGCGTTCGGAAAGAAGAACAAGAATTTCGGAAACAAATCCGATGACGCCAAATATGCGCCGTCGGTCACCGAATGGCCGGGCGCGTCCGGTAAGAAGAACAAGAAGAAGCGCCGCGGCTGAGCGCCGTGGAGCAGGGGCTACTGGGCGAGCTCGCGCAGCATGTAAGTCGCGCTCGCGCCATAGGATGCGAGCTTGGCGCGCAACGCCGCATCCGGCGCGACGGGCCGGAAGCCGAGACGCTCCCACATCGCGCGCGTATCGTAGACCGAGACCAGCGCAAGCGTCGTGATACCTGAAGATCGCGCGAGCCGTTCGATCTCTGTGACATAAGCGCGCGCCACGCCGCCGCGGGCGTCGGGCAGCACGGCGACGTCGTGCACGTAGAGGCAATTGGCCGGATCAGGCAATTGGCCCAGGAAACCGTCGAGCGGTGGAATCTGTCGCTGCATCCAGGGATGCGCGAGACCATAGCCTGCGATCCCGTTGCCTGTGGCGAGCACGCAGCAGCCACCCGGATAGAGCCGCATCTTTTCCGCGAGCACGTCGGGCCGCTCGGGAAGTTCGGGATGGATCCGCGCCGCGATCGCATTGATGTCTGCGAGGTCTCCAGCGCGCGCACGGCGCCATCGAGGCTTGCTCATCTTCGTTGTCCGTATCGTCAACCGCAATTTATTCCGTCGCGATGATGCGCGCAGCCAAAAATATCTTGGTCTGCTTTCGAGGAATAGTGCGCGCGCCGCGGCGTCCTACCTCGTGCAAGCCATTTGCATGACAGGAGACACCATGACGACATCCTCGATCCGCCTCGCGCTCACGCTCGCAGCGTCACTCGCACTCGCCTCTACGGCCTTCGCGGCGCCGCCGACCAAGATCGGCAAGACCGACAAGGGCAACGTGCTCACCGACGCCAAGGGCATGTCGCTCTACACCTTCGACAAGGACATGGACGGCAAGTCGGCCTGCAACGGTCCGTGTGCGACAAACTGGCCGGCGCTGAAGGCCGAAGCCAGCGACGCGCCCGGCGACGGCTATACCATCATCACGCGTGACGACGGCTCCAAGCAGTGGGCCCTCAAGGGCAAGCCGCTCTACACTTTCGCCAAGGACACCAAGCCCGGCGATATCACCGGCGACGGCTTTCTGAACGGCGCCTGGCATCTGGCGATGCCGTGAGCCCGATGGGGAAGGCTGCCTAGCGCAGCCCCTCATACACCATCAACCCGCGGGCGATCTGCAGTTTGCGGATCGCGCGCGGCAACAATTTCTCCGGCTGGTGCAGATAGCGCCAGGACGTGACGGTGAACGGGCCGAGCGCGCCGCATTCATCGTCGAACGGCGCGAGCACGCCGGTCACGCTGACCGGCGTGTGCGGGCGGGCGTTGAAGGGTAGCAGCAGCAGCTCGAGATACGCCTTGCTGCCGTCCTCGCGCTGCGCGGTGAGGCCGGCGATCGCACCTAAAGTCTCGTCGGCGACGATCGTCGTGATTTCCTCGATCTCGCCGCGGCTCGCATCGGTGAACAATGCGGAAAAGCCCTGATCCTTGAGATCGACGCCGGCGAGCGCGCAGACACGGGTGCCGGCGACGCGGAACGGAAAGCCTGCTTTGGGCTCGCAGGACAGGACGAAGATGTCGCCCAGCAACTCGCGCACGGCGGCCGGATCGATATCGGCCCGGTCAGGGGCCCGCGCGCTGCCACGCTTGGTGTCCCAATACGCGAAGAATGCGCGGCTCGATGGATGTTTCATGTTCGACGCTTACCCTCGGCGCAACCTGATGGGACAAACCTGTCCCGCTTCAGCGCACCTGAGATCCCTTTGATGTTGTGCAGGAGGGGAATTGCAGCGTCCATGCCGCGGACGCGTTTTTGGCGTCCGCAGCGCCGTCTTTGCGGCGTTAACGTTAAATTAACTATGCGCTTTGCCTGTGCGGCACGCCTGCTATGGTGACCCCAGTCGCAAGCTTCGCCGCTTTCTCCAGGTTCTCGGCGAGGCCTGTACACAGGCGTCAAACAGTTTGGTCACTGGCCGCGGGGAGGGGTGGGGATACACCTAATTCTCCCGTCGCGCCGGAAGGCCGACACGGACAGGCAGGGCTTTCCCAGGGCCCTGCCTTTTCCTTTTGTGCACTTGCGCAAGGCCGGTAAAGGCGACTATCTCCAACCCTCTGCCTCGATCGCGCCTGAAAGCGAAACAGCCTTGGATTCCTCGCCACAGCCTCCGACGGATCAGTCCGTCGCCATCGAGCCGGCCCCGACGCGCGAGCCGATCCTGACCTTGCCGTGGCCGCTGACCGCCTATGTTCTGCTGCTGGCGCTGATCCATCTGCGGGTGCTGCTGCCGCCGGAGCTGGAGAACTGGACCATCGACGTGTTCGGCTTCATCCCGAAGCGCTACGATTCCTCACTGGTCAATCTGCAGTTCGAGGGCGGCACCGGTGCCAAGGTCTGGACCTTCGTCACCTATTCGCTGCTGCATGCCAATCTCACCCATCTCGCCTTCAACGTGCTGTGGCTGCTGCCGTTCGGCAGCGCGCTGGCCCGCCGTTTCGGTGCGCTGCGTTTCTTCGTGTTCCTGGCGGTGACGGCGGCGGCCGGCGCGCTGGCCCATCTCGTCACCCACGAGCATGCGGTGGTTCCGATGATCGGCGCCTCGGCGTCGGTCTCGGGTGCGATGGCAGCGGCGATCCGGTTCGCCTTCGTCCGCGGCAGCTTCCTGTCGTTCAGCCGTTCGGATGCCGATACCGCCGCAAAAGTTCCGGCGCTGCCGCTGTTTCAGGCGCTGCGAGACCGACGGATCGTCGGCTTC
>Ga0209148_1000708_pt1 | contig 26773 bp, 21 predicted proteins | sample AraplaCol_mMF_r2_2_FD_184288 | JGI IMG/M metagenome (GOLD analysis project Ga0209148, IMG submission 184288) | Arabidopsis root microbial communities from North Carolina, USA - plate scrape CL_Col_mMF_r2 (SPAdes) (version 2) | ecosystem: Host-associated > Plants > Roots > Endosphere | place... | reverse complement strand
ACCTGCCGTATATCTTCCCGACCAAGGCGGCGCTGTATGCCGTGACGGAAGGCCCGATCGGCAAGAACCTGCTGGAGAAGCTGGAATCCAAGGGCATCACGGGCCTCGCCTACTGGGACAACGGTTTCAAGGTGATGTCGGCCAACCGTCCGCTGCACACCCCGGCGGACTTCCACGGCCTGCGGATGCGCATCCAGGGCTCCAAGGTGCTCGATGCCCAGATGCGCGCGCTCGGCGCGATTCCCCAGGTGCTGGCGTTTTCCGAAGTCTACCCGGCCTTGCGGGCCCACGTCGTCGACGGCACCGAGAACCCGCCGTCGAACATGCTCACGCAAAGGATGAACGAGGTGCAGAAGTACGTGACGGTGTCGAACCACGGCTATCTCGGCTACGCCGTCATCGTCAACAAGAAGTTCTGGGACGGCCTGCCGCGCGACATCCGCGAAGAGCTGGAGCAGGCGATGCGCGAAGCCACCGCCTTCGAAAAGACCATCGCCCAGCGCGACAACGACGCGGCGCTGGAGGCGATCCGCAAGACGGGCACGACGAAAGTCTATACGCTGACGCCGCAGGAGCAGGCCGCGTGGCGCCAGGTTTTGCTGCCGGTGCAGAAGCAGGTCGAAGCGCGGATCGGCAAGGATCTCATCGATGCGATCAACCAGACGACGTCCCGGACCGCCGCACCGATGACGGCCAAGGCGTGGTAAACCCGCTCACCGAACATTAGTTGTCTGTAATCAATGAGACACGGCCTCGGCCGGTTTTATGACATGTTTTGTGGGCTTATGACCGAAATATATTTCGTGAATGTATATAAAAAACTACGCTTTTCTTATTCGGTTGCGTTATGATGGGGCACCTTTTGGCACCAACGTGGTGCGATAAAGCGAACCGAATACGATTTGGGAGAGGGAAAAGAAAGCGGTAAGTACAAACTTTACCGGAAAAAAGTTAGGAGGAGACACACGTTTTATATGATGCAGCCGGCAATGACCAGGCCGCCGAAAACGTGACCAAATTAGAAACGCACCCACGGGTGCGTTTTTTTTTGCCTGCATTGTCGTGCACGACCGGGACTTGCGATCACGCCGTCCGGGTCTTACACTGCATCGATGAACACACAACAAGGCAGCGAGATCTTCAGCGCCATCATCGCGGCGCCGTTTGGAGCCATGGGCATCCGCACCGAAGACGGGCGGCTGCGCGAGCTGGTCTACCTGCCGCCGCATTACGAGGAAAAATCGGCGCAGGATGCCGTCGCCGAGCAGGCCGCCGTCCAGGTGGCCCGTTATTTCGACGACCCCGATTTCCGTTTCGACCTGCCGTTGAAAGAGGCCGGCAGCGCGTTCCAGCGCCGCGTCTGGGACACGATTTGCGCGATCCCGCGCGGCAACGTACGCACCTACGGCCAGATCGCCAAGCTGCTTGAATCCGCGCCCCGTGCCGTCGGCCAGGCCTGCGGCGCCAACTGGTTTCCGCTCGTGATTCCCTGCCATCGGGTGACGGCATCCGGCGGCCTGGGCGGTTTTTCCAGCAGCGACGACGAACACGGATTCCAACTCGGAATCAAGCGCTGGCTGCTGCGCCACGAAGGTGCGCTGGCGCTCGAGATGCCATGGCAGCAACAGTCAATCTTTCCCTGATCGACGCGTTCTGCGACACGCTCTGGCTCGAGCACGGACTGGCGAAGAATTCCCTCGACGCCTACCGGCGCGACCTGCGCCTGTTCGCGCGCTGGCTCGACGTCAAGCGTCCGGAGCGGCGCGACCTGTACGCCGTCGAAGGGCACGACATCGCCGCCTATTTCTCCGAGCGCCATGAAGACACGAAGCCCAGTTCGGCCAACCGCCGGCTGTCCGTGCTGAAGCGCTTTTACCAGCTCGCGCTGCGCGACCGCCGCATCGACGCCGACCCGTGCCTCAACATGCCGTCGGCGAAGCAGCCCCAGCGCTTCGTGCATACGCTGACGGAGGGCCAGGTCGACGCCCTGCTGGGCGCGCCGGACGTGACGGCCCCGCTCGGCCTGCGCGAGCGCACGATGCTCGAACTGATGTATGCCAGCGGACTGCGCGTGTCGGAACTCGTCGCCTTGAAGCTGGTCGAACTGAGCCTGAACGATGGCGTGCTGCGCATCACGGGCAAGGGCAGCAAGACGCGCCTGGTGCCGTTCGGCGAGCAGGCACGGTTCTGGCTGGAACGCTATCTGAAGGAGGCGCGCGGCATCATCCTGAACGGCCAGGTCGACGACGCCCTGTTCGTGACGCACCGCGGCGGCCCGATGACGCGGCAGATGTTCTGGGTGGTCATCAAGAAGCATGCGGCAAAGGCGGGCATCACGGCGCCGCTGTCGCCCCACACCCTGCGTCACGCCTTTGCCACGCACCTGCTGAACCACGGTGCCGACCTCCGCGTCGTGCAGTTGCTTCTCGGCCATTCCGACATTTCCACGACTCAAATCTACACCCACGTCGCGCGCGAGCGCCTGAAGGGCTTGCACGCGCAGCACCACCCGCGTGGTTAATTCTCAAGACGATGTGGGATGACTGGTCCATAATGGACCGGTACGACCTTTCCAACGATAGAGGTGAGCATGGCCAAGACGAATTTCCAGTACGAAAAGCGGCAACGGGAGTTGGAAAAGAAACGCAAGGCGGACGAAAAAGCGCGCAAGAAGCAGGAAGCCAAGCATCACAAGGGCGACGGCGGGGAGGAGTCGCCGGCGCTCGATGAGGATTCCGGGGAGTCTGCGCAGCAGGAGCATGATCCGGCTTGAACGGCTTTTGTAGGGTGGGCGGCGCTCCGCCCACGCGTAACGTCAACAAACCGCACACGTCACGCGTGGGCACGTGGTGCCCACCCTACGGCGTTACGGCTGCTTCCTCGTCGTGCCCGCGTTTGAACCACGCCGCCACCCGCTTGCCCAGGCTGTCGAGATAGGTATATGCCACCGGCACCACGACGAGCGTAAGCAACGTCGACGTGATCACGCCGCCGATCACGGCGCGGCCCATCGGCGCCTGCGTTTCGCCGCCTTCGCCCATGCCGATCGCCATCGGCAGCATGCCGAAGATCATCGCCAGCGTCGTCATCAGGATCGGGCGCAGGCGCACCTGGCCCGCTTCCATCAGCGCGTCGAACTGGTTGCGGCCTTCGCGCTGGCCGTGGTTGGCGAAGTCCACCAGCAGGATCGCGTTCTTCGTGACCAGGCCCATCAGCATCACGACGCCGATGACGGAAAAGATGTTCAGCGTCGTCTTCGTGACGAGCAGCGCGACGAGCACGCCGATCAGCGACAGCGGCAGCGACACCATGATCGCGATCGGCTGCAGGAAGCTGCCGAACTGCGACGCCAGCACGAGGTAGATGAAGATCACGGCAATGCCCAAGGCGACGCCGAAGCCGGCCATCGTCTCGTCCATCTGCTGGGCGTCGCCGCCGACGTCGAAGCGCACGCCGTCCGGCAACTGCATGCCCTTCATCGCCTTGTTCACCTCGCCCATCACGTCGCCCAGCGGACGGCCGTTGAGGCCCGCGTAGACGGCCACGCGGCGCTGCAGGGCCTGGCGCTTGAGCATCTGTGGGCTCGTCGACGGGATGAATTGCACGACCTGGCGCAGCGGCACCATGATCGGGTTGCCCATCGCATCCAGCTTGCTCGACGCCACCGACAGGTCGGCCAGGTCGGCCACTTTCTCGCGGCCCGATTTCGGCAGCTGCACGTTGACTTCGTAGTTCTGGCCGTCCGGCGCGAGCCAGCGATTGGTCTGGTCGCCGGCGACGAACGGACGCAGCGCCGTGCCGATCTGCTGCACGGTAAGGCCCAGGTCGGACGCCAGCTCATGGTTGATTTTCACGATCGTGGCCGGGTTCGCGCCTTCCTGGCTGTACTCGATGTCGGCCACGCCGCGGATCTTGCGCATCTTGTCCATCAGCGTGTGCGCGACCGCATCCAGCTTGGCCTCGTCGGTGCCGAGGATGGCGATGAAGATCGGGCGCTGGCCCACCGTCAGCGAGACGCCGGCGATTTTTTCCAGGCGCTCGCGGATGACTTTTTCCATCTCCTGCTGCGAGCGGCGGTGCGTCTTGTGCACGTCCGTCAGCTTGACGTTCACCTGCGAATAGTTGCGGCCTTCCCATGAACCGATGATGGTCGAGACGCTGTCGATTTCCTTGAACTCGGCCAGTGCGGATTCGGCCTGGCGCAGCTTGGCGTCCGAGTATTCCAGGCTGGAGCCGATCGGCGTCTTGAGGCGCAGCTGGATGAAGCCGTCGTCGACCTGCGGCACGAATTCGCCGCCGATCTTCGGCACCAGCATCAGGCTGCCCGCGAACAGCGCGACGGCCAGCAGCAGGGTCGATTTACGCCAGGAGAGCGCGAGCGCCAGCACCTTCGCGTACACGCCGTGCAGCCGCTCGATGCCGACCTCGATGCGCGCCATCAGGCGGCCCAGCCACGGCACGTACCTGAAGCGGTCCTTGACCGGATCGGGCCACACGGACGACAGCATCGGGTCGAGCGTGAAGCTGACGAACAGCGACACCAGCACGGCCACCGCGACGGTGATCCCGAACTGCAGGAAGAAGCGGCCGATGATGCCCTGCATGAACGCGATCGGCACGAACACGGCGACGATGGCGAACGTCGTCGCCATCACGGCGAGGCCGATCTCGCTGGTGCCGTCTTCCGCGGCACGCACGTGGTTCTTGCCCATGCCGAGGTGGCGCACGATGTTTTCGCGCACCACGATGGCGTCGTCGATCAGCAGGCCGATGCACAGCGACAGCGCCATCAAGGTGAGGAAGTTCAGCGTGAAGCCGAAGTACTTCATGGCGATGAAGCTGGCCAGCACGGAGATCGGCAAGGTCAGGCCCGTGATGATGGTGCTGCGCCACGAGTGCAGGAACAGGAACACGATCACCATCGTCAGCACGGCGCCTTCGGCGATGGTTTCCTTGACGTTGTCGAGCTGGCCCTGCACGTTTTTCGCCTTGTCGTCCAGGATGCGGAACTCGATGTCCTTCGGCAGGCTCTCCTTCATCGCGGCGATGGCGGCCTTGACGCCGGTGCCCACCTGGACCGTGTTGGCGTCCTGGATCTTCGCGATCTCCAGCGTGACGGCGCGCTCGCCGTTGACGCGCGAGATCGATTGTTCTTCCGCGGCGCCGTCCGAGATGTCGGCCACCTGGCCCAGGTAGATCGGGCCGCCCGTGCGGTTGGCGACGACGATGCGCTTGAAGTCGGCCGCTTCCTTCATCTTGCCTTCGATGCGCACGAGGTTCTCGCGCGCGCCGCGGCTGATGCGGCCGGCCGGCAGGTTGGCGTTGGTCGCCGTGATGGCGTTCATCACCTCGTCGATGCCGACGTTCAGGCTGCGCAGCTGGTCCGGGCGGATGTCGACGAGCACCTGGCGGTCCTGCTTGCCGTTGACGCGGACCTGGCCCACGCCGGCGACGGCCTGGATGCGCTTGACGATCACCTGGTCGGTCAGCATCGACAAGTCGCGCAGGCTGCGTTCCTTCGACGTCAGCGACAGCAGGATCACGGGCTGCGTGTTCTCGCCTTCTTCGCGGAACACGACCGGTTCCTTCACTTCGCGCGGAAAGCCGCCGCGCACGGTGCCGATGCGGTCGCGCAGGTCCTGCACGGCGCGGTTCATGTCGACGGTGAGCTGGAATTCGATGCCGACGCCGGAACGGCCTTCCCACGACGTGCTGCGGATGGTCTTGATGCCGCCGACGGTGTTGGCCGCTTCCTCGATCGGGCGCGTGACGTCGTTCTCGACCTGCTCGGGCGAGGCGCCCGGATACTGCGTCTCGATGAACACGGCCGGGATCTCGATGTTCGGCATGCTCTCGACGCCGAGGCCGCGGTACGCGAACAGGCCGAGCACCATCAGGCCGACCATCACCATCGTGGCGAAGACGGGATATTTAATACTGGTGCGGGTGATCCACATGGCTCAGCCTTTCTTCGCCAGGGCGGCCGCATCGGCCGTGGATGCATCGGGTAGTTTGATCTTGCTACCCGGCTTGACGCCATCGAGCGGCACGGCCAGCACCGTCATGCCGGGCGCGGCGCCGTCGAGCGCTTCGACGAAGCCCGCGTCCTGGTCGCGCAGGCCCAGTGTCACGGGCTGCACGACGACCTTGCCGTCGTCGACGCGGTAGACGACGTCGCGGCCGTTTTCGCGGCGGATGGCGCCGATGGGCAGCAGCGGATGCGGCGCCGACTTCTCGGTGACGATGGTCCCCTTGGCGAACATGCCGGCGCGCAGCAGGCCGTCCGGATTCGCCACGTCCACGTACACGATCATGGCGCGCGAGCCCGTTTCCGTGGCCGGGTTGATGCGCGCGACCTTGCCGCTGAAGTTGCGGCCATCGAAGCCGTCGACGTTGAACTGCACGTCCTGGCCGACGCGGATGCGGGGGATGTCGGACGCCGGCACCTGGGCGTCGAGCGTCAGGTGTTTCAGGTCGACGATCGCGAACACGGGGCTGTCCGGCGCCAGCTTTTCGCCGGCCTGCGCGAGGCGCCTGCTGACGACGCCCGACAGCGGCGCGTGGATCGTCGTGTCGGCCAGCGCGATGCGCGCCAGGTCGAGCTGGGCGCGCGCGGAATCGACTGCTGCCTGGGCCAGGTCGACGGCGTTCGCCGACGTGTCGTACGCGTTCTGCGCGATGAAATTCTGCTTGAGCAGCGAGGCGCTGTTGCTCATGTTTTTCTTCGCCAGCGCCAGGCGCGCCTGCGCTTCGGCCAGCAAGGCCTGCTGCTGGGCCACGCGGGCGCGCGCCTCGGCCGGGTCGAGCTGCGCGATCACCTGGCCGGCCTTGACGTCCATGCCTTCCTGCACGGCGGTCGATAGCACGATGCCCGACACCTTCGACTTGACGGTGGCCTGCGACAGCGGCGTCAAGGAGCCCGTGACCGGCAGCGTGACGGCCAGCGGACGCGTCTCGACGCGGGCGATGTCGCGCACCGACAGCTCGTGCACCGGCGCCGCCGCCACTGCCGGCGCGGCCGCTTGTGCGGGCGGCGCGGCGCGGTGGGTCAGCGCGTAGGCACCGGCGCCCGCCAGCGCGACGGCGAGCAGCGTGAGCGCGACGGCCTTGGTGCGACGGCGCGGCGGGGCGGGCCGTTCGGCGGACAGGGGCAGGGACTCGATCTTCATGGTTGTTCTTTTATGTGGTGGTGAGCGCGAGCGAAAAAGGAGAGCGCAAGTGCTCCGTCCTGCGGGGCAGGATGGAGCTCCCAGCGCATGAAAGCATGGTAGGTTTGAGGATGACGAACCGCTATCGGAATGCGACGAGCGGTGTAAAAGGGACGCTGAACTGCGCAAAATCCGGGACGGACGTGGCTTGTCGCACAACGTCGTTCCCGGGCGCCTAGCCCGGGAACGACGTGTTCTCACTGGATCAACCGTCCCCGTCCGGCGTCCCGGCGCGCTCGAACAGGCGCAGGCGCGCCAGCACCTGCCCGTGATCCGACGCCTCCGGCAACCCGAGATCGAGATGGTCGTTCAGATACACGACATCGACGACTTCGCCCAGCGCCCCCGGCAGGTCACGGTTGAATTCCGCCGACACGAGGATATGGTCGATGGTCGTGTGGTAGCCGTCATGCACATTGGAAAAGCCGACGTGGCGCAGCAGGTCCTGGCGGCCCTGCAACTGGCAGGCATCATATAAACGGTCGCCGCTGGGCGCGCCGATGCCGAGCACGATGCCGGTCGTGACCGCGTCGGCCACGTCGTTGAAGTCGCCCAGCACGATGCGCGGCCGGCGCTGCTCGTGCGCGAGCTCGGTGAGCAGCACGCGCAGCGCGGCCGCCTCCGTGCCGCGCCGGATCAGCGACCGCAGCGACGCGAGCGCGTACAGCTGCGGGTCGTCGCCCGTGTCGCCCGCGCGGTAGTCGGGACGGCGCGACTTGAGGTGCACGACCACCACGTCGGCGACGAGATCCGGCGCCAGCTGGATCGCGGCGTGCAGCGGGGCGCGCGTGAAGCGTTCAGGATCGCGATTGCCGGGCGGCATCGCGATCCCGGGCGGGAAATAGGGCAGTTGCCGGGGCGCGTCCGCCAGCGGCAGGCGCGAGGCGAGGGCGACGCTGGGCGTCAACTTGTCGGCGTCGGGGTCGGGGTCGAAGCCGACGTGCACGGCGTCGCGGAAGCGGCGCGTACGCGACAGCGCCTCGGCCAGCGCGGCCTGGGAGAACACTTCCTGGAAACCGATCACGTCGGCGCCGAGCATGTCGATCTGGTGCGCGGTCCAGGCGATCTTCGCTTCATATTCCTCGGACGTGCTCGGTTCCAGGTTGTCGTACAGCCTGGCGCCCGGCGGGGCGAGGTTACACACGTTGAAGGTGGCAAAGCGAATCTCTTGCTGCATAATAAGCAACTCCTCCGTTTGCATTTAGCGTAACACGCATGGCCAAGAAAGAGCATATCTCCGAAACCCCGGCAACCCAGTTCCTGCGCAAGCATGGCGTCGCGTTCTCGGAGCACCCCTACGAGTACGAGGAACATGGCGGCACGGCCGTGTCGGCGCGCGAGCTGGGCGTCGTCGAACACGTCGTCGTCAAGACCCTCGTGATGCAGGACGAGGCGGCCCGGCCGCTCATCGTGCTCATGCATGGCGACTGTAAAGTGTCCACGAAGAACCTGGCGCGCGCCATCCCGTGCAAATCCGTCGAACCGTGCAAGCCGGACGTCGCCCAGCGCCATTCCGGCTACCTGGTCGGCGGCACCTCGCCGTTCGGCGTGCGCAAGACGATGCCGGTGTATGTCGAGGACAGCATCCTGCAGCTGGACAAGATCTATATCAACGGCGGACGGCGCGGCTTCCTCGTCGGCATCGATCCGGCCGTGCTCGTCGACGTGCTGCAAGCCCGGCCCGTGCACTGCGCGCTGGCGGATTAACGGCATGCCCGACTATCGCCGGGCTCGGCCGATGGTGTATATTCACGCGCGCCAGGTTCCTGGCCAGGGATGAAGAAAGAGACTCATGTACACAATTTTGTTCACCGTCGCAGCCTACCTGATCGGCTCGATTTCCTTCGCCGTCGTGGCGAGCCGCCTGTTCGGCCTGGCCGACCCGCGCACTTACGGCTCGAAGAACCCGGGCGCCACCAATGTCCTGCGCTCGGGCAGCAAGAAGGCGGCCATCGCGACGCTCGCCGGCGACTGCGCCAAGGGCTGGCTGGCCGTGTGGCTGGCGATCCACTTCGGCGAGCGGTTCGGCGTCGAGGACGGCGGCGTGGCCCTGGTGGCCATCGCGGTCTTCCTCGGGCACCTGTGGCCGGTGTTCTTCCGCTTCGTGGGCGGCAAGGGCGTGGCGACGGCGCTGGGCGTGCTGCTGGGCCTGAACGTCTGGCTCGGCCTGGCCACGCTGGTGACCTGGCTCGTCGTCGCCTACGCGTTCCGGTATTCGTCGCTGGCCGCGCTGGTGGCGGCGATCTTCGCGCCGTTCTACTACGGACTCTTGTTCGGCGCCGACGAAAAACTGTTCGCCGTCGTCGCGATGAGCCTGCTGCTGTTGTACCGCCACGGCGGCAACATCAGCAACCTCCTGGCCGGCAAGGAATCGCGCATCGGCAGCAAGTCCAAGGGCGCCGCAGCGGCCAAGGCAGCGCCCCGAAAGAAATAGCCCAAAACCGGGCTCTGACCCCGGATTCTCGATTTGCCGAATTTGTTTGGCGCGCTGCTCGCTTTCGTTCGATGTGTCACCATACGCCATCGGCGTTAGTGAAAACAAACTGGAAGGCGGTGAATCGTGAGTAAACAGATGAGAATCGATTTCGTGTCGGATGTGTCGTGCCCATGGTGCGCGATCGGGCTGAAATCGCTCGAGCAGGCACTGGACCGGGTGTCCGATGAGGTGACGGTCGACATGCACTTCCAGCCCTTCGAGCTCAACCCCGGCATGGGACCCGAGGGCCAGGACATCTTCGAACACATCGCCGAAAAATACGGCTCCACGCCCGCCCAGCAGGAACAGTCGCGCGAGATGATCCGCCAGCGCGGCGAGGCCGTCGGCTTCACGTTCGACATGACGAAGCGCGGCCGCATCTACAACACCTTCGACGCGCACCGCCTGCTGCACTGGGCGGAAGGCCAGGGCCGCCAGCAGGCGCTCAAGGAAAAGCTGTTCGAGGCGTATTTCACGCAAGGCGAGAACCCGGGCGCGCACGACGTGCTGCTGCGCGCGGCGGGCGAGGTCGGCCTCGACGTGGACGCCGCGCGCCAGGTGCTGGAATCGAACGCGTATGCCGACGAGGTGCGCCAGCTCGAATACTACTGGCAGCGCGCCGGCATCCGCTCGGTGCCCGCCATCGTGATCAACCAGCGCCACCTGATCTCCGGCGGCCAGCCGCCCGAGGTGTTCGAGCAGGCGCTGCGCCAGATCGCGCGGCAGGACGAGGAACTCGAACAGGACGAGGAACCGGCCGCGTAAGCGCCGCCCGGTTCCGATCAGCTCAGATCGAGCACGATGGGCTGGTGGTCCGAGGCTGACGTCTCGGACTGCACGCTCATGTCGGCGACGCGTCCGGCCAGGTCCTCGGTGATGAAGAAATAGTCGTAGCAGTCGGGCTTCTCCGGCCATTTGAAGCCGTGCAGGCCGGCCGTCGGGGCGCGCGCCATGTCGCCATGGCGCACGCGCCACGCGTCGAGCAGGTCGAGCGCGCCGGCCGGCGCGGGCGCCAGCAGGGCGCGGTAGTCTTCCGAGTCGGGCCCGAAGTTGAAATCGCCGCAGTAGATGGCCGTGCCGGGCCGGAAACCGAGCTGGAACGGCGGCTCGAGATCGGGCTCGGGCTGGTAGACGGCGGCCCGGGCGCACGCTTCCTCGTGCAGTTCGCGGATGCGGCGCACCTGCGCGCGGCGCTGCATGGGCGAATAGTACTCGAGGTGCGTCGTCAGCAGGCGCAGCTTGCCGCCGGGCGCTTCCAGCACGGTTTCGATCATCCCGCGCGGCATGCCGGCCGGGTGTTCCGGATCGACGGGCCAGGGCAGGATGTGACGCTGCGCCTGGGTGATGCGGAATTTGGACAGCAGGATATTGCCGAATTGGCGAGGCAGGTTGTTGCGGTAGATTTCGCTGGGCGCCTGCTCGATCATGTGATAGCCGCCGAACGCGCCGGCGAGCTGCTTGAACTGGCTGGCACTGGCACTGCCATCCAGCTCCGGATGGTTGGCCGCCACTTCCTGCAGACAGATCACATCGGGATTCAGCTTGCGCAGCACGTCGATGATTGCGTGGATGCGGATGCGTCCGTCCCTTCCACAGCCCCAGTGAATATTCCAGCTAACCACGCGCATTCCGATACCTCCGTAAAACTCAACTGCCAGAGTTTGCCATTCTTTGGAGAATGGCGGTCACACGGTAGGATCGATGTCAAGCTAACAAGTTCACGAGAACAGTGTCTGGAACGTCCACGTTTCAGAAACGGCGGGCGTTGCTGCGCCGGTGCTCGGCCGCCTCTTTCAGCAGTTGGTCCGCCTCCGCGGCGTCCCTGGGTGTCAGGTCGTCGCCCGTCTGCTTGACGAGGGCCAGCTGCTGGAGCGCGGCCGGGTACTCGTGGTCGGCGGCGCGTTCCAGCAGGTCGCGCGCGCGGCGCGGATCGGCCGGGACGCCGTCGCCGTCCACATACGCGTTCGACAGCAGGAACATCGCATGCGCATCGCCCGCCTGCGCGGCCACGGCCAGCCAGTGGGCGGCGGCCGCCTTGTCGGCCGGGATGCCGTCGCCGTTCTTGAGCAGCAGCGCAAGCCCGAGCGCGGCCTTGGCGTGACCCTGCTGCGCCGCCTGGCGATACCATTGCGCGGCGCGGGCGTTCGTGGCGCCGTCCCGCGCGCGGTCGCGTTCCAGTTCGCCCAACTGGTAGGCGCTTTCGGCATCGCCCTGGCGCGCCGCGCGCAGGAACAGGACGCGCGCCTGGTCGGGTTGATGGCGCAAGCGGACCAGCAGGCCGAGTTCGCGCTGGGCCACCGGCAGATCGGCGTCGGCCCAGGCCCGCAGGCGCCGTTCGGCGGCTTCGTCGCCGCGCTGGGCGGCATCCATCGACACGGCCTCGATCTCGACCGGGAGCGGGGCGCGTCCGCAGCCGGCGAGGAGGACGAACAGCAGCGCGGACGTGATACGGATCTTCATGCCGGCTTACTTCGACAGGTCGATCGCGTACTTGGCAAAGCCGCTCGCGTCCAGCCCACCTTCGGCCGTGACGGCGGCGAGGCCGGCGGCCTGCGCGAGCGCCAGGTGGCCCGGCGCCGCGCGCAGGATCACGGGACCGTTCGTGGCCGTCTTCACGAAGCGCCAGCTGTGCGCAGCGCCGTTGGCGGCCAGCGTGACCTTGCCCGTCGCCGCGCCGATCTTTTGCAGGTAGTTGCTGACGACGGCCTGGTTCGCGTCCGGCGACTTGATGATCGTCTTGCTGCCGTCGATGCCGGGGAAGTTGCCGCCGCCGCCCGCGCGGTAGTCGTTGGTGGCGACGATGAAATCGTCCGTGTCCGCCACCGGCTTGCCCTGGTATGTCAGGTTGACGATGCGGCTGCCGACCGGCTTCGTGACGTCGATCTGGTACTGCAGCGCGTTGTTCTCGGCATAGAACACGTCGTAGTTATAGATCGTGCCGTACGACGGGACGAGGTCCTGCTCGGCCGTCGCCGCGGGATCGATCCGCGCGAACTGCCTGGCGGCCGTCTCCAGCCAGTTCTTCAGGTCCGATCCCTTGATCTTGACGGCTTGCAGGTTGTTGTTGCTGTACAGGTAAAGGTCGCCCGGATTGCGCACCTGCAGGCCGACGGGGGCCGCCGGCGTCGCGCCCGGCGCCACGTCGGTGAAGTCCGACGGCCCGTTGCGGCCCGCCTTGAACGGCGCGCTGCACGAGATCACGGGGATGTTCTTGTAGCTCGCCAGCGTGGCGTCCGTGCTGGTGGCGATCGCGTTTTTCACGTAATCGATCTGCGCCTGGTTCACGAGCTGGATGGCCGATACGTCGCCGACGAGCGCGAAGTACGACGACATCTCGAAGTCCATCGACACGCCCAGCGGCTGCTTCGCATAGGCGATCGTGGCCTGGTGCTCGGTCGACACGAGCGCCGCGATGGCCGGATCGGCGGCCACGCTGGTGGTGCCGTCCTGGTACTTGTAGCCGCGCGATTCGACGGTCGTCTGCGCCGGCTGCACGACCCATTTACCGCCCTGCCAGGCGAGCGTCATCTTGACGATGCCGAGGCGCCGGCCCCAGCTCTGCGCCATCACGGTCGGCACGCCGTTGACGAAGCCGCCCACCGCGTCGACCCTGGCCGACGCCGGGATCGCGGCGAACGACGGATCGAGCGCGGCGGCGCCCGTCTCTTTACCCTTCGGGAAGATGAGGTGCGAGTGGCCGATCAGGAGGGCGTCGATGCCGGTCGTGCTCAGGTGATAGCTCTGGTTTTCCATCTTCGGGCTGTACGCGCTCGTGTCCAGGCCACCGTGCGACAGCGCGACGACGAGGTCCGCGCCCTTGCCGCGCATCTCCGGCACGTACTGCTTCGCCGCTTCCACGGCGCCGCCGACGGCGACCTTGCCGGCCAGGTTCTTCTGGTCCCAGTCGAGGATCTGCGGCGGCACGAAGCTCATCACGCCCACGTTGACGGTGACCGGCATCGTCGCGCCGTTCGGCTTCGTCGCCGTGAAGTGGCGCGCCAGGATGCGGTACGGTTCGTAGATCGTTTTACCCGTGGCGACGGCCGTCACGTTCGACAGCACGAGCGGGAAGTTCGGTCCTCCGCACGTGGCGCCGGGCTTCGTCACGCCCGGGATGCCGAAGTCGGTGTTGGTGACCTGGCTGAGGAACGGCAGGCCGTAGTTGAATTCGTGGTTGCCCAGGCCGCCCGCGTCGTACTTGAGCGCGTTCATCGCCTTGTGCACGGCGAGCGTGTCGCTGCACTTCACGGGCGCCGTGACGGCCTGCAGGTCGCCCAGCAGGGTGCCTTGAATGACGTCGCCGTCGTCGAACAGCAGGTTGTTCGGCGTCTCCGCGCGCGCCTGCTGGATCAGCGTCGAGGTGCGATCGAGGCCGAGCGTGGCGTCGGCGGCGAGCGAATAATAGTTGTAGCCGAGGACGTTCGAGTGGATGTCGGTGGTCTCGAGCAGGGCGAGGGTGACGGTCGTGCCTTCGGGGATGACGTCGGCGGGCGTGGATGGCTCGCCGCAGCCTGTCAGGCCGGCGGCGGCCAGGGCCGAGATCAGTACGTGGTGACGTTTCAAGATGGGTCCCGTTTTGGTGGAAACGGGGCGGACTCTATCTTGATGGGATTACAACGATGTGACAGACGGTCATATGACGCAAACGCATGTTGAACGCGTGGACGGCCGAGCCGTCCACCCTACCACCCATCGACCACCACCCACGTAGGGTGGACGGGTTTCCCGTCCACGCGTCCAGGCAGCGTCAAATCAGCCGTCAAGCCGACTCGATCCCGTCAAGCCGGCTCGATCTCGTCCAGCGGCCAGCGCGGCCGCACATTGAATCCATACTCGCGCTGGGCCGCCTCCGGATTGCGCTCCAGCCGCAGCGCGCCGGCGAACGCGATCATCGCGCCGTTATCGGTGCAGAATTCCAGCTCCGGGTAATACACCTTGAACCGCTTCTGCGCCGCCGCCGCATCGAGCGAGGCGCGCAACTGCCGGTTGGCGCCCACGCCGCCCGCGATCACGAGGCGCTTCAGGCCCGTGTGCTTCAGCGCCAGCACGCACTTCGCCGTCAGCACGTCGACGATGGCATCGACGAAGCCGCGCGCGATGTTGGCCTTGTCCTGCTCGCAGACGTTGGCGATGTCGGTTGCGCTGTTCTTCACGACCGTCAGCACGGCCGTCTTGAGGCCCGAAAAGCTGAAATTGAAATCCTTCGAGTGCAGCATCGGGCGCGGCAGTTTATACGCTTCCGGATCGCCGAATTCCGCCAGGCGCGAGATCGCCGGACCGCCCGGATAGCCGAGGCCCAGCAGCTTGGCCGACTTGTCGAACGCTTCGCCGGCCGCGTCGTCCAGCGTCTCGCCCAGCAGCGTGTAGCGGCCGACGCCATCGACGCGCATCAGCTGCGTGTGGCCGCCGGAGACGAGCAGGGCGACGAACGGGAATTCGGGCCGCTCGCTGGCCAGCAGCGGCGACAGCAAATGGCCTTCCAGGTGGTGCACGCCCAGCACGGGCTTGTCCAGCGCGAGCGCGAGGCTGCACGCGACCGACGACCCGACAAGTAGCGCGCCGGCCAGGCCGGGGCCCTGCGTGTAGGCGATGGCGTCGATGCGTTCCAGCGGCAGGTCGGCCTTGGCGAGCACCTGTTCCAGCAGCGGCAGCGCACGCCGGATGTGGTCGCGCGACGCCAGTTCCGGCACCACGCCGCCGTACTCCTCGTGCATCGCGACCTGCGAGTGCAGTGCGTGGGCCAGCAGGCCGCGCTCCGTGTCGTACAGAGCCAGGCCGGTTTCATCGCAGGAGGATTCGACGCCGAGGACAATCATGGGCAAGCAGGAACAGTGTGAGGAAAATAAGATGGCCGCGCCAGGGCCGCGCGCAGTCTGCCATTGTAACCTGCATCGGCTAAAATCGAATACCGCCAGCACCACTCACCGCATGACGCCCGCCGAATCCCTGTTCCACGCGGCCCGCGCGCACCTCGACGCGGGCGACTACAAGGCCGCCGAAGCCACGCTGCGCGTCGCGCTGGCGCTCGATCCCGAGGCGGCGGCCGTCCACGCCAACCTCGCCTTCGCGCTCGCCGCCGCCGGCGACGTCGACGGCGCCGAGACCCACTACCGCCGCGCCATCGCGCTCGCGCCGCACGCGTTGCAGACGTACCTCAACCTCGGCGCCATGCTCACGGCGGAGCACCGCGCCGGCGCCGCGCTGGCAGTGTACGACGCCGCACCGGCCTTCGCGCAGGCGTCGCCCGCGCTGCTGTCGAACCGCGGCATGGCGCTCGTCGGCTGCGGCCGCGAACACGATGCCGAAGCCTGCTACCGCCGCGCGCTGGCGCTCGACCCGGGCTACCGCAAGGCCGCGTTCAACCTCGCCTACGTCCTGCTGCGCCAGGGCCGCTGGGAAGAAGGCTGGACGCGCCTGGAAGCGCGCGACTGGCTGGCGCCCATGCAGGAATACATGCGCCTGCCGCGCTGGGACGGCGGGCCGCTGGCCGGGCGGCGCATCCTCGTCGGCGTGGAGGCCGGCCATGGCGACATGATCCAGTTCTGCCGCTACTGCGACCCACTGAAGGCCGCCGGCGCCGCGCGCGTGGGCGTGCTGTGTCATCCGGGGCTGGCCGCGCTGTTCGGCCGCCTGCGCGGCGTGGACGAGATCATTCCCCTCGACCGGGCGTTCGACCGCGCCGCCTGGGACGTGTGGGCCGCGCCGCTCAGTCTCCCGCTGCATTTCGGTACGACGGTCGATACGGTGCCGGCCGCGCTGCCTTATCTGACGCCCGATCCCGCGCGCGTGGCGCGCCTTGCGCCGCTGCTGGCGGCCGCGCCGGGCGACATGAAGATCGGCCTCGTGTGGAAGGGCAATCCCCGTTTCGAGAACGATGCCGCGCGTTCGCTGCCCGGCCTCGCGACGCTGGCGCCGCTGCGGCGGATCCCTGGCATACGCTGGTTCAGCCTGCAGAAGGGACCGGGCGAGGATGAGGCAAAAGACGATGTGGTCGACCTGGCGCCAGCGATCGGCGACTTTGCCGACACGGCCGCGCTGATCGCGGGGCTGGACCTCGTGATCACGGTCGATACGGCCTGCGCCCACCTGGCCGGGGCGCTCGGCACGCCGTGCTGGGTGTTGCTGCCGGCCTGGCAGGCGGACTGGCGCTGGCTCGCGGACCGCGCGGACACGCCCTGGTATCCGCACGTGATGCGCCTGTTCCGCCAGCGCCGCGATGGCGCGTGGGATGAGGTGATCAGCGACGTGGCCGGTGCGCTGGCCGAGTTGCCAACGCGTCGCTCCCGCGCAGGCGGGAGCCCAGGTTTTGCATGCGCCGCGACGGCGCGTGGGATGAGGTGATCAGCGACGTGGCAGGCACGCTGGCCGAGTTGCCAACCCGTCGTTCCCGCGCAGGCGGGAACCCAAGTTTTGCATGCGCCGCGATTACGCGTGCCAGTTAGATCGGCGCCTGCGTGGGGCCGACGTCGATCGTCCTGGCCCCAGCCGTCACGCCCGCTGCAGCAATTCCTGGTGCGCGCTGCGCAGCATGGCTTCGGTGTCGTCCCAGGCGATGCAGCCGTCGGTGACGGAGCAGCCGTACTTCAGCTGCGCCAGGTCGCCCGGGATCGGCTGGCTGCCGCCGACGATGTTCGATTCGATCATCACGCCGACGAGCGACTGGTTGCCGTGCTTGATCTGCTGGATCACGTCCGACATGACGAGCGGCTGCAGTTCCGGCTTTTTATAGCTGTTGGCGTGCGAGCAGTCGACGACGAGGTTCGCGGGCAGGCCGGCCTTCCTGAGCGCCTGCTCGGCGATCGCGACGGACACCGAATCGTAGTTCGGACGCCCGCCGCCGCCGCGCAGCACGACGTGGCCGTAGGCGTTGCCGCGGGTGCGCACGATCGACACGCTGCCCTGGTCGTTGATGCCCAGGAAGGAGTGCGGACTGGACGAGGACAACACGGCGTTGATGGCGATGCCGACGTCGCCGTCGGTGCCGTTCTTGAAGCCGACGGGCGTCGACAGGCCGGACGACATCTCGCGGTGCGTCTGCGATTCCGTCGTGCGCGCGCCGATCGCGGTCCAGGCGATCAGGTCGCCCAGGTATTGCGGAGAAATCGGGTCGAGCGCCTCGGTGGCGGTCGGCAGGCCCAGTTCGCACACGTCGAGCAGGAACTGGCGCGCGCGCTCCATGCCGACGTCGACGCGGAACGAGTCGTCCATGAAGGGGTCGTTGATATAACCCTTCCAGCCCGTCGTCGTGCGCGGCTTTTCGAAATACACGCGCATCACGAGTACCATCGTGTCCTGCACGTCGGCCTGCAGCGCCTTCAGGCGGCGCGCATAGTCGAGGCCCGCGACCGGGTCGTGGATCGAGCAGGGGCCGACGACGACGAACAGGCGCTTGTCCTTGCGGTCGAGGATGTTGCGCAGGGTCTCGCGGCCCTTCATCACGGTGGTGAAGGCCTTGTCCGTCAGCGGCAGTTTCTTATGCAGCGCGCTGGGCGTCGGCATGGTCGCGAACGAGGTGACGTTGGTATTTTCGATATCGGGCGTGATCAGCATGGCAGTCGTATTTATTCTGGAGGGATCGTTGAGTCTAGCCTGAAATCTTACACCCTGCATCCTCCTGCCCAAAAATGTCGCATCTGTGAACGCCGGCGCAGCGATGGTATCCTGTCATCATGGACACGACGACACCCCCCCAACCCTTCCCGGCCGCCCGCTTCATCAAGGAGATCGGCCGCGGCGTGAAGGGCGCGCGCAGCATGACGCGCGAGGACGCCAGGCTGCTCTACGGCGCGATACTCGACGGGCGGGTATCCGACCTGGAATTGGGCGGCATCCTGCTCGCGATGCGCATCAAGGGCGAATCGGTGGAAGAAATCGCCGGCTTCATGGACGCGGCCGAAGCGTCGTTCGCGCCACTGCCCGCACCGCCCGGCGACTTCGCCCCCGTGCTGATCCCCAGCTACAACGGCGCGCGCAAGCTGGCCAACCTCACGCCGCTGCTGGCCCTGCAGCTCGCGCGCGCGGGCGTGCCCGTGCTCGTGCACGGCGTCCAGGAAGATCCGGGCCGCGTGACGACGGCCGAGATCTTCGCCGAAATGGGCATCGGCCCGAGCGGTTCCACGGCCGACATGCTCGATGCGTTCGCGGACCGAAAACCGTGCTTCATGCCGATCGAACGGCTGGCGCCGGAACTGGCGCACCAGCTGTCGCTGCGCCGCGTCCTCGGCGTGCGCAATTCCACGCACACCCTCGTCAAGATCCTGCAACCATTCGAAGGCCCGGCGCTGCGCCTCGTGTCGTACACGCATCCGGAATACCTGGCCATGTTGACCGCCTACTTCGAGACGGCCGCCCCGCACCCGCGCGGCGACGCCTTCCTCATGCGCGGCACCGAAGGCGAGACGGTGGCGAACGCCAATCGCGCCCAGGAAATCAACTGGTTCCACGCCGGGCAAAAGACGATGCTGGTCGAACGCGACGCCCCGACCGACGAATTGGCGAGCGCCCCGGAAGGCCGCGACGCGGCCGCCACCGCCGACTGGATCACGCGCGCGCTGCGGGGCGAGCATCCCGTGCCGCCGCCGATCGCGGCGCAGGTGGCGCAGTGCGTGCGGGTCGCCAGGGGATTGCGCGGGTAGCGCACCAAACATATCCGGTTCCGGTAACGTACAATCACGCCTTTTGCGCGCTGCAATCACGGAACACGCATGGCAAAACACTACGACGTGGCGATCCTCGGCGCCGGCGCCGCCGGCATGATGTGCGCCGCCACCGCGGCCCAGCGCGGCAAGCGCGTCCTGCTGGTCGACCACGCCGGCAAGCTCGCCGAAAAAATCCGCATCTCGGGTGGCGGCCGCTGCAACTTCACCAACATCAACGCCGGCCCGCAGAACTTCCTGTCCGAGAATCCGCATTTCTGCCGCAGCGCGCTGTCGCGCTACACGCCCCACGATTTCCTCGCGCTCGTCAAAAAACACCGCATCGCGTACCACGAAAAGCACCGCGGCCAGCTGTTCTGCGACGACTCGTCCGAACAGATCATCGGCATGCTGAAGGCCGAATGCGACGCCGGCGGCGTGCACTGGCGCATGCCGTGCAAGGTGACCGGCGTCACGAAGCATGCCGAGGGCTTCCGCATCGACACGGACGGCGAGCCCATCCTTGCCAGCAATGTCGTCGTGGCGACGGGCGGTTTGTCGATCCCCAAGATCGGCGCCACCGACCTGGGCTACCGCATCGCGAAGCATTTCGACATGAAGATCGTCGAGACGCGGCCCGGCCTCGTGCCGCTGACGTTCGACGGCCCCAGCTGGCAACCGTTCGTGCCGCTGGCCGGCATCGCGCTCGAAGTCGACGTGGTCACGGGGTCGAAAAAGGGGCAAAACGCGAAGTACGGCTATTTCCGCGAAGATTTGTTGTTCACGCACCGCGGCCTGTCCGGCCCGGCCATCCTGCAAATCTCCAGCTACTGGCAGCCGGGCACGCCCATCGTCCTGAACCTGCTGCCGGACATGGATGTGGCGGAAGAACTGATCGGCATGAAGACGACGGTAAAAAAGCAGTTGGGGAACGTCTTGTCGCAATGGCTGCCGACCCGGCTGGCCGAAGGCCTATTGCTCGGCAATGGTTTTGGGCTGGATGCGCGCCTGCCGGACATGGCCGATGCGAAATTACGCAAGCTGGGCGACGCGATCAACCGCTGGGCCATCGTGCCGACCGGATCCGAAGGATATAAGAAGGCGGAAGTGACCTTGGGCGGCGTCGATACGCGTGAACTGTCGCAGCAGACGATGATGGCGAACAATGTCCCAGGCCTATATTTGATTGGCGAGACGGTCGATGTCACGGGCTGGCTCGGTGGATACAACTTCCAGTGGGCATGGGCTTCCGGCGTCGCGGCGGGCAGGGCGATCGAGTGAAATTGCTGCGATGTGGCAACTTTGCACACTGATGAAAAACCTCCCACATGAATTGAAAAGCTGTTAGAATTTCGTTCTTCCCTAAATCCAACGGTTTCATTTTTACATGACCACTATCCGCCTTAAAGAAAACGAGCCGTTCGAAGTCGCTATGCGTCGCTTCAAGCGCACTATCGAAAAAACCGGTCTGCTGACGGAACTGCGCGCTCGCGAGTTCTACGAGAAGCCGACTGCAGAGCGCAAGCGCAAGCTGGCAGCTGCCGTGAAGCGTCACTACAAGCGCATCCGCAGCCAGCAACTGCCGAAGAAGCTGTACTGATTTACGTTCACGCCTGACCCGGTGACGGCCGATTGCCAGTCCCGGCTTTGCAAGGCCTGAATTCGACGAAGCCCGCTCCGGTTGTGCCGCAGCGGGTTTTGCCTTTTGCCCCTATCGAATGGAGTTTCCATGAGCTTGAAAGACCAAATCACCGACGACATGAAAACCGCGATGCGCGCCAAGGACAGCGAGCGCCTTTCGACCATCCGTCTCTTGCTCGCCGAGATCAAGCGCAAGGAAGTGGACGAGCGCATCGAGGTGGACGATGCGCAAGTGGTGGCCATCGTCGAGAAGATGATCAAGCAGCGCAAGGATTCGATCAACCAGTTCGAAAGTGGTGGCCGCCAGGACCTGGCTGACAAGGAAAAGTCCGAACTGACCGTGCTGACGGCTTATATGCCGGCCGGCCTGTCGGATGAAGAAGTCGCCGCCGAAGTGGCTGCCGCGGTCGCCGCATCCGGCGCCGCCGGTCCGCAGGACATGGGCAAGGTGATGGGCATCCTGAAACCGAAACTGGCCGGCCGTGCCGATATGACGGCCGTATCGAGCCAGGTCAAGAAAGCCCTGTCGGGCGCTTGATCCGGCACCATGGCGGCGCGCGCCGCCAGCGCGATACGGCTGCGGCATCGACACCACGGCCGTGTCTGTTTTTGATGCACCGGAGCGGCAACGCCATGTTGCATTGTTGCAAATCAACTTGTAACGAGCCCTGCGGTATAGTCTGACCTGAGACAAATACTGTTAGATCAAGTGATTCCGCAATCATTCATTACCGACTTGCTCAATCGCGTTGACATCGTCGACGTGGTGGGGCGTTACGTGCAGTTGAAAAAGGGCGGCGCCAATTACATGGGGCTCTGTCCGTTTCACAACGAAAAATCCCCGAGTTTCACGGTCAGCCCGACCAAGCAGTTTTATCACTGCTTCGGCTGCGGCGCCCACGGCACCGCCATCGGCTTCATGATCGAATACTCCGGCATGGGGTTCGTCGACGCCGTCAAGGACCTGGCGCAAAGCGTCGGCATGATCGTGCCCCAGGCCGACGACAAGATCCCGCCGGCCCAGCGCGCCGCCCAGCAGGCGCAAACGCTGGCCCTGTCGGACGCGTTGAACCAGGCCTGCGACTTTTATCGCGCCCAGTTGCGCGCCGCGCCGAATGCCATTGCCTATCTAAAAGGCCGTGGCCTGACGGGCGAAGTGGCCGCCCGCTTCGGCCTCGGCTATGCGCCCGGCGGCTGGGATAACCTGCGCTCCGTTTTCCGCGATTACGACGCGGTGGCGCTCGTCGAATCCGGCCTCGTCATCGATAAAGTGGACGAGGATGGCAGTAATAAAAAGCGGTACGACCGTTTTCGCGAACGGATCATGTTCCCGATCCGAAACACGAAAGGGCAGGTGATCGGCTTCGGCGGCCGCGTGCTCGACGGCGGCGAACCGAAATACCTGAATTCGCCGGAAACGCCGCTGTTCCAGAAAGGTCACGAGTTATACGGGCTGTTCGAGGCGCGCCAGGCGATCCGCGACGCTGGCTATGTGCTGGTGACGGAAGGGTATATGGACGTCGTCGCCCTGGCCCAGCTCGGTTTTCCGCAAGCCGTGGCAACGCTCGGCACGGCTTGTACCAGTACTCACGTGCAAAAGCTGCTGCGCCAGACCGATAACGTCATCTTCAGTTTCGACGGCGACAAGGCCGGCCGCCGCGCCGCCCGCCGCGCGCTGGAAGCCTGTCTGCCGCAGGTGACGGACAACAAGACGATCCGTTTCCTGTTCTTGCCGCAAGAACACGATCCGGACAGCTTCGTGCGCGAATTCGGCGGTGACGCATTCGCACAGGAAATCAACGAAGCGATGCCGCTGTCGCAATTCCTGCTGCGCGAGGTGACGACGGAACACGATCTCGAAACGCCGGAAGGCCGGGCCCGCGTCCAGTTCGATGCGAAACCGCTGCTGCAGGCGATGACGCCGACGGCCCTGCGCCTGCAGATCGTGCGTGGCCTGGCGAACCTGACCGAGTCAACGCCAGCGGAGATCGAAGCGTTGTTCGAGTTGTCCAAACCGGTTGCGGTGGCGCGCAAAGCGCCGCCGCGCCAGGGGCGGCCCGAGCCGGTCGGCCTGGAATTGCAGATGTCGCGCATCCTCGTCGCGCACCCGGCGCTGGCGCTCGGTCTGGATGAGTCGGCGTTGCGCGCCTTTGACCATTTCGGCGTCGAGCAGGCCGAGCGTTTGCGCCAGCTCGTGGCGATGGCCCAGGAATTGGGTGCGAACGGTACGTTTGCCGCGTTGTCCGAGCAATTGAAGGAAACGAGCAACGAGTACGACAACCTGATCGCGGCGATCGCGGTGGAGCCCGAATCGGACAGCGAAGGCGACCGCGTGTGGCTGACAAGTGCGGTGAGGCAAGTCAAGATGGACGTGTTGAAACAGGAGTTGAAACAGTTGTTTTCTTCCGGATTGACCCCAGATCAGGTGAGTGCCCGCTATCGCGAAATCACAGCTCAGCAGGACCTCTTGGCCCGGGAAGCAGCGAACGACACCCCTGCGAAATTCGCCTGACGGAGGACGGTCGCCATGGCGGCGTTCTCGACTGGAAAGTATAGGGGCGCGTGCTATAATAAAACGCTAACTATTGCAAGCATTGAAACGATTTTTCGTATCAATCCGGGCGGGTGTTTCAGTTAGCGGGGCCACAGAGTGTGCCTGCAGCGTGATGTAAGGTAACAAAACTTTATCTTTTAACCTAGTAAAGTGGTCGTTGTGACTTCGAAAGCGCCTGTGCCAACCAAGAAACCCGAAACCAAAGTGGCTACCAAATCCACCAGAATGTCCGCCAAAGTGGACAATTCGCAAGACAAGGCGGAAGCTCGCGTTGCGGGTGTTGCGCCTGTGAACCAGACGACCGACGCGGAAGCCCTCGCCGCGATCGATACGTCGGGCTACGTGCTGCCGGCCGTCAAGGTGCCAGGCCGGCGTGGCCGCAAGCCCAAGGAATTTACCCCCGAGAATGATGAAGTTGCCGCACTGAACGCGGTCGAGCGCGCCGAGCTGAAAGCCGTCGACAAGGCCAAGGCCAAGGATCGCAAGGCCAAGGAAAAGGCGCTGCTGAAAGATGCGTTCTCGTCGGACACGGAAGCGAGCGAAGAGGAACTGGAAATCCGCCGCCAGAAGCTCAAGGCCCTGATCAAGTCGGGCAAGGAGCGCGGCTTCCTCACGTATTCCGAGATCAACGACCATCTGCCGGACAACATCGTCGATCCGGAAGCAATCGAAGGCATCATCGGTACGTTCAACGACATGGGCATTGCCGTCTACGAGCACGCGCCCGATGCCGAAACGCTGCTGCTGTCCGATAACGTTGCCACCGTCACGAGCGACGACGAAGCCGAGGCCGCCGCCGAAGCGGCGCTGTCGACCGTCGACTCCGATTTCGGCCGCACCACCGACCCCGTCCGCATGTACATGCGCGAGATGGGCTCCGTCGAGCTGCTGACCCGCGAAGGCGAGATCGAGATCGCCAAACGCATCGAGGACGGCCTGCGCGACATGATCCAGGCGATCTCCGCCTGCCCGGTGACGATCGCCGAAATCATCGACGCGGCCCGCCGCATCGAGCAGGACGAGATCAAGATCGACGAAATCGTCGACGGCATGGTCGACTCGGACAACGATGACGCGACGTCGCCGAGCGCCGTCGCCCCGGCGGCGACCGATTCCGACGACGACGAGGACGACGACGAGGAAGAGGAAGAAGCGGAAGAGGAAGAAGAGGCGGGCGCCAGTTCCGGCGCCGCCGGCTATTCCGCCGAGCAGCTCGAGCAGCTGAAGAACTCGGCCCTCGAAAAATTCAGCGTCATCGAACAGCAGTTCGACAAGATGCGCAAGGCCTACGAAAAGCAGGGCTACAACTCGGACGGCTATATCAAGGCCCAGGAATCGATTTCGAACGAACTGCTCGGCATCCGTTTCACCGCCAAGGTCGTCGAAAAGCTGTGCGATACCCTGCGCGGCCAGGTCGACGAAGTGCGCCACATCGAGAAGCAGATCCTGGACGTGGCCGTGAACCGCTGCGGCATGCCGCGCGCCCACTTCATCAAGGTCTTCCCGGGCAACGAGACGAACCTCGACTGGGTCGACGGCGAAGTGAACGCCGGCCACGCCTACAGCGCCATCCTCGGCCGCAATATCCCGACGATCAAGGAATTGCAGCAACGCCTGATCGACCTGCAAGCCCGCGTCGTCCTGCCGCTGCCGGACCTGCGCAACATCAACCGCCAGATGGCGGCCGGTGAAATGAAGGCGCGCAAGGCCAAGCGCGAGATGACGGAAGCAAACTTGCGTCTGGTCATCTCGATCGCGAAAAAGTACACGAACCGTGGCCTGCAATTCCTCGACCTGATCCAGGAAGGCAACATCGGCCTGATGAAGGCGGTGGACAAGTTCGAATACCGTCGCGGCTATAAATTCTCGACGTACGCAACGTGGTGGATCCGCCAGGCCATCACCCGCTCGATTGCGGACCAGGCGCGCACGATCCGTATTCCGGTGCACATGATCGAAACGATCAACAAGATGAACCGGATCTCGCGCCAGATCCTGCAGGAAACGGGCGCCGAGCCGGATCCCGCCACCCTCGCGGTCAAGATGGAAATGCCGGAAGACAAGATCCGGAAGATCATGAAGATCGCGAAAGAGCCGATCTCGATGGAAACGCCGATCGGCGACGACGACGACTCGCATCTGGGCGACTTTATCGAGGACAACAACACGCTGGCGCCTTCGGACGCCGCGCTGCACGCCTCGATGCGCGGCGTGGTCAAGGACGTGCTCGACTCGCTGACGCCGCGCGAAGCCAAGGTGCTGCGCATGCGTTTCGGCATCGAAATGTCGACCGACCACACGCTGGAAGAGGTCGGCAAGCAGTTCGACGTCACCCGCGAGCGCATCCGCCAGATCGAAGCGAAGGCGTTGCGCAAGCTGCGCCACCCGTCGCGTTCCGACAAGCTGAAGAGCTTCCTCGAGAACAACAGCGGCTGAGGCTTGACGGACCTACGCTAAAACAATATCCTCTCGCCACTTCGGACTTTCCGGCACGTAGGTGCCGTCCGCAAGTGGCGAGTTTTTAGCGTCTTCGGATGTACCAGTTTCGGGCCTCTAGCTCATGCCTGGTTAGAGCAGCGGACTCATAATCCGTTGGTGCCCGGTTCGACTCCGGGGAGGCCTACCAAAATATGAGATAAGGATCAGGCGATTAGCAGCGTGCTAATCGCCTTTTTTATTGTCGAAGCAGGGTACAGCCCAGTCGACGCGGAACTCACCGATGTTCCCCCACCCCCACCTGCCGGCACATCTCCAGCACCGGACAAGTCGAACACCGCGGCCGATTCCCCGTACAAATGTGCTTCCCGAATGGCACCAGCAAGCGATTGATTTCGATCCAGTACCGCTGCGGCAGCGTCGCTTCGAGCGCGACCAGCGTCTTCTCGGGCGTCGACGCCTGCACGTAACCCCAGCGCCCGGTCACCCGGTGCACGTGGATGTCGACACTGATGACGGGCGTACCACATGCCACGCCCAGCACGAGATTCGCGCATTTGGGACCGACGCCGGCGAACGACACCAGCACGTCGCGGTCGCAGGGCAGTGTGGCGCCGAAACGTTGTTCGACCTCGCGCGCGATCGCGAGGATCTGGTTGGCCTTGCGTTCATGAAACGTACTGGGGCTGATCAGGGCGTCCAGCTCTTCCCAGGAGAGCAGCGCGATCTCAGCGGGTAACCGTGCCCGCGCGAACAGCGTGCGCGATACCGGCAGCGTTACCTCGTCGTATGTGCGGATCGAAATGATGCAGGCCAGGAGTTG